>Ga0265331_10000168_pt1 | contig 81355 bp, 78 predicted proteins | sample 41923metaG_FD_202088 | JGI IMG/M metagenome (GOLD analysis project Ga0265331, IMG submission 202088) | Rhizosphere microbial communities from Carex aquatilis grown in University of Washington, Seatle, WA, United States - 4-19-23 metaG | ecosystem: Host-associated > Plants > Roots > Rhizosphere... | reverse complement strand
TCGGAGCAAGCAGTGGTTTGAGTTTCTCCCACTGCGCCGCGGTTAGGTCCATGCTCCTGATTTACTCTTGTTCGCATAACTCGCAAGCTCGGAAAGACTTAAATGTGTTTATGAGATAACTTCTAGTGAGGAGAGCGCGACTACTAGCCAGTATGGATTCATGGGAGTTTGCCGGGTGATTCAGGGAGTCGGGTCTAGTGATCGGAATATGTTGCTCGCACTAGGGAAAACCAAAGGCGCACAGGTTGAAACCTGTGCCACTTAGGGCAGTTCCCTGCTTAATTTCTACATTTTTGCCGGGCTGGTTGTGCTGAGCTTGCCAGAGCAATCTCAAGCCCCCAACAGGAAAGACGGCAAGCCTCCCAGGGTGCGGCCGAGGCCGGAACCTAGCGAGGAGAGGAAGCTGTTGCTGCTCTGCGCGTTGCGCACGGAGGCGTCTAGCAGCGACGCGGGAATGCCCAGCGCGCGGCCCAGCAGGTTCGCATTGGTGCCGTAGAGACCGGATAATCCGGAGAGGCCTGACAGCGTGCCCTGCCTTGCGGCATTGCCGAAGGCGATCTGATTCTGCTGCGCGAGGTTGGCCTGGTCCTGTCCCTGCGTGTGCGCGAGCGAATCGATCAGTTCGCCGTAGCCGGCGGAATTGCGCGTGCGCGCGGCGCGCGTCGAGGCGTTCTGCGCCAGCGCGTCGAATGAGGATGACAGCGCCGACTGCGACAGGTTGGCGATTGCCGATTGCTCGGCGGGCGTGTAGCCGGGATTGGCGATCAGATTTTGATATCCGGCCGCTGCCTGCGAGCCGAGCGCCTGCCCGGACGAATAGAGTTGCTGATTCATCGCGTTTTGCTGCGCGAGTTGCTGGTCGATCATCTGCTGCGTTTGTGCTTGTGCGCCGCGTCCCATGGGGCCTCCAGTAGCACAGGTTTCAACCTGTGCGGTGTTTGGTTTTTGTCGGTGCAGAAAATGCGTGTGAATAACAGATGCGTGTGCAAGTTAGAACTAAGGCAAAGGCTAAAACTTTAAAACCAAAAGCGCACAGGTTGAAACCTGTGCTACCTAGAGCCGGAGCGAGAAGCATGGCCACGGGTCGCGCACCCAGCCTAGCTGCGTCAGGCGGCGGCCGAAGGCTTTTGCAATGCGCGGAGGCAGGAATGCCTGCACGTCGTCTAGGCCTCGTGACGCGGCTTCGCGCCGGGCTGCTTCATGCAGCGCCAGGAAATTTTGCCAGCGTCGGCGCGGCGTGTCGGCGGTTGGATCGTGCAGCAGGTACGTCTCCGCTGTGAGGCGCTGCAGAATTGCCATTGTCACACGCGGAGCGGAATCCGGCGGGGAATTGGGATGCGCTAATTCCCTGCCGCCATCGCCGTCTTCTTCCAGCACCAGCTTCGATAAAAACAGCGGGCTATGCAGATCCGGCAGTGGATACCCGAGTCCCTGCGCAGCATGCATGCGCCGGAGCGCGTCGAGATCGGAATTCGTGTAAGGGCGGATGCGCATGGGTAGCACAGGTTTCAACCTGTGCGCTTTTGGTTTTCAGTTCGCGCAAAGATAACGCGGAAACTAAGAAATCCTGACGACGCTGGAAATCACGCAAAGCCGGCGGATTGCCGCTCGCGGACGTTGGTGAACGCGGGGTGCAGTGACAGTATCCAGTAATGCGTGGACTGCAACTTAAACCAAAACCGCACAGGTTGAAACCTGTGCTACCGCAGCACTACCGGCCCGGGGCTGCTTTGCGCCACCTGGCCGAAGCCGGAGCCGCCTTCGCTGCCTGTGGCGGTGCCGCTGCCGGTTGAGGCTTGCAGCGTCGGGCCTGTCGCTGCGCCGCCGCCGACCACCGCCGTTGCGGGCGTACCGAACGTGATGGGCTCGGATGGATCCGAGCCCAGATACTGCGAATACGCGCGCCAGTAGAGCGTCTGATTCCCCATCGCGATGCGCAGGTTGCGCGAGCTGCCCAGGAAATGCACGTAGGGACTGGCGAACGACGGAGTGGTGTCCGACTCGGCAAAATAAAAAATGCCCCGATTGACGGTGGAGTTGTCCGTAATCGCCAGATCGAAAATGCCGTCAGCGGCGGTGACGTTGAGGCTGCCAATTGGCGACGGCGGAGATATTGTCCCCGAAGGATCGACGCCGGTAGCGCGCCCCAGCGAATTCACGCCGTTCACAATCTGCGTGAGCGCTTCATACACGTAGGGCGATTCGCTCTTGATCTGCGCGAGTTGGCCGATTTTAAGCATTTGGTAGAACAGGTTTCAACCTGTTCGGTTTTGGTTTTGAATTTGGGTCTGAATTTGGGTTTGGTCGTCATAACCAAATCGAAACTAAACCCAAACCCAAAACCGCACAGGTTGAAACCTGTGCTACTAATTCCCGCCGCGCACCGGCGCCCACGGATCGGGCAGCAGCGACGGGATGAATCGTTCGAGCTTGAACCATGCGCCGGGGGTGTTTGTGCCTGCCTGGAAGGCTACGCGTTCGGCTAGCACATTGATGGGGAGTTCGAGATCCTTCGGCTGTGGCGACGACAGCGGTAACGGCGACAGCGCCGTCGGATACGCTTCGTTGTCGGCGAAGGCGGAGAGGTTCAAGTTCCCTGCCCCTTCGGCGTACAGCGTCAGGTACGCGAATAATTTCCGGTGCGAGCGCACTTGATATGTTTGCTCGAGATCGAGGCTCAGGAAAAAGTACGTGGTGTAGTAGGAGTTGATGGCCGCGCCGTCGTCGGAAAATTGCGTGTCCGAGAGCTGGTAGATTTTGCCGTTCCCCGTGCCGCTCACCAATCCGTTGCCGAGGAAAACCTGCGCCGTGCCGTCGGAGCGTTCGGCCAGCGCGCACGAATTGGCCGTAATGTTCCATGGACACCATTTGCGCGACCGCCCCACTGCGTACAATTTTCCAGACAGCGTGGAGAACAGCACCGAGCCGAGCGCTGCAATTTCGCTGGCGTCGGACAGGCTGCGGTAATCGAGCACCAGAATTCGGTTCGGCGAAGTGGCCGTGCCAATCGGAACGCCGCACAGGATGCGCTTATTTCGCGTGTCCACGCGGACCCACAGCGTTTGCCCGGCGGCCCAATTGACCTGGTCCCACAACGGCTGAATTTCCTGCGAGATTTTCACCGGCTCGCCGCCGCTATAAATGTAAAGCCCTGCGCGCCCGGCGATCACCACCCAGTCTTCGCCGGTGTCCACGCCCGCCACGGACGGCGTGCCTACCGTGACCGACACTTCGTTGATCGTCCACGACGCCGGTTCGTTCACGCCGTCGTCGGCGGTCTGATAGATCGAGCGGTCTTTGACGAAATAAAGATTGTCGCGCAGCAGGAACGCCGCGCGCACCGCCTGCCCGTCGTTTTCGGAAACGTTCAGGAAGCCGCTGACGCCGTCGTAGCTCTCCGGGTCTTCGGCAAACGAAGCGCGCACCAGCGACGTGTTGTAAGGCGCGGCGGTGGGAAAGATTTCGATGTTCTCGACCAGGAATCCATCGTCCAGCGTGGGCGTGCCGTCGGCGTAAACGCGCAGTAGCAGGTCAGGCGGAATGGTTTGAAATCCGACGGAGGGCGTAATCGGCGCGATAAATTCCGTCCACGCCGAGGAAGAAATCTGCGCCGCCGGAACGGAAACGCCCGGCGTGGAAATTCCTCCAATCACGCTATAGAGATGCACGTGCAGCGTGCCCTGCGTCAGCGCGCCGGTCATGCGCACGCGCACGCGCGCTGAGTACGCCGTGTTCGCCTGCAGCAGCGGCGCGCCGTTGTAATCGGTCACAGCGGACTGCGTGATCAATCCACGCGTCGCCGTCGCGCCGTCGCCCAGGATCGAATACGCGCCACCCCAGATCGCTTTGCCGGTGGTGTCCGGCCCGCCGCCGGCGAAGTACGTCGCATCGTTCGTCCAGCCGAGCGGCACATTATTTCCCAGGCCGCCAAAGCCGCCATCGAACGTAAGATTCTGCCAGTTATTCTGCTTTTTGCGTTCGCCCCACCAGAACACGCGGTCCGCGTACCCGATCGTCCCCGCGCACTCGCCGAGTTCGACGAGTTGAAATAACGAATCGGCGGAAATGCCGGACAGAAGCGCGGTATCGGAAAAATCGACGACGAACGATGACGCCGAGTCGTCGAACACTTTCATCTGCGGCGCGCCGTCGAGCCCGGTGGTGTAATAAAAATTGTCGCCGCCCGCTCCGGTGAACGCCAGAATGCGCGCCACAATATTCGGCAGAGATCCGGGTGAAGGAATCCCGGTCACGTTGGCGCGGCATCCTCCGATCGAAGTCCACGAAACCGGAGGCGACGGCCGCGTCAGATAACCTTGCCGCGTCACGAAAATCACCGAGCACTGATGCACGCCCGCGTTGATCGATCCCACCGGCGCAGCCGTGCCGCCGCTCGAAGTCGTGTCGGCCAGCGCCAGCGCGTACGTGAAGTGCGTCGAATCGGGCAGCGTAGCAACGGGAAATGCGCCATCGAAAGAAGTGTCGGTGACGCCCGCAATCGTGACCGAATCTCCGGACACCAGCCCGTGTGGCGTTGCCGTCGTCACCGTAACGACACCCGAAACACGCGCGATCGCCGAAATATTCGCAATGACGTCGGCAATCGCCGCGACTCCCGCGCCCGGCCCCACCTGGCTCACGCGGTCGAAGTTCGTCCCGTCGTACTGCCGGGGGATGTCGACGCCGAATCGCCCGTCGTGCAGCGCAATATATTCGCGCCCAAAAAGAGAGGCCGAACTGGCGAGCGAACTCGGCACGATCCCCGCAGCAATCTGCGACAAAACTCCGGGGGAAGTTTCTCCCCACAATTTGCCGGAAGAATCCAGCACGAGCAAAGTCTGCGCCAGATTAGGCGACGTGTACGTCTTCAAATAATTGACAGTAGGATTCCCCGCGATCGGTGCGAACACCGACACCAATCCCGGCCGCGTCTTCACCGCGCCCTGCACGAACGCCACATCCTGGCAGTCCGGCGAAACGCCCTGCGGCAAATCCGCCGCAGCCATATCGGTCACCAGCCCGCCAAACAAATCCAGCGGCGCATCGATTGTCCCAGCAATGCTCATAGGTTTAGGTAGCACAGGTTTCAACCTGTGCGGTTTTGGTGTTGAATTTGTTTTTGAATTAGATTTTAATTGCTTAGATCTCGCCTAGCCTTCTGAAACCCAAAAGCGCACAGGTTGAAACCTGTGCCACTTAAATCAACTTGCTAAACACCGCCTCGAACTGAACGCTGGCATCCCCGGTAATCCGCGCCGGATAAGCCCCAGCCCCCAGCTCCGTTGCAGACGCCGTATTGACCTTCACCTTCTGATTGTTCAGCGCCGCGCCTTTGATCCAGGAATACGCGTCCCCGGTCGAGCCGCCTACCCACACCTGCGCCGGCGGCTGGCTAGCAGAAATCTGTGAAGCAACGGCAGTAAAATCCAGCGTATCCCCGCCGGTCGAGTAATTTCCGGACACGCTGAGCGACCCAAAAACATAAACATTGTCAGCGCCGGTATCGACGCTGCTGATTGTGATGGCAAGTGACATAAGTCCTCCATATTAAAATTCAATTTGTGAAGAAGTAGCACAGGTTTCAACCTGTGCGGTTTTGGTTTAGTTGAACCGTAGCCCAAATTCAAAACCAACTTCAAATTCAAACCCAAACCCGCACAGGTTGAAACCTGTGCTACACGATCGGTGCAAATCCCGCCCTTGAAGAAAACGGCCGGCGCCGCCGCCCGGTCTGCTGCTCGCGCTGCGTCGCGCACACCACCAGATCCTCAAGCGCGTCCGCGCCCGCGGCGTCCCACCGCTCGGCCTGAGGCGCTCCGCGAGCCGCCCCGGCCATTGCTGCCGCAAAATACGCCAGAGCTTCCTGCGCATTGCGCACCAAAACAGGGCTGGTCGCATCGGTCAGACCGGGATACGACTTCTGATACCGCAGCCGAATCTGCGTGTCCTGCGTCGCGCCCAGGAAATACAAGCCGTCGGCGCGCCACTCCCAGTAACCCAGCGTATCCCCCTGCGGCTCCGAAGGCAGCCCGTCGTGCCCGGTGAGATCGACCATCTCCGTAAAATCGTCGGAGCTGCCGTTGGCCCGCTCCCACAATTTCACCGGCAACAGCAGATCGGTAGGCAGTTGATTCGGCGGCGCAGTAGCATCGGTAATCGAAACCTGCGCCGAAGCGTCCACCACAGGAACGGCAGGCACCACCAGCAACACGTCGTCCGACAAAAACGACCCAGACTGCACATTCGCCAAAGCCCGCTGCGCCTTCCGATAACCAGAATTCACATAAGGCAACAGCACCGCATCGGTAAAAAGATTCCCCGCAGCATCGTTAAGCAAAGACCGCACCAGCGCAGTAATCTGCCCCGCAGTGTTATAAGCAGTAGTTCCAACGACAGGCATGCGAACTCCAGTAGCACAGGTTTCAACCTGTGCGCCTTTGGTTTTGAATTTGGTTTTGCTCTTAGTTTTGCTTTTGGTTTTTCATTCACCTAAACCAAAACCAACCCCGCACAGGTTGAAACCTGTGCTACCTACTGCGGCAGCGGACTCTGCTTCAAATACGCGGCAATCCCAATGATCGCGGACATCAGCGCGCTAACCCCGGCAATCGCCAGCGTCGAGTGGAGCCCCGCCTGCAAATTAAAGTGCGCAGGATCGATCCCCACAGCCGCGAAGCCGGTAATCACACCATTGGCTCCCCCGGCAATCCCAGCCGCGGCAATTCCCTTCCCCCAAATTTCCAGGTTGGACATGGTTTTAGTAGCACAGGTTTCAACCTGTGCGCTTTTGGTTTTGACTTTGATTTTGATTTTGCTTCCGGTTTTTGTACTTCACAAAAACGACTGGCTTCGGCCCACCAAACCCCAACCCCGCACAGGTTGAAACCTGTGCTACTGGTCGAGTTCCAGCAACGCCACGAAATGCAGTTTGCGCCCGAACACAACGCTGAACGGAAACGGATACAGCGGGATGCGGTCATTCCAATCGCGGATGGTCAGCCCTGCCGCGGCAAAAAACGAATTCCACCGGCCGCGGCTCTGGTAGTTATACGGCAACACGACGCCGTGCGGACGATTCCCTACCCAGTCCATGAATTGCAGCGTCTTGAAATCGAGAAAGTTTTCCGACAGGTGATCTTTGATCAAAACGTAGCGCCGGCTCACACGGCACGCTTCCGAAAGCAGGCGTGCAATTCCCGCCGCGTCGGGAGCGTGGTGCAGCACATCGACGAACAGGCTTACGTCGAACGAAGCCGCCGGATGCGGAATCGTCGCGCCGTCGAACGCCGCGCATTCGATCCGGCAATCCAGGCGGGGAGCAAATTCGATCCCGCGAATGCTGACCGTGGGATTCGCTTGAACGATCAGGCTGGCCAGCGTGCCGTCGCCGCAGCCGATATCCAGCACCGACGAACCGGCGAGAATTTTCGGCGCCAGAGCGTCCGCCAGCACGCGAACGCGCCTGCCGTGAACCGCGCCGCCATGCGCTCGCTTCAGCAGCGAGAGCGCTACCGAGTTCTCCGCGTCCGAACCCTGCGCGTCATTCGCCATGCGCGGAATTATTGCTCGCGAGGATTGTCATAATCTCCGATATACGTCTCGCGGCTGATCCCCAACATGCTCAGGAAGAAGGACGAAAAAATCGTCTGCACGCCGAGGAACAGCCACATGGACCAGAACAGAACCGCGCGCAATCCTTCCTCCATCGGACCGAATCCGCTGGACGCCCATTGCCACGCCACGTGCGCGCTGCCCGCAAATCCCGCCACCAGCATGATCGCGCCGCCGATCAGCCCGTGCTCCAGCTTCACACTGCGCAACATCCGCCGCAGCGAAACGGATTTGTTGTCGAACCGCGCCGAGTAGCTGAACACTTTCGCGAAGAATCCGATGTTGATCACCTGCGCGCCCATCAGCGTGAAGATTACTCCGAAGACCATCGTGTGAATATCCAGCACGATTGTGGACGTCAAATGCCACGGCCCCGGCAGCAGCAGAAACACCAGCGCCAGGCCGAACAAAAGCATCGAAAAGCCCGGAAGAAGAAACAGCCAGTTGGGCGCATACAACAGAAAAAATCGCAGCGTGCGCCATCCGTCGCGAAAACTTCGCAGGTGCGGCGGTCGCCCGCGCTTGTCCGGCCAGAGGATGATCGGAATTTCCGTAATTTTCGCGCCGATTTGCGCGGACTTGATAATCATTTCCTGCGCAAATTCCATGCCGGTGCTGCGAACGTCGAGCCGATCGTACAGTTCGCGCGTAAACCCGCGCATTCCGCAATAGCCGTCGCCGATTCCGGTGCGAAACAACACGTTCAGCAGCGCGGTGAGTCCGGGATTTCCGAAATATTGGTGCAGCGGCGGCATCGCTCCGGGCTGGATCCCGCCGCGAAAGCGATTGCCCATCACCAGGTCGTAGCCTTCGCGCCACTTCTCCACAAATTCATTTACCACCGAAAAGTCGTAGCTATCGTCGGCATCGCCCATGATGACGAATTTTCCCAGCGACGCGGCGATCCCCGCCTGCAACGCAGCTCCGTAGCCGCGCTGCGCCACGCGCACCACGCGCGCTCCATGCGCCTCCGCAATCTCGATCGATCCGTCAGTCGAACCGTTGTCGGCGACGACGACTTCCCCGGCAAGCCCGTGCGCCTGGAACGCGCCGATCGCCTTGTCCACGCAAATGGCCAGCGAGTTCGCTTCATTCAAGCAAGGGATCACGACCGATACTTCCACAAAGCTCCTAAAGTACAAGCAAAAAACAACCGCAAACAGCCAGTAGCACAGACTTTTGGTAGTGTCCTAATTTCAAGAGCGCCGCATTGTGTCTGAGCCTTGGGAGGTCCGACCTTTAGGTCGGACATTGAAATCGTTTAGCACTGGGCTTTAGCCCCTGAAGCTTCAGGGGCTAAAGCCTAGTTAGAGCAAGGTTTATGTCCGAGCTAAAGCTCGGACCTCCTAAGATTCAGAAACTTCCCGACAATTTCCAAATTAGGGCACTACCAGACTTTTCACCCTGAGTAGGCGAAGGGCAGTCTGTGCGCCTTTGGTTTTCCTGCCGATATGCACTCCAGATTCCCCTGGACCTTTCAAAACCCAACCCCGCAAAGACTGCAATTCGCGTACTCAGGGTGAAAAGTCAGTGCTACTCCACCGGCCTCCCCACAAAGCTCCACTTCCCCCAGGCAATTTCCTGCTTCTGCGGCACAAAATATTTTCGCGCCAGCGTCAAGATCATTTTCGGCTGGCTCAGCCATTGCTCGTACGTGCGCCGTTCGTACTCGATCATCACCGCCAGCGCATCGACTTTGTCCGACAGCCGCCTCGCCTGCGCATTTCCGCATGCCAGATGCGCCAGACGCAAAAACAGTGTGAGCCACGGCTCGACCAGCACGACGCGGCCATTGCTTCGCAGCACGCGGCGCATCTCGCTGAACGTTCGATCCAGATCGTCCGGCAGCGTGGGCAGGTGGTGCAATCCGCCCTGCACGATCAGAATGTCCTTGCTGCCGTCCGCAAACGGAAGATTCCGGCAGTCGGCCACCGTAACCTTCGCTTTCCCCATGTATTTCGCCACCAGCGCGGCGGACAAATCAACGCCCTCGATGCGCGTGAATCCCAGCCCCTCCAGCGCGTGCAGCCCATTTCCGCGGCCGCAAAACAGTTCCACGATTTCGGAGCCGTTGTCCCATTTCCTGGCTCCCAGATGCAACAGGCGCTCGGTAAATTTCCGAATTTCCTCCTCGGGTGTTTCAAAGCGCAGGTACGCGGCTTCCCACGGATCGTCCAAGGGAGGCTGGCCAGCAGAAACTTTAGTCGGCTTAGTTCCCATCAACCACCAGTAGCACAGGTTTCAACCTGTGCGCCTTTGGTGTTGCCTTCGGTTCTGATTCCAGTCTTGCTCTTATTTTCGATTTCGCCCTCCCGCCACACTCACTACCCACAAAACCCAACACCGCACAGACTGAAGTCTGTGCTACCTTGCGCCGCTCGCGCGTCCACGTTGCTGCATCCATTCCCACGCCGAGCCGACGATCGTGTACAGGTCCTGTTTCTGCGGCGCCCAGCCCAGCTCCTTCTTGATTTTTTCGGAGCTGGCCACCAGCACGGCGGGATCTCCGGGGCGTCGCGGACCGATGCGTACGGGAATTTCGCGCCCGCTAATCCTGCGCGCCTCTTCGATCACTTGCATCACGGAGTGGCCGCCGCCGCAGCCGAGGTTGAAAATTCCGCTCGCCCGGTTGGTGTGCTCCAGCGCCAGCACATGCGCGCGCGCCAGATCGGAGACGTGAATGTAATCGCGAACGCAGGTGCCGTCGGGCGTCGGGTAATCGTTGCCATACACTTCGATGTGCGATCGCTGCCCTGCCGCCGCCTGCAAAATAATCGGAATCAAGTGCGACTCCGGATCGTGTTTTTCGCCGCAAAGTTTGGTCGCGCCCGCCGCGTTGAAATAGCGCAGGCTTACAAAGCGCATGCCGTAGGCCTGCTCGTACCAGTGGCTGGCGCGCTCAAAGGCCAGCTTGGTTTCTCCGTAGGGATTGGTTGGCTCCGTCGGATCGGACTCCTCGATCAGGGGCTTCCGCGATTCGCCGTACACGGCGGCGGTTGAGGAAAGCACCAGCCGGGCAACTCCGCTCGCGCGCATCGCGTCCAGCAGCGCCACTCCAGTGACCAGATTATTGTTGTAATACTTCGACGGGTTAACGCAGGACTCCCCGACCAGCGCGTTCGCCGCCATATGAATCACGGCGTCAATCTTGTGCTTGACCAGCGCGGCTTCCATCTTCGCGCGGTCCTGAATTTCGCCTTCGATAAATTCCGCGCCGGGCAATACCGACTCGCGATGCCCCTGGCTCAGATTGTCGTAAACCACCGCGCCGTGTCCGGACGCCAGCAGTTCCTCCACCACCACGCTGCCAATGTATCCAGCCCCGCCCGTAACCAGTATCTGCATGTTGAAGTTATCCTAAGTTCCCGCGATTCCCCCACATTCGGCGCGTACTATATACCATACGCCCCACGATCGAAATATCGCGCCAAGTTCCAAAAACCAAAGGATAAACCCCGGTCGTGGAGGCTCCTGAGAGACCCAAGGGCAGTATCTGCGGTAGTGTCCTAATTTGAAAATTGTCAGGAAGTTCTGAATTTTAGGAGGTCCGAGCTTCAGCTCGGACATAGATTTTGGTCTAACTGGGCTTTAGCCCCTGAAGCTTCAGGGGCTAAAGCCCAGTGCTAAACGACTTCAATGTCCGACCTGAAGGTCGGACCTCCGAAGGCTCAGACTCGATGCGGCTTTTGAAATGCGGTTTTGGATTTTGCCGCTACAAAGCTCTAAACCAACCCCACGCACACTAAAGTGTACGCCACTGTGGCACACACTTTTTACCCTGAGGCACGAAGGGCAGTGTGTGTGCCTTTGGTTTAAATCCAGGTCCATGCAAACGCAACCCCGAACAGACTGCCCTTCGCAGCACTCAGGATAAAAAGGCAGTACTACTGGTGTCCTATGTGCAATTGCCTGTTTCAACGCAGCAATCCCTCCCCGAACTGCCGGTAGGCGTCCCCCAGACATATACTGAGGCAGGTATTAATCCCGGGTATCAAGCTGCCGTCTGCTTCAAAGCAGGGTTAGGCCGCTCCATGGCTACAAAGATAAAAGACAATTTCGCGACTTGGATTAATGGATCGCTCGCGGACTGCTCGATGGGACCAGAAAAGGCCGAACCCTGCCGCAGGCTAATCCTTCTGGGTCCCCCGGGCGTAGGCAAAGGCACGCAGTCTCAATTACTTAGCGAACATATCGGCGCCTGCCACCTGTCCACCGGAGACGTCTTCCGCGAAGCTGTGCGTCCCAGTGGATGCCCACGGACTCCGGCCATGGAGGCCGCGCTCGATTATATGAATCGCGGCCAACTGGTCCCCGACGAGACGGTGTGGGAGCTTGTCCGCGAACGTTCCAACTGCCTGCACTGCCAGGGCGGCTTCCTGCTCGACGGATTTCCGCGAACGCTGTACCAGGCCGAGGCGCTCAACCAGTTCATGCAGGACGAAAACCTCTTGCTGAGCGCCGTGGTCAATTACCAATTGCCTATGTCCGAAATCATCTGGCGACTCAGCGGTCGCCGCATTTGCCGCGAATGCAAAGCCGTGTTTCACCTCACCCAGCGGCCGCCCAAAACTCAGGGGCGCTGCGACCTCTGCAACGGCGAGTTGTACCAGCGCGGAGACGATCATCCCGAATCCATCTCTGTCCGCCTGGAAGTCTATGAGAACAGCACCGCCCCGCTCATCTATTACTACAAGCATAAAGGCCTGCTGCTTTCAGTCGATGCCCACGGCACCCCCGAAGATATTTTCAAACGCACCCTGACAGCTCTGGAGCAGCGCCAACCCAGCCCCCAGTAGGACAGATTTTTTATCCTGAGCAGCGAAGGACAATCTGTCCGCCTTTGGTTTTGAATCTTGCCTCCCGTGTTCGCGTTCCCCGCAAGTCAACAACACCAAACACGCGGTAGTGTCCTAATTTGAAAATTGTCGGGAAGTTCCTGAATTTTAGGAGGTCCGAGCTTTAGCTCGGACATAGATTCTGGTCTAACTGGGCTTTAGCCCCTGAAGCTTCAGCGGCTAAAGCCCAGTGCTAAACGACTTCAATGTCCGACCTAAAGGTCGGACCTCCGAAGGCTCAGATTCGATACAGCGCTTTTGAAATTAAGACACCACCAAACACGCGACGTCCGAATTCCTCACGACTTAACCTTGACTGCCGTTTCCCGCGCTGCTAACTTCCTCGCTGCCTGAAAATGTCCGAACGACTCCCGCAGGGACGCATTCCCGAACTGGACGGTCTTCGCGGAACCGCCATCCTTCTGGTTTTTCTTCTCCATTACATCAGCGACAGCGCCGGTGGCGATTTTGGCACACCTTTATACTGGTTTCGCTCGGCGTTTCGCCTGGGCTGGAGCGGCGTCGATCTTTTCTTCGTGCTCTCCGGCTTCCTGATCGGCGGAATTCTGATTGGCGTTCGAGACTCGCCGCGTTATTTTCAGACGTTCTACGCGCGGCGCATTTTTCGGATCTTTCCCATCTACTACCTATGGATTACGTTGTATCCGCTCGCCGCGTTGATCGTCGGCCGCTGGTCGGCTTCGCCATTGGCCGTGGATCCCGGCGCGCTCTATCGCCTGCCGTTGTATTACGCCTTCGCGCAGACGTTCGTCACGCTGCGTGAAACTACGTTGGGCTGGTTTTGGCTGGCGGTCACCTGGTCGGTGTCCATCGAGGAGCAGTTCTATATCGTCGCCGCTCCGCTGGTCCGTTTCCTGACGCCGCGCCGGCTGACCGTCGCTCTCGGCTCAACGATTGTCCTGTGCCCGCTGCTGCGGGCGCTGCTGTACGTGCTTGTGCCCAACCGGCAGGCGCTGATCTACGTCCTGATGCCCTGCCGGGCCGATTCGCTCGCCATCGGGATGTTGTCCGCGATTCTATGGAAAAATGACGCTGCGCGGCAATGGTTGGCGGGCCGCCGGGCGGCGCTCTACGCGGCATTCACCATCCTGCTGCTGGGCATGCCGGTATTCGTGAAATGGTTTCCTAGTCCGTACACGCTGTTCGCCGCGTTGGTGGAATATCAATGGCTGGCCGTGATGTACGCCTGCGCGCTGCTGATTGTGCTGGTGGATACGCCGGGGAAAATTGCCGCCCTGATGCGCTGGAGCTTCCTGCGCGAGATGGGCCGCCTCTCGTATTGCATTTATCTGATCCACCTGCCAATTTTGGCGCTCTGCCATGCGGTCCTGCTGCACTCTTCGCGCGCCAGAATCGATACCGTGCCCGGCGTGCTGACGACCGTCTTCGCAGCAATCCTGGTGTATGCGCTGGCCAGACTCTCCTGGACATTCTTTGAGGAACCGTTGCTAAGGCAAGGACACAATTTCAAGTATTGATTTCAAGTACGAACAGTGGCACAGACTTCAGTCTGTGCGCTTTTGGTTTTACTCTCCGCTGCAACCAGCCACAGATCCCAACCCCAAACCCAACCCCGCACAGACTGAAGTCTGTGCTACTACTGCATCCGGTACTGCGCCGTCACATTCGCATTTTGCGGCGCGGTCGAGCACTCGCTGGCGGGCGTCACGATTTTGATATCCAAATTCGCCGACGCCGCATAATTCTGAGTCACCGCTCCCGAATCGTAGATGGCCGTGCCGTTCGCGGTGGTCAGCATAACCGAATTGGTACCGTCGGTAATGCTCACGGTGGATTGGGTCGAGCACCCCGCGCCGGCCGTGCCCAGCACGAGCTGCACGCGCGTCACGGTGATGGCCTTGTCCAGCGTCATGCGCTGATACGTCGCCGCCGAGGAAGTCAGGTTCGGCAGAAACGCATTGTAAGCGCCGCGCGGCGACGCGTTAAACGCCGTATCGGTTCCCGCCTGAATGCCGCCCTCGCCCTGGATCGCGCCGCCCTTCACCGCCAGCTTCACCCCTGCGGCAGGATTCGGCTCGCCCACGCCCAGCGCCCAGGACGCGCCCGCGCCTGCGCTGGTGCAATAGAGGCATCCGGGATGCTCCCAATACAGCCACGAAAGATAGGCCGTGGGCTGCGTAGGGGGCGCTCCGGCGGAATTCCCCGACGTGGAAGTGAACGTGTACGCGTAAGGGTCTGTCCACGCGGGCAAATCGAGATAATTCGCTTCATTTCCCGCGCTCGGTCCGTAATACAGCCGAAAGCCGGAATAGGATTGCGCGATCACGCCGCCCTCTTGCTGCCACTGTACGTGAATCGAGCTGGACGCCCCCACCGTCTGGCAAATTTCCGGTGTCGGCAGCGTGGTTCCGGGTGACGTTTGCGCGTCTTTGCCGACCACCACCATGCAATAGGTCCCTGCGGAAAGACTTCCGGAAGCGGTGCTGGTGACCTGGAACTGATTCGGCGGCGGCAGCACCTGCGCCCAGGCCGGGCTGGGAGGCGTCGATCCAAAAGCCGAGGCTGCCAGCGACATTTTCAGTGGGGCGGAAGCATCGATCGCGTTGGAGGAAACGGATAATCCGCTGCCGAAATTGGTCGTGTCCGGCGAAGAGTTGAGCGCGAAATATCCCTGCAGGGTCGGCTGGTCGCACGACACGGCGCAGCTCAGGAGCGACCCGAAAGAATTTGCCGCATCCAGACTCACGCCGGTAAACGTTTGCCCCGGAACCGCAGTGAGCTGGAACAGTGTGTGGACATTCGGTCCGCCCACCGGATCGGAATTATTGAGGTGGTGAATCGAAATACCGTTCACGGGAACCGCGCCGCCGGGACTCGAACCCACCGGAGCATTCGTTCCGTTGTCCAGTACGACCAGGGCCTTCTCCGATCCCTGGAGCGATTCGTTGATCCAGCCGTCGAAGAAATAGCTGTCGTGACCCCCGCCGCTGCCAAACACTCCCGGCGCGCTGAACTTTACGCCGCGAAAATCGGTCGAGAGATTATTCGCATAAATAAGTCCGGTCACGTTCCCGCCATAAACGTTCACCGTCACATTGATCGCCGGTTGCGCTCCGGCGGTGATGTCCGGAATCAGCGTCACGTCCTTCAGCCATAGGCCGATCGTGTCGGAGTCGATGTGCAGCGGCGCGCCCGCGCTGGGCGTGGCCATCGCGATGGAGACATCCTGCACGCGCAGCCCGGCGGTTCCCTGGAAACCCAGTGGCGGATATCCCGTGAAAATTCCGTCGCCGACCAAATTGATGATATTGAATCCCGAGATTGTTCCCGCGCTGCTCACCGATTGCGCCGTGGTCCACACAAACACGGCGGGCAGGTACGCGCCGGTGACAATCGAGTCGGTAATCTGGTGCTCAAACGTCGCGCCACCGCCGCCGCTGCCAATTCCTTCCCACGCCCCGCCAACCGAAAAAATCGGCGTCGATTGCAGCGTCAGCGCGCCCGCCACGCGAATCTTCATCTGGTACTGCCCCACCGAGTGAAAATCGAACGGGCCATTCAGAAAATACATTCCCGAAGGAATCAAGCAGCCGTAGGAGCCAGTCAGCGGGCCGGAGAGATCGTTTTTTGCGTCCTGGATGCAGGAATTCAGGAAGGTCGAGATGTCTTCATACACATTCGAGCCGGAGACATTTGCGCTTGCATTGGCAGCCAGCGTCAGCGAGGTCGTGCCTCCTCCGGACACCACCGTCGTGTAGAGATTCTGATGTCCAGCCGAAGCGGGAGGATTGACCGGCGCGTCCGCCGTGCACGGATAAGCCAGGCCAAAGTCGGAGTATCCGGTGGTAAACGAAGTCCCTACGCAGGTCAGCGCGCCGCCCAGTCCCTTGTCGCTATAAATCCAGTACATCACCGCCGAAACCGGATTCCAGGTGATCCAGTTGTAGTTATTCGTCGAAAGCGACGCGTTGCCGTTGGCGACCGTAATTTGCGCCGACGCCGCCGAGTAGCCCATGTGGGAATCGACGGATACGATCTTGTATTTGTAGGTCGTCGAGCCGGTCGCGCCATGCGCGTATCCCCACAGCGCGGTAAATGCGCCGGTGCTGGGCGTGCCGCTCTCATTGGCCCCGGTCTGTGCGTACTGGAAATGGGTCGAGTCCGGCACGGCGGTCAACGCAAATGTGCCGTTGAAAGACGTCGAACCGCCGCTGACGCCGGAGATCGTCAGGCCCGTGGGCCACGCGGCGGTCAGATCGAGTCCGCATGCGGTGGCGCACGTAACCGTCACCGTATTGCTGCTGCGCGCGATCGCGGAAATGTTCGCGGCCGCCGCCGGGGGAAGCTCCGAAGACGTCGGCCCCGCCCCGGCAATTGCCAGCCCGCATCCGTTCTTGAAATCGCTGGCGCTGGCGACAGTGAGTGTCGGAAAGCCGCTGGTCATGCTACCGGTCGTTGCCCCGGGAGAAGCAACGCTGCTCGAAGTGCATCCCCCTGCCGGCATATACGCGCTAACGTCACGCCACGGAATGGGCCCCTTGAATCGCTGTGCGGTAGCCCACTGATTGTCTGCAGCGGTCGATGGAACCGGCGCGCCGCCCACCGTGAGCGATCCCGTCACTGCCGCCGAGCCGCTAACGGTAAGACTTCCGCTGAGCGCCAAAGAGAACGCCGAGATTCCGCTGGTGGTCGTCACCGTGGTAAACGTCGGAGTGCTGGGATCGCTCGGCAGAATGACGTTGGGAATCTGCTTGGTGGTAATTCCCGGCCCGCTGATTTCGATTTCGTATCGCCCGGGTGCCGCATAGAACGTGTAATTACCCAGTCCGTCGGCAGAAAGCGGATTAGCCAAAGCCTGCGTCAGCCCGGCATCCGAATAGACCAACGCCAGAGGCGAACACGGTTGTCCGGTAGCGGGCGAAGTGCACACCCGCACGGACGCTCCCGCCATCGGACGCCCCTGCGCGTTGAACACAATATCGTCCTTGCGCGAACCTTGCGCGTGTGCAAGTCCGGCAAACGCCAGCAGTCCCGCAAGCGCAGTAAACGCAAAAAAGTTTCTATGATTCATGATGACCCGATCCCAGTAGCACAGGTTTCAACCTGTGCGCCTTTGGTTTTGCCTTTGGTTTTGCCTTTGGTTTTGCCTTTGGTTTTGCCTTTGGTTTTGCCTTTGGTTTTGCCTTTGGTTTTGCCTTTGCTTTCGTCCTCAGTCCAGCCCCACGTTCAAGTTTAGTTTCCAATCCAGGTTTAGCGTCCGATTTTTCTATTCGTTTTCCATCCAGCGCCAACACTTGAAACCCAGCCTGCCATCCTCTAAACCAAATTCGCACAGGTTGAAACCTGTGCTACTGGAAACACACCTTCCGAACCGCAACCTTTTCACTGCCCTTTCATTGTGTTACAAGAAATCTCGCGCATCGGAGCGAATTTCCATCAGCCCACACAGCATCCTCGACTTCCTGATCACGCGAGTCGGCGCCACCGAACTTACCTGCGACGCGATTTTGCTGCTTTCGCTGGCCATTGCATGGTTCCAACCGCGCCTGGCAAACAATTTCTTCGATGCCGTCGAGCGTTACGGCGCGCGCTTCGCAAAGAAAAAGAATCTAGCCGTCGTTTCGATTGCCGCCGCGGCGATTTTGCTGCGCCTCAGTGTGATCTGGCTTCTTCCTGTCCCCGTGCCGCTGGTTCCGGACGAATTCGCGCACCTGCTCGCCGCGGACACTTTCGCCCACGGACATCTCACCAACCCTCCGCATCCAATGTGGGAATTTTTCGACACCGTTAACGTCAATCCATTTCCGACCTACATGTCGAAATACCCACCCGCGCAAGGCGCTGCGATGGCGCTCGGCCAGGTGCTCGGAAATCCGTGGTTCGGCGTGCTGCTCAGCGTTGCGATGATGTGCGCAGCGGGGCTGTGGATGCTGCAAGGCTGGCTGCCTCCGCAGTGGGCGCTGCTGGGTGGCCTCCTGATCCTGTTTCGTTTGGGAATCGCATCGTACTGGATCAACGGCTACTGGGGCGGAGCGGTGCCGGCGATCGGCGGCGCGCTCGTATTGGGAGCTCTGCCGCGCATCCTGAAATCCCCACACGCGCTCGACGCCGTGCTTCTCGCGCTGGGCTCAGCGATCCTGGCCAACAGCCGTCCGGTGGAGGGCCTGATCGTTTGCATCCCCGCGATGCTGGTTCTATTTGTTTGGCTCTTCCGCAAAAGCAGCGTGCCCGGGCGCGTGAAGCTTACACGCATCGTGCTTCCCTTTTGCGCAGTGTGGCTCTGCTGCGGAACCTTCATGGGCTACTACAATTGGAGGCTCACGGGAAATCCGCTTCTGTTTCCCGAGGTGCTCAACGAAAGGATGTACGCCAGTTCTCCGGAATTCATCTGGCAGAAGCTTGGACCCGCGCTGCACTATCGCAACGCGCAGTTCGAGACCATTTACAACGGCTGGACACGCGATTATTGGGCGAAAAATCGTGTCGATTCGATACCGAACGCCGCCAGGCACGCCGGAATCGTGCTCGTAAAATTCATATACTTTTTTCTCTGGCCGGAGCTGTGTATTCCCCTGCTGGCCCTGCCGTGGATCCTGCGCGATCGCCGCATCCGCTTCCTGAATATCCAGATGGCCTTGTGCTTTCTGGGATGGTTCGCGGTCGTTTGGTTCATACCGCACTACGCCGGCCCTGCGACGGTCGTGCTGTTCGCCTTGCTGATCCAGGGACTTCGCCACCTGCGCCAGTGGCAGGCACAAGGCCGCCCGGTAGGAATCGGCCTCACCAGAGTCGTTGTAACACTGGCGTTAGTTCTCGCCCCCTGGCATCAACGCGGCGGCACTCTGCCGCGCGTCACGTCCAATCTGCCCCCGATCGCCGATCGTGCCGGATTTACATCCGAGCTAAGCGCGATGCCCGGCGAACACCTCGTCCTGGTGCGCTACGGACAAATCTCAATGGACAGCAGTGAATGGGTTTACAACGCCGCCGACATCGACCACGCCAAAGTCGTCTGGGCCAGAGAAATTCCCGGCAAAGACCTGCAGCCGCTGCTGAATTATTTCCACGATCGCCAGATCTGGGTAGCCGAACCGGACGCAAATCCGCCGCGTTTGACGAAGTACCAGTAGCACAGGTTTCAACCTGTGCGCTTTTGGGTTTGGTTCTTATCTTGCTTTTTCTGGCGCGACAAAAGTCAAAACCAACCCCGCACAGGTTGAAACCTGTGCTACCTTCCGCCTGCCTGCTCTGCCTGCGGCTGCACCAAACCCAGCGCCAGCGCCTTCTCGCGATCCAGCACCGCCCCGCAGGCCTTGCACTTGGCGATACCAGGCTTCACGCGCGTCCCGCAGCCGGGACACTCCGCCGTCTCGCGCACCTGGTAATACCATTCCTTATCCAGCCCGAGATGCGCCGCCGCGCGCCGCTGCAAATCGTTGATAAATAAAAACGAGTGCGACCGCTCCCACTCTCGATCCGCAGAAGCCACCAGCCCTCGGTAAAACTCATCGAGCTTCTCGCGCGCGTCGCGCAGCTCCGCCTCGGTAGGTGCATTCCCCGCGCACACGAACACGCCCAGGAAACTGCGCTCCCCCGCATCGGAATTAATCTCGCGGCAAAGGTCCTCGGCAATCTCGCGCGCCGAAATCGGGAGCGGCAAAGTGCGCTTGTCGCCGTAGTCCATGATCGCCGTGCGCGCAGTAACGCGCGTCAAGGAGAACTCCTCGCCGTCCTCCCTTCCCGGAATCAAAAACGTTCCATAAGTCCGGTGCAGCACGTACTGCTGCCCGGTAATGTTCGCAATCACAGCATCAGATTTCATAGTCCCTCAGTAGCACAGGTTTCAACCTGTGCGCTTTTGGTTTTGATCTTGAACTTGCTTTTGCGCTCGTCCGACGTTCAGTATCCCAACCTAAAACCCCAACATCGCACAGGTTGAAACCTGTGCTACTGGCCTAGCGCCGCTTCCGCGTACGTGTCGTACTCGCGTTCCTCGCGGAGTACCCGATCTTCCAGCGCTTCTTTGCACTTCGCGCGCGATACACCTCGGCTCATCTCAATCGCGCGCGCAATGTGCCGCGCCGCTGCCGGAGTCAGTTGCACAAACTCACCGCGCGGCCCCTCTAGCGTGAAGCAGTGCTCGTAATCTCCTCGCGAAGGATACGGCCCCAGCGCGGGGATGCTTCGCCCATTTGCAATTTCCAGCGTCTCCGCATGCCACTGCTCCGGCGAACCGTAACTTTCCGGAGGCATCCACCGCTCGATGTGCCAGCGATTGTGCGGCGTATATTTCGGCTCGCGCCGCAGCTCGACGACTTCCCTCACCAGCGCCCCCGTCGAGTCGCGCTCTTCCCACTTCCCGCCAATCCAGTCCAGCCGGGACCATCCCCACACCGCGCGATAATTCGGCTCGCCAAAGCGGTTGTACCCGCCGGCGAGCGCAAGCTCGCGCGCCACGCAGGCAGGCGCATCGTAATTTTCACGCATCGTCACAATCATGGCTTTAGTAACACAACCCGCCACGGCGGACTGTGCGGAATTGGGTTTAGTAGCACAGGTTTCAACCTGTGCGCTTTTGGTTTTTGTAGTGCGACGAAAGTCAAAACCAACACCGCACAGGTTGAAACCTGTGCTACTGGTACACCGCCGTCAGGTCCATCGCCACTGACGCCTTTACGCAAATCCCATTCAGCGTATGCGCATCGAACGCAATCGGCTGCGGCTGCGTGGACGCAGTAACCGTCACCACCGCCAGCGTGTTCGTCGATGGCGTTCCCGTGCAGCTGCCCGACGCCAAATCGAAAATCGACACCGTCCCCGCCGCCGGTGTATTCACCGACAGCCGCATCAATATTCCAGACGAAGCCTTCACCGCCGAGGCCGTAGTGCTCGTGATGTGCGCGAACTCGCCAACCTGCGCCATCCATGCAGGCGCGGGTTGCCCTTGTCCATATCTGATCGCAGCATTGGCCCCAGCACTCGACGCATTGAACGTGTAAACCGTGTTCCCCTCGATCACGCCGTGATTATCGACGGCCAGCGGCTGCGCCAGTCCGCCGTTCACCGCATCGGCCTTCCCATGCACGATCACGCGCGGATAATCCCCCTGCGCCTGAATCGGCGCGCTGCCAATCAGCCACGAGCCGATCAGCACAACGCCAGTAAACGCAATAAGAGCCAACGTAAGCTTGGTGTCTCGTTTCAAATTCATGATGTCCTCGAGGATTCAGTGGCATACCCGCCGTGGCGGGTGTGTGCCTGTGGTTTAGATTCAGTTCCAGCAAAAACCAACCCCGCACAGGTTGAAACCTGTGCCACTGGCTTGGTAGCACAGGTTTCAACCTGTGCGCTTTTGGTTTAGTTTGAAGCTGAAGCAAAAACAAAATGCGCGAAACCCGCGTACGCGAGAGCGACTCACGCATTTAAAACCGAAACCCAAAAGCGCACAGGCTGAAGGCCTGTGCTACCAGTTACGCCTAATACCCGCTAGGCCGTGCCAACGCATCGACGTAGCTGCCGCTGCGTGGCGAGTCATTCCACACCTGGAATCCGGTGTCGAAGTAAAAAATGAACGACGCCGCAATGCCGCCGCTCGCGCCGTAGATCGGGAACACCGTCTGTCCGCCGACCTCGAAGTAGTCGATGTCCTTCATCACCGCGCGGCCCCAGTGCGACAGGTCCAGGAAATCCACGCGGGTCTGATCGGCGTTCACCGAAGACTTGATCGGTATGCCGGACATCGTCTTCTTGCCGGAGAACAGCAGATCGAGATCGCTCGCGCGTCCGCCTGCGCCTTCCTTCACCACCTGTGAAATCGTGATGCCCAGATTTTCCCAGGCGTGTTCCTGCTCGACGCTGGTGTAGGCGATCAGTTTGCCGAGCTGGTTGATGCCCAGTGCTTTTCGCACTTTGTTGATGGCCAGGCGCACGTGTCCGGGAACCAGTGCGGCGTTCGCGGCGTTCACGCGCGGGGTTTGCAGTTGCTGTGGATAGGTGGCGCGATTGAGGTTGAGCCACGTGCCAGTCGTCGCGTTGTTCTGATGATATTTAATTCCGAATAGCGACACCGGCGACGCGCCCGTGAGCCCGTCGTGCACGATCAAATCGTTCACCGACGTTCCGGACGGTACGTTGTCCACGGTGATGGTTTGCGTGGAGGAAATCGGATCGGCGGCGGTGACGCTGGATACCACGCTGGCCGCGACGTTGCGGTTGGTGGTGAGCGTCGGATCGTAAATCTGGATCGTCTGCCCGACATACACCAGCGCCGCGCCGGACGGCACGGTCATCGTGAACGTGTTGCTGTTGATCGCGCTGATCGTTCCCAGCACGCCGTTGCCCGCGGTCTGAATCACCTTGTCCAGGAACGCGCGGAACTGCTTCATACCACTGGCGATTTCGCGCTTCACGGCATTTTCGATGGCCTTCTCGCGGGCGTTCGAGGCGTACTCCACCAGCTTGGTAATTTCCACCGCGAACCGGAAAAAGATCGGCGAGACTTGCGCGACGTCGTACGTGCTGCCAGTCCCGCGTCCCAGGTCGCCGCCATCGGCGCTGTAGCTTCCGGCCTTGCCGCCGGGAACCAGTTGCAGCGGCAAACGCATATTTCGCGAGCTGACTTTTTCCACGTCACCGCGCGTTTGAATCATGCTGAGCAGAACATCGTCGCGCTCGTAGAGCAGGGGCACTTTGTCGCGCACCTTCTCCAGTTGCAACGCGATGGTCTGCGCGTTGTTTTGTGCAGCCATATGTAGTTCTCCTTATGAGTTATGTATAAGTGCAGAATAAAAGTGAAAGGTTTTAAGTAGCACAGGTTTCAACCTGTGCGGTTTTGGTTTTGGTTTTGGTTTTAGTTTTGGTTTTGGTTTTAGTGCCGCGACGCAAATCAAAACCAAAGGCGCACAGGTTGAAACCTGTGCTACTAAACTACATCCCCAAAATCTCATCGTCGCTCATCGACGCGTAATTCACCTCGCGCGGCGACATCGCCCGCAGCGGCATCGAATCCAGCGACCCGCCCGGCGCCGCAATATCCACACGAGAAGCCGCAGCCGCCTGTCGCGCCGCCTTCGACCGCGAAGCGCCCAGCACCGAGCTGGTCCACTCGCCAATCACGCGACGCGCCACGCTGGGCATGATCTGCCGCGCGCGTCCGGCCAGCAGCGACACAACTTGCTGCTGCTCCGCAGTCCCAAATCGCCAGCCCCGCCCCGATGCCAATGGAGCTTGTCCCGATGCTAGAGGGGCGCGCAAAACCAGCGCCACCTGCTCGGAAAGCGTTGCATCCGAAGCCAGCGCGCGATGAATCTCACTAAAAATATCCTCGCCAATCCGCCGCGCCGCACCCTCAGCCACACCGTCAGGCAACACACGAGCCAACGTGTCGCTAACCGCCGCGCGCACATCCCGCGCCACAACGTCGTTAGTAGATCGCTCGAAGGAGGCGTAGGCGGAAGGATCGAAGTTCTGTGGCTGGTGACTAGTGACTGGTGACTGGTGATTTGTGATTCGTGAATCGTGAGTCGTGACCTGTGAGGAACGATTGTCCATCAACCGGTTTTGATTTTGGTTTTGATTTGAACTTGGGTTTTGGGTGCCCCATCCTTCGCGGGTTTCGCGAAGGGTGGGTCCCGATGAAAGTGTATCCCCATCCTGAAAGGTGGAAGAACTCTGCATACCAGGCGCAACATTCACACCCATCCCCGCCAGAATCTTCGCCGCCTCCGCAAACAACGACCGAAACGCCGCCGGATTCGCCCGCGCAATCTCCGCCACCACTTCCGACTGCGCCCGCACATCGCCCGAAAAAATCGCCGCGTCAATCCGCTCCACCGACGCCGCCGATTGCTTCAAACTCTGCGCCTCAGGCGCACCGCCAGGAAAAAGCTCCTTGATCGCGCGCGCCTCCTCCGGCGAAGAAAACGCCGCGCGAAACGCCTGATGCTCAGTCCAAAGCGCCCGAGCCTCAGCCGAGTGCGCAGGATCTCCGGCAAGAGTCTGCATCCACAAAGGCATGCCGTCAGCAGCACGCGAATTGCCGTCGCGAAGATCTCCAGTGCGAAGCGAATCCGCAGGGTCAGCCCCACCGTCAGCCACGGACGCCGTCAGTTCCGCAAGCGCAGACTCCCCGCGAGAGAAACCTCCAGCACCATCCTCACGGGCAAGCCCGCCGAAGCCGCCCTCAGGCGAAGGCGGGTCGATCCCCAATATCTGCTCGTCGGTCGGATAAGCCCCGGCACCACCATCCACACCAACATGCGTAGCACTACTCATAGCCGCCTTCCAGTAGCACAGGTTTCAACCTGTGCGCCTTTGGTTTTGACTTTCCCGCCGAGCAAAAAACCAACCCCGCACAGGTTAAAACCTGTGCTACCTGTACGTCCTATAACCCGTGCTAAACTCCGCCACGAAATGAGCAAAGGAAAACTCCTGCTATTGATCGGCGGCGTAGCGATTGTGGGGAGCACTCTCGCTTTTGAGCTCACGCTGTTTTCGCCGCTTCAAGTTTCCCCTCTTAGCTACCAAATCCCGCCGTTTGCTCTGTTGTTTGGTTTTGCAGGCCTCTTGATTGTATTGGTCGGCTGCATCATGGTCTGCCGCGAAGCGGAGGGGCGGGATCTCCTCGTGGCAGGTATGTCTATTCTGGGAGCAGTTTTTTTAGGCGTACCGATTCTGGATCACCTCAGCCCGGCATTGTTCAATGTGCATCTCGGGTTTGGGGGATTCGTTGCTCCGATAGCGGCATCCGTCCTATGCGGAATCATCTGCATGGTAGCGGGCATCGCACGAATGTGAGCCCAGTAGCACAGGTTTCAACCTGTGCGCCTTTGGTTTTGACTTTCCCGCCGCGCAAAAAACCAGCCCCGCACAGGTTGAAACCTGTGCCACTTGGGTTACTTATGCCACTTAGGTTCTCAGTTCGATGGAATGGGAATGGCCTTGTCGGCCCAATGGATTTCCGTCATCGTGCGGTCGTTTGTAAAATTGCTCACGAAATACCTGCGATTCGGCAGGTCAACTTTGTCGAGGGCCGTGTCAATATGCTCGAACTCGCCGAAAGGCACGCGAACGTCGATCACGATGAATACTGGAGTCTGTTTGCCTCGAGTGACAAGGATCGTGCCCAGATTGGCCATTAAAGAATTCCGGGCGCTGTTTTCCACAATTTTTCTGTTTACCCGATAGATCAGCTTTCCATTCTTCATCTGCGCCGACACCACGATGGGTGACCCCGTGCCTTCGCTTTCGCCCGACTGCAATGTTTTGCCAGGGTCCGTTCTCGAAGTGGAGATGTCACCCTTGTTTTGGGCTTGCAAGATTCCGAAAGGGGCGAACGCAAGCCAGAGCAGAAATAGACCCCTCATGATTGACTCTCCTACATAACGCAGAAAAACGTTGCGATTGGGCTTCTCGGGCGTGCTCGGTTGGAAGGTCATATCCTTTCCGATAACTTTCTGGTGCGCCGCCATAGAAGTTACAATTCCCTTGTCCACGGAAACAACAACACCGGAATGACCGGTGGCGTCCGCGAAATGCTCTTTTCTCGCTGCGATGTCTCCGGGCTGAGGCGACTCTCCTGGCTTCATGATTCTCCATCCAGGAGGCACTCGATTGCCGGCCAACTCAGCAGCTGACGGCGCTCCCATTGTCCCATCCGCCTTTTTTACGAGCGGCTTCGGAGCTCCCGATTCCGCAACTGCCTTCTGGACAAACAAATTGCATGTGGCGCGACCCGGAGTATACGGCATCGAAGCATCTCCATTATGGGTCGCTGTTGCTGTAGCGATAGCCGCGCGTCTGTCCAGGTTACTCTGACTACCTTCGCCGCCCGACGGCTGATTTTGCGACTCCGCCTCGCCCGTCTCCCCGCTCTCGGCTGGCCTACTAAATATATCATTCGGATTAGTGCTTAGCGCGCTAATTTGTTCTTGCTCGTCATCCGTGGGAGCCAACCCAAGAAAGCGATCCAGCCACGACGGCTGCTGCGCTTGACGACTGCCAGCGACGAATTCGTCGTCGGTGCGAGATCTCTCCAGAGCTGCCCCATAGTGGGGATTCATGTAGTAGCGGCCATTAATTATCGGCATGGAATGAACCTCGAATAAGTCGCGTCGCCAGTAGCACAGTCCGCCGCGGCGGACTGTGCTACTAAACTCCAGTCGTTTGCGCAGGCCCAGCATTCGAGTTAGCAATCGCCAATCCTACAGCCCGCAAATGCTCCTCCGCATGCGCGCGCACATTCGCAAATCCCGCAGGATTCTCCACACGCGCCACCTGCCCCGCATCCGAATTTGCCCACCGCCGGCACTCCTCCAGCTCGACAGCATGATTGTCGAACAGCAAATCGATAGGGACCGAAGGCAGTAGCACAGGTTTCAACCTGTGCGCATTTGGTTTTTCTCCTGCAACCGCACCACCGTCTCCCCCGCCGTGCATCTGGTGTGCCACACCATCTTCGCCTTCGCCATCCAAACCCAAACCCACACAGGTTGAAACCTGTGCTACTGAAACCGGCGCTCCACGGAGCAATAGATCGATCTCGCGCAACTGCTTGTTGCGCGAATCTTCTCCCGGGACCACCAAATCCGTTAAGCCTAGGACGCCTTTCACAAATCCGATATTCGCCGGGTCGGCCAGGGCCTCCTGAATCATCGGATCGGACGACGCCATGAGTTGCTGCACTACCGCGCGCTGTTGCGACTTCAGGCGCGGGAAAGTTTCATCGCTCTCGGGATACGCCTGAATGTTGCCCTTCAGATCGGCCAGGCGAATCCAGTGCGACTCGAACTCGCCGCCCGGACCGAGAATCGGAATCTCCGCGTCCTCGGGACGATTTTTCCGGAAGCAATCCACCGACAGCAGCATCACGTCGGAATAAAATTGCTTCAGCCGCCGCCACACTAAACCCAGCCGTCCGAGCGCCTGATCGCGCGCCATTGCATAGCCGGTAGCGGTTTTCACGTTTTCCATTTCGCCGCCGAAGACGGCGGGAAACAGCCCCGTCAAAAATTGCGATACCGGGCCCATTAACTCCTGCTGATGCCGCACCAGATCGGGAGGCACCTGCGCCGGAGCAGGCTGGAAAAATCCCGCCGAAAGCGGCTGCCCCGGACGCGACCGCGCCGGATAGTGCGCGGCTGGCTCCGCGGTCTGATTCGACAGCGCGTCGAAATCCAAAACCTGCGGATCGGCGTAAATCGGCGGGATGCCGTACTCGTACGTCTCCGCCTGAATGTTGGAAAGCGTGTTGTAGCGCTCCTGAATTTGCACCAGCGAATCGCCCACCGACGGGCGATTCTGTCCATCGCCGGGAAGCGCGTGCATCACGCGCCAGCGATCGTCCATGCACTCGTTGCGCGCTTCGCAATAAGTGTCGCCCGCGAAGGCGACGTAGCAGCCATCGGGAAACAGCGCCAGCAGCGCATCGCGCACGGATTTATCTTCAATCGCGTAAAACGCCCACGGACGAATCCACGTCCGCGAAAACGTGATCAGATTAAACAGCGTGTCGCCAGGATGCGTGGTAGGCAGCCCCTGCGAAATCGCCACACGCGAAGCTCGCGCGTACACTTCATCCGCCGATTGCTGCCCGCCCATCTGAATCTTGTCCGCCGCCAACGGATAGCTGGCCTTCAGCTTCGCGCGGTGCACCTCCATCGACCACTGAAGGTATGGATACTCGTGCATCTCATTGGCCCAAACCGGCGTGTTCAACTCGAGCCCGCCGACGACGGAAATAACTTCCTGCCCGTTAGCGACGCGCCGTATGTCAGTGACGACAGGCACAGCCACACGAGGCGCAGGCCGAAAATGTTCAGGCCCAAGCGAAGCGCCGCAAGAGCGGCAGAGAATCTGCGGAAGCACAGTGGCACAGGTTTCAACCTGTGCCCTTTGGTTTTGCGATTGCCAGTAATCCCCAACCCACCCGCCGCCGGATCCTCAGCCCCGCCACCGTTCTGCGAAGGGTCTGCATCGAGTGCTCCTCCCAACCCCAACCCCGCACAGGTTGAAACCTGTGCTACTCCGCAGTCGGGACACACGTACGTGTCCTCGCCTAGCGGCACATAGTGCTCTTCAATCACCGGCTCATCGTGCGAACCGAATCGCTGCGCGTCGGCTACATACCTCACATACCCGCCGATTTTTCCATCGGTCCACAAATAGAAGCCGATGCCCGTCAGCAGATGCTGCACGCGATTGTTCTGCTCGATCAGCGACGACACCTGCGACGCCGCCTTCGCCGTGGTCACGTCCGCGATCGATTGCGCCGACTGCGGATAAAATCGCGTCGCGGGCACGTCCTGGCTGATCACCGAGACGAACGAAAGCCCGAACGCCTGATACAGATTCGTGACGAACTGGTAGCGCGGCATCTCCGCCGCGGCGCTCTCATCGTAAATTTTCGATTCGTACGGCAGGTGCCAAGTCATGTCCTGCGGATTCCACCAGGCATACTGCAAGCCCTGCCAGAACAGCCGCGCCTGCCGGATTCGCCGAATCTCACCCCGACGCGCAACCATCCCTTCCTGCCGGTATTGCGCCTCGAGTTCGCGCAGCGCGTTCACCAGGTCGGGACGCAATTCCTCGAGCCGCTCATTGTTCGGCCCGAAAGGAGCGCCAGGGTCAGCCGCACCATCGACAGGCGCAACAATCCCATCGTTCAACATCAATTCATTGTCAGGAGTCATGGTTTTAGTAGCACAGGTTTCAACCTGTGCGGTTTTGGTTTTGGTTTTGCTCTTGCCTTTGCTCTCGCCCTATTTCCGCCCTGCCACCGATCGAACAAACCCAAACCAACCGCGCACAGGTTGAAACCTGTGCTACTGGAGACGACCGTTGACCTTTGCTTGCAAGTGGTCTACAAGGGTGCCTGTGTGAGCGCCTAAATTCTCGACTGGAGGCTACAACATGGTCGGCGGACTCATCTGGTGGATCATCGTCGGCGGGATTGCTGGCTGGCTGGCCGGAACAGTGATGAAGGGCGGCGGCTTCGGCGTCCTGATGGACATCGTCATTGGCATCGTCGGCGCGATTATTGGCGGCTGGGTCTTCGGCCTACTGGGCATCTATTCCGGCGGCGGGATAATCCCATCGATCCTGGTAGCGTTCGTAGGCGCCTGCATCCTGCTGTGGCTGGTAAGGCTGATCAAGAAGGCGTAAGTAGCACAGGTTTCAACCTGTGCGCTTTTGGTTTTGCCTTTGGTTTTGCTTTTGCCTTTAGTCTTGCTCATAGAAGTGTCCATCCACTTCTCGCCCTAACCAACCCCCAACACCGCACAGGTTGAAACCTGTGCTACTTACTTGCTTTCCCCGCCGCGAGTTCCCTGTCGCGCGCAATCTGCGTCCAACTGCGCCGCCGCACCGGAGCCGTCGCCGGGCCGCGCCGCACTTCATCCTCGAGCGACAGCGGCGGAAACCCGGCCGTCCCGATCAGCGAATTCACCAGCGCCCGATTTTCCGCGCGCAGCCGTACCACCTCAGATTCCAGCAGGCACAAGTACCGCCCCCGGAAAATTCGCCCCAACCGTTGCATGAACGTGTGCATAGACAGGTAGCACAGGTTTCAACCTGTGCGCTTTTGGGTTTGCCTTTGGGTTTTCTTGCAATTAAACCAACACCAAAACCGCACAAGTTGAAACCTGTGCTACTGGACGGCCACTCGATGTGCCTTCTGTGCGTTTTAGGATTGGTTATTCAGCAGCGAATGAACGAACTAAGGCACGTGGCTGCTGGTGGAATCCTCGTGGCGATCGGACGAGCGCGAAGAAGCCACCCAGTACCCAAGAACGAGCATGGATGAAAGAATCAGGGCTATGCCAAGTCCCATTCGCAGGATAATACCGGCACGGCTGGCCTTTTGCATAGCCACATCCAGAAATAGACTCAGAGCTATCAGCAGCGGAACCACAGTCCCCACCGCTACACAGCCTAATTTTATCAATCGCAAAGCTTTGCGCGATAAAGCGGCCAAAAGCGCCTCCGACAACATGAGGGAATACGGGAGGATAATACTACGTGCTCATAAAGATTGCATAAAGATTCTTCGCATTTATAAATTGGTTTCCAAATATTAACACCTTAGGAAATTTCCTGTACCCCTCGCCCTCTATCCAATGCGCCTGTCCCATCATGGTTAACTCGGCACGCGGGCCTCTGCCGCCTGCTGGTAATCCCGTTCCTGCCAGCCATCCTGATCGACACGCACGACGGGAAGTAACCTAACCCGCACAGTCTGCCAGTAGCACAGGTTTCAACCTGTGCGCTTTTGGTTTTGCCTTTGAACTTGCTTTTGTACCCAACCCGGCATTTCGTATCCCCACAAAAACCAACCCCGCACAGGTTGAAACCTGTGCTACCGTGTCACGTACCGTGACATATTACGAGCGCAACTTGCCGCATTGGCAGCCGTCCGGCAAAGACATCTTCCTCACCTGGCGCTTGCACGGCTCACTCCCCGCGCGTATCGACCTTCCAGACGCAAATGAATCCGCCGGAAAGCGTTTCCTCGCCTACGACCGCGCCCTGGATTCAGCCGCGGTCGGTCCACTCTGGCTAAAGGACCCGCCCGTCGCCGAAGCGATCATCGCCGCACTGCAAAAAGGTCAAGCCGACGCGATGTTACACCTGCACGCCTATACGATCCTGACCAATCACGTCCACATCCTGATCGAGCCGAGAATTCCCGTCGCTCGAATCACTAAAAACATCAAGAGCGCCACAGCGCGCGAAGCCAATCGCATCCTGAACCGCGAAAGCGGCCGCTTCTGGCAGGATGAATCTTTCGACCACTGGATTCGCAGCGCAGCGCAATGGCAGCGCGTCCGCGCCTACATCGAACTAAATCCCGTAAAAGCAGGCCTGGTAGCGAAGCCCCAAGACTGGCCGTGGAGCAGCGCAAGTCGTCCGCTCGTCTAAGTAGCACAGGTTTCAACCTGTGCGGTTTTGGTTTAATCGCAACGAAACCCAAAGTTCAAATCCAACAGCAAAACCAACCCAAAAGCGCACAGGTTGAAACCTGTGCTACCAACCCTATCTTCGCGGCAAACCCGGCGCCACCCGCCGCGTCTCCTCCCCCGAAAACTTCTTCATCCAAATCGCGCGCGACGTCGGATCGACGGCCGTCACCCGCTCCGCCGCAATCACATCCGCCGGCGCGCGCCCCGAATCCAGCGCCGATTTCAAGCCATACCTGGCCGCATCGGACGGATCGTCGCCATCGCACTTCAGTGTATCCTCAACATTCGCCGGATCGCGCGTCAGCGTCGGTAAATTCTCAATCAGCCGCGTGCAATTTTCACCGATCAGCCAGCGATCGCTCTCCAGCGCCTGGTACATCAGCATCCAACCGCCCACGCGATCGTTGTCCGCGGGCGCAGGACGCGGCAGCCCTGCCGCCGACAACCCGTCGCCTAACTGCTCAGCAATCGAAGCATCTGCGGTGCGCTGCGCAAACGCGTCCGGCGAAAGATAAATCTCGCGAATGCGCTCGGCGCGCCCCAGGCGGTCGACGCTTCGTTCGGCAATCGCCGCCGCGAGCATGCGCGGCGACAACCGGTTCTGCACAAACTCGCGATACGTCACCACCACGCCGTCATTGCGCGTTGCGTGCCAGTACACCGCGCTGGGATGCTCGAATCCCCAGTCGATCGAGATCCACCGCGGCGTCCACGTCTCCAGCTGCACCTGCTCGGGACGAATCGTGTGCCGCTGCGGCGCGAAAATATCGAAATACTGCCCGGCGTAAACGTCCCATTCGCCATCCAGAAACGCGCGGCGCAGCGCCTCAGGCAGTTGCCCCAGCGTCTTGCGATACTCCGCGTCGTCCTTGAACAGCGGATTATCCGCAATCGTCGCGTGAATAAATTCGTAGTCGTCCGGATCGTATTGATCGGGACGATCCATTCCCGGCGCGGGCACGCAATCCACCCACAGCGCCTTCACCCAGGCGTGGCCGATGTTCCCGGGATTGGTCGCGCCGGCCATGCGCGGCTGCGCGCCCTTGATGCGGCACCGGTTGCGCGAAGTAAGAAATTGCCACTGCTTCAGCGTGAAATGCGTCAGCTCATCGACGCCGATAAACAAATACTCCGCGCCCTGATAGCGATACACATCGTTTTCCGAATCGCAGTAGGCAAACCGCGTGGTCGAGCCGTTGAGCCACGTAACAATATGCTTCGCTTCGTTATATTTCTCATACAACTCGCGCGGCACATCACGCCGAAAATAAGTAATGAGCGAAGCCTCGAGCTCCGGATAAGTCCGCCTAAGCAGAAGCGTATCGACTCCAGGATGTTTGTGCGCCTGCAGGATCGCCTCGTACAGCAAAGCCTTCGTCTTCCCCGGCCCGGCAGCCCCGCCAAACAAACGATACTTCGCGCGCGAATCGTGAAATTCCTTCTGACGAGGAAATGGCTCGTAAAAATCCTCGATCCTGTAACCGCGCCTGCGCGTCTTCGTTTTGTCGCCTCGAATTGCCATGGATTCTGGAACCACGGATGCACACGGATTAACACGGATAAGAACTAAATCAGAGCACCGAGAAGATGGACTTCAGGAATTGATCCGGTCTTATCCGTGTCCATCCGTGTGCATCCGTGGTTACACCGTTTCCCTGCTTCAGCTGGCGCGCATCTTCATCCCAACATAAAACGCCGCAGCCCCGGCGATAAAGCAGACGCCAATCGCATAGTGATGCAGGCTAAGAATCGCCCCAACCACAAACGCGCCAGCGCCAGCAAGCTGCACGTAAGTCCCAATCGAATGTGCCTGCGTAGTAGTCATGATGCCTCCAGTAGCACAGGTTTCAACCTGTGCGCCTTTGGTTTTGATTTAGGTTTTGGTTTTGGCCTTGCTTCAACTCTTGGTCCTAAACACTCTCAACCAGCGCCCCAATCCACACCAACCCCGCACAGGTTGAAACCTGTGCTACCTGACGAAGGTCAGCAGCACCGGCCCTGTCCCGCTGGCCGCTTGCAAATACGCCACCGTATCGCCGGCATAAAACCGCGCCCCGGTCCCACTGTTCTGCACGCTGGCGTTATGCCGCGGCGTGGAAACCGTCTCCACACTGCCCGCGCTAATCGTGTCCTGCGTGGTCGCGTCCCCCGAATCGGTGCGGATCGACAGGTCCACCAGCACCGAGTTCTTGATCGACACGCCCATGCAGTCCACTGGCGCAACAATCGCCGTCCACGAAACGGTGTCTACCGTCAGCTGCTTTTTCACGTAATTGGGATTGGAAGCCATAAGAAAAATTCAACAAGTCCTGGGAATTGACGAGTGCCTTCGGTTCAAGTATTCTTTGTTCATGCCAAAGAACAAAAAAACGGATAAGAGCGTGTACTTCGGAAACGTCGATCACACCGGAAAGAAAATCACCCCGCACGCTGGCGGTAAATCAGTAAAAGGCAGCGGCTCGCGCAAGCAAATGGTAGGCACCCCGCGCAAGACGGGTTAAGTAGCACAGGTTTCAACCTGTGCTACTGGCTACGGCAAAATCTTCGCTGTCAGCGACGCGCCGCCCGTCGAACTCACCAGCTTCACCCGCAAAAATCGCGCGCGTACCCCAACCACCGTTCGCGCTTCACCCGCAGTCGCCGTGGACGTATCGATCGTCGTGTATTCGGCATCCACATCGGCCGTCGCCCCCTGTAAGACAATATTGATCGCGCTGGGCGCCGTCCCAAAAATCGTCTGCCATCGAACCGTATGCCCCTGATCGGGCAGCCCCGCAGGCTCGGGGATCGCAAACTGCGACCCAGCAGTCCCTGCAGATGGAAACGATTCCGCATTAAAACTGAATCCAACATCGCCCGGAAAAAGAGAAAGCGGCGGCACGGCATTGTTATAGGCAGGCATGAAAATCCTCCTGAAGAAAGTCCGAAGAAAAGTGTGAACTGGGAAAACAGGGCGCCGAGGAACAACGAAGCGCCCAAGTAGTATTCTGCGAAAAGTATACTACCATAATTCAGATTTATATGTCAAGCAAATAACATAAATATTATTACAGAAGGATTGGGCGCCACCAGTAGCACAGGTTTCAACCTGTGCGCCTTTGGTTTTGGTTGGGGTCAAGCCTGAAACCTAAACTAACATCCAAACCAAAACCGAACAGACTGAAGTCTGTTCTACCAAACCCCACCCACCCGTTGTAAACTACCCCTCGCAAATAAACCGACCCCCAAGGTGGATCCAACATGACCGCAGGCCGCATCAGCACCGCACTATTCGCCGTAACCCTAGTCTCCGCACTGCTAACCGCCAGCGCGCAAACGCCGCCTCCAGCCGCGAAGGCCCCAGCGCCCACAACGCCCTCGGTCCTCGAAGCCCAGCCCGGCACCAAAGCCTCCTACCGCGTGAAGGAGCAACTCGCCGGCCTCAGCTTCCCCGACGACGCCGTCGGCACCACCGACCAGGTCACCGGCACGGTAGTCGTCCTGCCCAACGGCACCATCGACGCCGCAAAATCCAAGCTGACCATCAATCTGCAAGGCCTGAAGAGCGATCAGGACATGCGCGACGGCTACGTCAAAGGCCGCACCCTGGAATCCGATAAATTTCCCAACGCCGAATTCGTCCCGCGCACCATAACCGGCCTACCGGCCCCGCTCCCCGCCGCCGAGCGCCCCACCGACCAGACTGGCTTCACCCTAACCGGCGACCTAACAATCCACGGCGTAACCAAGCAAGTCACCTTAAATGGCTACGCCACCATGAGCAAAGACGTAGTAGCCGGCGCAGCCCAAACCGATTTCACCTTCGCCACCTTCAACCTGACAAAGCCCACGCTAGCCCGCCTATTAAGCGTGGACGACAAAATCAACCTGGAACTCCAGTTCCGCTTCAAGCGCAGCAACTAGTGGCACAGGTTTCAACCTGTGCGCCTTTGGTTTTGAATTTGGTTTTCCGCTTACCTAAGTTCATCTCCCCAACCACCCAACACCGCACAGGTTGAAACCTGTGCTACACAACCCTCAAGCCACATTCCCCGTCACCCTCACCGACGACTCCCGAAAATACTTCGACGGCGGAAACACCCCCGCCCTCGCAAGCTCCCCGCCAACCCGCGCCCGAATCTCCTCCGCCCAATCCGCCCACGTCAATTCGCTGATTCCCAAATGCCGCCGCGCAACGTGATACTCCGCCCCGCCAAGATAAAACACGCGAAACATAGCCATCCGGCTAGCCCGCAAAGCCCCGGCAGCATGCAATTTCGCATGCCCTTCCAAAGCCCTCTCCCCGGCCAACGCAAAGTCCGCCACATATTCCGCCAGCCGCGGCATCCGATCCGGATGCCAGGTATATTTCCCCGAAGTCTCCAGATTCACAGTAGGAATCTTCGAGTCAATCACCTCCCGCGCCGCCCGATAAACATCATGACAAACATCAAACGCAAACGTAGCCAGCATAAGCCCCCCAGTAGCACAGGTTTCAACCTGTGCGTTTTTGGTTTAGCCGTCCCCGTTCCCAAAAGTGATTCACAAGATCACCAGTTGAACCCAGTAGCACACACTTTTTACACTGAGATATCGAAGGGCAGTCTGTGCGCCTTTGGTTTTGAATTTGATTTTGCTCTTGAATTTACTTCCGCCTGTGACTTTTCCCACCCCCGCTAACTCCCCCGACCCCCATCCCGCGCCCGAATCCTCTCCAGCGCCTCCGCCTTAACCCGCACCCCCACCCCACGAGGCCCCATCCCCACTACCAGCTCACGCTCCACATAAGCAGCCTTATTCAGAAAATACGCACGAGGCGCAGCCGAGGAAGCAACCGAAGCCGCAGGCGCAGCGGAAGCGGAAGCGGAGGCAGCCGCAGCAGACGCAGCCAATGCAATCGGCGCCTCAACAGAATCTTTCTCCGCAGCAGTTTCCGGTTTTTTAAATTTTGAATGAGAATTAAAAAAAAGATTTTCCCCAGAGACAGCGCCACCGCCGCGCGCAATCTCCCGCGCACCACCCAAATTCCCTTTCAAATCCGAATTCCGATTCCAATTCCAATCCTGTCCTTGAGCCGCCTCAAGCCCACCCTTGAGCGAAAAAAATCCCCCGCCCGGAGACGCCGCTCTGCCCCGCGAAAATCGCGCCATAAACTCCGCCAGCCCAGCCTTAGGCACCGGCGGCGCCAGCCGCTCCAGTCGAGCCCGCCAAGAAGGCGCCGGCAGCCGCCCCGGCACGTCGCTCCCGGTCCAGTGCCCGTACCGCTTCCCGTTCTCCTCCCAAACAAACAGCAACCCCTTATCCTGAAACTCGTCGAAAATCTGTTCCAGCCGCTCGATCGTAAGATTGCGACGAATCGCCGCCACACGCCCCCAAATCACCCGCAAATTCGTCAGCTCAAAACACCCCGAAGCATCCGCCAGCCCATACAGCCAGGCATACTCAGCCTGTGCCCACTCCGCGCAAGCAGCAAGCTTGTCCGATCCCCACAAAGCATCGAAATCGATCACCCGCTTAGGCATAACCCCTCCAGTAGCACAGGTTTCAACCTGTGCGCCTTTGGTTTTGCATTTGCCTTCAGTTTTGCATTTGCCTTTAATTTCGCAGTAGTTTTCTCTTTCGCTGTCCCATTTCCCACAAATCGAACCCCACCAGTAGCACAGGTTTCAACCTGTGCGCCTTTGGTTTTGCCCTAGATGCACCCGCCCCCAAACCGACAACACAAACCAGGACAGGCTCCTTACCCAGAGATTTCGAAGGGCAGCCCGTCCGCCTTTGTTCTTCCGATCCAGCCTCCATCCACCAAAACAAAAACTCGCAATTCCCAATCTCAAATTTCAAATTGCAGCCTGCAACTCCCCACCCGCACGCACAATCCGATACTCCCAAACACATTCCCCGCGCCCATCGAGTCCAGCGCCAAGCGCATCCCCGCGCCGCTGCTTCCCCACGTCATACCCGCCATTTTCCGATTTCCGTAAATGCCGCAACTGCGCCGAAATCGAAGCCTCGCCAAAACGAGTCAGCGCCCGCAGTTCCCCCAGTGTCAACCACGTATCGCACTCCGCCGCAGCCAGCATCACATCGCGAATCACCTCCCGCTGCGAACGCAACCGCCGCGCATCGTACTCCCCGCGCCGCACCGCAACCGACGCTTGCACGGCTTCCGGAAATTCGCCCGCCCCGAGTTCGCCCCTTCGATTCGCCCCACCAGCGCCATTCGGTTGCACTCCTATTCGGCGCCCCTGAGGCCCAGCCAAACGATTGGCCCGCCCTCACATTGCCCGTTGCGTAGAAAGACTCCCTCGAAGTTTCATCGTTCCCTCCTGTTTACAGCTGGCATTCGATGTACACTTGCCATTGCAAAAGGCCCTGTAAGCCTCAAGCTATTGCAGGTGCTTGCCGCGCGAGCCAGGAGTTCTTCCGGGCACGCCGTCTGGCCGGCCATGCGCACTGGCGAATTCCCAGCTCGCGCGGCAAACACCTGCGCCCACACCTGCTAGCTGCGCATATACTATTACGTCTCATGACGTACTTTTTATAGACGCAGATCCTTGCAACCCCGCCACCTCGACAGACTCTTGCCTCATTCTGTTTACTTCCCGCCCATTTCTCTGCATGAACTTCCCGCAAATGCATCAGGCAGCCTTGTTTTACGCGGCTTGCAGAGATCCCGGCAATCCAGGCCCGGCTCGACAGATTGCGTCTAATATTATTTCGGGCTCTGCAAATGCCCATAAATTATGACTCCACCTGAAAAGGCCAAAAGTTATCAGTCATTCCCCAAGAGCGCGATTCGCGCCCCATTTTGACTGAAAATTCCGCCTTTGCTCTCCCCAACGCTGTCTCCACCCGCACGCCACTAGACCGAGACGCCGCACAAGATTACCTGCCATGCACGGCCGCAAAGGCCACATTCCCGGACATTCCACTTATCCACAGGCACGCAAAATAAAGCTAGACACGCTTCGTGCCAACCAGTACAGTGCCCCACAAATAATCTATCGCATTCAGCAATACGCCAATTATTTTAAAAGGAGATTGCTCATGGCCATCACTCGACTCGTTCCCTCGGCTGAATATCTGCGTTCCGCTTCGCCGACGTCCTTGCAATCGTTCGAGCTGGCGAAATTGAATCGCGCCGCCAATTTGCGTCGCGAAATCGCCGTCCTGATCGGTCAGTGGATGGAAGAGACGGCCGAAGCCTTGCTGGCGCGCTATATGATTGAGCATCAAAGTTCCCTCCGCCAACCGTCCGTGTCCGCCGCGGAACTCTTACAATCGCTCGAAAACCCAGTCGCAACGCACCTTTCCGACACTTCTGAATCCCCCACAAATTTCGTTCCAGCGCCCCCACGCTTGGCCGCCCACCAACACCGATTCACCGGCACTCACGGAGGCAAATCAACCAAGTAACTCTGCCCCCCGTTCTACCTCAGCACCGGTCAACCCCTGACACCGCACCATTCCTCGCTGGCATTCTTCCCAGTCGCAACCTTCCCTCCATACAAACCGCCAAAACCAAAGAGGCCGCCACAAGCAACACTGAAACAAGTCCGCCAATTCCCCCACGCCCGATCAATCCTCGTTCCTGCAAACACATGCACGTCTACCGAATGTGATTTCACTATTCCGCCCTACTCCATCCGACAGATGCGCGGATTCGTTTCAACCTCTCAAATAACCCCGCGCAGCAATTAATCTCCGCGAATACTCCCCTCAACATCGACCATCATTTGATTTAAGCAAAAGCGACTAGCAATCACAGTTCCCATCCTTCAACCAAAGATCACATTCCATCCACCAAGGCCCAGCACCTATGTAATAACGCATTTCATATACCTTATGAGATTCCCGTTGTATTTGGTTTTTCGATAGACTTTATTTGGAATCATTGCGTATAGCTGATATTCCTGATCCATTTCAAGAGGTTGGTTTTCGGCAATATCCAGTGCCTCTAGAAAGCAGATTTCGTGTTAAGGAGGAACGATTCAACTTCGAACACAACGTCGCGATCTTAAAGTAGGCCGAAGCAGCCGCGCCGCTTGCGGATTCAACCCGGCGACTATCTCCATGTCAGAAACTTGTCGAGATAGCGGCGAACGTACAATGAAAGCCAGTTGAAATGTGAGACATGCCGTATCGCGGTCAAGTATTCCACAAACCGCTCTTCGGACGCGCATCAGAGAGATAGCGCAAACACGAGTTTGATATGGTTACAAGAAGGATCCTGTACTGTTGGATGGCGAAGGCTAGAAATTAGATAGAAGCTATCGCACAACGGTCCGCAAAACGATCATGAAGCAGGCTACGCCCGGTAAATTTGAAGCGAACGGTCGTAGCTTACCTCCAAGCGTCGGAAATTCCCCAGCCAGCCGATGGAGCGTTCCACGATCCAACGCCTCCGATATCGTCGCAGTGATCGACCATCCTGGGTGGCCGACGAACGCGATTTTGCTTTTGCGGACAGATCAGCTCAATCCCGCGACGTTGCAAACGCTTCCGCAACGGATCGCTGCCGTACGATTTGTAGGCAATCACCCGCACAGGTTTCTGCCGGGGTCGGCCCGCACAGTGGCGTCGCCTTACCCGGATCGAGGCGCGCGTCGCTTCCGCGAGCCGGACTTCCGCCGGGGATGCAGAGTGAATGTGGCCTCCCAAAGGAACACCCACGCCGTCGACCACCACCATTCACTTCATCCCCTTGCCCCGCTTGGTTTTTCCGACTCCGCAGCCCCTTATTTTGGCAGAGCAAAACTGCCGTCCGGAAACGACTCGCATCACTTCAACGGGTGGCGTTTTTCAGAAACACGCGCCAGATATTCAGCCAAACGGCCTACTCGTCCCAGTCTCGCAATCGCCGCCAGAAGGTCGAAGGATGCGGGAATTTCTCTGGCAGGTCCTGCCAGCGCGCCCCGCATCGCAGAATCCACAGAATTCCTTCCAGCATACGGCGGTTCTCGATCCACGGACGACCGACCTTGCATTGTTTGGGCGGTCGAGGAAGCAAGGGCGCGATTTTCTTCCGCTGCGCTTCGGTCAGCAATGCAGCAGACCGCGCCATCCGTCCTCCTTCGGCGCTGCTGACCTTGCTTATCTCTCATTTTCAAGAATTCAACGATCGTCATTTCAATGCCTTGTCCATGGTTGTGCAAAAGCTTCTAAGTACTTTGTAGGATGACTCCACCGGGAAGAGGGATTAATGCTGCACCAACGGAGGAAACACCGTCTACGCGTGATGGACCTTCAGCGAGAACGTTTTTGCCCGTCGAGTCCGAATCAGGTGTGGCCAATGGACTTTGTGGCGGATCGACTCGCGGTCGGAAGGAGATACAATTCTCTTATAATAGCAAGAAATCCGTATTATGGGATGCTTGGTAAGAGAATCAGCCCAGAGATTAAAGATGCATTGTGGTCCTGAACCGGATTATTTTGCAATGAGGAGTTCCGAAATTTTCTTCCTGCAGCAATGGGAGCGAATTTACCAGTTGGGTGATGGACTTATGGACACATAAGTATGGAGTGCGTACGACATTCTCACGAGGCGGGAAAAGCCCACTGATCATGGCTTTATGGAATTCTTCCATGGGACGATTCGGGAAGAATGTCTGAATGCGGCTTGGTTTACGTCATCGACGAAGGCTCAACAGATCGTCGAGACATCGCCTGCAGAATACGACGAGAGTCGGCATCGCAATGCTTGTGGGATGAAGACACCCAACAAATTCGCCAAGGAAGTTGCGGCCAACAACGATTGCCTCGGATTATATAGCCGAGACCAGTTATTACAAAAATGGATAGCCGATCAGCGCTGGTTTAAGGTCTCAACGAATGTAATCGAAGTGTACAACTTGCCATTGTTGGTTGTAAGCGTCGCACTGAGCTTGTGGCTTCTTTAGGGCAAAGCGTAAGCAGTACACGGTCAATGTCATCCAGCGCACCTTAATGCAGTCGACGATTGGAGAGATTCCAGTTGACACTTTCCCTCGTGCAATACTTATCGAAAATTACCTTTGATGTGCCCAGTTCACAGTCGGCCTCGTCCAGATTTTCGTCATGCTCCACGAGCAGATCAGATTCGGTTCAGTAGATTCCACGCGGCCGCACCAGCAACTCATATTATCGATTTGCCCTTAGCACCAGATTATGATTCCTCGGCAACCGTTGCCTCCGCTACTGTCACCACGTCGAGAGTCGATACTTTTATGCCAGAATGATCTGGTCATCGTAAGTTCGGTCAGCCTAGTTGCCTCGCGACTTCTTCTTGTATTGCAACGCCGACCGCCGATTCACCACAGTGGGAATGCCTCATCTCTTGACCCTAGGAGTGAACCAGACCACAGGTCACTGCCTTTGCTGCTAATTCCGCTTCAACCTTTCAATGACAGAACAGATTTGGAGCAATTTTCTGACCTTACGTCTCCGAGAAGTTACCGCACTTGATACTTCCTACTCGATTTGTCAGTTCTCTTCAGGGTAAGCGTGGTTTCCTGCCCTGATTGTCTTCTGTTTGGTGGTCTTGATCTAGACTAACTGAGGTGTTCAGTCCCAGTGAGGAGCTTTCCGCCGCAATCTCCTAAACATGCAATCTCGATGAGCCTATAATGTGGGATGCTCCTATCTTTCCCTGGAGCACGATCACTATGCCGTGGGGTTAAAGAATTGACAAATCGAATTGAACAAGACTCGCTCGGTCAATATGCAGTTTCGTCCCATGCCTACTATGGCAGTCAAACTCAACGGGCGATCGATACTTTTCAGATTAGTGGCTATCACGCCCACCCATTGCTTATTCGCGCTATCGGAATGATCAAGAAGGCCGCCGCAATTTCAAATCGAAAATTGAAATTGTTGGACGCCCGACGGGCCAACGCGATCGTTCGTGCTGCCGATGAGGTGATTGCATCCAAGTTGAATCGTGAATTTCTTGTCGATGTTTATCAGGCTGGGGCTGGAGTGTCTTTTCACATGAATGCGAATGAGGTTCTCGCCAATCGAGCAATAGAATTGCTTGGTGGAAAGCGCGGTGATTACAAAATTTGTCATCCAAACGATCACGTCAACTGCGGGCAATCTACCAATGACGTATTCCCTACCACGATGCGCCTGGCTGCAATACTTCTTTTCGACGAATTGCTTGATTCGCTTCGAGTGCTTGAGAAGGCTTTCGAGAAACAAGGAATAGCGTTCGACCGAATCCTAAAATCAGGTCGCACTCATCTGATGGACGCAGTTCCGATTCGGTTGGGACAGGAATTCAGGGCCTATGCGACGGCCATGCGTAGGTGCATTGCCTTGTTAAAGCAGTCAAAGGAATTGTTGTCAGAGGTAGGACTCGGCGGGTCCGCGGTTGGAACAGGACTCAATACCCATCCCAACTATCAAGAACTTGTGGTTAAACAACTGAGTAAGATATCCGGGCACAGGCTCAAACCAACAGATGATTTGCGCTACGCGATGCAATCGAATCTCGCAATGAGTGTTGCTTCATCTGCGCTACGAAATCTTTCCCTTGAATTGATCCGAATCACAAATGATTTGCGACTATTGTCGAGCGGGCCCAATACGGGGCTTTCGGAGATTCGCTTGCCGGCCCTGCAGCCTGGATCTTCGATTATGCCGGGGAAAGTCAATCCGGTGATGGCCGAACTTACGGCTATGGTGGGATTTCAGGCGGTTGGGGCGGACATCGCAACGGCGATGGCGGTGCAAGCGGGACAGCTCGAGTTAAACGTCATGATGCCGGCGATGGCATGGAATGTACTGCACTCGGCGGAAATTCTGAAAAACACGATACGCATTCTTGCCATAAAGTGCGTTGACGGGATCCAAGTCAACGAGAAGCGGTGCAACTACTATGCAAATGCAACGGTTGCCATCGCCGCGGCCTTGAATCCATATATCGGATATGCGGCGGCGGCGGAAATCGCAAAAGAGAGTGTAGCGACCGGGCGAACCGTGACTGAAATTGCCCTGGATCGCCGTTTGCTCGATGAAAATACCTTGCGGACAATTCTTAATCCCCTGAGAATGACGGAACCTTCGGCACCCATCAAAAAACGTGGTAGTGGAAAATCAAGAAAAAGGAAGCAGCGCTAAGTAGCGGAAGGCGCTTTTTCGAGGAGCTTTTCTTTGCGATAGATCATTGCATTAATGTTGGATGTTGCGAGTTCAAAACCGTGCCCGTGGGTGATGGCGTCTGTCGGGCATGCTTCTACGCAATACCCGCAGAAGATGCAGCGCGAATAATCGATGTTATAGACGCTCGCGTAACGTTCACCAGCCGAGATGCGTTCCGCGTCTGTATTCTCAGCGGCTTCGATATAGATGCAGCGTGCCGGGCAGGCTGCGGCGCACAAGAAGCAGCCCACGCATTTTTCGAGTCCGCCCTCATCCCGATGCAGGACGTGGATTCCCCGATACCTCGCCTGGAAGTGAACCGGTTCCTCGGGATAGTTTTCCGTAACCGTTTTCCGCAGCATGTTGCGGAAGGTCACGCTAAAACCTTTCACCATCGTGACGATTGTTTCGCCCGCTTCTTGAATGATCGATGACATCGCCTATGAGTTTAGCAAAGTGCGGGACGTGCGGCAAATTGGAGTCATTTTAGCGTTCCTGAAATCAAGCAGGCCTTGAGGACATCGGTTTGCCCATCAACGCTGCGGCAATCTGCTTGCCGTGGAAGCGTCCGTTCTCGATGAAGATTTCGCTGGTATGGTTTCCGCCAATCACAACTCCCGCGAGGTATATCCCGGGGACATTGCTTTCATGCGTTTGCGGGTTAATGGCGGGTTTATTGGTCGCAGGGTCGAGCGAGATTCCCAGTGACCGGAGGAAGGCAAAGTCCGGATGATATCCGGTCAGAGCGAACACCTGACTAGCCGGAAGGGAAAATTCACCGGTGCTATTGGAGACCCAGACCAGGCCCGGTTCGATGCGCGTGACTTCGGTTTCGAAAAGAGCGCGCACTTGATTGGCTTTGATCCGATTTTCGATGTCCGGACGCACCCAGTACTTGATCGTGGAGCCGAGTTCCTTGCGGCGATGGACAAGCGTTACGCGCGCACCGGAACGATACAAGTCCAGCGCAGCTTCAGCGGCTGAATTTTTGCCGCCAATGACGACTACGTCCTGCTGCCAGAAAGGATGCGGCTCGGTATAGTAGTGAGAAACGTGCGGCAGGTCCTCGCCCGGAATGCCGAGGCGATTCGGGAGGTCGTAATACCCTGTCGCGACGACGATCTTTCTTGCTTCGTATTTGGAAGCGACCCCCTGCTCGTCGTGAGCATGTACGAGGAATTTCCCGTCGCTACCCTCGACGCTTTCGACGCGGTGTCCCAGTCGCAACTCCAATTGAAAGTGTTCCGCACATTTCCGGTAATACTTAAGTGCTTCCACGCGGTTCGGCTTTTCCGATGGGCTGGTCAGCGGGAGGTCGCCGATTTCGAGTAACTCCGGCGTGGTAAAGAACACCATGTTTACGGGATAATTGTAAAGGGAGTTGCACAAAACGCCTTTGTCGATCACCAGGGGGCGAAGCCCGCCGCGTTTGGCTTCAATCGCACAGGCCAATCCAGTGGGGCCGGCGCCAATACAGATCAGGTCGAATGTGCTCACGAAAACTAGTTTGCCTCATCGAAATGCACCTTTGCAACCGTCCTAAGCGCGCATTCATACGGCAATCATGATCTTGTAACCAAATTTTTATATTCTGCGCGTATAATTGCGCGGAGTGAGGCGTGCATTTAGAAGACCAAACTATGACAGCCACCCCAACTACGTCGCTCGCAACGCTTGAAAATCGCGAGGATCCATCGGGACTTCTCGAACCTTCCCGAGCGTATCCAGGGGCGCTGGTCGTGGTGGAAGGCATCGACGGCTCCGGAAAGAGCACGCAACTTTATCTGCTCAAGCGGTGGCTCGAGATTGGCGGCTATCGCATCCATTTCACCGAGTGGAACTCCTCTCCTCTGGTGAAATCGGCGACGCGGCGCGGCAAACAGCGGCGGCTGCTGACTCCCACGACTTTTTCGCTCCTGCACGCGGCGGATTTTGCCGATCGGTGCGAGAGGCAGATTCTTCCTCTGCTGCATGGCGGCTACCTGGTCCTGGCCGACAGGTACATCTACACGGCATTTGCGCGTGACGTGGCTAGAAACTGTTCTCAGCGATGGCTGCGCAACCTCTATCGATTCGCTCCGATTCCCGACATCACTTTTTATTTTCGCGCGCCGTTGGACGTGGCCGTCAACCGCATCATGAGCGGCCGCCCCAAACTAAAGCACTACGAAGCCGGCATGGACATGAACCTCTCCCTGGACCGCGCCGAAAGCTTCCGGATCTTTCAGGGACGCATTCTTGCGCAATACGATGAGATGATCGAATCCGATAAATTTGTGGTGATGGATGGAACCCTGCCGGTGAACAAACTTCAGAAGCAGATGCGCCAGATTGTCAAGACACGGATCGACCTTACCCGATTTGCGCCCAAGAAGGCCGTTCGGAGGCCGCGATGAAAGCTGTCCGACCCAAACGCAAAGAGACTGCTCGCAAGCTCGTTACCGCTCCTCTGGAAGCGTCCTCACGCAACTATGGCCTATCGCTCCCCGGTGTGAGCGATGAAGAATTCGGCGGTTCGCTGATCGTCATCGAAGGTATGGACGGCTCCGGCCGTTCGACGCAGATTGCCCTGCTCACCGAATGGCTGGAATCGGAGGGCTTCGCGGTTCAGACCATGGGCCTGCGCCGTTCCGGCCTTGTCGCGAAGGATATCGATGCCTTGCTGGCCGAGAACACGATCACCCGCATGACGCTTACCCTGATGTACGCGACCGACTTCTACGACCAACTCGAGCACCGTATCATTCCCGCGCTACGGTCTGATTTTGTAGTGCTTGCGGACCGATATTTTTATACACTGATCGCACGCGCGGCGGTTCGCGGAATCGAGCGCGACTATTTGCACGGACTCTACGAAATGGCCCTGCGCCCTGACTTGACGTTCTGGCTCAACGTTCGACCCGAAGCGGCGTTCGAGCGCGAGTTTCGCAAATCCCACGCCATCAGCTATTGGGAATCGGGCCGGGACATGTCGCTTTCCAACGATCTGTTTCAATCCTTCATCATGTACCAAGCCAAGATTAAGAAGGAATTCGAAGCGCTCGCTGAGAAACAAAATTTCCTCGCGATGGATGGCGAGGCCAGTGTGTCCGCCGTGAACGCGGAATTGCGCAAGCGCATTGCCGCTCATCTCGGCATTTCGCGAACCCACTACCGGCCGTCCTCCGCGCTGGCTCACCTGTGGCGCTGAGACTTCCCAAACCACTCCAACTTGCCGCGATCGACGCGGGCTCCAACGCATTTCGACTCATCATCGCCAGAGTCCGTTCTACCGATGACTGGGATGTCGTCGAATCCTATCGCGCGCCGATGCGCCTGGGACATTCCGCCTTCACGGCCGGAAAATTCGATCGCAAGACTCTGCGCGATGCCGCCGCTGCTTTTCGCCGTTTTCGCCTGCTGATGGATCATCATGGCGTGACGGCATACCGCGCCGTCGCCACCAGTGCGTCGCGCGAAGCTCTCAATCGCCACGTCCTGGTCGACCGCATTCGCCATGTGGCCAGAATTAATTTGGAAGTGATCTCGGGCGAAGAGGAAGCCCGTCTGGTGCGCGTCGCATCCTTGCGGGCGCTGGCCAATTCAGAGCCGCCGCAATTCATTCTCGATCTGGGCGGCGGCAGCCTTGAAATTAACGAAATGAAACACGGAGTTCTGCAAAGAAGCGTTGGACTTCCGCTCGGCACCGTGCGGTTGATGGACGCTTTTCACGCAACCGGCGCGATTCACGAAAACACGGCGGACGATATCCAGCGCCGTGTGCTGTCGGTCCTCCAAAGCGCCATTCCAAATCGTCCGCGAGCCACCACAGCATCGACCGTCGCTTGCGGCGGCAACGCGGAGACTCTTGCATTGCTCGCACCGGGACCCCGATCCGGTGGCATGGGAACGCTGAATCCGAGGCTGCTCAAAGATCGCCTCTGGCAAATCCTGCAGCTGGATGTAGATGGACGAATGAAAGCCTACGGCGTGCGTCGCGATCGCGCCGAAGTCATGGGCGTCGCAGCCATCGTGCTGGTGACGGTGGCGAAGTGGATGCGGATTCGCACCATGATGATTCCACGCGTAGGCGTCCGCGAAGGTTTGATCTACGATCTGGCAGCTGCGCAGATGGCCCCGCCGCAAGTCATGCCCGAACAGAGAAAGGCAGCACAACTGATCAATGCGGGTGCCGAGTCATTTGCCTGCCGCGTGCACTGTGCCCTAAAACACAGCGAACAGGTTCGAACCATCGCGCTGCAACTGTTCGACCAGCTCTGGCCCTACCACCGCATGGATTTCGAATTGAGAACAGTCCTCGAGGCCGGTGCGACGCTGCACGACGCGGGACATCTGATTCACCGCAAAGCTCATCATCGCCACGGCGAGTATTTGATTCGTAACGCGAAAATTCCGGCTTTGCGCGGCTGGGTAAAAAATATGACCGCTTGTCTGGTCCGCTACCATAACGGCAAGTCCGAACCGAGTACTGCCCACAAAGCTTTTGCATCGCTTAACCGCGAGCGCCGCAAGCAGGTGCGCATTCTGGCTGGCATGCTTCGAGTCGCCGAACGCCTCGAAAGCGACCACCACCAGGCCATCGCGGGGATCACTGTCGCGGGAGGACCTCATAACATTGCCATTCACGTGGAGTTGCGGGATGAATCGCGACTGAACCTTGCTGGCATCGAACGAAAAGCGCGCCTGCTGGAACGCGAATTAAATCTTCACCTATCGTTTCAGCGCGTCCGAGTCGTGCAAAAAGTGAGAGTCGCCTGATGATGTCCCTGTATCTGGTGCGCCACGGCGTCGCCATCGACCGGGAGGATCCGGATTGTCCCGCCGAAACGGAACGATTTCTTACTCCCAAAGGTATAAAGAAAACACGCGAAGTTGCCTTTGGTGTGTCTGCGCTCGGGGTTAAGCCGGATGCGTTCCTGACCAGCCCGTGGCTGCGCGCCGTTCAAACTGCAGAGATTTTCGCTGATGTTATGGGCTACCCCGTGAAAAAAATCGTTCGCACAAACTCCCTGAAAGGGACCAGCACACCGATCGATCTATTCCGCGAACTGGCGAAAATTAAGGCCAAGGAAGTCATGTGCTTCGGCCACGAACCCCACCTGCACATGGTTATTGGCCAGCTTGTACACACCGGCGTCCGAATTACGGAATTGAAGAAAGCAGGAGTCGCGCTTCTGCAGTTGGAACGAATTTCGCCGCCGCAAGGCCAACTGATCGCGCTGTATCCTCCGAAAACATTGCGGCTTTTGGGAAAGAAATAGTCGTCCCCCGTCTTAAACGTGAGGCTCCAGCAGCATCTTCACTTCCGCAACAAACCGATCCAGTTCCTGTAGTCTTTCAGGAGTCGCCTCAACTCGGAGCTTCTTCCAAACAAACCACGACTTCCCATTCTGCGTAACGCGCACCGTCAGGTTCCCTTCCAGCAAGACACAAGGCTCCCCGTACAGACGAAATCCACCCCCGGCAATGGGATCCAGCAGCGCAGCATACGTCCCCTTGCGCAGTCCGACGGCATTCCCATACAGCGGGAACGCGACGACCGAGAACCCGCTCGAAATTATTCTCTCCAGGATCACAACGTGCTGGCGGGATAGCTCGTTCACGGATAACTTTCTCCAAAAAAGTAGGGGCACGGCATTGCCGTGCCCCTACGAGGTTCAAAGAGAAACAGTTCAGGCAACCGCTGGCTTTGCGGAGCCCGCACCGGCCGAGGAGTTCTCTTCCTGCTCCAGCATCTCGATCAGATTTCGCAACGTCCCAATCAATTCACCGCGCGAGACATTGCTCTTGCGGAACTGGATGCGCAGTTTGAAGGCTTCGGTCTCCGGGCGGTAATTGAAGATAAATGGCTGAGGACGCGGTCCGGCATTCTTCTCTTCCTGGCGCTCGCGCCGCGCTTCGTCGCGGGTCAATCCACCCTGCGCGATCCGGTGAACCATTTCCAGCATCTTCTTATCGCCGGGCTGCCGAGCGATCTGCAGCAGCACCGATTTTGAGACGATGCCGCTTTCGAGGCATTGCTTTCGCACCGCGTCAGGAATCACGCGCAGCGACATGGTTTCCGTCACCGACGAGCGCGCCTTGGAGATCTTCTTCGCAATATCGTCGTGAGTGTAGTCAAAATGATCAGCCAGCCGCTGCAGGCCGTCGGCTTCCTCAAACGGTGTCAAATCCTTGCGCTGGAGGTTTTCGATTAACCCAAGCTCAAGCGTCTCGGCGTCATCCGCAATCTTCTCGATGCATGGAACTTCCCGCAAACCGGCAGCGCGCGAAGCATGATAACGCCGCTCGCCGGAAATGATGTGGTAGCAGTCCTCGCGGGGCATGAACCGCACCAGCAGCGGTTCCAGGACGCCCTTCTCCTTGATCGATTCGGTAAGGTCGCGCAGTTCACCCAGGGTTTTGCGGGGCTGATCGGGGTTGGGCCTGATTTTTTCGACCGGGATCATGCGCCCGACGGCGGCGCCACTAAAAGTGGTCAGTTGTTCTACGTAGTGCGCGTCATGCCGCATCTTCAGCGTGACGGGCAATCCCATCCTCTTCGACACGTTGGATAACCTCCAGAGCTAATTTCCCGTATTCCTTCGCGCCAGGCGATTTCGGCGCGAACGTCATGATTGTTTCTTTGTAGGCTGGGCTTTCCTCTAAACGCACATTCTTGCCGATTCGTGTCTTGAACAGCACCGACCCGAATACTGAGCGAATCTGCTCGTGCGTGTCGCGCGAAATGTTGGTCCGCTTGTCAAACAGCGTAATCAGCACGCCCAGAACTTTCAGGTCCGGGTTAGGGCGCGCCCGGATGCGCTCATAGGTTTCGAGCAGATCGTCGGTGCCCTCGATGGCAAAGTATGCCGCCTGAATCGGCACCAGCAGATGCGTCGAAGCCACCATCGCGTTGACAGTAATGATTCCCAGCGCCGGCGGCGTATCGATCACAATGTAGTCGTATTCCTTAATAATCGGCGCGAGCGCGTCCTTCAGCTTAAACGGCGCGTCGAATTGCCCGGCGAGCTGCTGCTCCAGCTTCGCCAGCGCCAACCGCGCAGGCGCAACCGACAGCATCGGGTCCTTCGTCATCTTGATGACGCTGGCCAATTCCGCGCGATGATCGCCCAGCACGTCAAACATCGATCCCTGAATATCCGACGATTCAAAGAAAGAAATGCTGGCATTGGCTTGCGGGTCGAGGTCGATCAGGAGCGTTTTCTTTTTGCGCAGTGAGATGGCGGCAGCAAGGTTAATGGCAGTGGTAGTCTTCCCCACGCCGCCCTTCTGATTCGCGATGGTCAGGATGGCGGTCATAAACGGCCCGCACATAATAGCACGGGCACTATCCCTCCCTGGCCGACAACCGTAAATCAATCACTTAAAATTTTCGGCGTCGCCCAGCCCTCAGAGTACGCCTAAATCTACTAGTCGCCTCGCAGTAGCGCAAGCAGAAAAAGCGAATTCCGAAGAAGGCCCGGGTGCCGCACCCTTGCGGTTTTCAAGGGTGCGGGTTTTCGTATCCCCGAGCACTTTTCCCCGAGGTCCGATTCCGACCGGTGCGTGACACCAAGACCAGCGTCGAGCATTAAACAAAACCCGCACCCTTCACAAAAATCGTGAAGGATGCGGCACCCGTCGTGGTTTGGTTCTTGAAGGAGGGCAAATACGTTTGTTGGTCTCTGCCCCACCTGGCCATATACTGCGGGAAGAAACATGCGCGTTCGGCATATGTATATACAATTGTATAGTATGGTGCTATCATGAATTTGCGGCTCAGCGGGTTCGATTGGGATGAGGGCAACCGGGCGAAGTGCCAGAAGCACGGAGTCTCAATTCAGCAGATTGAAGACCTTTTTGCATCCAGCCCCCCGCGTTGCGCCTGACCCAAAGCACTCGGACGACGAAGACCGCCTGATCGCGGTAGGTAGGCCCGGCACAGGGCGGCCCATTTTCGTGGCCTTCACGATTCGAACGAAGGACAAACGCCGACTAATCCGCCCAGTATCGGCCCGCTATATGCACGCGAAGGAGATCGCAGCCTATGAAAAAGCCCAGGAAGACGAAAGTCCCACGCCTGAAGACCGATAAGCAAGCCGAGGCGTTCCTCGCGCAAGACCTCTCCAGGCTGGATTTTTCGCAATTTAAACCGGCGCGCTTTGAATTCGAAAAGAAAGACGAACAAATCAATATGCGCGTCCCGCAGCAGTTGCTGGAAGCGGTGAAGGCACGGGCCAAGGCCCGAGGCATCCCCTACACGCGCCTCATTCGGGAAACCCTCGAACAGGCAGTGACCCCATCAAGATAAGAGCGGCACTGTTTCCATTAGAGCCGACCCAGTGGAGTAACATCGGGTAAAAGCAATTATCCGAACTCTCCCACTGATAACTGGAATACTCGCACCCACTCCGACGGGATTAGCGCCGTCCGGTTGCACCGGGCGTCGAGTTCCGCCCGAAGTTCGACTCCGTACGGCACGATGATATAGCCAGTCTGCCAGTCACCCACCATTAAGCAGTTTTTCCGCTCGGCCAAGTACAGCGCCACCAGAAGGCATAGACAGGCATCCAGTCTGTCCTGATCGCTCTTGCGCGGCGAAGTCTTCCGGGCAGCGTCGTCGATCCACCGAACGATTTCCATGAGTCCGCGCTCACGGAATGCACCTGAGGCCAACCCGCAGACGTGCTGCCAGTCCGAGTTCAAAAAGTTTTTTTTCGCCGGGTTGTACTTCGGCAGGCGACCCGCAGCGCGCTTGTCTGACAGCGTCCAGAGGAGTGAAATCATCGCCAGCACTGGGTAGGTCTCGAACACCCGCGTGTCGACAACTGGCTCCAAGGGATCCGCCGGCCCGCCAAACCGGGACAGGAACGGCCAAATCGGTGCCCCCATGCCAAACATCTTCCCCTTGGACGTGTTGGCCGGCTGCATCCCGCCATACCGGCGGCCGACCGCAGACCCAACAATGTTCTCGACAGGCCGCTGGCGCGAAGCGTTCTTTACGATGGTGGGCTGGTCGAGCAGTACGATTGTCGCGGTGGGCGCATGCTCGGCTTGCCACTTGAGAATGACGCTTTCAGCTTGAGGGTAGTTCACGATCTGAGGCGGACCGAGCTCGTGGAATGTCCCTCCATCCAAGTGGAGCACCCCGACGAGCGCACCTGACTTGTCGGGGGTCCACGCGGAATCGAATCCAACAAGTAGCGTGGTCATCGCTGGGGCAAGACACTTGACTCCGCGAAATACATCGCTTTGAAATCGAGGATATCACCAAACAAGAAGGCTGGTCGAGTCACTACCAAGGCACTGCCAAGGGAAAAGAAGAGACTTTACCCGACGGTTCCACACTGTGCGTGAGTAAGTTCAAGGCACCGAATTTCAACTAAAACGGGCGGCAGTTACATCTTATATCGCCCAAGGTCCTCATCGGAGAGTCCCTCGAGCCACTTGCGGAGTTCTTCACTCGTGGATTTTTCGGAGATTGCACTGGAGATTTTCGAGCTTTTCAAAACTTCGTCTTCGACAAAAATGGGGCAATCGACGCGCAACGCAAGCGCGAGAGCATCGCTGGGGCGCGAATCGATGGACATCATTTCGCCGTTGCGCTCCACCCAGATGAGCGCGTAAAACGTGTCGTCCTTCAGATCGTTGACCACAACCTTCTGCACGCGGACATCGAGGCCCAGGAACACGTTACGCAGCAGGTCGTGCGTCATCGGGCGCGGCGTCTGCACTTTTTCAATTTCCAGGGCGATGGCGTTGGCTTCGTAAATTCCCACCCAGATGGGAAGCACGGCGGTTCCCTGCGCGTCCTTGAGCACTACGATGGGCATGTTGGTGACCGGGTCCATCATGAGCCCCCGGATTTTCATCTCGACTTCCATGGATGCCTCCCGGTTGCTCATAATTGCTCTCCCACTAGGCTGTACGGAGCGGCGTGCGTTACGCGCACATGAACATATTGTCCCAAAACGTTTGACTGCGGCGAAGAGAAATTTAGGATCAGGTTGCTGGAAGTACGACCGGCCCACTGGCCGGGACGCCGCGAACCTCCGTCCACCAGCACTTCAAATGTCTTCCCGATAAGTGCGTTATTGCGCGCCATCTGAATTTCGCGCTGCCGATCCTGCACGACGGCGAGGCGTCGGCCCTTTTCTTCTTCAGAAATTGTGTCGCCCATTTCCAGTGAAGACGTATTCGGCCGCGGTGAATACTGGAACGCATACACGCCGTCATATTGCGCGGCATCGAGCAGCGAGAGGGTGTCCGCCAAATCCTCCTCGGTCTCTCCCGGAAATCCGACGATGATGTCGGACGTCACGCTGATGGGCCGCCGCGCCGCGCGAATCAGCGCGATTTTTTCCAGGTACTCTTCGCGAGTATAGGTGCGCTTCATCGCCCGCAATACGCGCGTCGAGCCGGACTGAACCGGCAGATGGATGTGATCGCATAGCCCTGGCACCGAATCGATGGCCTCAACAATGTCCGGCCCGAAGTCGCGCGGGTGCGAAGTCGTAAAACGCACGCGGCGAATTCCCTTCACGGCGGCGACCTCCACCAGAAGTTGCGCGAACGTCATGCCGCGCCCCGAGGGGTCGCGATAGGAATTCACCGTCTGCCCAAGCAGTTGAATTTCGGTGTACCCGAGATCGGCAAGCTTCCGCACTTCTTCCAGTACAGACGCACTCGAACGGCTGCGCTCCGGCCCGCGCGTAAAAGGAACGACGCAATAGGAGCAAGCCTTGTCGCAACCCTCTATAATAGTAAGGTAGGCGCGAAACGGATTGTCGCGCCGCGTCATTTCCGTCTCAAATGTTGCGTCGGTATCTTTATCCAGTCCAGTGACGCGCCGATTCCCTGCTTCCAGCTCTGCAATCAATTCCGGCAGCTTGCTATAACTGGCCGAGCCGCACACCAGGCTCACCCACGGAGCGCGCTCGAAAATTTCTTCGCCCTCCTGCTGCGCCACGCATCCCAGAACGCCGATCACTTTTCCGTGACCGGGATGCTTTCGGAATTCACCCAAACGAGAGAACACCTTCTGCGCCGCCTTCTCTCGAATGCTGCACGTATTGTAAAACACGAGTTTCGCGGCCTCGACACTGTCCACCTGCTCGTACCCACGGCTGAGCAGCACACCGGAAACTTTCTCGGAGTCATGGTCATTCATCTGGCAGCCAAACGTCTCGATATAAAATGTGTGGTTATCTTCTGGCAATGCCCGCAGATTCAGCCTGTTTAACCGCGGTGGCGGCGCAGACTCCGCCGAAGAGGAAACAACTGCAGGGTTCATCACCTCTGCCCGCGCGCCGGTCAGATCGCCAATCCGAATATCGAATGATTCAGGCATCGTCCACCAAATCTTACCACACTAAATTCGCAGCCTCTCGATGCCCTGCCAAAGTGATTCGACACCCGTATCCACTCAGCGGATCATTTGCCCTAAAACATCCCGCCACGTGCAACCTTAAACTCTTCCGGAGCATATACATCGTAATACGATGTGTTAGGATGAGGAGTACCTTAAAGCACCCAATGACCCGCAACCGTTTGATTCCATTTTGGGCGTATGTTAGCGTGCCGAAGGGTTCATTTGTCCGTGATCTGAGGGGGCGACAATTCCACTACTAGGGCTTTTTCTGTATTTGGGTCAGCTTGGCACGCTGCTCGAGCAAACCGGCTGGGTCGCTCGCATCGTCCTTCTCATGCTGCTGGGCTTCTCTCTATTTTCCTGGGCGCTGATTTTTCAGAAGTCGCGGATGTTCGCGCGCATGAATCAGCAGACCGCCCTGTTCCTGCGAATTTTTCGTTCGAATAAAATCCTGCCCGATCCGAAGCAGATGGGCTCGGGCGGCTCCCCGCTGGAATCCTTGTACGCCGCAGGCTACCGCGAACTGGAAAGCCAGGTTCGAACGGGCAATCCTACTGGGAAAGTAACCAGCCTGAACTCGGTTACCGTCAGCATGCAGCTCGCCGCTGGCGAAGAAGTTCGCAAAGCCGAAAAATACATGCCCTGGCTGGCAACTACTGGCTCGGTCACACCGTTTATCGGCCTGTTCGGCACAGTCTGGGGCGTGATGGACGCCTTCACCGGTCTGGGATCGGTCGGCGCAGCGAGTCTGCGCGCCGTGGCCCCCGGCATTGCCGAAGCGCTAATCACGACAGCCGCAGGATTATTCACCGCGGTTCCCGCCGTGATCGCTTACAACCACTTTTTGCATGACATCCGGGAATTGGGTGGCCGGATGGACGGATTTACGATGGAAGTTTCCGCGCTGATCGAAAAACTATATCCCGGCCAGCGCTCTTAGGAAGCGTCAGGACAATATGCCGCAACTCTCACGCTCAACCACTTCCTCGCTTTCCGAAATCAATATCGTCCCTTTCGTGGACGTCATGCTCGTCCTGCTGGTGATCTTCATGATAACCGCCCCGATTCTGCAATCCGGGATCGAAGTGGACGTCCCCAAAACCAAGACCGTAAAGGAAATTTCCGAATCGCGCGTAGTCGTCTCGATCGACCGCGCCCAGCGAATCTACGTCGGCGAGGACGCCATAAACATTCACAAGTTGGGCGAGAAAGTGCGCTCGGAAATGCACGATCCAAAAGGCGAGCCGATCTACCTGCGCTGCGACAAGACTGTCCCATTCGGTTCATTCGCGTTGGTAATGGACACTTTACGCCAATCTGGCATCCAAAACGTCAGCGTGGTAACCGAGCCTCTTGAGGATACCCCGCATTAGCTATGGCCTACGCTCCCGTCCATCCCGGCGCACAGAGTTTGAAGAAGCCACTGGTGTGGTCGGTGGGATTTCACCTGATCTTGTTTGGTTCTCTCGGGGCCTCGGCACTGTTTTCACATCGTGGAGAAACCTGGGGCGGCTCAGGGGGCGGTGACAATGCGATCTCGGTAGGCGTGGTTGCCAAACTGCCCGGGATCACACTGCCTCGTCCAGACGCGGTGACGACCAGTCGCGTTGTAGACGCCAGCAAAGGCCTGTACAAGTCTGAGCCGCAGCCGAAGTCAAAGGAAATCGAGCCGGACACGAAAAAGATTCCCGAATTTTCAAAAGAAAAGACGCCGCATTACGTTACGAACCCGTCCAAGCTGCTGGAAGACAAGACACCCCCGCCAACCAATGCCGTACCCTATGGCGGAGGCGGATCCCCGTCGCTTCCCTATTCGCAATTCAGCATGAGCGGCGCGACTCAGGGAGGTATGGCGTTCTCCGGCCCCGGTGCCGGAGGCGGAGAATTTGGCGGGCACTTCCCCGCATACGTAGACGCCGTGCGCAATCGGATCAGCAGCAACTGGCTGCAATCCACGGTAGACCCGTCAGTCCGCTGGGCCCCACGAGCCCTGTATACATTTCAGATCTTACGCGATGGAACCGTGACCAATATTCAGCTAAGCCAAAGCAGCGGCAACCGTTCGGTGGACAATTCAGCGCTAAGGGCCATCTTGAGTTCAAGCCCGGTTTCGCCCTTGCCTTCGAATTATTCCGGCAATAACGTAACAGTAGAATTCTGGTTCGAATTTCGCAGGTAGTATAGATTATGGATTGCGCGGTTTACTTAAGCGTTGACGTAAAGGTGGCAGAATGACAGGCATGAACCGGACGTCTAGAGCGATCTCGAAAAGAACCGTCCGCAACCTTTATCTGTGTCTATCAGTGTTCATCTGTGGATTCGCCTTTGCTCTTCCGACCGCAGCACAGGACTGGTTTCGGACAGGCACGGGCCTGGGCGTCTCAAAAGCCCGAGTAGCGATTGCCGACTTTGCCCCAAAATCCGATTCTGCCAAGCCCATGGCAGACGAATTCAGCGACGTCGTGCGTTCCGATCTCGATTTCAGCGGCATACTGGAACTGGTAAGCAAGAGCTTCTACCCTCTGCAGACTCCCACTTCCCCTGCTGACCTGGACGCCAAACCATGGGCCGACGCTCCAGCCAACTCGCAACTCCTCGGCTTCGGCAATCTCACAGTGAGCGGCAACAGCCTGGAGATTCAAGCCTGGCTGAACGACGTGCGGAATGCCTCCCTGCCGCCAGTGATCGGAAAGGTTTATCACGGTGACGCCACCGACGCACAGGTTCGAACGTTTGCCCATCAATTCGCCGATGAGATTATCAGCAAGCTCTCCGGAGGCCTACCCGGCGTTGCTGCAACGCAAATCGCGTTCGTAAGCAATCGCAGCGGCAACAAAGAGATCTGGGCCATGGATTACGACGGCGAGAACCAGCATCAATTAACGCAGCTTCACACCATTTCGCTCACGCCGCGATGGTCCCCCGACGCCAGTCGGATCGCCTTCACGTGCTATGCGCCTCGAACCGGCAGCGTGCTGACCGCGCAGATTTGTATCCAATCGTTGCTGACCAATCATCTGATCTCCTGGCCACGATTTCAGGGTACGAACGCATCGCCCGCGTGGTCGCCAGATGGGTCGCAGATCATGTTCATGTCCAGCATGTACGGCAGCCCGGAATTGTTCGTGACAGATGCCTCAGGCGGCCGCCCGAAACGTATCACTTATTCCACCGGCGCAAGCACATCCCCAAGCTGGAACCCCAAAACGGGACAGCAGGTCGCCTTCATTAGTGATCGCGGCGGCCTTCCGCAGCTGTATACGATGAATTCCGACGGGTCCGGTCAGACAAAGGTAGATTTGCCCGATAAGGGATACGTCATCGATCCGGCATGGTCTCCCAACGGGCAGTTGCTGGCATTCAGTTGGCGCCGCCCCAATGGGAATTACGACCTGTACCTAATGGAAATCGTGACGCATCAATTAGTTGAGTTGACGCATGATGAAGGGCGGAACGAACGCCCAAGCTGGGCGCCGGACGGACGCCATATCACTTTTGAATCCACGCGAACAGGAACGCGCCAGATTTGGTCCATGCTAGCCGATGGAACCGGCGCAAGACAGTTGACCAAGCAAGGACAGAACGAATCGCCGAACTGGTCGCCGAAGTAAAAAGGTGACTGGTGACTAGTGAATGGTGACTGGTGAAAAATCAAAACCAGGTCACGGTTACGCAGCGGTTTGGCATTTCCACCAGTCACCAATCACCAGTCACTAGTCACAAAGTTTCACTCGATCGCTAAAGGAGGAAGAAGAAAGATGCGGAACCGCCGTAATAGCAAGGCTCTGATCGGAACATTACTCGCCGTGGTCGCTCTGGCCGCCGCGTGTAAGAAGCCCGTTGTCCAAGCGCCACCCCCACCACCCCCACCCGTCGTGGCACCGCCCGCGCGCCCGACAGTGACCTTGCAAGCGTCTCCAACCATCATCCAAAAGGGTGATACGGCAACGCTAACGTGGTCCTCCACCAACGCGACATCGCTGAGCATCGCGCCGGGAGTTGGCAATGTGACGGCGGAAGGCACAACCCACGTGACCCCTGCGGATTCCACCACCTACACCATTACCGCAATGGGACCGGGCGGGTCGGCTGACGCCACAGCGCGAGTGTCTGTCAGCGCTCCGCCACCTCCGCCACCTCCGGCGGTTCACCAGCCGTCATTGCAGGAACTGTTCGATGCCGCAGTGAAAGATGCCTATTTCGACTACGATAAGGCGGATATTCGAACTGACGCCAAGGATGCGCTGGCGCAGACCGCCCAATTCCTTCGCTCCAATCCGCAGGTCAAGGTTGTCGTCGAAGGTCACTCTGACGAGCGCGGATCGACGGAGTACAATCTGGCTCTGGGTGACCGGCGAGCCGCGGCAGCCAAACAGTTCCTAGTTTCGCTGGGCCTGTCCGCCGATGGAATGGAGACGGTCAGCTACGGAAAAGAACGCCCGTTCTGCAGCGCCTCCACCGAAGAGTGCTGGCAACAGAATCGCCGCGCGCATTTCGTGCTGGCGAAGTAATTGAAACCCGTTCACGGGGCTGTGCTCAGCCCCGTGAACACCAAAATCTTAGCTAATTAGCTTTACCGGCGGTGGCCCGCCCCGGTGAGACACCCGTGACCGTTGCGTGTAAAGCATGCCAAACAGGAGGATTACCTTGCACACTCGATGGATCGCATTTTTTGGGACCGCCATGCTCGCCGGAGCCATGGGTGGCGCCCTATTAGGTCCTGCCCCCGCCGGCGCTGTGGCCCGTGAAATCATAGAATTGCAAACCGGCGTGAACCAATTGATTCAGGGCCAGCAGACCATGCAAACGGCGATCACGGAGAATGCCGCGGTGCAGCGAACCCTCATTCAACAATCTTTGGACGCAGTGAATAAGCTTTCAGCTGCGATGTCCTCAGTCGAAAAAATTACCCAGGACCATGCAGCTTCCTCCGGCGCGCGCCTGGACACTATGGGAACCCAGGTGCAGGGACTTTCCGACAATGTCGCCGACCTGCAAGCCCGCCTGGGCAAGCTCGATCAGAAACTCACTGACATCCAGAACGGCCTGCAAAATATCGATTCCAAGCTCGCTTCGCCCGCGCCCGCTGCAACTGCCGCCCCGATGGGAGCTCCGATGTCAGCCCCGTCAGGCGCTCCCACTGCAGCTCCGCCATCGGCCCCGGCAGCCGGACCGGGACCGACGGCTGCGAATGCCCCGCCCCCAGCCTCAGCTGACGTTCTCTATTCGAACGGATTGCGCGACGTCAACGGAAAGCACTACGACCTCGCCACGCAGGAGTTTCAGGACTACCTGAAATATTACGGCGATACCGACCTGGCTTCGAACGCCCAGTTCTACCTGGGCGAAATTGCCTTCATGCAGACCCAATACCAACCGGCACTAGACGCCTACAACAAGGTAATCGAAAAATATCCCAAGAGCTTCAAGACGGCCTCCGCCCGGATGCGCAAGGGCTATTGCCTAGCCGAGCTTGGCCAAAAGGCTGCGGCCGTTCGCGAACTGCGCGCCGTCGTCCGCCAGTACCCCGGCACCGATGAAGCCAAGCGTTCCGCCGCCAAGCTGCGCGAGATGGGCGCAACAGTCGGCTGAGCGTTGAATATCAAGGACGAATCTTAAAATCGAATTTCAAAATCGAATCTCAAATTTGGATATGAAAGTCGAATCTCAAATCTGAAATTTCAAATTTGAGATTCCTTCCCGGCACTCTCGTCCGGAAGCAATTGGAACGATTCCGTAATCCAGCCTTCCCCGTGCCCTCTGTGTCCTTCCTCCACGATCTCTGTGTAAAATCCTTTCCGCAGCCACACCGCATTGCGCCGCACTGTTCGGCGTGCTATCTTTTCCCGATCATGGAGAAAAAACATGTCTGTTAACAAAGTAATTCTTGTTGGTCGCTTGGGTAGGGATCCGGAGACCAGATTCACAGGCGCAGGTCAGGCAGTCTGCAACTTCTCGATTGCCACCGATGAATCCTTTAAGGATCGCAATGGAGAGCGGCAGAAGCGCACTGAATGGCACAAGATCGTCGTGTGGGGAAAACAGGCCGAAGTTGCGCAGAAATACTTGAAGAAGGGTTCGCAACTATACCTGGAAGGCCGTATCCAATCTCGCGAATGGACGGATAAGGAAAATCAAAAGCGCACCAGCTTTGAAATTGTGGCCACTGATTTTCGCTTTATCGGTTCGAAATCCGAATCCTCGGGCGGCGGGGCTCGCAGCGCTGCGGCATCGGCTGGCGGAGATTTCGATCACGAATCTCCGGCGCCATCGATGGATGAGCATGCTGGGCCTGAGGTTACCGACGAGGATATTCCGTTTTAGTTTGAGTTGCCCGGCTGGCCTGCATCGGGCAAAAACCAAAGGCGCACAGGTTGAAACCTGTGCTACTTATTCGTACCGCAGGGCTTCGATCGGGTCTAGTTGAGAGGCTTTTCTTGCGGGGTAGTATCCGAAGAAGATGCCTACGGCGGCCGAGAAGATCACCGCGGCGACAATAGCTTTCCCCGAAATCAGAGTCGGCCACGTCAGCAGGTTGCTGATCAGCGCCGATCCCACCAGCCCGAAGATGATTCCGATGGCTCCGCCCATCATACTGAGCGTTACCGCTTCCACCAAAAATTGCATCCTCACGTCGGCTTCGGTCGCGCCCACGGCCATGCGCACGCCGATTTCGCGCGTCCGTTCGGTCACTGAAACGAGCATGATGTTCATGATTCCGATGCCGCCCACGACCAGGGAAACCGATGCGATTCCGCCGAGAAGCATGGTCATCACCGACTGCGTTTGATTCGCCAGGTCCGCAATGTCCGATTGCGTGCGGATCAGGAAGTCAGGATCGTCGCCAGCGCGAATGCGATGCCGCTCTCGCAGTAAGCTTGTGATCGGGGCAACGGACGCGACCGACGCCTCCTGGGAAACCGCCGATGCATTGATGAATTGCAGCCAGGTGATGCCGGAAATCTTGCGTTGCACGGTCGTATATGGCGCAAAAATCACGTCGTCCTGATCCTGCCCGACTACGCTCTGGCCCTTCGATTCAAGAACACCATCCACTCGAAATGGCAGGTTCCCGATGCGAATGGTTTTACCGATGGGGTTTTCATCGACAAATAAAATTTTCGAAACTGTGGTCCCAATCACGCATACGTTCTCAGCAAGATCGACTTCTTCGTCGCTAAAGACTGAGCCTGCCTGCACAGGCCATGTGCGGATATCGAAATAATTAGGCGTGGTCCCAGTGACAGAAGTGTTCCAGTTCTGATTTCCGTACACGACCTGTTGACGGGTATTCACAGACGGCGCAGCCTGCTTAATAATGGGAATCTCTCGAAGAATGGCGTTCAGGTCGTCCATCGTGAGCGTTTTCACTCCGCCGTATCCCTGTCGAACGCCGCCAGCCCTGTTGCTCCCTGCGGCGATAAATACAGCGTTGGTTCCCATGGCCTGGATTCCCTGCTGGACCAGATATTGCGCGCCCTGTCCGATGCTCACGACAGCGATCACCGCTCCTACGCCGATGACGATACCCAGCATGGTCAATGCCGAACGCATCTTGTTTCGCGACAGCGCTCGCAACGCAAGCCGGAATGTATTCATGAAGTCCATAAATTTGACCCAAACGACGCGGAACTCAGTCTGCTGCTTCGGCGGCGGTTAATTTTTCCTGGCGCGCATTGTCTTCGGCGTCCTCGGCAGCCTGCTGTTCGGCGGTAGGAAGCGTTTTGAGGACCTCCTGTGCGATTAACCGGTCCTGCACCAGGCTATCCCTGCGCAATTTGCCGTCTCGAAACTCCAGCGTCCGCTTGGCATACTGCGCAATGTCCGGCTCATGCGTAACTAACACGATGGTTAGGCCCTGTTCATTGTTCAGAGTTTGCAGGATGTCCATGATTTCTACTGACGTCCGGCTGTCGAGGTTGCCCGTAGGTTCGTCGGCGAGCAAAATCGCTGGACGGTTCACCAGTCCCCGCGCAATGGCGACTCTCTGTTGCTGTCCTCCGGAAAGCTGGGAAGGATGATGCCCCGCCCGGCTTGCAAGCCCCACCCGCGTCAAGGATTCCATGGCGTGCTTCGTACGCTCCTCTGGACTAATTCCTGCATAAACCGTCGGCAGTTCCACATTTTCCAGCGCCGACGTCCGCGACAGTAAGTTGAATTGTTGGAAGACGAAGCCTAGTTTCCGGTTTCTGATCCGGGCCAGATCTTCTTTGGCCATGCCCGAAACATCCACACCGTCGAGAAAGTAGCGCCCTTTTGTAGGGCGGTCCAAGCATCCCAGGATGTTCATTACCGTGGATTTCCCAGAGCCTGACGGGCCCATGACCGCAACGAATTCCCCCTCATAAATCTCCAGCGAAACGCCGCGTAGCGCCTGGACTTGAATCTCCCCCAAATCGTATGTCTTATACACATTCTCCAGTCGGATGACTGGTTTGGCTTTGACAGTGGTTTGCTGCGATTCCACAGCAGATGTGATTTGCTCGGCCATGTGTAGAATTGTCTGGCTAGATGAAATTCACGCTAGAACCTGCGCGGGGCCCCCGGGGCCCCTCCACCGGCAGGCCCACCGATTGGGCTGCGGGCTTGCTGTGTGGTCGCGCCTTTGCTCGTGGACTGGCCAATAACGAGATCGTCCGATGGATTCAGAGTCCCTTTCGTCATGGCTGTGAACGTAAAATCGGTAACACCCAGTCCCACTTGGACCGGCTGAATTGTCTTATCTGGGAGCAGCTTCCAGACAATGCCCGTGTCTTCACGTTGGCTGGCTGCTCCGGCCCTGCGCCCGCCGCCTCCAGCTCCATTTCCATTGCCTTGACCGCCGCGGGTGCCGCCACCCTGGCTGGCGCCACCTGCTGCCGCAGCCCCCGTGGTCGCGGCTGCAGGAGCCGCCGTTGCCCCTTGATTGCCAGCGGAGGCGGGAGTTGCAGTTGCCGCGATACGCGCTGCCGGAGTTGCGCCAGCATTGTCAACAATTCCATATTTTGCGTACAGCTTATTGCGTTCGCTGTCGCTCAGGTCAGGCTTAAACCGCAAGGCGCCGTTGGGGATCTTGACCACATCATTGGCGGTGGCAACTGGGATCGAAACATATGCAGTCATGCCTGGGAAAAGCCGTAAGTCCAGATTATCGAACGCAATTGTGGTGTTGTAGGTTACCACGTTCTGGATCGTGGTCGCGTTCATACGCACCTGATCGACATGCCCGGAGAACGTCTCGCGAGGAAACGTGTCCACCCGAAATGTGGCTCGCGCGCCAACACGGATGCGGCCGACGTCAGCCTCATCGGTATTCGTATATACCAGCATGTGGGTCAGGTCCTGCCCGATGCTGAACAAGTTTGGAGCCTGCAAGCTCGCCGCGACCGGTTGACCGACATTAACGGTACGATTGATGACTGTCCCGTCGATGGGCGCGATGATCGTGCAGTAACTCAGCTGCAGTCGGGCAGAATCCATAGCGGATTTTTTTAAGAGACCCTGGGCCTTTGCCTGATCCCGCTGAGCGATCGTAGCGGCTAGTTGCGCTTCAGCCTGCTTTTCCTGAGCTACGGTCGCATTTTCACTTGCAACTGCGCTATCGTAATTTGCCTGGGCGTCATCCCGCTGCTGGGCCGATAGTACCCCCTGGTCCGCCAGCGATTTGGTGCGTTGAAGCTGCGTGCCCATGTCGATGGTAGCCGCATGAGCCTTGGCAATGTTGGCCTTCATTGTCGCTACATTGGCGCGAGAGGTCTCGATCTGTGCCTCCAAATTCGTAACGTTGGCCAGGGCATTTTGGTAATCCGCCTGTGACTGCGAAAGCGCGATCCGGAACGGAACCGGATCGATTTGCGCGAGGACGTCACCCTTCTTCACTTTTGAATTGAAGTCCGCATTGATGGCAACCACGTTACCCGAAACGACGGAACCAACCGGAACTGTATTTACCGGATTGATCGTGCCGGTAGCTTGTACGACTTGCGATATGTCGCCCTTTTCCACCTTTGAGGTGAAATATTGCGCGCTCGAACGCGTGCCGACGGAAATATAGCCAGCCCAAAGGATCAGCGCCACTGGAGGAGCCACCAGCATGGCCCGGTGCATCATTGACTGTTGCCAAAGTTTCTTCATTTTTTCGATGAATCGTCCCATTACCTATCCCCCCAAAATCGACCCCTCACTAGTCCTTTCCTTGGCTTTCCCGTTGCCGCCGTTCGTCGTCGAATCTCCGCAGGATGTCTTCGAACTTTGGCCTCTGCTCTGGAGTCAGCAACTGGCGAATGCGATCCCGGCCTTCCTGTCGAGTTCTCTCATACTCGGGGTCATCCCGCTTGTGAATTTCTGTGTAGCGCGCGCGTGTATCGCCGAGGATGGCGTAAATCTGCTTTTGCTGGTCCGAATTCAAGTCTAGGTCGCGGGTCAGTATAGACATCGTATTGGCCTGATTGTGAGGGGCAGGCGGCTGGGCATGCTCGGCGTGCACGCGTGAAGTCACCACGTACGTTGTGGCCGAACCCAATCCGGCACCTAAAACAAATACCAGGGCAACAAGCGCAATAGCTTTGATGCTGCCTTGATTAGTTTCCATAGTCCCTCTCGACGAGAGATTGAAGAATCTCTTCATTACTGTCAGGGTCACCGGGCGGCTGCGGGAAATCCATTGCTGTCAATTCTGTGCGTGGCGCTCCGGTCGGGAGGGAAGCGCGCTTTGGCGCAAATCCAGCCAGATACACTGACAAGCCCAGCAACAAAACAGCAGCTGTCAGCGATACACGAGAAGCAAGAAACTCCAGCGGATTCCAGAACGCTGCGGGAGACTCGGCCCGCGATTTCTCCTCGCGAATTCTTGCCATTACCCCGGCAGCAAATGCACTGCTCGGGTGCGTGTTCCATTCCGTCGTAGGCTCCCAGGCATCACGGAGAATTTGACCTCCCAGGCGCGAGTCTTCCAGCGCGGCGCGGCATCCCGCACACTGCGCAATGTGGGCGGTCAACTCATTATCCTTAGCGCCATGGAGATAATCCTCCAGACGGGCTTCGTACTTCCGGCATTGGCTGCCACCATTGAGTTTTCTAAACACGTTTATCACTCCTTAAAGGCTTCCATCCGGCCCTATGCATCGGACGCTTCTCCAGCCGTTTCCGGTACACCTCTACCAGACGGCCTCGTGCGCGAAACAGCCGAACCTTCACGGTGTTTACGTTCAATCCGAGAACTTCACTGATTTCTTCCACCGAAAACCCTTCGACTTCCTTCATCACCAGCATGACCTGGTCTTTTTCGTCCAGTTCGCCAAGCAGCCGCTCGACCAATTGACGCTGTTCGACGCGACTACCCGCATCCCCGCGCGGGCGCGGATCGCCGAAGCTATGCTCAGGTACCGAGTCCAGCTTCCTCACCTGCTCTTCGCTCATGTCCGCTTCGTACAACAGTCGCCTGACTTTCTTCTTCCGCAGGTAATCCCAGCATTCGTTGACCGCGATCTTATACAGCCACGTCCCGAATGCAGATCGCAGGTCGAATCGGCGAATGGAAAAGTACGCCTTTGCCAACGCCTGCTGCGCCACGTCCTCAACGTCCTCGCTTCCACGCAGAATCCCGCCTATCACTGCCAGCACCCGGTGCTGATGGGTGCGGACCAGCTCTTCGTAGGCGCTTACGTTTCCGTCCTGCGCCTGCCGCACCAGGAGCTTTTCCTTTTCCCCCGGTGTAAGCGAACCGTTCGCCTCGGCTACTGGCGAGACCCGGCTTGTGCCTGAATTTGTGACGTTGGCCATCGATATCAGGTTACACGCCTTTCCCAGTATGTCCACTTTTTATGCTTGCAGTCGTTGATACTCTATGGAACAATGCCATTATGATTATCGGTGACCGTCTTCGCGCGCTGCGCGAAGAAAAAAAGTTTTCCCAAGGGGACATCGAGAAGCGCACCGGACTGCTACGCTGCTATATTTCACGCGTGGAAAACGGCCATACGGTTCCAGCCATAGAAACACTGGAAAAAATGGCGCGCGCCCTGGAAGTCCCCCTTTATCAACTTTTCTATGACGGAGAAGAACCGCCCGAACTCCCCAATCTTCCGAAGCGCAAAAGCGCCGACGATATCGCTTGGGGCAATTCCGGGAAGGAAGCCCGTCTTTTGACCAAGTTCCGCAGGCTGATGGGTAAGATCGGTGAACCCGATCGCCGCCTCCTGCTGTACATGGCTCAGAAGATGGCCAACCGCTAAGTCCAGCGGGTTCATTCCGGCATACAGGCTATTTGGCCCGGGCGTCCCCCCGGGCCAATGCCAACTTCCTCCCAGAGACTGTTTCAAAACGGCACACTTCCTGTCTTACCCCTACTCCCATTCGATCGTGCTCGGTGGTTTCGAACTAATGTCGTAAACCACTCTATTAATACCACTGACTTCGTTAACGATTCGCGTCGAGATTCGCTCCAGGACTTCCATCGGGAGACGAGTCCAATCCGCGGTCATGGCGTCCTCGGAATCTACCACGCGAACCGCAACGGTAAAGCCGTAACTTCGCTCGTCTCCCATAACGCCAACGCTTCGGACGGGAAGCAAAACCGCAAAAGCCTGCCAGATTTTCTCATACAGCCCCGCACGCCGTATTTCTTCGACGACTATAGCATCCGCATCGCGAAGCAATGCCAGGCGATCTTCGCTGACTTCACCCAGCAGCCGAACGGCAAGGCCGGGCCCAGGAAATGGCTGTTTGGTCAGCATCTCCTCTGGCAGACCAAGCTCACGCCCTATGCGTCGAACTTCGTCCTTAAACAACTCGCGCAGCGGCTCGATCAGCGAGAACGGAAGGTCTTTCGGCAACCCGCCAACATTGTGGTGCGTCTTGATCGTTTGTGACGGCCCACGCACTGCAATGGACTCGATCACGTCCGGATACAGCGTCCCCTGCACCAGAAACGCCGCCCGGTTCGGCCTGCTGGCCATTTGGCGCGCCTGTTCATCGAACACGGCGATGAACTCTGCGCCGATGCGTTTCCGCTTATCTTCCGGGTCCGTCACCCCTTTTAGACGGTCCAGAAAGCGTTTGGACGCGTCCACGCCTTCGACTTTCAGGCCCATGCGGTCGCGCAGCAATTCAAGCGTTTCGTGAAACTCGTTTTTCCGGAGCAGCCCGTTATTCACGAAAATGTTCGTCAGTCGGTCGCCCATCGCGCGATGCACCAACACTGCTGCAACGGCGGAGTCTACTCCTCCGCTAAGCGCGCAAATCGCCCGAGAATCGCCCACCTGATTGCGAATCGACTCCACGGTTTCGGCGATAAATGCGGCGCCGCTCCACAGTGGACGCGCATGGCAAATGTTGAACACAAAATTGCGAAGGATTTCAGTGCCGCCATCGGTGTGCCGCACTTCAGGATGGAATTGCACAGCGTAGAGCCTTCGAACCGGGTCTTCGGCAGCCGACACCGCGTTTCCGGTCTCTCCCGTCACCTGAAATCCAGCAGGAAGCGACCGGACATGATCGCCATGGCTGTTCCAGATGCGCAGGCGCGCAGGCAACCCTGCGAAAAGAGCCGAGCCGTTCTTGACCTGAAGTTCCGTGCGCCCATACTCTCGGCGATCGGCGCACTCCACCTGCCCGCCCAGAATGTGCGTCATCCACTGCAATCCGTAGCAAATCCCCAGCACCGGCACGCCCAGCGAAAGCACTCCCGGATCGCACGGCGGCGCGACTGCGTCATAGACGGAATTCGGCCCGCCCGACAGCACCACGCCCACCGGCTCATACTTGCGGATTGCATCCAGGCTCGACGTGCAGGGAAGAATCGCGCTGAACACCTGCTGCTCGCGAATCCGCCGCGCGATCAGCTGTGTGTACTGTCCGCCAAAATCGAGTACAACTATTCCGCCCTGCTCACTCATCGTTTCCTCATTTTCCCCTCATTGTTTTCTGAACCTAGAATTCACGCCGCCGTTCATTCCCAACCAAAGCAGGGCCTGCAGCGATTCCGCAACGTGCAATCTAAAATTTCAAATTTGAAATTCATCAGGCTACGCGATGAACGGGTTGCCCAACGCGAAACGCCTCGATATTGCTGAGCGTGACTTCCAAAATCCGAACCAGCGCTTCGCGGCTGTTGAACGCGTTATGCGGCGTGAACACTACATCCTCCCGCGAAAGCAGCACGCGGTTGCGAACTGCCGTACGCAATCGTTCCACATCCAGAGGCATCTGCAGCAACTGCTTTTCTTCCTTAATTAATTCTTCGCCTTCGAGCACATCTAGCCCCGCGCCGCTCAATTGCCCGCTTTCGAGCGCCTGCACCAGGGCGTCGGTATCCACCAGACCGCCACGCGACGTATTGACGATCAGCGCGCCGCGCTTCATCTGAGCAAATTGCGCACTGTCGAGCAGGTGATGCGTCTTCTCCGTCAGTGGGCAATGCAGAGTCACAATGTCCGATTCCGCCAGCACTTGATCCAGGGTCGCGTAGGAAAAACCCAACAGATCGGCCAGAAATGGATCGCGGTGAACATCGCAGGCCAGCACTTTCATGCCGAATCCGCGCGCAATGCGAATCACGTGCAGCCCGATATGCCCAGCGCCGATTACGCCGATGGTCTTCCCTTGCAGATCGAATCCGGTCAGTTCCGCAAGGTCCACGCGGCCGCTGCGCACCTGCAGCACGGACTGATGCACTTTTCGCGCCATCATCAGCAGGAGAGCGATCGTGTGCTCGGCAACTGTATTTTCCCCGTACGACGGCACGTTCGAAACCGCGATGCCGCGGCTCCGGCAGGCGTCGAGATCGATGTGGTCATATCCGGTCGAGCGCGTCGCAATAAATTTCAGATTCGGCAGCCGTTCGAGAATTTCGCGCGTGACATGCGAATAGATGAAGACAGAAAGCGCATCGATTTCGAAATTGCCCGTGGACGAAGCCGACAAAATCCCGTTATCGAAACTGGCCACGTCCGCAGGCAAGCGTTCCTTCAGAAACGCTTTTTCCCAATCCTTGACTTCAAAGAAGGCGACTCGCATCCCCTATCCCACGACGACGTTGACCAGCTTATTCGGCACAACGATTTTTTTCACGATCCGCTGCGTCCCCAGAATCTGGGCAATCTTGGGATCGGCAAACACTCGCTCAGCAAGTTCTGCTTCCCCCAGTCCGGTTTCGACTTGAACTTTTCCGCGAACGCGCCCGTTAATCTGCACCACGATTTCCACTTGATCCTCGGCCGCCAGTTCCGGAACGAATTTCGGCCACGGCGCATGAGCCAGAGTCGTCTCGGTGTGCCCCAGCATTTCCCAAAGTTCCTCGGCAAGGTGCGGAACCATCGGGGCCAGCATCAGAGTCAGCAATTCAAAGACTTCCTTCGCCACCTCGGGACGCACGCCGTCTTCAAGCGGTTCCTGCGCGTGTATTTCGTTGACGAGCTCCATCAGCAGTGCCGTCGCGCTATTGAAATGCCAGCGCGTCTCGAAATCATTCGTGACGCGGCGCAGCACTTGATGCGCTTTTCGCAGCAACGCCTTTTCCTTCGGAGTCGCGTTTTCGAGCGACGTCGCGCTTCCCGCAGGCGCATGGCTCAACCGTTGCGCATGGCGCGCCACCAGACGATACACGCGTTGCAGGAATCGCGAGCAGCCCTCGATCGCCTGCTCGCTCCATTCCAAATCTTTTTCTGGAGGCGCAGCGAACAGCGTGTACAGGCGCCCTGTGTCACACCCGAATTTTTGCGCCATGTCCTCAGCGCCGACCACGTTGCCCTTGGACTTCGACATGGCCGTGCCGCCCTTCAGCACCAATCCCTGCGCAAACAGGCGCTTCACCGGCTCGTCATGATTGACCATGCCCAGGTCGCGCATCACTTTGCAGAAGAATCGCGTGTACAGCAGATGCAGGATCGCGTGTACAATCCCGCCAATGTATTGATCCACTGGCAGCCAGTACCGGACCAGCGCCGGATCGAATGGGGCCTTGTCGTTGTGCGGATCGGCGTACCGGTAGTAATACCAGGAAGAATCGATGAACGTATCCATCGTATCGGTTTCGCGCCGCGCCGCCGCGCCGCACTTCGGACATTTCACATTCACGAATTCGGGAACCGTAGCAAGCGGTGATTCCCCCATCCCCGAAAATTTCGCCATCTGCGGCAGCACCACCGGCAAATCTTCATCAGGAACAGGAATCATTCCGCAAACTTCACAATACAGAACCGGGATCGGTGTCCCCCAATAGCGCTGGCGGGAGATGCCCCAGTCCTTCAGCCGGAAAACGGTTTCGCCTTTGCCAAAGCCACGAGCCTCGGCGTCCGCGATCATTTTCCCAATGGCTTTCTCAGTGGGCAGTCCTGTGTATGGTCCGGAATTTACTGAGGTCCCGTATTCCGTGAACGCCGCAGTGAACGGTTCCGCAGTGTCCGCGCTGACACCTACAGGTCGCACGACGACAGGTTTCGCCAATTTGTATTTCGTAGCGAACTCAAAATCCCGCTCGTCATGCGCCGGCACGGCCATAATTGCGCCCGTCCCATATTCCATCAGCACAAAATTCCCCACCCAGATGGGGATCTTTTCGCCATTGAACGGATTGACGGCGTACCGCTCGACAAAAAATCCTTCCTTCTCCGCCGTGGCAATGTCCGCCGCGCGCGTCAGGCGTCGCCGCAACCGCTGCACGTTTTCTTCGATATCATCCTGTCCCGGGACTCCCGCAACCAAAGTGCTCAGCAACGGATGCTCCGGCGCAAGGATTAACGCCGAGGCTCCATAAATCGTATCGACGCGAGTCGTAAACACTTCGATCGGCGCGCAGTCCAGTCCATCGACTGCGAACTTCACGCGCGTGCCCCGCGACTTGCCAATCCAATTCCGCTGCATCGTCAGGACGCGCTCGGGCCATCCGCCTTCCAGCTGATTCAAAGTTTCCAGCAACTCGTCGGCGTAATGCGTGATTCTCAAAAACCATTGCTCGATATCTTTGGCTTCGACCAGCGTGTCTTCGTGCCTCCAGCAGCAGCCGTCGATCACCTGCTCGTTCGCGAGCACTGTTGCGCATTTCGGACACCAGTTCACGCGGCTGCGCTTGCGGTAGGCAATTCCCTTTTCGAGCATGCGCAGAAAAAACCACTGGTTCCACTTATAATATTCCGGCTCGCATGTGGAAATTTCCCGCCGCCAGTCGTAGCTGAATCCGAACCGGCGGCAGACGCGCTTGAACGATTCGATGTTCGACAGCGTCCACTCGCGCGGATGAATTCCCCTTTGAATCGCCGCATTTTCTGCCGGCAATCCGAACGCATCCCATCCCATCGGATGAATCACGTGAAAGCCGCACATGCGCCGGTACCGCGCCACCACATCCCCAATGGTGTAATTGCGCATATGCCCCATGTGCAGCGTGCCGGAGGGATACGGCAGCATCTCCAGCACATAATATTTCGGCTTGGAAGGATCGGCATCCGCCTCGAACGCACGATCCGCGTTCCAGCGTTCCTGCCACTTCCCTTCAATCACTTGTGGATCGTATTCCGCCACGGTCGAGTCCGCCCCTGAAAAATCCCGACGATTCGCTCTGAATCCGAGCTTGAATCTATATGTCACATCGCAACTATGCGAACGCGATTCTTCCATTGCGAAGTCGCGTTCGCACAGTTACCACCTTCGTCTTCAAGACCAATTTCAAATCGGAAATTTCAAATCTCAAATTTCATATCTGAAATTCGCAAATTTACTTCTTGCCGCCCTTTTTCGCGGCCTTCTTCGCAGGGGCCTTTTTAGCTGCCTTCTTCGGTGCTGCTTTCTTGGTTGCCATTGAAAAACCCTCCATCGCCTTTGGCGCCATCTTCGATTCAACTCCCACCAATTCCCAGAGCGCGCGCACGTTTCTGCGGTCGTCGCCCGGGTTGTCAATTGGCGTCTCCAGAATAAACGCGCGGCCCGGCACCCCTAAGGGTCCCGGGCCAAGCCGCGGATGATTCAAGATTCTTTTAAACGCTGCAAGTCCGATTTTTCCCTGCCCGATATTTTCGTGCCGGTCCACGCGCGATCCGAACGCGGTCTTCGAATCGTTCACGTGCAGCACATAGACTCGGCTCAAACCAACGGTTCGCTCCACTACTTCGAGCGTCTCTTCCAAGCCTGCTTCTGTTCTGATGTCGTATCCGGCGGCAAACGTGTGCGCCGTATCGAGGCACACGCCCATCGGCAAATCGCCGGTTTCATCTAGGATTGCTTTTAATTCCTCGAAGCGCGATCCGACCGACGATCCCATGCCCGCGGTATTTTCCACCAGGATGCGCAGGTTGCCAAGCTTCATTCCGCGCGCCGCCTGCCGCATTCCATCCGCAATTTCCGAAATTGACTGCAATTTATTACCATTCAGGTGAGCCCCCGGATGCGCAACCAGAAAATCCGCGCCTAGCGACACCGCGCGGATCAATTCATCGTGAAACGCCTGAATCGAACCCACCCGCATCACCCGGTCCGGCGACCCCAGATTAATTAAATAATTATCGTGAATGACCAGCGGACCCAGGCCCAGTTCCGCGCGCCGCGCCTTGAATCTCGCGGCATCGACATCCGCAATGCGCGTGCCTCCGCGCGGCCACATGCGCGGGCTGGAGGAAAAAATCTGCAACGCATTCGCGCCCAGCTTCGATGCGGAGTCGAGCGCACCGGCAATATCCCCCGCAATCGAAGTATGAATGCCAATACGAAAACTGCCGTTATGCCACGCAGGAGGTTCGGGAATGGGTTCAGGCTCGGGACGGTATTCGTCGCTGACGTCGTAATCGGGTTCTGTCTTGATCAACGGATCGGCCATTCCCTCAGCATTGCTTTCTGGTGAGCGTTCGCCGTTCATTCTATCGGAAGCGGCGTTCAGCGGCAATGCATTCCGGCGTCCTCGCGCGTAATCTAAATTCCAGGCAGAAGCTTTTGTGCCGCGTATCGCATTCAAGTGTTCCTTTTTGCACTGACAACCCTGAAAGAATTGTCCAGCATCTAAGTAATGAAAGAGGCTAATCGATGGATGAGTGGCCACGCAAACGGATCTAACGTCGAAAGGAGATCTCCCATGCTACCTCGCAAGAACAGAATCGTTTCAATCACGCTGATCGCCGGACTTCTCATGACCGCAGCCATTGCTCCGGCATTCGCCCGATCTCCCCAACGGCAATCGGACGCCAAATTGCAAAAGGAAGTGCGTCACGTCCTGGTGATGCAGCCGTTCTACTCGGTCTTCGACAACCTTGAATACAGAGTCGACGGCGACCGCGTCACGCTGGTGGGACAAGTGGTGCGCCCCACATTGAAATCCGACGCCGAAAAATCCGTAAAATCAATCGAAGGCGTCGCCGCGGTCGACAACCAGATCGAGGTCCTGCCAACGTCTCCGGGCGACGATCGCATCCGCCGTGCGGAATTCCGGGCAATTTATTCCGCGTCTAACCTGCAGCGCTACGCGCAACAGGCCGTCCCACCCATTCACATCGTCGTAAAAAACGGCAATGTCACACTGTTCGGAGCCGTTGCCAATCAGGGCGACAAAACAATCGCGGAAATGCGCGCGAACTCGGTTCCGGGAGTTTTCTCCGTCAAGAATGAATTGGCAACCGACAAGTAGGTTCCGCGAATGTCAGAAACAGAGCCGGGGAGGTGGAATAATCGGCCTCCCCGGAGCCTTCCCGAATCCGAGAAGCTTCTCTTCCCTTTCTTCTCTGTAGCTCCGCATCTCTGTGGCAGAATTAATAGCTTGTAATGCCCCGACGCCTGAACTATCGCCTCGTCTTCATCCTCTTGCTGATTGTGGTTTCGGCCACAGTCGAAATCCTGCGCGAGCACCGGCCATCGTTCCTTCGCCCTGAACTGCGCCTGTACGCCTACGTCGGCAACTCGCATGACGGAACAGTCTCGGTGGTGGATTTGGTGCGACTCGGAACCGTTGCCACGATCCCCGTCGGCCCGGCTCCGTCTGGATTAATTGTTCATCCAAAGCTTAATCAAGTCTGGGGCGTTTCCACCGAAGGCGGCTACGCCTTCGTTATCGACACAAATACGAGCCGCGTAGTCGCGCACATCCCTGTGGGCGGATCGCCGTTTGCGCTGGATTTTTCTCCCGATGGACGCCTGGCCTATGTCGCGGCTTCAGGCTCGGCCACGCTGGAAGCGATAGATTGCCGCACAGGGCAAATCGTGGGGCACGCGCGCACCGGCCGTCGCCCTTGGCTCGCGCATGTAACGCCCGACGGTAAGCAAGTCCTGGTTCCCAATCGCGACGATTCCACGCTGGAGATTTTCGACGCATCCACTCTGGCGCTTCAGGCAACCACCGGCGTGGCCAGCCACCCCGAGCAGGTGGTCGTCCTGCCCGACAATTCCACCGCATTCATTTCCGCCACCGGCTCGAACGAAGTCTCTGCTGTTGATCTTCGCAAAAAGACATTAATTTCGAACCTGCGCCTCAGCGCAGTACCCACGGCGCTGCTGCTGAAGCCGGACGGCGGAGAACTCTACGTCAGCATGCCGGAATCGCACGGCCTGGAAATCATCGACACCTGGAGAACCGAAATCTCCGACTCCATGCTGCTGGGTTCGGCGCCAACGGAAGGGACCATAACTTCCGACGCATCTCTGGTGTACGTCTCCGACGCTGCCACTAACAGCATCACGCCCATTGAAATGGCCTCGCGCCACCTTCTCGCTCCGATTTCAACGGGCCGCCATCCCGGCGCAAGCGCCCTCGATCCCAGCGGAGACCTTCTGGTGGTCGCCAACGAAGACTCCAACGACCTGGCAATCATCCGCGTCCGCACACAAAGCCTGATTACGATGATTCCTGTGGGGGCGCGCCCTCGCTCGCTGGCGATCAAATTGTTTTGATTGGGAAATTCACTTTTCGTGGCAGGGAAAAATTGTCTTGTGCGGATTTAGAATCGAAAATGCATTCGGTCTTAAACCTTCCACCCAAAATGCTCCTCACCCAACTGAATTTCCAGCAACCCTTCCGAGGGCAGCAAATCCACAGGCAGACCGCCTTCCCACACGGCAACGCCCATTGAAATGGATTTCTTGTCGCCGAGCATGAACATCTCTTTGGCGACGGACACCTCAAGAATCTTGTCGCAGGCCACTTTGACCACTTCGTCAGGCCCGAGAATACAGAGATCGCGCGACTCGACTAAGTATCCACTCACGCGCCCTTCTTCAAGACGCACAACCACGCGCAATTCTTGAGCCGCGCGAATCGTGATCCTGAATTCGGCGTCGCGCAGTTCCGCCAGAGGCTCTGAAAATACGTCCACACGCAGGTGAAAACATTTTTCATCGAAGCCGTAGCGCAGTTCGTGCATCAGCAGCAAACGTCCATGCATCGCGCTGCTGCGGCGGTCCGCGGAATAGAGCCCCGCGCCCATCCACTCAAAATACGTCGATTCCCTGCCGTCCACCTTCACATTCAGGTAGGCCGATGGCGGCAGAATCAGCGCGCGTTCCGGCTGGCGCTTGATCGGCTCGGCGAGAATGTCCGGCGCTTCGGCCCCGAGCGCGATGTACACCTCGGTGAGCAGCTTGCGATAGAACGCGTCGAACTCCGCATCGTTGGCCGAACTGTGCTCCGGGCCATACCACCAGCACCAATCGCTTCCCTCGGCGCCGAGCAGCGCCTCATACGATTTGGCAAGCTGTTCCGCCGTAGGGGCGCGTGGAAAGCCTTTGGCGGCAGCGTCCGCCTGCTGCTTATAGAAATCCCGCGCGCGCCGCAAGTGTTCCCAGGCCAGCACATCCTCGCCGGACCCGATCCACACATCGAAGTTGGCGTTGATCCAGGAGGCCGGAAAAATTCCGGTATTCGTAGGAATTTCTCCCGCCGCGGCAACCGCCTCGCTGGCCGTCAACGCCTGAATGTCCGGATCGTTATCAATACGCCGATAAAATTGGCGCAAAAATTCCCGCCCGCCGCCGGGGTAATACTCCCACGCGTTTTCACCATCCAGAATCAACGAAACAGTCAGCGGGCGTCCAATCTGCACGCGCTCCCCAATGGCGCGAATCCGGTTGTGCAGGTCTTCCGCGGCGGCTCCCGAATCCATTCGGCTGTAAACGAAACCGACCAGGTCCGACAAGTAGTGATCCCGAAAGAATCCCACCATTTCGCGGCCGCCCACGAGAACGCGCAGCGGCGAGTAAAGTTTGTCGGCATTGGAAGGCACGCCGGCACCGTCGCGTCCAAATCCCGCGCGGAGGGTGTGTCCCAGAACGCCCTCGTCGGTGGCGAACCACTTGAATCCCAGCTCCGCCGCGATCGACAGCGCCTGCTCGGACACCGAACCTTCCGATGGCCACAGTCCGTCCGGCGCATGGCCGAAGACGCGCTCATGATAGCGGCGCGCGCGCACGAGCTGCTCGCGAGCGTCTTCAGGATGCCGAAAAGCAGGCACAGGCAGCGGCGTTCCGGGATTCGAGACGCGGGCAATATCGCTGTCGCACAACAACGGCAGAATCGGGTGATAGAACGGCGTCGCGGAGATTTCGATCTGTCCGGTGGCTGCGGCGAGGCGATATTCCGGCAGCACCCGGCCCAGCAGTTCGATCTGCTTGGCGCTCAGGTCCAGCTTGTCCTGCTCGGTGAAGTCCGTGCCCTTCTGCGACAGGCGCGATACGACCGGATCGCTGGCCAGATATTCTTCATCCATCCACGCCAGTTGCGAAAGCAACTGCAAGTCGCGCCAGTCGCGCTCACCGAGGCTCTGCATCGCGCGGTTGTTGCCCATCGAGTACACCCACTGGTGCAGCTCAATGTATCGCGGCCATCGCGCCAGCAGATGATCGTAGTTGAGCTGAAACGCACGCGTCAGAATTTCGGATTTATCCTCGTTGGTGAGATCTTTCGCAGGGCGAAACGCCGTGGTGTACCACGGCTCATCGAATTTTCCGCTGGCATATTCTTCCAGTTGCATTCCGAGCGAGGGCACCACGTTGAACGTCGCATGCACGCGCGGAAACTCCTCCAGCACGCGAACCATTCCCCAATAATCCTTCAGCGCATGCAGGCGAGTCCATGGGAGCACGTAGCGTCCACTGGACGGATCGCGGTACTGCGGCTGGTGCATATGCCACAGGATAATCAGGTTGACGCGGTTCATCGAGCCGCCATTTCCGCCGCCCGATTCGCCGACGTGCTAGAATGGCCCCTGCTCTCGATGCGCCTAATTGACCGGTACATTTGCCGCCAGGTTTTTTCCCACGCTCTACTCGGTTTGGGAATCTTCACATTCGTCTTTTTCGTGCCGATACTGGTTCGACTGATGGATCTGGTCGTTCGCCATTCCGGTACGGGAACCACGCTCGGGATCCTGTTCCTCTGCACGCTTCCCGGAATCTTCACGTTCACGTTGCCGATGGGCGTCCTGGTCGGCGTGCTGATAGCCCTGGGGCGGATGTCCGCCGATAGCGAACTGATCGCCATGAGCGCGCTCGGTTTTGGTCGCCGCCGGCTACTGGTTCCGATCGGCGCCCTTGCCGTGGGCGCCACTCTGATTACTCTTTGCATGACGCTTTGGCTCGGCCCCTTGTCCGTGCGCACTTCCCGTTTACTTGAAGACCAATTGCGCACCAGCCAGGCTTCGTTCCAGGTTGCGCCCCGCGTGTTCGACGAACGATTCCCCCACATGGTTCTCTATGTGAATGACGTAGACTCAGCAGCCACCCGCTGGAAAGGGGTCTTCCTCGTTGGTACCGACACGAAAGGCGTCTCGCGCCTCACGCTGGCTGAGGAAGCGATTGTAATTGCCGACCGCGCAGAGGGCAAGCTGGAGTTGCACCTCCGGAACGGGAGCGTCCACGAGTTCTCGGTTCACGAGCCCGGGAATTATTCCCTCTCCGCCTTCGGCCAGCGGGATTTGCCTGTCGAGACTCACAACATGGAAACCGGGCCCGCCACTGAACCGTCCCTTCCCGGCCGCGCCATGAGCACGCTCTTGCGCGAAAGGGGCCTGGGAGCCCGTGATGCCGCCGTCGAGGTCCAGCGCCGCCTCGCGTTCCCATTCGCGTGCATTGCCTTCGCATTGCTGGCGGTTCCCCTTGGGGCGCGTCCCCGGCGCGGTGGGCGAGCGGCCGGCTTTCTGATTACGCTGCTGCTCATCACCGCTTACTATCTGACGTTCACGATCGGGGTGGGACTCGCGCGCCAGGGCGCTATACCGGTCTGGATTGGGATCTGGTCAGCAAATGTGCTCACGGCAGCGCTTGGCTTATTGCTTCTTCCCCAACTCGAGCGCATGCCGGGCAACAGCAAATGGAGCGAGGTATTCGCTTCAGTTGCTCGCTGGCCTATTTGGAAAGGGTCCGTCGGCAAAGCTCCCACAGCTCCTGAAAACAACAAGGCTAAGAATGCAGCGTCAACTCGGTATAATCCGTTCTCCAGGCGCAAGGGGCGAGCAGGGATTCCGCAACTTATAGACATTTATCTGCTTCGCAGTTTCCTCTACTACTTTATTCTTCTGACGGTCGGCTTCGTGCTGCTTTTTGAAGTCTTCACATTCTTCGAATTATTGGACGACATCGCGCAACATCGAACCGGCCTGATCGATGTTATCAATTATTTCGTTTACCTCGCCAGCTATCTGTTCTATCAGCTTGCCCCACTGGCGGCTCTGGTGGCAGTGCTGGTTACACTCGGCGTAATGACCAAGAACAATGAACTTGTCGCGTTTAAAGCTGCGGGCGTTAGCCTGTACCGGCTCTCTCTTCCCTTGCTACTGGCCGGACTGCTGCTTGCTTCCGCGCTAGTGGTCCTGGACGACACCTATCTGCCTTACGCCAATCAACGGCAGGACGCTCTGCGCAATGAAATCAAGGGGCGCCCCGCACAGACGTATTACCAGCCCCTCGGACAATGGATTTTTGGCGAAACTTCAAAAGTCTATAATTACGAATTATTCGATCCGGACAAGCAACTCTTCGGAGGGCTCAACGTCTTTGAGCTCGACCCCGTGACCTTTGCCATCAAGAGGCGCATCTTCGCGACGCGCGCTCACTGGGATAGTCAACAAAGCGTCTGGATTTTGGAATCAGGATGGGTTCGAGATTTCGACCGCGGCCAGGTCTCCCATTACAAGCCCTTCCTGGCCGATGCCCTCAAAGAGCTCAACGAGCCCCCCTCCTACTTCAATCGCGAAGTGCGCCAGTCCTATCAAATGACCTGGTGGGAATTGAGGCAATATATCGGGGACCTTCGCCAGGCCGGGTTCGACGTTGCAAGACTCTCCGTGCAGCTGCAGAAAAAACTCTCTTTTCCCCTGATCGCGCCCATTATTATTCTGCTGGCGATTCCATTTTCGATTCTAGTGGGAACACGCGGCGCCGTCGGCGGCCTCGCAACCGGAGTGGCAATTGCAATTGTATATTGGGCGCTGTCGGCGCTTACCGAAGCGATGGGTTCGGTTGGCCAATTGCCCCCTCTTCTCGCCGGATGGGCTCCTGATACTATATTTGGATTCCTCGGTCTCTACTTTTTCTTGAAGATGCCAACGTAATAACTTTTTTGGTGGTTGACTACCCTGACTCCCTAGAGTCGTCCCTAATAATTGATCTGCACTTGCAAGGAAAACAAAAAGGGAGGAAGCCAACATCGCTTCCTCCCTTTGAGTCTGCCGCCAATGGAAAGCAAACATTTAGCTGAGCGGCGTGCTGGCCGACGTTGCTGCACCGCTGGGGTCGGCGCGGATCACGCCGCTTTGGTTGGTGAAGAAACCCCGTTGACCAGTGGTCCCGACGTTCACTGGTGTCGCAGTGATCGAGTAGGAGGAAGTGGGCGTTCCGGTGCCTACATAGACGAACGTGTAGCCGCTCTTGGTTGCGGGGTCTTGGCCAAGGACGGAGTCAACCAAATCAGCGGTAGTGGAACTTGGAGTTCCGCCGCTGGCAATGGGTCCCAGGGACGCCAGAGAGGGCGGATAATTTCCATACGAAGTCGAGTAAGAAACAGCCGACGTGTTCAGCGTACGCAGTGTGGCAACAGCAGATGCTTCATTGGCTGCCATCTTCGAACGCAATAGGTTCGGAATAGCAATCGCCGCAATGATCAGGATGATGGCGACTACGATCAACAACTCAATCAACGAGAAACCCTTTTGTTTATTCTGCACTGAATCCTCCGGTAGATTTGGCGTGGGTTCTTTCACGATTCGCCTATTTTGCAAACCCTATGCAGCATTCGTGCAGGATTAATGCCAATTATGGAATGCGTTTGTGAAGTGGGGGAGGAGAAATAAACACCTGCTTTAAAATCAGATGGTTACGTGACTTTTTTTGGTTACGCCCAGCCCTCAGGCCCTATCCAAAACATTCCTATCACGCATCGTAATGACAAAAAATGGCAGGCTGTCCTAGCCGTCCTGCCAAGATTTGTCAGCCTTGGTCCGAGCAACATTCGTGAGTCCGCCGTTAAGAATTAGTTTTCGGTGGATAGCTCAGCGGGAAGTGATGAAATGGCACGGAAGTAGACCAGTAGCAGACGGAAAAAGGCGCGCAGAAAATAAGGGGCACGTTTCAGGAAGCGG
>Ga0265331_10000167_pt1 | contig 81701 bp, 58 predicted proteins | sample 41923metaG_FD_202088 | JGI IMG/M metagenome (GOLD analysis project Ga0265331, IMG submission 202088) | Rhizosphere microbial communities from Carex aquatilis grown in University of Washington, Seatle, WA, United States - 4-19-23 metaG | ecosystem: Host-associated > Plants > Roots > Rhizosphere... | reverse complement strand
CTGCTCTGTAGAAAACCATATCCAGAGGACCATCACATTGTGCGTCAGGACTCGTAGAAATATCTCGCGCCATTGAGACCAATAGCGACGAGCGCGAAGTGCGGAGTCAAGAAGACGCTTGAGCATGCTGTTCACGGTTTCGACTTGCCAGCGTTGACCATACTTCTTTTTGTTGAACCGCGTCGCCATCAATCGTCGCCAGCGGCCGCTCGGCAGCTTGGCTGTGGGCCGACCACGCGTCGGCGGAATCACCGTCCTCATCCGGTGTTCGTGACGCGCGTAAGCATGAGATGCCTCGCTGTCGAAACCGGCATCGGCAAGAAGGGTGTCGACGGTCACGCGGCGAGCAGTTTGGCGGACCGATGGCTTGAAGTAGGGGAGATCTGATCCCGGTCCGCGGCTGGGCACGACAGCCAATATGATGTGGCTGGCACAGTCGCAGGTGATCACCGCATACGGATAGCGGGTGTAAGTCGTGGTCTGAAACTCGTGTTTCTGGCCCTTTTGGCGACGTTTTACGTAGTAGGCGCTGATGTGATGTGTCTCGAATCCCGTGCCATCGATCGAGGCCAATTTCACACGTCGCTTCATTTTGCCCTTCATCCTTGCCCGCTGGACGGTTACGTCCAGCAAACGCTCGGCACGGTGTGACGTCAGCAGACGAACAGCGGCTTTCTGAAACGTCGTATAGTGGGGAATGGCGCTCAATTCGATCGCCGCGGCCATCGACGGCGAATCGGCCAGTACGGCCTGTAACTTGCGATAATCGAGGCGCAGAAATTCCTTCAGCACCAAACAAGCGAACAACTGCGGCTGCGTAAACTTTTTGGGACTAAATCGATGCGAGTAAGCGCGCAACGTCTGCTGGCCTACCTGCAAAGCTTCTTTCAAAACGCGTAGGGGCGACTTGGTGGTCCTCACATCAAGATTGTTGCCGACGCCCCAATGCTAGCTGACACGTGCTAGCACCGGTTTTCTACAGAGCAGGACAGGTCTAATATTGACAGTCCTAAGAAGTAGACCTGTCCCGTTTACTTGCCCTGTCCCGTTTACTTGCCCTCCGCTTACTTGCCCCCGCTGACGCCGCTGGCCGCCGCCCCCCTCAAGGACTGCTTGCGAAGCGCTCGGCTATGCGACACCTCGTGCCGGATCCGTTTTTTCCCTTCCGTTCATCGTTCGCAACGTCGCCTTGGTACCCAACGCGGCTGAGCGAATCGCCATCTCCTGGCGCGCTCATTTTCCCACCTCTGCAGCGCGAATGATTCAACAACCCAAGAAGGATGGATGTCTGCTTTCTCCGCTTTCGATAATGTCGTGGGTGTCTTGCTCCGCTTCTCTTTCCGTTCCGTTCTACTTGCCCGTCGCCTTTTTCGATTCGAGCGTATAGTCAGTAACGTAGAACGTTGCCCTCCTCCCGTGCAAAGAAATCGTGCGCGGCACGTCTTCCTCATTGAAGACCACCGCTCGATGCGCATGGCCGCTGGTGGCGCCCGGTGTGAACTCGCCGTTGATCTGGATTCTCATTTCGCCAAGAACCAAATCACGTGGTTCCGTCCAATAGATGTCGGAGCCGGCAATCTCCACGATGATAAATTGGTTCCGGTGCTCGGTGGCTGACGGCGCGCGGCCAGGAGTCAAAGTTGCGTTGTCACTGAGAACCATCACGTAATCGGTATATCCGTTACCTCCGGGATGCGGTGCACTCGGGCACTGAAACAGAAATTGGTTGCCGTCGAGACGACTGATCGCCAAATTAGCTGGATTGTTCCACGGAAGGCTGGCGTCGTACCGGTGGCGATTAAGGCTAAAGTCGCCGAGGAAGTCGCCAACAAGCACGCGCCAACTGTTTATCGGCTTCCCCGCCGCGTCGGAAGAATATGGTAGTGGGAATGACCCATATGCGTCGTAGTATTGACAGACGCCCAACCCAATACTCTGAAGACGAGCCTCGCATCGCGCTTTACGGTCCGCCTCGCGTGCGCCGCGAATGGCCCCAAAAACCAGCGCGCACACGGCGCATAAGACACCGACGATGACCAGGAGTCCACGCATGCTGAATTGCAACCGCGGCGGCGACGGAAGCGGCGGTTGGCTTTGATTGTCATGAATGTCGGACATACTTTCTTTTCACCATTCCGCTCGCGTTGAAAATGTCGCGCGCCTGATCTTCCAGAGTACTAGGTGATCCTAATACAGACTGCCCACTCCAAACCCCGCGCCGGTTGTATTAAGTTCCGGAATAGGGGGCGGAGGAGGGGGCGGAAGGGGTTTCGGTGGCACCATCACCCCTATCACCGAAGTTATTGTCGTGCCCGGCGGCCCGGGCGCGGTCCCCGAAGGAAGCGTCGGGCGATGGTAAACCGTCGCCGGTTCAGGCCCTCCAGTATACCCCCAGTTCATAAACTGCCAGTACCACATGGCTGAGGTTGGGCTGTAATGATAGGTTGCCCAGTTCTGACCGGGTAGGTTTGGTGGAACTTGCAAGGGGTGGATCTGGCCCGGGAACTGTGGCGTAAACCCGGCTGGAGGAGCGAGCGGGTTCCCGTGGAACTGGAAGGCGAACATCATCGGCTGCTGTCCCGTCGTCGACCAAAGCGCCCAAGCGTACAGGGCGGCCTGTTGTGGAGTCGCGAAAAGCATCGCGGTGGGGACATTCTGAGGCATGTGACATCGATTAAGGCCCGACCAAGCGGAGTATAGGCCGAGCATAACTTGGGCGAGCCCGTAGCAGCCGTGCGACATCGCATAGTTGGCTTGCGCTGGGGTCAACCCGAACTGCACGAGCATTTGCCAGGACCATGCCCCGGACCCGCCCGGCCCGCCGTTCGGATCCCACGAGGCTGGATAATCCGCGAGAGGATTGGTCGGGCTCGGAGTATTCGGTGCCGGCTTCACGCCGCCTCCGAGCCATGCCGGCCACGAAAAGAGCCCGCTTGGGTCCGCGGCGTCTGTCGTCCCGTTCCCAACATACCGGCTCACGTTCGCCGCCACCGAAGCCAAGCGGATCCTCGCTGATCCAGCGCCCCACACTCGGGTCGTACCAACGGTGGTCAGCATCGTCCAGACCCGTATTCGCGTCGGCGTGGTAGCCGGCATAGCCAGCCCAGTGATGCGCGGTCCCGCTCTCGTAAGCTACCTGACCGAACGAATTGTAAACGATGTGATCGACAATCGAACTGCTCGTGTTCACGATGTCTCGGACGCTACCCAAGTTGTCGGCCAGGGGATACGTTGTCGTGCCCGCGCTCCCCTGCGTCGTGATCGCTTCTTCCGCCATCATGGCATCGACGCCGGAAGCCGAGGGGCCATTCAGGTAACGGTATGTCTCATTGCCGCTGCCGTCGAATTGCAAGACCGGCTGCGCCGGGGCATTGGGGTCGATAGATATGTCAAGGGCGTACCACTCGGAGCTGCTGTAACTTCCGCTGCCCGTGGCATCGATCTCGGTGCCGATCAAGTGGTCGTAGACGTCGTAGACGTAGTGCACATGCTTCGTAAGCACGCTACTGTTGTTGTAATAATTCACATCGGTGAGTCGATTACGGTAATCGTAACTATAATCGGTGATATAATCACTGGCGGTCGCAGACGAAATCCTCGTCCGGCTAACCCTGTTGCCTTCATGATCGTATGTATAGTTAAAGGTGCCGTCGCTGGTGAGCTGGTTGTTGGTCCCGGTCGTGTAACCCGTGTTCGTCCGGTTTCCATTGGCGTCGAAACTGTTGCTTTCATTCGCCGGCTGGTTCGTGCCCGTGTAGCTGGCGCCGGTGACCTCGTTGGTAGTGTTATAGCTGTAGCTGGCCAAGCCGTCCACGCTGGACGTGAAGCCGGTCACGCGGTTAGCGGCGTCGTAGCTCCACGAGAGATCGTCGAGCGTGCTGCCGGAGTGCGTGTAGTCGATCTGCGTCAGGCGGTTACCGGAGTCGTACGAGAGCGTACCGTAGGTGATGTCCGAAGGAAACAAAGGTGTCAAGGAAACAAAGGTGTCAGAACTATTTTAAGGGGAACAAAGGTGTCAGAGTTCTGACCCCTTTGATAACTCCCTTTGATAACTCCGGAACATCGGGCAGGAGAGTGACGGCCAATCGGCGACACACTGATCGCCTCAGTACAATGTGCCATGCAGCATAGGGCGCCCTTCCTCCCCTCGCGGCAGCCGCGGTAGAATGGGGAGATGGCCAAGAGATTTCAATTCAGGCTTATAACGCTGATTGGCCTTGTCTCGCTGGTCTGCTGGGGCCTTGTGGCAATACCGTACTGGATCATCACATATCCAGAGCAGCTTGAACGCCAACGGAGTGCTGATAGAGCACTCCAGACGAGCGTGCTCCCTCCAGACGAGCGATCCAAAGCGCAACTGTCAGAATACGAGCGTTCAATCCGCAAAGTGCAGGAAAGGCACCGAAATAAGCACGTACTCTGGATTGGAATTCGCCTGGGCGTGGTCGCGTTAATCGTGTCGGCCGTTTGGTTTGCGATTTACCGCCACAAGAACCGGTTGCCCAAGAATTAGGCACGCCATCGGCCGGGTTTTTCCAGCAACGCACCTGGGGCACCACTACCGTCGCGTTCGGTGGCGTGCAAAGTGCGGCCCCGCCTGCTACAATCGAAGTCCCGCGCTCCCTGGAGTCCCGCCTTGCAATCCCGCCGATCAAATCCGTTCTCTTCCCTCTTGCAAATGAATTTCACCGCTCGTTCGTCCTGTCTTGGCTTCCTTGGCTTTGCCTGGCTGTTGCTGGTCGGCGCGAGCGTTTCGTCGGCGGACGACGAATGGCCGCAGTTCCGCGGGCCCGACGGCCAAGGACACGCCGTTGCACTGGGGTTGCCCGTCGAGTGGAGCGAATCGAAGAACGTCGCCTGGAAAACGCCGATCCCGGGCAAAGGATGGTCGTCGCCGGTGATCGCGGGTGAGACCATCTGGCTCACGACGGCGCTCGACGGTGGGCAGTCGCTACGGGCCGTGGCCATCGACCGGGCGACCGGCGGCATCGTGCACGAGATCGAAGTCGCGCGGCCGGAAAGCCCGCCGAAGATCAACGACAAGAACAGCTTTGCTTCGCCCACCCCGGTGATCGACGACGGGCGGGTCTACGTCCACTTCGGAACGTTCGGCACCGCCTGCCTCGATGCCGCCACGGGGCGGCAGATCTGGCGAAACGAGGAGTTGAAGCTCAATCATTCCGAAGGGCCGGGCAGCTCGCCGGTGGTCCACGGCGATCTATTGCTGGTCAACTGCGATGGGATCGACGTGCAATACGTCGCCGCGCTCGACAAGCTCAAAGGCCACGTCGTGTGGAAGACGCCTCGCAGCGGCCCCTTCAAGGACGATCCCCAGCAGCGCAAGGCGTTTTCGACGCCACTGGTGATCGACGTCGGCGGCACAGCCCAAGTGGTGAGTCCCGGCGCCGAGCGCGTCGCCGCCTACGACCCGGCCACAGGCAAGGAGCTTTGGCACGTGAATTACGACGGGTTCTCCAACGTGCCGCGGCCGCTGTTCGCGCACGGGCTATTGTTTGTCTGCACCGGCTACATGCGGCCCCAGTTGTGGGCCATCCGCCCAGGTGGCGAGGGCGACCTGACGGAGTCGGCCGTCGTCTGGCGTTGTCCCAAACAAGCGCCGGCCAATCCTTCTCCCATTCTCGTCGGCGACGAGCTGTTTATGGTGAGCGATGCCGGCGTGCTTTCTTGCCTCGACGCCATGAGCGGCAGCGAGTATTGGCAGAAGCGGATGGGTGGTAACTTTTCGGCTTCAATCCTCTATGCCGACGGGCGGCTCTTTGTTTCGAGCGAGGAGGGTACTACCCAGGTGGTCGAGCCCGGCCGGCAATTCAAGCTTCTCGCTTCGAACCAGCTCGGCGGCCGAATGATGGCCTCGCCCGCCGCTGTCGGCAGGAGCCTGTTCTTGCGGACCGAAGGGCACCTCTACCGAATCGAAACCGCGACGCCGACCGCCGCCGGACAATAGCTGTTGACCCGCAACGAGGTCGAGGCGTAGGATTTAGCCTGAAGGCACATCGGGGGTTCACTCGGGGATGGTTCGATGAAGCATACCTTGACGGTGGTGCTTGCCGCGCTCGCGGCGGCACTTGCGCCAATGACCGCCGGCGCGCAGTTTTATAGCTACCAATCGCAAGTTCGCAACCAGGTGATCTTGGGTGGGCCGCTGGGGCCGGCGCCGCTCGATCCCTATAGCGTCAGCTCCTACTTCGGCTGGCTCCCCTCGCCGATCGTCGCCCGGCAGACCGTCGGCCACCAGATTATTTCCACTGGTCCCAACGGATACGTCTACCGCCCGGTGTATGCCGACGAGCTCAATCAGCCATATTCCGTCAATCCCATGGAACAGGGGCCCATGGGACAGGGGCCCATGAGACAGGGGCCGGTCGCTCGCGTGGCGCCGCCGAGGGAATCGTTCGTTTCACGGCACACCGCGCCGGCCGATGCTCCTCCGGCGATGTTGCGCCCGGCCGCGGCGCCGCCCGGCAAACCAGCGGACTCCGCGTTCGAAGCCGCGTTGGCCGGCGTGCGCGGTGGTCAATACGAGCTGGCGCTCGACGCGCTGAAGGCCATTCTCGATCGCGATCCGAAGCGGGGCGACGCCGAGCTGCTCGCGGCACAAGCGCTTTTCGCGCTGTCCGATTACTCCGGCGCGGTCACCGCGTTGGATCGGGCGGTCGAACTCTTGCCGGAAGCCGAATGGGATCGCTACGTGGCCGACTACCGCCGTTACTTTCCTTCGTCGTTACAGTACATCGTGCTGTTGCGACGTTTGGAACGGCACATCGACGTTGCGCCCGATGACCCCAACGGCTTCCTGCTCTTGGGTTACCACTATGGTGCGTTGGGGTTTGCCGATGAGGCCCAGCGGCTGTTCGACCAGGCCAAGGGCGATCCGTTGGGGCGGCGGCTGGGCGACCATTTCGCCGGTCGACGCGCCAAGGACGACGACGCGCCCGCCCCGGAAGACGTTGCCGAACCGGAAGCCAATAATCGGGGACCGCGGGAGTTCTAGCTTACCGCCGGCGCGGTTGGAACCAGCCGTTGGTCGACCTGCTTCCGGCATAATGTTCCGCACGTAGAACGGAATGAATTTCGTTCTACGATGCAGGAACAGATTCGTCCGAATCTGAAGACGCGACTTTTGCCCTAAAAGCCCAAGTTTTTCGCGGCCCACTCGTAATAAACGAGTTTCAGCATACTATCGATCCGGTTTATCCTTCGCTTCGTCCTCGACTTTGGGTTCCTTGTCCTTGGCCGTGAAATCACCGGCCACGACGATCGCCAGCTTCTCGGGATCGATAAACTTCCGCAGTGCGGCAAGCACGTTGTCGGCCGTGGTCTCCGAGATCCTCCGTTCCAACTCGGTGTAGTAGTCCATCGTCCGTTCGGTGTGCAAGGTATCGGCCAGAATGCCGACCAGTCGACCGTCGTCGCTGCGCGAGACCTGTTGCGTCTGCAAGTAGCCGCTCTTGGCTTCGGTCAGCTCCTTGTCCGTGACACCCCCCTCGACGAGCTTCTCGATCTCCTCGCGGATTGCCGTTTTGACTTTCTCAACGTTGACCGGGTTAAAAATCGCGAACACGGTCAAGCTGGCCCGTTTGTCGAGCGACTCGGCGCGCATGAACGTACCCACGCCATACGACAACCCTTCTTTTTGCCGCACGCGATTTCCCAGCCGCGACGAAAGTCCGCTTGAACCCAGGACGAAATTGCCCAGGGTCAGCGCCGGGTATTCGGGGTCGGCGTCGTTCAACGGAAACGCCTGGCCGGCGACGTAGATCGCGCTTTCCTTGTCGGCCAGGTCAATCTGTTGCTCGCTCCCTTTTATGCCGGGGAATACGACCAGCGGAATTCGCTCGAACTCCCGCGGAGCGACCCAGCCTGAGAACGCGCGGCGGAGAATCGCCGTACACTCATCGGGGTCGAAGTCGCCGACCAGGGCGATCTCCCCCGCCTGCGCGCCGACGAACTGGGCGTAAAGTTCCTTGACCTGGTCGAGTGTAAGCGCCTTGGTCAGCTCGATTTCCCGCTCGATGGGGAGCGTCGCCCGCACGTCTTCGTCGTCGTAGGGCGCAACCGTGCGGCGGACCCTTACGATGGCCTGCTGCTGTGGATCGGTAAGCCGTTCCTCCATGTCGGCCAGGTGTTGCCGGCGGATCACTTCGAATTCGTCTTGGGCCAGCGCCGGCTCGCGGACGATTTGCCGCACGAGCTCCAAGACGGCGGGCAGGTTCTCACGCTTGGTTTGGATTACGAACATCGCCGAGCCCGGCGTTCCGCGCGCGTTGAGGTCGGCTCGTTCGCGATCGAGCGTATCCTCAACCTCCTGGCGCGAGAGCCGCTTCGTACCGTGGGTCATCAATTGCGGCAAGATTTCGGCCGCGATTGCGTAGCCCTTGAGGTTCTCCAGGTTGCCGTACCGCAACACGACCTGCACATGCACCACCTCCCCCTTGGTTTTTTTCGGCAACAGCGCGAGCTTGATCCCTTCGGCCAGCGTGGTCCGCTTGACGTGTCGCTCGATGTTTGCCGGCGAAACATCGAAACTCTCTCCCGCCGCCGCCGTCTCGCGCCCCTTGTAGCCAGCCAGAAGTTTGGCCACGTTCGGAGTGCTGGGGACCGGGGTGCGCTGGGGCTTGTCGGTGGGAACGAACAGGCCAACGGTACGGTTGGTCGTAGTCAGGTAGCGCGCCGCCACCGCGCGCACTTCGTCGGAAGTGACTTTCTCAATCCGGTCGCGATGCAGAAAATACAGCCGCCAATCGCCTTGCGCCGCCCACTCGCTCAATTCGATGGCGATTGCGCTGGTATCGGCCGCGTCGAGTTCCCGCTGCTTGAGAATCTGCAGCCGCGCACGGGCGACTTCGTCGTCGTCAAGCTCGCTCTGGCCGGTCCCTTCGGTCACCGACAAGAGCGTATCGCGCGCGACCTCGAGTGGGTCGCCTCGCCGCACCTCCGCCGCGACCGTGAACACGCCCGGATCGTGCAGACTGAGCGCGCCGGCGGAAACCTTGCTTGCCTTTCCCTCCTCGACCAGCGCCTTGTAGAGCCGCCCGGCCGGCTCCATGCCAAGAATCTTCGCCAAGACCGCCAACGCCGCGCTATCGGGGTGCGCTCCGGCGGGCACATGGTAGGCCACCTCGACCAGCGCCACGTCGCCCACGCGCCGCAAGGTCACCGTTCGTTCGCCGTCTTGCGGCGGTTCGTCGGTATAGGTCTCCTGGAGTTTGCGTTCGGGCTTGGGCAGCTTGCCGAAGAACTCGCCGACAAAGGCCAACGCGCGGGCTTCGTCGAACTTGCCGGCGACGACCAGCATCACATTGTCGGGCTGGTAGTGCTTGCGATAGAAGGCTTGCAGATTCTCGATCGGCACGCGTTCAATGTCGCTGCGGTTGCCAATCGTCGACTTTCCGTAATTGTGCCATTCGAAAGCCGTGGCCATCACCCGCTCGTCAAGTACCATCTGAGGTGAATTCTCACCCATTTCGAATTCGTTTCGAACGACCGTCATTTCCGAGAGCAGGTCTTCCCGCTTGACGAAGCTGTTCACCAGCCGGTCGGCTTCGAGCGCCAGGGCGAACTTCAAGTTCTCGTCGCCTGCCGGCAACGTTTCGTAGTAATTCGTGCGGTCGAGCCAGGTCGTCCCGTTGAACCTGGCGCCGCGATCCTGCAGCAGCCGCGGAATGTCCTGATGGTCGGGCGTGCCCTTGAAGAGCATGTGTTCCAGCAAGTGGGCCATGCCCGTCTCGCCGTAACCCTCGTGGCGCGAACCGACGAACACGGTCAGGTTCACCGTGACCGTGGGTTTCGAGTCGTCGGGATAAAGCAGCAGCTGCAAGCCGTTATCGAGCCGGTATTCGGTGATGCCCTCGACGTTGGCGAGTTTCTTCATACCGGCCGGCAGCGAAGGGCCGGCCGCCGGTTTTGTCGCGGGCTTCACGACGGCGGTCTTTTGCGCCCCAGAGGCGGGAGCCGGCTTTTTATTCCCCGGCTGGGCGGCGGCGCTTTCCCAAGCCACCAACCAGGCCACTGCGCAAACTATCGGAAGCGCAATAGAACGGGAAAGCTGTTCGCGATTTGACATCGGAGTTTCGCCTTTGCAACAGGGTGGCGGCTGGGGCTTTGGTCAAGCCGAATGAAAGTAAAGGGCACGCTGATTATACGGATTTCGACGTGGGCGCAAACCCAGTCGACGCTCCGTTGCCGAACTCGGGAGAGTCACTATTAACACCTGACAGACCAGGAATTCTCACGAATTTCGTTCGGCCGCCTGCCGGTTTGAATCAGGGTTTTCCTTCCAGTGGGCCAAAAAGATGATCGAGTCCCTGATGCAGCTCGCGACCTAGCTCGTTATGAATCACTCCCTCGGCCGCTTCCTTTACCGCGCGGCCGGTCAGCCGTTCCACTTCGCGGCCGTCGATCTGCGGCCGCTTGAGCGTGCCACCGATGGGAATCTGCAGCGGCTTGCTCGTTAGCGCCGCGCCCAGTGGATGGTTTGCCGTCCATTGTTCCGGCAACGTCAGTACCGCCATGATCGCCAACGATTCGTCGAGCCCCACCGAGCCGTAGGTGCTCACCGTGACGCTGGGAAACTCCAGTACCAAACCGCGATGATAAACACGACCGTTAACCAGGCGGTAATCGACCGGGCATTCGCGGGCGATGTTCACCCCAGCCAAGGGATCGGTCGCACCGGCCCTGAAGATCTGATGAAGTGTTTCCAGAATGGGGGCGAATGCCCGCGCCAGCAAGCCGGGGCCCAGTTCGACCGAATGAATCGTGATCCTGCCCGCCGCGCTGCCAGCGCCGATGTCGGCAAGCGGCAGCTTGCAATCTGCAAGATCGATGGAAAAACGACCTTGAGCTTGGGTCACGCCGGCCATAATCGGCATGGCGTACCTCATGCCGGCGTTGCACATCTCGGGCGTGAGCACGACCGAATCAACGATTCGGCCTGGGTCGTGCGTCAGTACTGCGGGGGCCGGCGACAATTGTATCTGCGGCGCCAGATGGACTTGACCTTCGCTCACCGGTAGATCGAAAGGAGACACCCGGACCATGCCATCGGCAAGCTGCGCGTCGATCCGCCCCTGGCCCACGCCGAAGCCGTGGAAACTGGCCGTTTGCCAACCCAAGTCGGCCTTCGCGGTACACTGGGCCAGCCATGTCGCGGGATCTGCGCCGGCAACGAGCAACGGGCCCGCGAACGAAAACGGCTGCGCCTCTCGGCCGGTCAATTGAAGGCTCTCACCAAAATAGGGTCGCAGCCATTCGTCGGCCTGTTGCAAGTCGTAATCGACTTGTCCTTCGATCTGCACGCGGGGCTGGTCGTGGAGCTGGTCGAGCTGTCCTTGGCCACTCGCGCGGATGACTGCGGAATCGAGCTCGAATTTGGCGAGCTGCACGATGTCGGTGCCCGACTCGTAAACGCCGCTAGCGGTCAATTTGACTTGCTGTGCGCTGGCGGGTTGAGCGTGCGGCGGTGTCACGACGAAGTCGTCGACCGTCAGCTCGATCCCGCCGCTGGTCGATTGCTGGGAGTACTGCACGTCGCCCGTCGCCTGGAAGTGCCCCGCGACGTGCCAGCCATCGCGTGTTGCGGCCGCGGGCACGAACCGCGCAACCCAAGTGGCAAGATCTCCCTGGAACTCCACAGCGATCGGCCAAGTCGTTTCGGCGGTAAGTTGTTCGATTGGCTTGACAAGGCGCAGCTCGAAACGGCCGGCGGTGATGGTCGTCTCGGCGACGGCATTTTCAACGCTGTCGACAGTCGCGCCGGCAAGGGTACCGCCGGCCGATACGGCCATGCTCAACTTTTCTTCGGTCCACGGCGCGCAGCCCGGCGCCGCCAATTGCCAGCCGGCAACCGTCAAATCACCGTTGGTCTTGAAGCCATTGTTTTCATCGCGCTGCCAGCCGATCTGCGCCGCGAGCCGGCCCGCCAATTCGCAACCCGGTACGATCCTGCGCGCCAGCGGTTGCACCAGCTCCAATGGAAGTGAATCGGCTTCCAGAACGACTGCACCGCTGGCCGGTCCGGCCGGATTCGCCTCGTCGCGCTGTGTACCTTCAGGAGCCGCGGTTGCCGCGGGCGGGTACTTCAATATGATCCGTCCTTCCGCGCCGTCGCCGGTGACAACCGCCGCCAGATCGACCTCGATGGGTGCGGCGTCGAGGGGCGTCTTCAAGTGCAACGCGAGTTTATCGAGCTGCCAATCGCGGTTCGACGCCGTGTCGTGGATCGTAGCCTGGGCGTCCGTCAGCTCGAGCTCGCAAGCGACTTGCGCCGAGCTGGTTTTCGGCGACAGCCAGGCGGCAAGCACCTCTTCGACGTTGCTTCCCGTGTCGGTGAACACCACCTGGGCTTTGACCCCATTGAGCTTGATGTGCCCCAGGTCTGTGCGGTGCAAGAGCAGGTCCAAGAGCGTCTTGTCGCAATCGACGTTCGCCAGATTCAGCAGCGAGTTGCCGTCGAAATCATAAATCTCGACCTGGGATGCGGAAATCGGCGACAGCCATCCCAGCGAAAGATCGCCCACCCTGACGTCGCCGTTGACACCGGCGATGCGGCCGGCCAGGGCCAGGCACTTGTCGCGCAACGGCGTGCGGGTGACGATGGTCGGTGCCAGCGCGACGAGCGCGACGACCAGCGCGGCGAGAAACACCTTCCGGCCACCGCGACGTTTGCGCGCAGGCTCTGGCGTTTCCGGGGTTGTATCCTTGTCGGGCTTCTTGCCGCGGGCGACGGTTGCCATCCTGCTGGGTCTCCTTACGTCTGTCGGATTGGTGGGCAATGCCCACGCCTCGCTTCCCCGTGGAACGGACTTCATTCCGTTGATTTGCAGGAAACGGAATGAAGTCCGTTCTACGATGGAGCAACGGGGGGGGCATTCTAGCGCCCGCGGTAGAATCGGCCAAGATAAGCTGGGGAAGCAGGGTCGAACCGAAGCGATTGCAGCTTGCCGCGGACAAACGGGCGCGCGTAGAATTAGGTTGGATTCTCCTGAGGCGTGGCCCCATTCGTGCGGGCCTTCGCCTCGATCAACTTTCGGAACTGGAGGTTCCCATGACCGGTTCGGTGCGCGTTGGTTTGGCCACATCAGCGCTCGACTTGTTCGTGGCTGTCGGCATTCTCCCCTCGCGCGACGCGGTGCCGCGCCACCTGGAGCTGTTCGCGACCCAGGCCGACCGTGTGCTCGACCAGGTTCGCGGCGAGGTCCGCTCAGGCGCTCTGCGGCCCGAGGTCGCCGTCGATTTCCAGCAATTGTTGGTTGACGCCTGCGCGCGGGTCATGTGCCACCCGATCGTGGCCAGCAATCTGTACCTCAGCCGATTCGCAGACGGTGTGACATTTAGCCAGGCGCGGCACGAGCTGCAACAATTCTCGGTGTTCGCCTCCCAATTCGACGTGGCCCAGGCCAAGCTGGTGGCAAACGCTCCCACGCTCGAAGCCTACCAGGAGCGGCTCAAGGTGCTCTTGAACGAGAAGGGCATTCCCTACGCCCATGGTTTCGAAGGAGAGTTGACCGGCCGCTGGCGGATGGAAACGGTCCACTTCACCTGGCTCCGCAACATGGCGGCGGGCCTGGAACTGACGTTCGAGGACCTGGGCAAGATCTGGATCGGCAAGCCCGGCACTGTGGCCTTCGTCAACGCCACCTTCGACTGCTACGCCAGCACCGACCAATCGACCGCGACGGGGGCTTCATTCGGCATCGAGAACTGGGCGGCTAACAGCCTTTGGAAACCGTGGATCGCCGGTATGCAGAAACTCAACGCCACGTTGGCCAAAGCGGTGCCGCTGGGTTATATCACCTACCACGACAGCGAAGAGGAGCACCATTCGCAGGCCACGCTCGACGAGCTGTGGGAGAACTTTCGCGAGGGTTGGTTCGACGCCGAGAAGTTCCTCAACGGCGCCGAGCAGATACTAACCGAGGGCGTGCAGGCCTACTACGTTTCGCAGTTGGCCACGCTGCCGGAGAAAGACGACACCTGGCCGACGATGGCATACTCTCCCCGCCGTTTCGACCCTGCCACCCTGCCGCGTCTGGAGACCGCCGCGGTGCATGTGTGACTCACTCGTAAAACGGGATGAAAGCAGTACACGAACCAAAGAGTCATCAGCCACAGTTATTATCGCCCCAGGCTCTGCCTGGCGTGCGCGAAATCGGGGTGGATGGGCTCGAATTGCCATATGCTGTTAAACCCGTTTTTGTTCCGCAAAGATGCCACCGGCTTGCCCGCGACCCACTGCGCAGGTGCCCCGGTTTCGCGTTGGCAGCTACAAACGTCCGCCCCGAACGCCGCCTTTCCCTCCCCATGCCCGGCCGCCGCCTTCGGCGGCGGCCGGGCATGGGTGTACGAAGACAAGGAAAGGATGCCTTGAGTAGCAGCCAACGTCACGGACCACTGGGTAAGCCGGTGGCATGAGATCCTCCACGCTGTGGCGGAATAGAATTTGGATAAAGACCAAACGGCTGTGTCCCGGCATTTTGCGCAGCCCAGGCTCTGCCTCAACCACCAAGCGTGAACGTAGTGGCGACTGCATGAACCAGGAACTTCATAACGCGTATCGCCGGACGACGTATTACGCAAATACACCCCGCGGCCGCCTGGCGATTCGCACCGATCAGTGCGACGCTGAGCTCGATCTGCTGTTGGCTGATCACGGCTGCCGAACGTGGGCATTCGTGACGGCTCATAACCCTGGATCAAAAGCGCTTTCGGCCGAAGAGAATGCACAACGGCACGCGCGCTTGGAAAGCGAGTTGCGCACCGGTGGTTGGACAAGTTTCTTCGGCGAAGGTGTAGGCGCCGGCAGCGACTGGCCGCCTGAAACCAGCTTGTTGGTCTTGGGAATCGATGAAACCGCCGCGAAACAACTGGGAGAGGCATTCGAGCAAAACGCGATCGTGGTCGGCCGCCTGGGCGAACCTGCTCGACTGGTTTGGCTCGCCCGCTCTATTGCTACCGCAGCTCGTCCGTCATGAACTTCAAGTAATGGGCCTCCAGCAACCGCAGGTCGTTGCCGAAGACGGCCGTAAAGTCGGCCAGCCGTTCGGCGGCGGGATACGCGCGAAAAGCCGGCCGCTTGGCCGTGCGAGTCAGGTATTCGCTGTATTTCCTGGGCCGCGTCTCGACCAAGAAGAACGAAAACGCCCATGCCTCGGCGTAGGCCGCGTCGGGGTCGGAGCGAAAAACCTGGTCGGAGCTGACGAACTCGGCCAACGAGCCTGCCGGGCGACGCGAAACGTAATTCTTGAACCGCGCCAGGCGGCCTTGGTTCAAGCGGTCGGCACGCGATGAATGGTGCGTCGAGTCCCATACGCCTTTGGCCTCGAACATCGTCCCCAGTCCCTCGGCAACCCAGCGGGGTGTTTCGCCGAAACGGGTGTGGACGCCCGTATTGAAGGCCGTCTGATGCGTTGCCTCATGGATGATCGTGTCGGCGTTGAAATGCCAGTCGTCGGCCGAGGCCTTGCCGCCCCCGATATCGAACAGGCTCACACGGTTGCTTACCGGAGAGTAGTATCCGAGCACCTGCGCGCTGATCTTGGCGCCGTCGCGCTCGGCGTAGCGGAGAAAATCCTGCTGGTTACGGAACACGATCGCCACCAGCGGAAACTCCGGCTCGGCCAGCCTGAAGCCGCGGACGGAAAAATAATGGACGAACGAGCGGTAGAGATCTTCGAAACGCCGGCTCCAATAGTCCTTTTGCCCGGGCGCGTGGGCCACCAGGTAGTGGCCGGTGCCGCTGATCTCGAACGATTTGCCCAACTCGCGCGACAGCAGGCTGCGCAGCTCGCCGGCCGAATAGCCGCGGAACGAGGGCGAAATCTCGCGCGCTTGCTTGGCCTCGTCCGGAGCAAAACTCCAGAGCCGGCCGTCACGGGCCAGGAGCTCCACCTTCCGCTCGGACCAAACCAATGGCATCCCCTCGATATGCGTGCCGCGCAACACCAGGTCGAGCGTTGTGCGGCCAGTTTCCGCGGCGTCCGAGGGCGCAATGGAAAGCACGGCCAGGGTGGAGAAGATAAGCGAAAAGGAGGCCCAAGTGGCAAGTCGCATTGGTCGCGGCCGAAGGAAAGGAGGTAAGACCTTGAGGACGAAGCACTAGCCGACGTCCCTCGTGGTTAAGTCTAGCCCAAGGCGCACGTCCAGGGTCGGTTGGTAGTGGATCTAACGATAAGGCCGGCCTGCGTAGCGGAGCCATCGGAATTCGGGCCGCAGCAACCCGAATCGTTGCGAATTCGGCGCCTCCGTTGGGCTCACCTCAGTTCAGGAGGAAACGCTGGCACCCGGTCGGGCGAATCCCTAAAATGCGGTGGGCTATGCTAACGAGGAGGACTTGCCTTGTACACCATGCTGTTCGTCGCTGGCCTGTTGTCATGGGCTCAAGAGGAATCGGAAAGCCCAGCCGTCGACAAAACCCCGGCAAAGGTCGAGACCAGCTCGCCCGCCGATGGCGACTCCGATCTGGCCCCCGTCGTCCGTAAGCTGGTACGCGAGCTCGATGCGCCGGAAAAAGCGCGTCGCGACGCGGCCCAACAGAAACTGATGGAGTTGGGTGTCAAGGCGCTCGACCTCTTGCCGGAGACGACCGACAAGACGCCGGCCGAAGTACGAATGCGTCTCGACAAGGTGCGTTCCATGCTGGAACGGACGCAGGCTGAAAACGCGGTCGAGAGCACCACGATTACGCTCGCCGGCGACGACATCCCGCTGGGACGCGTGCTCGAAGAGTTCGAGAAGCAGACGGGCAACAAGCTGCAAGACACTCGCGACGAATTCCGCAACGATGACGACGACGATAAGGCGGCCGAGCCGACATTCAAGTTGGCCTTCGAAAAAACACCCTTCTGGCCGGCGCTCGACCAGGTGCTCGACCAGGCGCAAATGACGACTTATCCGTACCGTACCGAGGAGGGCGGCCTGGGGCTGATCGGGCGCGCATCGTCGCAGTTGGATCGGCAGAGCCATGCGGCCTATGTCGGTTCGTTCCGCGTGGAGGCGACGCAGTTTTTCGCTCGCCGCGACCTGCGTGATCCGGATGGGCAAATGTTGCAGTTGACGCTCGAAGCGGCCTGGGAGCCACGCGTGCAGCCGATTGTAATCATGCAACCGTTCGATGCGATCGCGGCCACCGACGAAAACGGCCAGCCGCTGGCGACTTCGGTGGGCGTGAGCCAACTCGAAGTCGCTCCCGAATCGGCCGACGCCACGAATGTCGAGTTGCCGATCCAGTTCAAGCTGCCGGCTCGCAGCGTTAACCGCATCGCCAGCCTGAAGGGAAAACTGGTAGCCGTCATGCCTGGTCGGGTGGAAACATTCCGTTTCACGAATTTGGAAAAGGCCAAAAAACAAGAAAAACGCAAGGCCAGCGTGACCGTGGCGGTCGACGAAATGCGCAAGAACGGCGCGATCTGGGAAGTCCGTGTCCGCGTGCGGTTCGACAAGGCCTCAGGGGCCCTTGAATCGCATCGCGGCGACTGGGTAACCAACAACCCGGTCTACATGGAAGGCCCCGACAAGGAGCGGATTGGGCATGCCGGCTATCACACCCCGAACACGGCCAACGCGGAAAACGAGGTGAGTGTGGTTTACCTGTTCGACCTGCCCGACGGGCCCAAGGGGCACACATTCGTCTACCGCACGGCCACGGCGATTGTCAGCGTGCCGATCGAATACGAGCTCAAGGACCTGGAGTTGCCGTGATTCGGATTTTTTGTTGCCCACCCGCCGTTCTCATCGCCTTGTGCATCGCCTGGGCCGCGCCGGCCTGCGCGGACGAGCCCGCGCCCGAGACCGTGGTGGCCACGTTGGGCAAGGCGACGGTCGAGGCGGCAGAGGTGCTGCATGTTGTGGCCAAGACGCCCAGCGGCCGCGACGCCGACGCCGAGACCTTGCCCATGCTCCAGGCAGAGGTCCTGGAACTGGTCATCGATCGGCGGCTGGCTGCCGGGCAATTGACCGAGCAGGGATACGCGGTGAGTAAGGAGGAAAAGGAGGAGCTCGTTTCGGATCTGAAGCGCCGGCTGGCGGCACAAGGCCGCTCGTTCGAGGAGTTTCTTGACGACGAGGGGCTGACCGAAGCGGCACTGCGGCGGCAGCTCGTCTGGGATGTGATTTGGGGCCGCTATCTGGAGAACGAGCTCACTGACGAGGTTCTCAAGCGCGAGTTCGACGCCCATCCTCGCGAGTACGATGGCACGGAGCTGCGCGTCAGCCACATCCTGCTGCGCGTCGAGGATCCCGCGAAGCATGCAACCGTCGCCGAGCATGCCGCCAGGCTCCGCGCTGAGATCAGCGAGGGCAATCAGACATTCGCCGAGGCGGCCGCGAAGAACTCCGCCGGCCCGAGCCGTCGACAAGGGGGTGATTTGGGTTTCATTCCCCGCCACGACCGCATGCCGGAGAATTTTTCGCTGGCGGCTTTCGCGCTTGAAAAAGGAGAGATCAGCGAACCGGTGACCACGCGATTCGGCGTGCATCTCATTCAATGCACCGACGTCAAACCGGGCAAGAAAACCTGGAACGAAGTGCGTCGCGCGCTGGTCGAGTCGCTTTCACGGAGCCTGTTCGCCGAGTTGGCCCTGGCCGGCCGCAAACGGATCAAGATCGGGTATACGGGGGCCATGCCGTACTTCGAACCCGGGACGAAGAAACTCCATACGGCCAAAGGCAGTGGGCAGTAGATCGCGGGCATTCATCCGCCCCCACGCTCCAGGGTCTTGCCTTCCACCGCCTCCGCTTTCCATTTCTCCATCCATTCCTTAGCCTTCAACGGGTCGCTCGGGTCGAGTTTCAACAACTCGGCGAGCACGCCGAACGCCATTTTCGGCTTCTTCAACTCGTGCAGGCACCAAGCAAGTCCCTTCGCCGCCTCGAAGAAAGCGCGGTTGGCCGGCAGGCGATAGGGGAGCGGGCCGGGCAGGCCTCCGGGCGGCAATGCCGAGATACCGATCTCGTAAGCATAGCCAAAGTGTCCTCGGGCCAGGCGAAAGTCGCCGTCGGCCGCCGCTAATTCGCCCAGCATCTTGTGGGCCAGCACACAGTCGCTGCAGCCGTTCAACAACCAGCGCAATTCGTCGATGGCGACGTCGCACTCCCCCGCGTCGAGCATCTTTTGCACTTCATCCAGGTCGTCGGTCCGCTCCAAGACGCCGCGCGGATGAACGAGTTCCCAGGCATTCTCCGAAGGACGGCGGCGGACCTTGAGCTCGGTCGGACGGCGGCGAACGCCGTCGTTTTCGGTTTGAGCGTCGGCCTTGCCGTGGGCGCGTTTGCGTTGTCGTTGACCAGCCAAGCAGATTTCCAACAAGAGTAGGTTGGGCTTTCCAGCCTGACGGTCCGACTCCTCGTCCATTGTGGCTGGAAAACCCATGGGATACGAGGTGCGTGATTACCTTATCGTTCCGCGAATGGAGTCTTTTGGTAAGTTTAACGACTCGCTGGCGTCTATGCCATCGGCCCCCACGATACCAAGGTGGCTTCGCCTGTGGTAAATTCCTCGGCGACGACCGATTGGTACCGGCCCAGGAACGCACAGGTGGAGCGGATGGCGAAGAAACGAACTCGCCAGACGCAGGCAGTTGCCAACGGGCCAACGACTGGGAACCCGCGCCGCGGGCCGGCGCAGCATGCGTCGGAAACTCTTGTCAATTGGCCTAACGCCGGCTGGAAGCGGACGTTTCGGCGACAGCTTCTGACCTGGTTCCGCCGATCGGCGCGCGATCTGGCCTGGCGCCGCTCACGCGATCCGTATCGTGTTTGGGTCAGCGAGATCATGCTCCAGCAGACGCAAGTGGCGACCGTCTCTGAATACTTTCCTCGGTTTCTCGCCGCCTTTCCGGATGTCACCGCATTGGCGCAGGCCACTGAAGAATCGGTACTTCGACAGTGGGAAGGGCTGGGCTACTACCGTCGCGCGCGTCAGATGCACCGTGCCGCGGGCGTCATCCAAAGCGAACACGCCGGCCGGTTCCCTCGCGAATTTGACGCCATTCGCAGTCTGCCCGGCATTGGCCGCTACACGGCAGGGGCGATCAGCTCGATCGCCTTCGACGCGCGGCAACCGATTCTGGAGGCGAACACCGTTCGGCTATTGAGCCGACTGGTGGTCTTCCGCGGCGACCCGAATCAAGCGACCGGGCAAGAGTTGCTTTGGGCACTGGCCGAGGAATTGTTGCCGCGACGCGGATGCGGCGAGTTCAACCAGGCACTGATGGAACTGGGCAGTCTCGTCTGCACGCCACGACGGCCGGGCTGCCATGACTGCCCTGTGATGGCGCTTTGCCCCACCTACCGCGAAGGCTTGCAGGAGTTGGTCCCCTTCGTGCGGCGAAAACCGCCCGCCGAGGCGGTGCGCGAGGCGGCCGTGGTCGTTCGCCGACGCGGGCGCGTGTTGCTATTGCGCCGCGGCGAGGGTGGCCGTTGGGGAGGACTATGGGACTTTCCCCGCTTCGCCTTGGCGTCGCAAAGCGACAACGACACAGCCAACCAACTGATCACCGGGGTCGATTCGCTGACGGGCATGCTGGTCCGGCCTTTGCGGCAATTGACGACAATCAAACACAGTGTGACCCGTTTTCGCATTACGCTCGAATGTCACCTGGCCGAGTACGTTTCGCGCCGCGCCGCGAACGATGCGGTGCCCGAAATCGTCTGGGTCAAGCCTGCCGAATTGGACGCTTATCCGCTCAGCGTCACCGGGCGGAAGTTGGGACGGTTGATTGCAGACGCAATCTGATGCAATTCTCGCTTGGAATGATTACTCAGGCTTCATCTCTTCGATGCAAAATAAATGCTCGAATGTCCGCAGAAACGCCTGTCCGCCGGACAGCGCCAGAGTGGAATTCGTCGACTCGCCAATTTCGTTCTTGCCCAATAACTCGAACTTTTCGGGATTGGGTGCAAACAGGTAGGTCACGCCGTCCTGATCGGTCACGTAGAGACGTCCCTCGGCCAAGACGAGCGAAGCCCAGATTTTCACCCCCGAAAGCCGCTCGCGCCAGACCTCGTCGCCACTCTCCAGCTCCAGGCATTGGGCCAGGCCCGGCTCATTGGCCATGAAAATGTGGCGGCCCACAATCACCCCCGAACCAATCCGTTGCGGATTGGGTTCGGTCGTAAGCCAGCGCCGGTTGGTTTCGGTCGTGTTCCCCCTGCCGCCCAGGCGAAATCCCATCGCCGGGCCGAAGTAACCGCACATCGCCACCCCGAATCCATCGCTCGTTAGTACTGATGTGTACGCCAGGTCGCCCAAGCCGTCACAACTCCAAACGATCTTTCCATCGTTGGGGTCGTAGGCATTCACATAATGCGGCAGGCTGACGAGCACCTGGTCTCGACCATCGACTTTTTCGATGACGGGCGTGCTCCACGATCCAAGCCATTTGGGCTTCTCGCCGGGCCGCTCATCGCCGTCGTCGCCGTCGGGCTCATCGACTTGCCACAGCGTGTGGCCGTCGTGGCGGTCGATGGCCGTGACAAACGTGCGCTTGCCCGGCCCGCAATTCAACAGGATCGCATCGCCGTGGAAGACCGGCGACGAGCCGTAACCCCAGATATGGCGAAACGTGCCCAGGTCGCGCGACCAGAGCGGGCGACCTTCGTAGTCGTATGCGTGCAACCCGGCCGATCCGTGCCAAACGACGACCCGCTCGCCGTCAGCGGCAGGCGACGAGCCGCAGTAAGGGTTCGTCTCGTGCGTCGGGTCGTCGGCGTCGAATGTGACAACCTGCGCCCAGAGTTGCTTTCCGTTACGGCGGTCGAAACAATAAAGCCCGCGCTGCTTGCCTCGTTCGGTGGCACAGGTCACAAACACACGGTCGCTCGAAACGACGGGGCTTGAATTGCCCGGACCGGGCAAGGAGGCCTTCCAGCGGATGTTTTTGTCGGGCCCCCAGGTTTGCGGCACGCCGCGCTGGTCGCTGACGCCGTTCCCGAGCGGTCCGCGAAACGCGGGCCAGTCGGCGGCCTGCGCCCCGGCAGGCCGGGCCAGCGCCGCCAGGACGACCGGCAATAGGCTCTTGGCGATCACTTCGTGGCCTTGGGGGTTTGGGTGGCATTCGTCGGTCATCCATTGACTGATATTCAGGCCGGAGGCGTGCTCGCGCGACCACTGGGCGTAATTATCGACCAACGGCACGCGAGCGGCGCTCGCGGCCGCGCGGCATGCCTCGACGTAAGGCTCCAATTGTCGATTCGGGTTCTCGCCGGCGCCGTCGGCCGCCTTGTCGCCCCAGCGCGGCGGCGTCATCAAAATCGGTTCGCCGGCCGCCGCGCGCACCCGTTTAACCAGCGCGGTCAGATTCGCCCGGTACTCGTCGACCGTGAGCCTTGGCTGCGTGCGCCCCTTATCGACATAACTGTCATTCGTGCCATACATGATGACGACGAGGCGCGGCTTAAGAGACAGCACATCCTTTTCCAGACGGGCCAGCGCCTGATCGGTGCGTTCGCCGCCGATACCGACGTTGGTCACGTCAGCCCTGACCTCTTGCGCCGTCAACTGCGCGGCCAACAACGCCGCGAACGTTTCATCAGCTTCCACGCCGCTGCGCACGCCACGGGTGATTGAATCGCCAAGGGTCACGATGCGGATTATTGCTGATTCTTCGGCGAGTACGCCGCTTGCCACGAGCGGTCCCCAAGACACCAGCCCAGCGCAAGCAAAGGCAAGGCATTTTCCCAGGCAGCGACGAATGATTGGCATAGAAAACAACCGCCGCACGGCAATCTCCTTTGTAGGCGACAAGGGCCGTCAGAGAGCACCTGGTTTTATCATACGGCTGCCAGCCGTGCCATGCGCGCGGCGCATCTGGGCACCGCTCACCAAGCAGGTTACTGTAGGTTTTTCGTCCGTGTCGCCTCGCAGGCCCCCTTTGGGCGACCTGCGAGGCGACACGGACGACGGAACAACGAGTGCGTAAGCCCCAGGCCTTCCTCTCTTGCCGCACAGTTCAAATCCCATTTGACGCGACCTGTTTCATGACCTAAGTTTTCGTTGTGCCTTGAGTCGCCCTCGGAATCCGCGAGCGACGCATCACACGTCCTGGCCGTTTCAGGCAACGAGAAAAGCATCATACGAACCGATCGTTGGTCCAAGCACGACGTCGTCGCGCTTGTGACCGTCGGTTTCTTTCGGGAGCCATGCCGATGAGCGCTCTGCTTTGCGACCCACCCTTTGGTGCGAGCGTCGATTCCGCGGGATCGAATGACGACGCCATCAGTGCGCAAGTCTGGGGACTTTTGGCGGGCATGTATCCGGCTGGCAGCCCTTTGGAGCGCCGCCACGAACAGCGATATTCTTATGCTCGGCTGGTGATGTTGACGCCGGTCCAGGCCGACGGACAAACTCCCGATGGACCCACGTTCGTCGCCGCGGGCAAGCAACTTTCTGAGCGCGGACTGGGCTTCTTTCATCCCCAGCCACTGGTAAACCGCCTGGTGATTGCCTCGCTGGAGACGGCCAACGGTCGATGGCTCGGTTTCTTGCTCGACATCCGACGCTGCCGCTTCACTCGCCAGGGATGGTACGAAAGCGGCGGACGGTTTCTGCGTACGGTTGCTTCACCGATGGCCGCGCGCGACGCGGCGTAGCCAGCTATCGGCTTGTCGCACGAAACTTCTCCCTTGGGTAATCATCGGCTTCGAGAAGCACGTTTCGCCCAGTGGTGACGACGCCAGGGCAAAACGCTCCGGTCGTGGCCAATTCCTCAAGAAAACCGCCGCCGACGTCATTCTTGCCCGAATTCCGCTTGCCAACGGCCCAAAATCGGCGACGATGATGGGTGCAGTCCTTTCGGGCTGCCGTGACGCCGGCCCTAGCTACCGGCTGGTTTCTCATTGGGTCGGGTCGTGTCTTCCGTCGAATCTTGGCCTTTCGTCCGGCGTGCCATTGAACCACGGTACCTCATGCAATTCGGGCGAGCCACCCCGGCCTGTGTTCTTCTGATCGCGTTGGTCGTCGTTGTCGGTGGATGCGATGCCGATTTCGTTTCATCCGGCCGGCTCGACAAGGTCTGGGGACGACGCGGCATCTCCAACGGCCGCTTCGAGCTCCCCAGACCGATGGCGATCGACGCCGAAGACCGGCTTTACGTTTGCGACAAGACCGCCCGCATCCAGGTTTTCGACGCCGACGGCGAGTTTCTCCGCATGTGGCGCACACCGATCCACACGAACGGCCGGCCGACCGGCCTTTCGATCGACCGCAAAGGCCGGCTGCTGGTGGCCGACACGCACTATTTTCAAGTGCTGATCTATTCACTCGAAGGAGAGTTGCTCCAGAAACTCGGGGGCGTCGAAGGGCACCGGCCCGGCGAATTTGGCCTGGTGACCGACGTGGTGGACGATTCGCAGGGTAACCTGTACGTTTCAGAGTACGGCGAATACGACCGCATCCAGAAGTTCTCGCCCGAAGGAGAATTCCTGCTCGAATGGGGCGGGCACGGTTCCGCCCCCGGCCAGTTCCGACGCCCCCAGAGCATGGCCATCGACCACGACGACCATATTTGGGTTGCTGATGCCGTCAACCACCGTATCCAGGTGTTCGATCCACAGGGTACATTGTTGGACATCTGGGGCGAACACGGTAGCGAACCGGGCAAGTTGAGTTATCCTTACGATCTGGCGCTCGACGGCGAAGGGCAGGTCTATGTCTCGGAGCACGGCAATCACCGCGTCCAGAAATTCACGCTCAAGGGAGAATCGCTCGGCTGTTGGGGGCACGAAGGCCGCCAGCCCGGCGAGCTGTTCCAGCCCTGGGGCCTCGTTCGCGACAGCCGGGGAAGAATTTGCGTAGCGGATTATCGTAACCATCGAGTGCAACGGATCGTGATGTAGCCATGTTGCCGTATTCGCTCGGATTTCGCAGTCCCGGATACTTGCTGCTCTTGGCGCTGCTGCCATTGCTTTGGTGGTTCAGCTTCCGCAGCCTCGCTGGGCTGGGCTGGTTGCGGCGCTTGATCGCGCTGGGGCTGCGCACGCTCGTGCTGGTGGCCGTCATCCTGGCGCTGGCCGAGGTGCAATGGATTCGCACCGAAGAGCGGCTGACGGTGATCTACCTGCTCGACGAGTCGCAGAGCATCCCCGTCGCGCGGCGCAAGGCGATGTCGGACTACGTGAACCAGTCGATCTTGAAACACCGTGAAAAGCAGGATCGCGTGGGAGTGATCGTCTTCGGTCACGAGGCGGCGATCGAGATTCCTCCTTTCGACGATGAAGTGCAGCTCAACGAACTGATCGAGAGCCAGATCGGCGACGAGTCGACCAACCTGGCTGGAGCGTTGAAACTGGCGCAGGCCACCTTCAAGGAAGACACCGCCAAACGGATCGTCATCGTCAGCGACGGAAGGCAAAACATCGGCGACGCGCTCGAGCAGGCCCGCGCCGCCACCGAGGCCGGTATCGGCATCGATGTGCAACCGGTGACCTACGACGCGCGGGCCGACCTTCTGGTCGATAAGCTCACCATCCCGTCCGATGTCCGCAAGGGACAACCGTTTGATCTGCGCGTGGTCGTCAACAACACGAGCGAGCCGGGGCCCGGCGAGTCGGGCGTGATCGGAGCCAAGCTGATCATCAGCCGCAAGACCGACGATCAGTTGGTGGCGATCAGCGAGCAACACGTCGAGGTTCCGCCCGGCAAGCAGGTTTTCACCGTGCGGCAGGAGCTCGAGGACCCGCACTTCTACACCTACGAGGCCAGTATCGTGCCCGACGATCCGGCCACCGACGCGATGCAGCAGAACAACCGCGCCACGACGTTCACGCACGTGCGGGGCAAGGGGCAGGTGCTCTTGATCGAGGACCACGAGTTTCGCGGCCAGCACGAGTTTCTGGTTCAGCGGCTGCGGGCCGAAAACCTTGAGGTCTCAGTGCGACCGAGCGACAATCTGCCGACCAGCCTGGCCGAGCTGCAGCCCTTCGACACGGTGGTGCTGGCCAACGTGCCGCGCGAGCACTTCAGTGCCGAGCAGGTGGCGATGCTGGCCCAGAACACACAGAGCATGGGCGCCGGTCTGATGATGCTGGGTGGCGAGAGCAGCTTCGGCGCCGGCGGTTGGAACAATACCGAAGTCGAAGAGGCGATGCCGGTCGATTTTCAGATCAAAAGCGCCAAAGTGATGCCCAAAGGAGCGCTGGTGCTGTTGATGCACGCCTCGGAAATGCCCGACGGCAACCACTGGCAGAAGGTGATCGCCAAGGAGGCGATCCGCGCGCTCGGAGGCGAAGATTACTGCGGTCTGCTGCCCGGCACCGACCAATGGATGTGGGGCAGCGGCGGCAACGGCATCATCCGCGTCAAAGGGAACCGCGAACGCATGCTGGGCATGATCGACCGCATGACGCCGATGGACATGCCCGACTTCGATTCCGGCCTGGAGCGGGCACGCAAGGGTTTCGCGCGGCTCAAGGACGCGGCGGTGAAGCACATGATCATCATCAGCGACGGCGACCCGGTGCCCCCTTCAACGCCGGTGATCAACGGGTTGAAGGCGCTGAAGGTGACCGTATCGAGCGTGGCGGTGGGGGCCCACGGGGCGGCTGAGAGCGCGGTGATGAAGGACCTGGCGACACGCACGGGCGGCAAGTATTACGAAGTGCTGAATCCGAACGCCCTGCCGCGGATTTTCCAGAAGGAGGCGCGCCGCGTCGCCCGGCCGCTGATTTACGAGCGCGATGCCGGATTCCGTCCCTACATCAAGTTTCCGCACGAAATGGTCAGCGGCATCGAAAGCCCGTTGCCCCCCGTTTTCGGTTTCGTGCAGACCAGCGTTAAAAAGAACCCGCTGGTCGAGGTCTCGCTGGTCTCGCCCGAGCCGGCGGGCAGCGAAGACAACGCCACGATCCTGGCAAGCTGGACCTATGGGCTCGGCAAAGCGGTCGCCTTCACCAGCGACACGGGTAGCCGTTGGACGAAGGCCTGGACCGGGTGGGGCGGTTATGACAAGGTCTTCAGCCAGGCCGTGCGCTGGTCGATGCGTCCGGTAGGTGACCAGGCGAAGTTCACGGTGGCGACCGACCTCGACGGAGGCCAGGTCCGCGTGTTCGTCACCGCGCTCGACAAGAACGACGAATTCCTCAACTTCCTCGACCTCTCCGGCGCCGTGATCGGACCGGAGATGAAGTCTCAAGACATCAAGCTGGAGCAAACCGCTCCGGGGCGTTACATCGGTACGTTCCCCGCCCAGGAGACGGGCAGCTACCATGTAATGCTCAGCCCCGGCGGCGGAAAGGCGCCGTTGTTGGTCGGAGTGAACGTACCCTACTCACAGGAATTCCGCGACCGCGAGGCCGACGAGGCGCTATTGACGAGCCTCGCCGCTTTGGAGCCGAAGGGGGGCAAGCCCGGCTTCGTGATCAAAGACGCCGCCGGAGTGGGAAACGTCGAGGAATTACTCAAAGTAAACACCTTTCGCCACGACCTGCCAAAAGCGACCAGCCGTCAGGAGGTCTGGCACCTGGTGCTCTTGGCCGCCGCCTGCGTATTCTTTGGCGACGTCTTCGTGCGCCGCGTGGCGCTCGACTTCGCACCCGTGGCGCGGCTGGCGCGGCGTTGGCGCGACAAGCTCACCGGCCGCGAGACTCCGCCACCGCCGCCCGAATTCATCTCCCGGCTTCGCAGCCGCAAGGCCGAGGTCGGCGAGAAGCTCGAACATCAGCGCGCCAGCGCCCGATTCGAGCCGTCGCCCGACGCACCCGTTGACACGGCCGTGCTCGATGAGCAACTGGCGGCCGGGCCGCGAGAGACGACGCCGGCGGCGGGCAGGTCGGGCCTGGCCCCCGAGAAGGCCGAAGAAGAAAGTTACACCAGCCGGCTTTTGAAGGTGAAAAAAGACGTACAAAAGAAACACGGGCAGGAAGAGTAAGCAAAACCAAACAACACCAAATCCAAGGACCGCAACATGAGCATCGGTGAATCCATGGAACGCCGCGCGGAGGAATTCGTCGCGCGCTACCGCGCCGTACGCGAGCAACTCAGCCGGGTCATCGTTGGTCACGACGACATCATCCACGGCGTGTTGACCTGCCTCTTCGTCGGCGGGCATTGTCTGCTCGAGGGTGTGCCGGGGTTGGGAAAAACGCTCCTGGTCCGCTCACTGGCCGAGGCGCTGTCGCTCGAATTCTCGCGCATTCAGTTCACACCCGATCTGATGCCGGCCGACATCCTGGGCACCAACATGGTGATGGAAACACCCGATGGAAAACGGATCTTCGAGTTCCAGAAAGGGCCGATCTTCACCCAAATTTGCCTGGCCGACGAAATCAATCGGGCCACCCCCAAGACCCAGTCGGCGATGCTCGAAACGATGCAGGAGGGCACAGTCACGGTGGCCGGGCACCGCTACGAACTGGAGAAACCGTTCTTCGTGATGGCCACGCAAAACCCGATCGAGCAGGAGGGCACCTATCCGCTGCCCGAGGCCCAGCTCGACCGCTTCTTCTTCAAGCTCGTGGTGGGCTATTCGAACCGCGCCGAACTGTCGACGATTCTCGACCGCACCACTCGAGGCGAGCTGATCCAGATCGACAAGGTCATGGATGGCGCTGAAATCCGACGCTGGCAGCAGCTCGTGCGAGAGGTGATCCTCGCCCCGCACGTGCAAGATTATGTCGTCCGGCTGACGTTGGCGACACACCCCGAGGGACCGTTTTCTTTGCCGATTACCAACCAGTACATTCGCTGGGGCTCGAGCCCGCGAGGCGCGCAGACGGTGGCCCTGGCCTCGAAAGTTCGGGCGTTGCTCGAAGGACGGTACAACGTGAGCTTCGAAGACGTGCGGCGCGTGTACCTGCCGGCCATGCGGCACCGCGTGCTGTTGAATTTCGAGGCCCAGGCCGAGGGGATCGAGAGCGATCGGGTGCTTTTGGATCTGCTTGAGGGCGTGCCGGAGAAATCGGAAGTGGAGAAAGCGGCGTGATCACCCCCACTTCCGACCTTCTCTCACCCGAGCTTCTGGCCCAGCTCGAACGGCTCGAGTTGGTGAGCCGAAAGGTATTCCGCGGCCGGATGAAAGGCGAACGGCGCAGCAAGCGCAAAGGGCAGAGCGTCGAATTTGCCGATTTCCGCAACTACTCCCACGGCGATGACCTGCGGTTCATCGACTGGAACAGTTACGCCCGGCTCGACAAGCTGTTCCTCAAGCTCTTCTTCGAGGAGGAAGACCTGCACTTCTACGCCCTGATCGACGCCAGCGCTTCGATGGATTTCGGCGATCCGACCAAGCTGGCGTACGCCAAGCAGTTGGCCGCCTCCCTGGCCTTCATCGGGCTGGTGCGTTCCGACCGCGTGAAGATCGAGACGATCGGCCAGCCCGCCCGGCAGTCGGGCCCCATGTGGCGCGGCCGCCGCAGCCTTTGGCGAATGCTCGACTACCTGGAACAAATTTCGCCGGGCGAGCCCGCGCCCTTGGCCGAGGGGGTCAAGAACTTCTGCCTCCGCAACTCGGGCAAAGGGATCGTGGTCCTGATCAGCGACTTGATGGATAAAAACGGTTACACCGACGCGCTGCGCTACCTGATGGCGCGGCAGATGGACGTCTACGTGATCCAGGTCCTGTCGCAGGAAGAAATCGAACCGGATGTGAAGGGCGACCTGCGGCTGATCGACTGCGAAGACGAGGACATGGCCGAGATCACGGTCAGCGCCCCCTTGTTGAAGCGCTACAAGCAAAACCTGGCGGCGTTCGTCGATGGGGCGCGCGAATTCTGTAACCGGCGTGGCATGTCGTACATCCTGGCCAAGAACCAGCTTCCGGTCGATCAACTCGTCTCGAACTACCTGCGGCAACGGGGGCTGGTACGATGATGCCCGCGTTGCGAAATATCGTTGAAACGGCGCGAAACTACGGCGCCCACGCGGGCGGGCTGCTCTACGAGCGCGCCGGCATGCTCATGGTTTGGCAGTGGCTGCTGTTGGGCCTGGTGCCGATTCTGATCGTGCTGCTCTATTTCCTCAAGCTCAAGCGTCAGCCGCTGCAAGTGCCCAGCACGTACCTCTGGCACAAGTCGATCGAAGATCTGCACGTCAACAGCATCTGGCAGCGGTTGCGGCAAAGCTTGCTGTTGTACTTGCAGTTGCTGTTCATCGCCCTGGTGGCATGGACCCTCTTGCGTCCGACGATCCAGGGCAAGCGGCTGATCGGCAATCGATTCATCTTTCTGGTAGACAACTCGGCCAGCATGGGCGCCACCGACGTGGCGCCTACCCGGCTCGACGAGGCCAAGAAGCGCGCGGGCGAGCTGATCGACGAGATGCGCACGGGCGACGTGGCGATGCTGGTCAGCTTTTGCGACGGCGCGAAGATCGAGCAGTCGTTCAGCGAGGATCCACGCGAGTTGCGCCGCCGGCTTGACGCAATCAAGCAGACCGACCGCTCGACCTCACTGGCCGAGGCGCTCCGCGTGGCCTCCGGTCTGGCCAACCCCGGCCGATCCAGCAACCGGGAAGACGCCAACGACGTCCAGGTGGCCGAGGCGGAGCCCGCCCAGCTCTTCATTTTCAGCGACGGCAAGTTTCCCAAGGTCAAGGATTTTTCTTTCGGGCACCTGGAGCCGGTTTACGTGATCATTGGCGAGCTGGAGGCCGCGAACGTCGCGATTGGCGCCTTCACCACGGGCCGGCAGGAGGCAAACCCCGATCAGTTGCAGGCCTTCGCGCGGCTCGACAACCATGGCGGCGAAAAGGTGTCGGTGATTGCCGAACTGTCGCTCAACGGCGAGTTGATCGACGCCAAGCCGATCGACATCGAGCCGGGCGATTCGACAGGCGTGGAGTACAACCCGGATAACGTGGAGACGGGCGTGCTCAAGCTCTCGATCGACGCCAAGGACGCGCTGGCGCTCGACAATACCGCGTGGACGACGATCAACCTCCGCCGCCGGGGCAAGGTACTCTTCGTCACCGCGGACGACAAACCGCTTGAATTCGCCTTGAACACCGAACGGGTGCGCGAGCTGGCCGACGTCACGCAGCGGACTCCCGATTTTCTCGCGCAGCCCGATTACCGCAAGCTGGCCGACGGAGGCGGCTACGACCTGGTGATTTACGACCGCTGCCGGCCCGAACAAATGCCGCAGGCCAACACGCTGTTTATTGGCCGGCTCCCGTTGAGCGACGACTGGAAGGCCGCTGAGAAGGTGGACGTGCCCCAGATCATCGACGTCGAGCAGGGCCATCCCTTGATGCAGATCGTCGAGATGGGCAACGTGCTGATCGTCGAAGGGACCCCCTTGTTTCCGCCGTCCGGCGGCACGACGCTGATCGAAACTCAAGCCGGGGCGATGTTCGCCATTGGTCCTCGCGAGGGGTATGAAGACGCGGTGCTGGGCTTCGTGATCATCGACCAGAATAACTTCGTCGGCACGAACTGGCCGATCATGCCAAGTTTCCCGGTGTTCGTGCTCAACGTGATCGAGTACCTGGCAGGCGCGCGCGCGTCGCTCGATTCCGGCAGCGTGCGTCCCGGGCAGCCCGTTGCCTGGCGCGCCGACACGCCGGCCGAGCGAATCCAGGTCAAGCCGCCCAAAGACGTTCCGTTCGAAGTCTCGCGAGGCCCCTTGAACACCTTTAACGTGACGAGCACCGCCGACGTGGGGGTGTACGAGGTCCGTGGGGGAGAGCAAGCGCTGGGCAGCTTCGCGGTCAACCTTTTCGATATTAACGAAAGCGACGTCCGGCCCGCGCTTGAGCTTGCTGTTGGAGATTACAAGGTTGAGGGTAAGACCAGCCGTGAGCCGGCTCGCCGCGATCTTTGGAAGATCGTGCTTTTGGCCGCACTGGCGGTCCTGCTTGCCGAGTGGTATATCTACAATCGGCGTGTGTATGTCTAGCCAAGAAGTAAGTTCTGTGTCTGGGCCAGGACGATTCACTTCACTTACCCGGCGGCCACTCGATGATCACTAAGGTTCCGCTACGCAAACCCAAGAAGCGCCGTGCCGCCGGTAATTCGCGGAAAAAGAACGTCATCAACAAGATCGTCGAGAACGACCTGATCCAGCGGGTGAGCTACGAGAAGTACCGCGAAAAGGTCAGAGACGTCTACGACGGGCCGCAGGGGGCGCTCTTGGCGATGTGCAGTATGATTTCGCTGCACGTGCCATTGGGCGACCGTCTGCTACGCGAGCGGCGTTTCGACGTCCGCGGGGCGAAAAGTATCCTCGACGTGGGAAGCGGCGCGGGGCAAATCGCCAAGCACCTCTTGAAATACGCCGACCGTGGCGCCCAGATCACCTGTTTCGATCTCTCGTTCGAGATGCTCCGCCGTGCCCGCCACCGGCTCAAGAGCGATGTCCCCAGCCATCTGGTGGCCGATCTCACGCGGCTCCCATTCGCCGACGCCAGCTTCGACTGCGTAACCTGCGGCTACGTACTGGAGCATCTGCCCGACGCCCGGCTCGGCCTGGCCGAGCTGGCGCGTGTGATGGTGCCCGGCGGCCGGATGCTGCTATTGACCAGCGAAGACACATTTTCCGGCGCTTGGACCAGTCGCGTCTGGTGTTGCCGAACGTACAACCGCCGGGAGCTGTTTCAGATCTGCCAGTCGGTCGGGCTGAGCTGGAAAAAGGAGCTTTGGTTCACGCGGATGCACAAGGCCCTGCGGGCGGGCGGAATCTGCGTGGAGATTGAAAGGACGTAGCCATGTCTGGCAGCGCCTCTCTCTGTCACGGCCCAACGCCCGCTTTTGGTCTCTCCCGCCGCGGCTTCCTCAATCGCTTTGGCATGGGGTTAGGCGGCGTTGCCCTGGCCGAGCTACTCAGAAACCAGCGCGCCGCCGGCGCGACGAGCCTGCCGGGCGTGCTGGCCGCGCCACATTACCCGGCCAAGGCCAAGCGGGTGATCTACCTGTTCCAAAGCGGTGGACCGTCGCAGTTGGAGACGTTCGACTACAAGCCGCTCTTGAAGGAAATGCAAGGCCAGCAGCTTCCCGACGAGGTGCGCCAGGGACAGCGGCTCACCGGCATGTCGGTCCACCAGGCATCGCTCCCGTTGGTCGGTTCAATTTTCCCCTTTCGTCGGCACGGCGCGTCGGGCGCCTGGATCAGCGACCTCTTGCCGCACACGGCCAACGTTGTCGATCGGCTTTGCATCGTGCGTTCGATGTTTACCGAGGCCATCAACCACGACCCGGCCATCACGTTCTTGCAAACCGGCTCACAGATTTCCGGTCGGCCCAGCATCGGCGCCTGGCTCAACTACGGTCTCGGGAGTGATAATGAAGATTTGCCCGCCTTTGTCGTGCTGATCACCAAGGGCAAGGGGGACCAACCTCTCTATTCGCGGCTCTGGGGCACGGGCTTTTTGCCGTCGCGATTCCAGGGGGTGCAGTTCCGCGCTGGCAAGGACCCGGTGCTTTATCTGAACAACCCGGGGGGCGTCGAGCGCGCCAATCGTCGCAAGCTGCTCGACCGGCTCCGTGAACTGCACGAGCTGGAACTGGCCGCCACCGGCGACACCGAGCTGAACACGCGGATCGAGCAATACGAGATGGCCTTTCGCATGCAGGCCAGCGTGCCCGAAGTTACCGACACTGCCGCTGAACCGGCCCACGTCGTCGATCTCTACGGCCCCGATGCGCGGACCCCCGGTACATTCGCCGCCAATTGCCTCTTGGCGCGGCGTTTGGCCGAGCGAGGGGTGAAATTCATTCAGCTTTACCACCAGGGTTGGGACCAGCATGGCGGGCTGCCCGGCGGCATTCAAACCCAGTGCCGCGAGACCGATCAACCTTCTGCGGCGCTGTTGACCGACCTGGAGCAGCGGGGCTTGCTCGACGAAACGCTCGTGATTTGGGGGGGTGAGTTCGGTCGGACCAACTATTCGCAAGGGAAGCTCACGGCCAACGACTATGGCCGTGACCACCATCCGCGGTGCTTTAGCATCTGGATGGCCGGTGGCGGCGTGAAGCCCGGCAAGGTTTACGGCGAAACGTGTCCCTTCGGGTACAACGTCATCACCGACGGCGTCCACGTTCATGACTTCCACGCCACGATCATGCGCCTGCTAGGCATTGATCACGAGCGGCTAACGTATCGCTTCCAAGGCCGCGACTTCCGCCTGACCGACGTCCACGGAAAAGTGGTCAAAGAAATCGTGGCGTAGGAATTTGCCCGGAAGTGCTTTCATGGCGGTGCAATCATGACCACCCCGCGGTTGCAGTCGTTCGCCGAGTTCTGGCCCTACTATGTGCGCGAGCATAGCCGCCCGGCAACGCGGTTGTGGCACTTCCTCGGGACGACGCTGGCCCTGGTCATTCTGATGACGGCCATTGCGCTGCGAGCGTGGTGGTACCTGGCGGCCGTTCCGCTATGCGGTTATGCGCTGGCCTGGATCAGTCATCTGGCGATCGAGCACAACCGGCCCGCCACGTTCACCTACCCGCTCTGGTCGCTCTTGGCGGATTTCAAAATGTGGGGCCTGATCGCAACCGGCCGAATGCGGGCCGAAGTCGAGCGGGTGCTGAAGCGGTAAGCCCTCTGGCGTCCGGCACCGAATATCGCTACGATTCCGCCCCGCGAAGTCGGCGTTCAGCCACAGGCTTCTTGGGGCTCCCGATACTGAAGTCCTAACGCCCAACACCTAAAGCCTTTAAGGAGATCGACCATGTTGGGAAGGATTCCCTTTCGATCGTATTGGATGGTGCCGACGTTGCTGTTGGGGCTGGCCATCGGAACGCTCGTGCCCCACGCACCGCTGCACGCCGTGGCCACCGACCGCACGGAAAGTTTCGCGATGGCCACAGGCGCATTGGACGACATGACCGAAGCCGTTTACTTCCTTGATTTTACGACCGGCGAATTACACGCGGCCGTGATCAGCTCGGTGACGCGCAAATTCAATGCCTTCTTCCACGCCAATGTCCAGAGCGACATGGGAATCGTCGATGCGAATAACCCACAGTACCTGATGGTTACGGGCAACTCGCAATTTCGCCCCAATGCGGGCGTGCTTCAGCCCGGCAACTCGGTGGTCTACGTCGCCGAGCTGACCTCCGGCAAACTGGCAGCCTACAACGTCCCCTGGTCGCAAAGTATCGGCCAATCGGGCACGCCGGTCCGCAAGGCAATGAATTGTCTCCAGGTGATCCCCTTCCGCGTTCCGGGGATCGCCCGCCGTTAACCGGTTGAAAAAATCGTGGTTTGCCGTCTAATGGGCGGATGGCCAATTTCACGATCCACGTCAACGGTGAGCCGCGCCAGGTAGCGACCGACACCACGGTGGCGGCACTCTTGGGCGAGCTTCGTTTGGACCCTCGCCATGTAGCGGTCGAGGTGAACCTCGAACTCGTGCCGCGTGGCGCTCACGACCAACGAGCGCTGGCCGATGGGGATCGGCTGGAAGTCGTGACCTTGGTGGGAGGAGGCTGAACGCGTGACTATAGACCAGCTTGCGCCCCCTGTCGCCGAACGACCTCTGCGCATGGGAAAGCACATCCTATCCAGCCGGTTGATCGTTGGCACCGGCAAATACGCCAACTACAGCCTGATGGCCGAATCTCTCGCGGCCTCCGGCACCGATTGCATTACGGTGGCCGTTCGCCGTGAGCGCCTGATCGACGCTCAGGGGCGGAACCTTCTCGACCACGTCGACACGAGCCGCTACCTGCTGTTGCCCAACACAGCCGGCTGCTTCACCGCCGACGACGCGGTGCGGGTCGCACGGCTGGGGCGAGAGATTCTGCTGGGATTGGAAAACCCCGGCTCCGATTGGGTCAAGCTTGAAGTGCTGGGCGACACGAAGACCTTGCTCCCCGACCCGGTGGCAACGCTGGCGGCAACGGAAAAGTTGGTGGCCGACGGGTTCCAGGTGCTGTGCTACACGACCGACGACCCGATCACTGCCCGCCGGCTCAAGGAGGCGGGCGCAACCAGCGTGATGCCTGCCGGCAGTCCGATCGGTTCGGGGCAGGGAATTTTGAACCCGAACAACATCCGTATTTGCCTGGAATACCTCAAGGAAGGCGACCCTGACTACCCGGTGATCGTCGATGCCGGCGTGGGAACGGCCAGCGATGTGACGATTGCCATGGAATTGGGAGTTGATGGCGTGTTGTTGAACACGGGCATCGCCCACGCGGCCGACCCGCTGATGATGGCCCGCGCCATGAAGGCCGCCATCGAGGCCGGCCGGCTGGCTTATCTCGCCGGTCGGATTCCGAAAAAGCTGTACGCCACCGCCAGCAGCCCCGACGAAGGGACGATCGCGCCGGCGAAGCCGCGGTAGAGGATGCCCCGGTAGTCGCTTCTCGGTCGTCTCTACCTGGCCTGATTGATGGCGACCGCGATGATCGCGCCGTAGAACACGACGGCGATTCCACAGCACACGAACATCGGGATCAGAACCGCCAGAGCCGCCTTTCCACCAGAGATCTCATGAGCGCGCGAGAGTCCAATGATCGTATAGACGATGCTGGCGATTACATTGATCAATCCACCACAGATTGGGATGATGGACAACAATCCCGTCGTCCCTTGGCAGTAGGCGACCACACGGAAAGTTGTCTCAAATGGGAATCGGGCACCTCCAAGCATCATGAGCATCAAGTGGTACAAGCCGGCGCCTAGAAACATACCGATGATCAGCGCGACGGGCAAAATGACCGCGCCACATGCAAGGCCCACCAAGGGCCCGGCCGCCATTTGGGCTCCTAAGGGGTTGCCCATACCCGCACCGAGAGCCATCTGTAAGATCGTCTGAATGACGAGGGCAAACATGCCGCCGATCATACCGCCGGTCACGCCATACCCAATCGGCGCCCCGAGGCCGCCTTCGCGGCGCATGTTGTCATAAAACAGGCTGCCCGAACCAAAGAACTCCTTGACCGTCGCGAAAAACGAACTCGCCGACGGCCGGTCGCGCTCCCATGGCGGGCCGCTACGTGGTCCGGACGGACCGCGAATTTCAAACGAGGCGGCGCCCCCTGAAGGTGAGGCGTACGGATTGGGGTCGAAACCCGAGGGAAAGGGCACCGCGCCGAACGGATCGGACGCATCGGGACCAGTCGGCTGCGACTGGAAAGGGTTGTCGGGAAGGCCGCTAGGCAAGGGCGGAAACGCACCGGGCGCGGGTTCGGCGAGTTGCGACGACATCGGTATCGCCTGAATTGACCCGCACGAAGGGCACTTGGCCTGTTTACCCGCCGTGTCATCGCCGGTTCGCAGCAATTTGCCGCATTGGCTGCAACGGAATTCGATAGGCATGAATGACTTCTCCGATGGTGGGCGCGGGATACTAGCGTTGGTGAATGTTGGTCGCAAGGGCTGACTGGCCAGTCATGGAGAGATACATGACCGTTATCGTGAGCGGCGCGAAGGGCATCGTAAACAAAATGCCGATGCCGCATCCAAGAATACCGAGCAATCCAAAGAGGCCGGCCACAAGAGCTATCGCGAAAATCGAAAGCTTGTTTCCCTTGGTCACTTCCAACGATGCGCGGATGGCTTCGACGGGGCCCAACCCCTGGTCGACAATCAAATAGTTGCACGGAGAAAAGGCGAGCGACAGGTACATGAATGGGAACAATGCAAATAGAAAGAACACGGCTACCCCAATTCCCGGCTCCTTCGTGCCGAAACCAGCGATAACCGCGGGAATGGCGCACGCCAGGCTGACCGCTAGGACCAGGGCAAAGACGATCAGGTAGGCGAGGATCAGTCGCACGAGGTACGGTCCCCCGGCAAAAATCGCCCCATAATCTCCTTCGCCGTGACGGGTCAATTTCAAAAGGAACAGCGCCTGGCCGATGCTGATCCAGAATTGAAAGACGATAAGCGCCGTGAACAGAATGCCGTGGATCGTGAGCGTGATAGCGACGTTTCGAACGACTTGCGCAAGGATTCCGACGACAATTTGCTCGCCGAATTGGACGGCGTAATTGACAAGGCCGGTAATCACGAACACACCCACGCAGTTCCAATAGTTCGCCTTGAAGACCTCCCAGCTCTTGCTCAAGACATTACCGATATCGATCTGAGTGGGCCGATACCTCCCTACGGTCGGTCCATCGGGATACGGCGCTTGTGAGACTTGATGCCCTGGCGATTGGTACGGATTCATGGTTTCGATCGCCGGCGGCACGTCGCCGAAAGGCGACATGGCAGGCGCGGAGGGCTGGGCCGCGAACGGGTTGTCAGGCAGGCCGCTGGGCAAAGGCGGAAACGCACCGGGCGCGGGCGCCGCCCCTTGCGAGGCCATCGGTATCGCCTGGATCGATCCGCACGACGGGCATTTCGCCTGTTTACCCGCCGTGTCATCGCCTGTTCGCAACAACTTACCGCATTGGCCGCAGCGGAATTCGATGGGCATCGTCCAGCGCTCCAGGAAATTTTCCGATGATTTTAGCGTGCGACCACCACGCGCGTATTGGCAGTGTAACAGCATGGCCGGTCGTGGGCCATTTTTCCAGAACCCCGCGACATTTTTCCAACGACTTTTCCCGGTTGCCACCTGGCTCCCCGCTGCCTTCGGTAGTGGCGAGCCAGGTGGAAGGATCCGACGAGAAAGGAATAGGGTGCTTGTAGCAGCCAACGTCACGGACCACCGCGCAAGCCGGTGGCATGACAGTCTCCACACAGCGCCCTTCGGTCTTCCGCCTACTGAGCTCCGCCACGGCGTGTTATATTGCCAAAATCGTACTCGAACCGCCGCCGCCACTCATGACACTCACACCCGCCGAGATTCTCGGACCCGAAGGGCGGATCGCGGCCCGGCTGCAGCATTACGAGCGCCGTCCGCAACAGCTTGCCATGGCCGAGGCCGTGTTCAAAGCCATTGCGAGCAAGCGACACCTGGTGGTCGAGGCGGGGACGGGCGTTGGTAAGAGCTTCGCCTACCTCGTGCCGGCCATTCTGGCCACGATCCCCCAGACGCCGGAAAAGAACACGCCGGACGGAAAACCGCCGCGGCGGCGAGTGGTGGTGGTTTCGACGCACACGATCAGCCTTCAGGAGCAGTTGTTGCACAAGGATCTGCCGCTATTGAATGCCGTGATTCCCGAAGAGTTCACGGCCGTGCTGGTCAAGGGACGCGGCAACTATGTGAGCCTGCGGCGGCTCGACGGCGCGCTCAGCCGTGCCGGCAGCCTGTTTCGCGACCCTGAGGAATTCTCGGAGCTGCGGTACATCGATCGCTGGAGCCGTGAAACCACCGACGGCTCGCTGTCGGATCTCGATCACCGCCCGCTGGGTACCGTTTGGGATGAGGCGCGCAGCGAACAAGGCAACTGCATGGGTCGGCAATGCCCGACCTATAAGAAGTGCTTCTATTACGCGTCGCGGCGACGCATGCAACACGCGCAAATCCTGCTGGTCAACCACGCGCTCTTCTTCAGCGACCTCGCTCTGCGCCGCCATGACGTGAGTATCTTGCCCGACTACGACGTCGCAATCTTCGACGAGGCCCACACGATTGAGGCGGTGGCGGGCGATCACCTGGGGATGAAGGTTTCGTCGAGCCAGGTCGAATACGCTCTGAACAAACTCTACAACGATCGCACGAACCGCGGCCTCTTGGTCCACTACCAGTATCGCGAGGCCGAAGAGCAGGTGAGCGATTGCCGTGCGCGGTCGGAGGAGTTCTTCGAGACGTTGCGACTCTGGCAGGCGGCCTCGGGGCGCACGAATGGGCGAGTCGATCGGGGCGGGGTCGTCGAAAATGCGCTCAGTCCGGCCTTGGTCAAGCTGGCGCGCCTGCTGCGCGCATTCGGCGAGAAACGAGAGACGGCGGAGGAAAGGCAGGATTTCAGTTCGGCGCATGACAGGCTTACCGCATTGGCGGGCGAAATCGAACAGTGGCGGACTCAGAACATTCCAGCCTCGGTCTACTGGCTCGAAGCGATGCACGGCCGCAGGCCAAAGACCGTGTTGGCCGCCGCGCCGATCGACGTGGGGCCCGTGTTGCGAGAACAGCTCTTCGGAGTCGTCCCCAGCGTTATCATGACCAGTGCAACGCTGGCCGTGGGCAAAGCCGACTCGTTCAATTTCTTCAAGTCGCGGCTCGGGTTGACGCAGGTCGAAACCCTTTCGGTCGGTAGTCCGTTCAACTATCGCGAGCAGGCCACGCTCGTGCTCGTCGAAGGCATGCCTGAACCGACCGCGGACCCGCGTGAATTCCAGAGGCAGGCCATGAAGATGGTCCGTCGCTACGTCGCTCGAACCGACGGCCACGCCTTCGTGCTCTTTACGAGCTACGAAATGCTCCGCCAGGCGGCGGCCGATTTGACCCCTTGGTTGGCCGAGCGCAATCTGGCGCTACACGCGCAGTCCGATGGGATGCCGCGCACCCAAATGCTCGAACGGTTCAAAGCCAATCCGCGAGCCGTGCTGCTGGGCACCGACAGTTTTTGGCAAGGTGTCGACGTGCCGGGCGACGCCTTGCAGACGGTGATCATCACCAAGCTCCCCTTCGCCGTCCCCGATCAGCCACTTCTGGAGGCGCGGCTCGACGCGATCCGAGAATCTGGCGGCAACCCCTTTGCCGATTACCAACTGCCCGCGGCGGCAATCAAGCTCAAACAGGGCTTCGGCCGGCTGATTCGCACGCAGCACGACCGTGGGACCGTCGTGATCCTCGATCCGCGAGTGTTGACCAAGCCCTACGGTCGAATGTTTCTCGATTCACTGCCCGACTGCCGGCGCGTGCGTGAAAGCGTCGATGGGAGCGAGTGACCCAAACGTATGTCGATCGAACCCTCTGATTCCCGAGCTGGGTTGCGCTGAAACCCACCCAACCTCGCCGGGGTACATATGTGCGAGTCGTTGCGTACCTATCTGGACGGCGCCGCGTAGAAGGGGTATCAAGGACGAGGAAAATAAGGAGCCTCACGAAAATGCGCGTTTGTCTTGCAACCATTTTGGCCATTTCGGTTTACGCACCGTCCGCTTTCGCCGCCGACGCCAACTCCGCCGGTCCGGTTGTGGGCCGCAAGATCGACGATTTCGAGTTGCGCGACTATCGCGGCACGCCGCATAAACTGGGCGACTTTGCACAGAGTAAGCTGGTCGTCGTCGCGTTTCTGGGGTGCGAGTGCCCGCTGGCCAGGCTTTATGGTTCCCGGCTGGGAAAGCTGGCCGGCGAGTTCGAGTCGCAGGGAGTTGCCTTTCTCGGGATCAACTCGAACCGGCAGGATTCCATCACAGAGTTGGCGGCCTATGCCCGGCAGCAAGAGATCGACTTCTCCTTATTGAAAGACCCAGGTAACGTGGTTGCCAATCAATTCGGCGCGGTGCGGACACCGCAGGTATTCGTCCTCGATCAGGATCGCGTCGTACGGTACTCGGGGCGAATTGACGACCAATATCTCGTCGGCGTGCAGCGTCCGCAGCCGACTCGCCGCGATTTGGCGTTGGCCCTGGAAGATCTGTTGGCCGGCAATCCGGCGCAAGTGGCTGAAACGCCGGTCGCCGGCTGTATCATCGGCCGGACATCGCTGGGCGAACCGCACGGCGATATTACCTATTCGAACCAGATTGCCCGGTTGTTCCAGCGACGGTGTATCGAGTGCCATCGCGAAGGAGAAATTGCGCCGTTCCCAATGACGAATTACGAGGAGGTCGTCGGTTGGGCGGAAACGATCCGGGAAGTCGTCGACGATGGGCGGATGCCGCCCTGGTTCGCCAATCCCGAGTACGGCAAGTTCGCCAACGACGCCCGGCTGAGCGAAGACGAGAAGCAGCTTGTACGCGATTGGCTCGACGGGGGCTGTCCCGAGGGGGATTCAACGCAATTGCCCGAGCCGCAGCAGTATACGCTTGGTTGGCAGATTCCCGAACCCGACCAGGTCATTTATATCCAGGACGAGCCGGTTGTCGTGCAAGCCGAGGGCGTGGTGAAATATCAATACTTCCAGGTCGATCCGGGCTTTACCGAGGACAAGTGGATACAAGCGGCGGAGGCTCGGCCCGACAACCGATCGGTGGTGCATCATATCGTGGCCTTCTTCGTGGCTCCGGGCGAGAAGGCTCGTGGCGGCCGCGGCGCCATGATCGGCTACGCCCCCGGTATGCCGCCCAACAAGTTTCCGCCGGGGGCCGCGTTGCTCGTGCCGGCCGGCTCGAAGGTTGTCTTCCAGATGCACTACACACCCAACGGCAAGGAGCAAAAGGACCGCAGTTTCATCGGGTTGAAATTCGCCGATGCCTCCCAGGTGAAGTACCGTATGGGTGGCGGCATGGTACCCAACAGTTTCTTCGAAATACCGCCCGGCGCCGATAATCATGAAGTGCGTTCAACGCACCATTTCACCAGCGACGCGCGGTTGTTGACGCTCACTCCGCACATGCACCTGCGGGGCAAGTCGTTCCGCTACGAGGCCGAATACCCGGACGGCAAGCGCGAGATTCTGCTGGACATCCCGCGATACGACTTCAATTGGCAATTGCGGTACACGCTGCTCGAGCCGAAATTGTTGCCCAAAGGGACCCGACTTATTTGCACCGCCCATTTCGACAATTCCGAGAAAAACCTCGCCAACCCCGATCCGACCAAGCCCGTCCGTTGGGGCGACCAGACCTGGGAGGAGATGATGATCGGCTACTACAGCACGCTGCCGATGGAAACCGTCGATGCTGGCCAGACGAAGCCCGTCGAGACGACCGCGGGAGAAGGTGGGGAGTGAGGCGGAAGGACGGTTGAGCAGAGGGTGAAATCCGCCGCAGGCGTTGCAGGTTAGGCTTTTCAGCGCTTTCCAGCCTGACTGCGCAACTCGTTGTCCCATCAGGCTGGAAAGGCCTAACCTACATCGGGTGTCGCCGCGTGAATTCGATTATGAATTCCGCGATCTCTGTGGGTGGTCCGCCTTCTGAATGCCACCCAGCCCCTCGCCGCCGCCGCCCCAAGGCGTTAGAATTCTCGCGGACCTTGGCTGGTTGATCATTTCGTTCCTCATGCTTCATCATTCCCCTGATGCGACACCCCCTACTGGCACCAGACCTGCGCGAATTGATCGCCGAGCGAAGCGAGGAACCGCTGCGCGACTTTTTCGCCTCTCACCACCCGGCCGATTCGGCCGAATTGCTCGACGACCTCCAGCCCGATGAGGACCTGTTCGTCCTGAACCTGCTCAACGGCCGCGACCGGGCCGCCGTCTTCTCGTACTTAGAGCCGGAACTGCAAGACGGCGTGGCCGGGCTGATGGAACGCGGCGCACTGGCGGCCTTGTTGACCTACATGTCGCACGACGAGCGTGCCGACCTGGTGAGCCGCCTGCCGCGGGAGCGCACCGAGCAGATCATGCCCCTCTTGGCCCACGCCGAACGCGAGGACATTCGCACGCTGGCCTCGTACCGCGAGGGGACCGCCGGGGCGGTGATGACCAGCGACTACGCCACGCTTGCGCCGGAAATCACCGCGGCGGCGGCCATCGACCGCCTGCGGCACGTGGCGCCCGACCGCGAGACGATCTACTACTGTTACGTCCTCGACGAAGGACGGCGGCTGGTGGGCTTCGTGTCGCTCAAGGACCTGATTCTGGCACCTCCCACGCGGCTCGTCTCGCAAATCATGCAGATGGGAGTCGTCTCGGCCACGGTCGATGAAGACCGCGAGTTAGCCGCGCAAAAGCTGATGGAATACGACTTGATCGCGCTGCCGATCGTCGATGCAGACTCGCGGCTGGTGGGAATCGTCACGCACGACGACGTGATCGACGTGATTGTCGATGAGGCCACCGAGGACGTTTATCGCATGGGCGGCGTCGAACCGTTGGGCGAGACTTACCTCCGCACCCCCTTCGCCACTCTGTGGGGCAAGCGGGGCTTTTGGCTGGCGATCCTGTTCGTCGGCGGGTTCCTGACCACCACGGCCCTGGCCAGCTACGAAAGTCTGTTCATTCAGATTCCAGCCCTGGTGTTGTTCGTACCCTTGATCATCTCAGCCGGCGGAAACTGCGGTTCGCAATCGGCCACGCTGATCACCAGGGCCCTGGCGCTGGGCGAGATTCACCCTCACGACTGGTTTCGTGTGCTCTGCCACGAGATTCTGATGGGCGCCTCGCTCGGACTGACCTTGGGCCTGGTCGGATTCGCGCGCGCATGGTTGACGCCGGCGGACGCCTTGGATGAATTGGACCCCGTGCGGCTGGCCACCGTCGTGGCCATCGGCGTGGCCGCGGTCGTGCTCTGGGGCAATCTGGTCGGCGCGCTGTTGCCGCTGGCGTTGAAACGCGGCGGACTCGACCCCGCGCTGATGTCGAACCCCGTGGTGGCCAGCATGGTCGACGTGACGGGCATCGTGGCATACTTCGCGATCGCGAAGGCGCTGTTGACGTGAACGAGGGTCCAGAATTGTCGTGGAGTTGAATCCGGCTCAGTACCGCAATATACTCAGCGAAACGGATTCTGCGATCCCTGCAACCTAAGAATTCGCTATGAAGAAACAAGACGTCTTGGAGTTGCTCGAACAATTTCCCGACGACAACGTCGACACCGAAGAGCTCATGCGGAACTTGTACCTCAAGAGCAAGCTTGAGGACGCGGTGGAGCGCGGCGACGTTGTCAGCCACGACGAGGTCGTGAAGCGGAGTCAGACGTGGTTCAAGTAGAACCCTTGGTCTACCTCAACGGCCAAATGGTTCCCGCCTCGCAGGCGCACCTGGCGATTTACGACCTGGGTGTGGTGATGGGGGCGACAGTCACTGAAATGACCCGCACTTTCCGCCGCGAGCCTTACCGTCTCGACGACCATCTTGGGCGGCTCTACCGTTCGCTGCGTTACGTGCGGTTCGACATCGGCCTCAGCCAGGCCGAACTGGCGGCCGCCTCGCGCGAGTTGGTGGCGCACAACGCGGCGCTCTTACCCGAGGGAGGCGAACTGGGCCTGATCCATTTCGTCACGGCCGGCGAGAACGCGCTCTACGCCGGATCGGCAGGCGGCGGCGCCAGGACGACGCCCACAGTCTGCGCGCACACATTCCCTTTGCCGTTCGAGCTCTGGTCGAAAAAGATGCGCGAAGGGGTCCACGTCGTCACACCGTCGATCCGGCACGTGCCGCCGCAGTGTTACGACCCAAAAATGAAATACCGCAGTCGGATGCACTACTACCTGGCCGACCAGGAGGCGCGGTTGGCCGACCCCGACGCCGTGGCGCTGTTGCTCGATCTGGCGGGAAACGCCACCGAGACGAGCGGCGCGAACTTTTTGATTGTCGAGCGGGGCGCGATCGTGTCGCCCACGTTGACCAACACCTTGCCCGGCGTCAGCCGCGCAACCGTGATCGAGTTGGCCGCCCGGCTGGGAATTCCGTTCGTCGAGCGCGACGTGCAGGTGTTCAGCGTGATCAACGCCGACGAGGCCCTGCTGGCCAGCACCCCTTACTGCCTGCTGCCTGTCACGAAGATCAATGGCCTGGCGATCGCCGACGGCCAACCGGGCCCCATTTTCCACCGGCTCCTGACGGCCTGGAGCCGCGATGTGGGAGTGGATATCGAAAAGCAGATCTTGGACGAGGCGAAGCCCTGAAAGGGCGTTGCCCCCGGATATTACAGCACCGCACCTTCGATGCTAGAGAAGCAGAAGGCAGAATCGGAAAACAGGGGAAGACATACTCCAGGACAACGACGCCAAAAAATCGGCTCCCGGCTTCAATTCTCCCAGCTCAAACCCTGCGATCCTGGCGCAGCCACTTCGTCGCGATCCACTTTTCACCTGCCCCGACGGGCGCTCCACCGTGAAGCGTGAGCGGGTCGACACGGCCGAGTGAGTCGCAATAGCCGAAATAGACGGCATGCCCGCGCCGCGGGGTGACGCTCAACCCAATTTCAGGAAAAATGGTCTCGCCTCCGGCCTCGACGTCATTGAGGTACATAATCAAGGTGGCGACACGCTGGCCCCCGTTTGCCATGTGGCTGGCGCTGCCCTGCTGCTCCGGAGGGAAATAGTCGAAATGAGGACGGTACTCTCCTCCCATCTCGTACCGCAAGATCTGAATCCCTTCCGCGCGATCGATCGGCCAGCGCAACAGCTCCGACAGGCGCCGATCGATCGAGGCGATGAAGTCGTTCTCCGCGATGTGAAAGTACGTGCCGTAACTTGACCGGTGCTCGATCACTTTTGGCTTGCCAGTGGCGGGGTCGATCGCCGTGGAGCGAGCGAGTTTCTCTTGCGAGCGGCGGACCAGCTCGTCGCACTCCGCGTGCGTAAGTACGTTGGCCAGCACGGCCAGATCGGGCTTCGCGAGGCGGGCCAGCACGGTCACTTCGCGGTCGGCCAGCGCGATGGCGTTACCAGGCGCAAGCCGGCTGGCAGCGTCGCCCCCCGCTTCGCCGTCGCGTGGCGCGGCGGGCAAGGACGTGGCGGCAAGACCCGCGGCCGGTGGGCCGGCCTGGACGCCCGGCGCCTGCGCCACCACCGAGGCAATGGCGGCGCGCGCGAAGCGAGGATCGAACCCCTTTTCGATCATCGCGGCCGCGATCGACTCCGGAGAACAATTCCGCAGCAGGTTCGTCACGATCCATTCGCGCCAGGCTGGTTCCAATGTGGTGATCATGTGCGCAACATATTCTGGACGGAGACGACGGCAGTAGCAAGCAGTCTTGCGCGTCAGTGCGCCATACCGCCCGCGTCGGAGGGGGGCTCGCGGTCGCCGTAGAAACTGTAGAGCACGGGCATCAGGTAGCGGGTCAGGAACAGTGTCGCGATCATGCTCCCCACGACGACGATCGCCAGCGGCTTCTGCGACTGGGCCCCGATCTTGGTCGAAACGGCGGCGGGCAAGAGCCCGAAGATCGCCGTCAGCGCGGTCATCATCACCGGGCGTACGCGGCGCTCGGCGCCTTGCAGAATTGCCTCGCGCAGCGGCAAACCGTGGGACCGGAGTTGGTTGAACGACGAAACCAGAAGCAGCCCATCCATGATCGCCACGCCGAAGATCGACGTGAACCCCACGGCGGCGGAGATGCTGAAGTTCGTGCCGGTCAGGTACAGCGCCCAGAGACCGCCCAGCGAGAGCGCCACCACATTGAACAGCACCACGACCGCGTCCAACAGCGATTTGAATGCCAGGTAGAGAAGAACGAACACCAACACCAACGAGAGCGGGATGATGAATTGCAAACGGCGCTCGCCTTCTTTCATTTGCTGAAACTCGCCGCTCCACTCGTCGCGGTAACCCTGAGGAATCAGGTTCAGCGACCTGACGCGCTCTTGCGCCGCCGCCACGGCGCCGGCCAGGTCGCGCTCGCGGACACCGAACTTGACGGCGACCTGCCGCATTCCCATTTCGCGCGAGATCATCGAGGCGCCCGGACGCACGAACTGCCCCTTGGGGTCGAGCTGGTCGTCGGGGTCGTTCCCCTGCGGCGTGACCAGGTCGCGTATCCTTTCCCGGGGAGCGTTCATCAACTCGTTGACGGCTAAATCACGGCTGCCGGCGATCGAGGGCATTGTGCCGGAAAACCCGCGCGCCGCAAGTCCCCGCGCGGCGCCGGTGAGCGCCGTCGATTCCACGCTCGGCGACGGCCCCGTGGTGACCACATGATCGGTGACATCCACCGGGATATCGAGAATCGCGGTCTCATCGGCCCGCAGCCGCTGCGGCCAGCGGACAATGATATCGTAAGTTTTTTCCCCCTCGATCATCTTCGAGATCGTCTTGCCGCCGAGCGTGGTTTCGATCACGCCCAGCACGTCGGCCACGCTGATGTTCCAGAACGAGCACTTCTGGCGATCGATGGGCAGTTCCAGGTTCGTCTGCCCCATAATCCGGTACAGCCCGACGTCTTTGATGCCCTGGATATCGCTCATTGCCGCCGCGACCTGTTGCCCGATTTTCTCCAGCTCGTCGAGATCGGGACCGATGATCTTGACCGAGTTTTCTCCTTGCACTCCGGAGAGGACTTCGAGCACGTTGTCGCGGATGACTTGCGAGAAATTCCAATTCACGCCGGGAATGGCCTCGCTCAGTTCAGCGCTCATCTCGCGGATCAATTCGACCTTGGTGCGCGCCCGCGTCTGGCCGAACAGCCGCCGCCATCCGGTGCGGGGGACAGTCGGTTCCCAGGTCTCGAACGGCTTGAGCGGCACGAAAAACTCGGCGCTGTAGAAACCGGTGGGGTCGGTGCCCGACTCGGGGCGGCCGAGCTGGCAAACGACGGTTTCGACTTCAGGGTAGCGTCGCAAAATCCTTCGCGCGATCCGCGATTTTTCGGCGTTTTCGTCGAGCGAGACGCTCACGGGAAAAATACCGCGAATCCAAACGTGGCCCTCTTCGAGGGGCGGCATGAACTCTCGACCCACGTGCGGTACCAGGAGGCAGGTCACCGCGATCAGCGCGGCGAACACCGCAAGCGCCGCCCAGCGATGGTTGAGGCAACGCTCCAGGTTTCGCAGGTAGCCGTTCTTGAGGAAGCGGACCAGGAAGTTGTCGCGGCTGGGGCGGAGGTTCTTGAACAACAGCAGGCAGAGCACCGGCGCGATCGTCAACGCCAAGAGCAGCGCCCCGCCCAGCGCGAAAGCGTACGTCTCCGCCATCGGCCGGAAGAGCTGCCCCTCGGGTCCTTTCATCGTGAACAAGGGGAGCATGGCGCAGACCATGATCAACGTCGAGAAGAACAAGGCGCGCTCGATCTCGGAGGCCGCGCGCACGATCCGCTCGCGAGTCGAGAGCTCGGCGTACTTGTCGGTCGAGAGCACGCGGTAGATGTTCTCGACCATGATCACGGTCGAGTCGATGATGATCCCGAAGTCGACCGCCCCGATCGAGAGCAAATTGGCCGACTTGTCGCGGACGAAGAGCACGAAAAAGGCGAAGACCAAGGCCAAGGGCAGGTTGATCGCGATGATGATCGCGCTGCGGACGTTGCTCAAGAACATCAGCAGGATCACCGTCACCAGCACGATCCCCACGAGCAGGTTCTCATGGACCGTTTCGGTGGTGGTGTTGATCAGATCGGTGCGGTCGTAATAGGTTTCGATCTTGATGCCCGGCGGCAGGCGGCCGGGCGTGTCGTTCAGCTCGTCGATCTTGGCCTTGACCCGCTTGAGCGTGGGCAGCGACTCGGCCCCCTTGCGCAATAGCACCAGGCCCTGAACGGCCTCCTCGTCGTCGATCCAGAGCCGTTGCCCGCTTTCGTCGAGCACGACGTTGTCGTCGGCGTCCGTTCGCGGCCGGCTAAGCGACATTTTTCCCAGGCGGGTCTTAAAGCCGACGACGACGCCGCGCGTCGAGATTTCGTCATCGGGAGGGAGCGGGCCGCCGTCGACGATGTCATCGACCCGGACCGCGGCGTTGTTGGTGGTCGAGATCACGACCTGCCGAATCTGCCGCAGCCGCCGTTGCTCTTCGGCGCGGAGGTACTCGCGGGCAGTCACGGGGTCGTCCATGTCCTTGGCCAGGATGCGCTGCATCGGATCGCGTCCACGGCCGAACAGTCCCAAGCTGCGGACCACGGCCGCCGTTTCGCCCTGGATCAGGTAGTCGCCGCTGACGTTGGCGTTGCTCTCGGCGATCGCTGTGCGGAGTTGCTCCAGCGTGATGCCGTAGCGTTTCATGCGGTCGGGATCGGGGTGAATCTCGTAGCGTTTGAGCTCGCCCCCGAAGCTGGTCACATCGACGACGCCCGGAATGCGCCGGAACTCACGTTCCAGCGTCCAGGTTTGCAAGCTGCGCAGATCCTTGAGGTTGTAGATGTCACGCCCGTAGGCGTCTTTGGGGCAGGTCACGGCGTAGCGCAAGATTTCGCCGATCGGCGAGCGGGGCGAGATTTCGGGCGTGACGCCGTCGGGCAATTCGGCGATCTGCAAGCGGTTGATCACCTCCTGCCGGGCACGGAGGTATTCGAAGCCGTACTCGAACTGGAAGTTCAGCCATGACAATCCGAACAGCGACTTGCTGCGGCTGTACTTCAGGCCCGGCATGCCGGAGAGCACGACTTCCAAGGGAATCGTCACCAACCGCTCCATCTCCTCGGCCGAGCGGCCGGGGTACTGGGCGATGACTTCGACGATGGCCGGGGCCGGATCGGGATAGGCCTCGACGTTCACGTGATAGAACGAGTAGCCCCCCACCGCGGCCAGCGCCAGCGCCAGCAGGACCACGATCAGCGGGTTTTGCAGCGACCATTGGATCAGCCTGGCGACCATGTGGCGGAAGGACGAAGGATGAAGGATGAAGGATGAAGTCGGAGGGCGGAAGTCGGAGCCCTGAACCAATAACCAATGACGAACGACTACTTCGATTGCTGCGCCGCGCGTTGTTGTTGTTGCAGGGCTTCCTTGAGCTCCAGCGCGCCGGCGGCGACCACGCGCTCCCCCTCGTGCAGCTCCTCGACCCCCTTTTGCTGTTGCTCCTCGGAGAGCACGCTTCGGACGTAAACACGGTCGTGGTAACGCCGCACGACCGACAATCGCCGGCTCGAAAAGCGTGTGGGGTCGGATGGGTCCTGCACCAGGACGACGCTGCGCTCGCCGTCCTCGACCAGGGCCCGGGTCGGAATTTCAACGACGTCGTCCTCGGGCGGCAGCTCGATCGTGGCGTTGACGAACTGGCCGGCGGTGAACTTGCCATCCGGGTTGGGCACGTGACCGAAGACCAGCGCCATGTGTTCGCTGGCGTCGATCAGGTCGCCGAACTGGTCGAGGAAGCAGGGGATTTCGCCCGCCGCCGGGTTCGAATTGAGACGCAATTTGGAAGGGATCGGCTTTGGCATCGACCTCAGGTAAGGGAGGTCCTCTTCGTAGACGTGCAACAGCGCGATCAGCTCGGTCAGATCGGCCAATTTGTAGAGGTCGTCGTTGGGGTCGACGATTTCACCCATCGTCACATTGCGTTCCACGATCGTGCCATTGATCGCGGCGGGCACGACGGCCCTTGCCCATTCGTCCTGGTCGATGCCGCCGAACGTGGACTCGCCCTGGAATATTCGCTTGGCTTCCGCGACGACGCCTTCGACTTCGTCGTGCGTCAGCAACCACGAACGGAGCGTATTGCGAGCCCTGCGGACCGCCGTGCGGCCCACGTCGACCAGGCGTGTCTGGTCGGCCATTTCCTTGGGAGTGAGAGCGCCTTTCGTGTAGGCGACGCGGAACTCTTTTAAGATGTTCTCGTCGGTCCAGAGGCGGATCAGGGCGTCGATCAGCTCGCTCTTCTTCTCGCCCAATTCACGGCTTAGCACGACCGCCATCATCTGGCCCTCCTCCACGTCGTCCATCCAGCCGACGGGACGGCGGCGCGGCGGGCCCTCAGGATACAAAGGATTGGGTTCCTCTTTCATCGCCAGCTTGACGATCTGGCCAGGAAAGCGCGCGTGGACATGCACCAGCCGAGCCGGGTCGATTTGTAAATTGCCGCGCAGAATGAGCGTACGCGGGCGGGTGGGCTTCGTGACGATGGCGGTTTTTAGTCCGTTCAGCGTGACTTGCTTCGGTGTCAGTTCGATGAAGCCGCCGGCGCCGTCTTCGACGGCTTCCTCTTCACCCGTCTCCACGGGTTTGCCTACGCTCGATTCCCAAGCCGCGACAAATTTGGGGCCGTAGTACCACGCGCCGGCGATACCCGCGCCGAGCAGAACCATGATTACGGTGATGATCAGAGGTTTTTTCATGGGCACGCCTCTGTACTACTACCCCTGACTGAGGTCCAGGCCAAGGAAAAGCTGACGCAAAGTCGCCAGGGACTTCCCCCAAGGGTACGTCTGTCTGGCGTCGGAAACAAACCGCCCCAACCCGCGCGGAAGGTAAATCGGGCAGACTGGGCAAGGGGGCCGGCACATCGGCTATGAAACATGCCGTGCAAGCTTATCCAACCCGCGCGAAATCGTTGATTGGCACAATCGACGCAACCGATAGTAACCCTAGGGCTGCGCACACCCTACGGCTGCGCGCATTCTACGCTTGCGAGCTTGTCCTTGTCACGACGGATGCCCACTTATTACCGGATTGTAACCTTGGCGCGCCCCGCCCGGGCGAACCGAGCCGCGTGGCTGCTTGGTCTCGCGCTGGCCTGCGTCGCTGGTTGCCGGTTGCCGTTTGGCAAGCAATCGGTTTGGGCCGACACGTCGTACCTTGATGCGTCACGCGGAACCAGCCCGTCACGAGCGCGCGGCGCATCGGGCACGTCATCCGCACCCACACTGCCCAGCCGACAAAGCGCGGCCGAAACAAGCCTCGCGTACGGCGGCTCGCCGCGCGCCACCGTGATTCCGGCCGCGCCAAGACCGCCAAACGCGCCCGTTACGGCCGTGCCGGCCGCTTCCCGCGCGGTTCGTCTGGCTCAGGCGCAACAAGACCTTCCACCGCCACCCCAGGATACGGAGCCGCTCGAAGGACCATCGATCAAAGAGCGGTTGAACATCCCCAAGGAATTGCCGGGAGCTGAGACGCCCGCGGTTCCGATGGTGCCCTATGCGCTCGACAATTTGGAAGCCCGGCAGGCCCTGGTCCGCAAACTATTCCCCGACCTGCCCCCGGCGTGGGAATTGGGGCCGGCCGAGGCGCGGCCCGAAAAACTCGGACATCCCGATTACGATTTGACCGAACAGGACCATCATTGGGAGCTGGGACTCCCCGAATTGCGTCCCGACGAACGCCCGACGACTCTCGACGACTTGCAGCAAGTCGCTTCCGTCTACAGCCCGCATATCATTCAGGCCCGTGCCGATATCATCTCATTCCGCGGCACGGCCATTCAGGCGGGCACGCATCCCAACCCGATCGTCGGCTACGAGTCGGATACGGTCGGCTCCTCGCAAACTCGCGATTATCAAGGGGCCTACGTTTCGCAAATCATCAAGACGATGAACAAGCTGGGCTTGCAGCGGTTGGTGGCCGACATGGACCACCTCAACTCGCAACTCGCGCTGCAAAAGGTGCGAATCGAGGTCAGCTCGCAGGTCAAGTCCGATTACTACTCGGTGCTGGTGGCGGAGCAGAATGTAATCATCAGCGCCGCCCTGGTCCGTTTCACCGAGCGGGTGTTGACGCTGCAGACCGAAATGCTCAGCTCGGGCAAAACGGTCCCCTATGAACCGGCCCAGTTGCGGACGCTGGTCGAAGCGGCCCGCGCGACTCTGGTGGCGGCGCAGAACCGATACGTCGCGAGCTGGAAGAAACTGGGCGCCACCGTGGGCGTGCCCGACCTGCGGCCGTCGCAATTGGCGGGCCGGGCCGATGCGCCGCCGCCCGCGATCAAGTACGAAGACGCGGTGGCACGGATGTGGAGCGTTCACCCCGACGTACTGGCCGGGCGAAACATGATCGCCCGGGCCCGCTACCAACTGCGTCTCGACCGGATCAAGCCGATTCCCGACGTGTACGCCTATTTGACGGTCCAGAAAGACTTCACGACGCCCGGCGTCAACCATGTCGCGTACAACTCTCAAATCGGCGTGCCCTTGCCGCTCTTCGACCGCAACCGCGGCGGAATCATCAACGCCGAGGGCGACTTGATGTCGGCAGAGCAGCAAGTGAACCGCATGCGGTTGGATTTGCAGCGGCAACTGGCCGAAGTCTTCGGCGAGTACGAGACCAACCGCAGCAACGCCCAGCGCTATCGCGACATGGTATTGCCCGACGCCACGCGGGCCTACCGAGGTGTCTACGGCCGTTACATCCAAAAGGCCGGTGAAGTACTAACCGTCACGGATATCGCATTCGCCCAGCAGCAACTGGCGACGTTCATCGCCTCGTACATCGATTACCTCAACGGCCAGTGGCAGTCGTTGGCCGATCTGGCGAACCTGCTGCAAATCGACAACCTCAACGACTTGTACGACATACGCAACGCTCCGGTGGAACCGCTGCCGAATCGCACGCCGCCCGCGCAGAAAGGAGGGAAATGACATGGTCAGGTCCCTTCTGCTGATGTGCGTAGTGTCTTTGCACGGATTGGTCGGCCAGGTTGCCGCGCAGACATCCGGCCCGCGGATCGGCCCTCCGGCCCGGCCTGGCGACGAGAACGAATCGAGCCTCGAATTGTTGCCGCGGCGCAGTCCGTTCCAAGCCACGCTCGAGGGTGAGGAGCTGCCATCGTCTCCCCAAGGGGAGGCCGACGATCAAGACACCGAAACCATCGTGTTGCCGTCGCAGCCGCCTGAACCGGCGCCGCCCCGTTGGGGCCCGCTCGACGCCGCGGCGCCGCAAGTCGCATTCCCGGCGCGCGACTACGACATGGTCGGGCCGCCCCGCGGAATTTTCCAACGTTACACGGGGCAGCTCTACCGCCGCCGCGTCCGCGATCCGAATACGCTGCTGGCTGAAGATTATCGCCTGAACGCGCCGATCGACCTCAACCGGCCCGACGGCATCGCGCCGGCCGGCGTGCTGGGCGATCACACGCTGAAAAGCTCGCAGCTCTTGATTTCTTATCGCTACAATGTGACTTCCTTCGACGGAAATCTCAATGGCACGCAGCCCGTCAGTACGGCGGCGATCCTTGCGGCATTCACCTTCGCCCCCACCAGGATGACGTTTCAACAGCACTTGATCTTGTTCGAGTACGCTCCGACCGACGACTTGACGATGATGTTCCGTCTTCCGATCCAGGAGATCGACATCGAGTTCGTCGACCAAGGTGGACACCAGGTCCATACCGCCAACACGCAACTCGCCGACATTCCGATCACGTTCATGTACGCGCTGAAGCGCTGGAACCGGCAGCAGATCCACCTCAATTTCGGCCTGAGCACGCCGACCGGCCTCATCGACACGCTGACCGACCATGCGACCGCGGGCTCGCCAAACCTTGGTTACCCTCAGCGAACCAGCTCGGGCACGTGGGACCTGCTGCCGGGCTTGACCTACACCGGGCAGAGCGATCGCTGGACCTGGGGCGCCCAGGCGATGGGCACGGTGCGTATGGGACGCAACCGTTTCGACTACACGCTAGGCGACCGAGTCGATCTGACGCCCTGGCTGGCTCGCCGCTGGACATGCGGGCTGAGCACTTCGGCGCGACTCGCCGCGCAAATCGTCGGCAACGGCCGCGGCGTGGGGACTTACAGGCAGAATCCGTCGCAGGCGCCCGCGACGATCCTCGATACGACGCTTGCGCCGACGAATCGCCTCGATACTTTGGGCGGGCGTCGGATCGACCTCTTGTTCGGGCTGAACTACAATTTCGCCGATCGGCCGCGGCTGCCCGGCTCGCGCCTCTCGATCGAACCGGGCTTTCCCATCTACCAGTCGCTCAATGGTCCCCAACTGCGAGCCCGTTGGCTATTGAACTTCAGTTGGAACATCCTTTGGTAAGGCCGCTCGCACGAAGATCTTAACCAAACGTGTCGTAGGTGAAATCAAAAGCGATGGGTGTGTAAATATCTTCAGGTCCCTCTGACGATCGCGCTGGTGGGGGTTGCGGCGTCAAGAAACGTGCCGCAACCCCTTGGTTTGCCGTGGATGGAGCACGCTCGGTCAATTCGAAGGACGAAGTTGCGACGCAAAAACGACGCTGAACCAAAAGAGACCGTCCACCCCATCCCAGAAGCAGCGACGAACGATGTTGGCACCGCACGATCGTGATGGCGGAGAGGCGCGACGGTACACGTCGCGCCGGCCATTTAGAGTTATCGCAGGTTTTGGTTGGCGATTGACGAGCCCGCGCCGTCATGGTGCCGCCCAACTCGTCGCGGGCGGGAAGGTGCGGGACATTCCTAGGCGCCGGCGCGCGCCGCCGACGTTTGCCGCACGCCTTTGGCAAATCCTCTCCGGCGGCGGTCGTGAAACCGCGCGACCGCCCGCGGCAAAAACTCCTGGTGCTCCATCGACATTCGCTCCACTACTCACATAGCACCGTCCGGCCGTGGGGGAAGGAACAAGTCTTAAGCGGCAACGAGCCGCCCCGCCGGGCGCAGTCGGCGCGGTTTCCAATCGACCGTCGATGGCTGCTTCCTCTGGGGGTCGTGGAGACGCAGGAGTTTTTACCGCAGGCGTAACCTTCAGCTGCTTCCTGCTGTCGACCTTGCTGTTGCTGCACCACACGGGGCGACGGTACGATATAATGGCCTTTGTTCAAGCCCCACATTGTAAACTCGACTGCAATGCCCTCGTGCAACATCAATCTGCCGGCCGCCGCGACCTTGGTACTTCTCTTTGTCACTCCACAGGTCGCGGCCGAACCATCGCCACCAAAAAAGGCTGAGACTGGGCTGGTGTCGGACAAGAAGATTGAGGCGCTGCTTGAGCCGATACGGCAGAAGTATAAGGTCCCAGGAATTGTGGCGGGTATCGTTGAAGACGACACACTGGTCGTCGCCGGCGCGATTGGCCTTCGCAAAATCGGCTCGCCGCAAGCGATCACCGTCAACGACAAGCTGCACCTGGGATCGGATACCAAGGCGATGACCGCCACGGTTCTGGCGGAATTGGTGGAGCAGAAAAGCCTCTCGTGGGATTCAACGGTTGGAGACGTATTTCCAAGGCTCAAAGCGGGTTTCCATGCCGACTTTCGCCCGGTGACCTTGGAGCAGCTTTTGACTCATCGCGCCGGACTGCCGGCCAATGGCGACTGGTGGTCGCTCGGTAAGGGCCCAGTTGTCAAACAGCGCGAGACACTGCTGAAAACCATGCTCGCCAGCCCGCCGGTCGATGCACCGGGAACCAGGTTCCTCTACTCCAACGCCGGTTACGCCATCGCCGGCCACATGGCCGAGCAAGTGACCGGGAAATCGTGGGAACAGTTGATAACCAACCGGCTATTCAAACCATTGGGGATGTCATCGGCCGGGTTCGGGGCGCCGGGCGCGAAGAACAAGGTGGAAGAGCCTTGGGGCCACCGCCTGGTTTCGGGTGCGGAAGAGGCGTCGCAAGCCGACAACGCCCCGGCGCTGGGACCGGCGGGAACGGTGCATTGCTCGCTCGCCGACTGGTCCAAATTCGTTGCGCTGCATCTACAGGGAGCGCGCGGCAAGGGTAAAATCCTCAAGCCCGCCATGTTTGAAAAGCTTCACACCCCGCCCAAAGGCGGGGACTATGCTTTTGGCTGGATCGTCGTCGAGAGACCGTGGGCGAAAGGGCGGGCGCTGACCCATTCGGGGAGCAACACGATGTGGTATGCAACCGTGTGGATCGCACCGGCGCGGAACGCCGCATTTCTCGCCGTCGCCAATCATGGCGACGCGCCCGGCGCAGAGGCATGCGACTCGACGATCGGGGCTTTGATCGAGTATTACGACAAGCGCGCCAAGTAGCGGCGGCGGATCCACGAATAACCTACGATGGGCTAGCGAATCGATCCGCCGACGTTGGGTGAGTTGCCAAAGCCCGGATATCCCCAACCCCAGTAGGTGTAATAGGGATAGCCGTTTCCGGTCCCGACCCAAGAGCCTGGGTAACCGTACTTCGGCGCATAGGCGCGGTATTGGCACTGCGGATAACCGTGGTAGCCGTACCCGAAGCCGCGATACGCGCTGAAGCCAATCCGGCCGTAGCCGGTCGGACCGCCCCGCTGGTACTGCCAGTTGTGACCGGGCACCAAAAATAGCCCGCTGATGGTCTGAGGCGTGCGGGCGACCGACTTCACCTTGGCCTGGCGCGCCTGCCGAATCGGTTCGTTCTCGGCCGCCTTTGCCGAACCGGCAAACGGCGATATCACCGCGACCAATAACGCGATTCGGGCCAAGCGTTTCATGTTGATCTCCCTGACCACCAAAGTCGCAAGTGGGCAGCGTCCACCCTACATAGCTTCGCCATTGCGCAGGCCGAATCAACGGCATTTCCGTTTCATGCCGGAAATCCAGATGAGTTTTCGCCCGCCGCCCATCCAGCCCAATTTGCCAAGCTCTTCGTCATCCCAGATTCGTGCGATTCGAAGGTCTTCCGTCATGGTTCCAGGACTGGCACGAACCGCGCGTTGACATTGACGCGGCGAGATAGGCGAGCATATAAGTCGCCCGCTCGTATCCGTTTTCGCCCAAGTTGGCTTTCTTTCCATCATCCGAATACCTCCTCGTCATGTCCCTCGCCATTTGCGAATGAAGTTCCCATCCGTTTCGTTCGTTTCTTTCTCTCGAATTGCGACATGGGTTCCGACTCGCCGTCAGGTTTACTTGCTGGTGGCGCTTGGAATCGCGTTGCGCGCCTGGCACTACCTGCGCGAACCGTCAATCTGGGGCGACGAGGCGGCACTGATCGTAAACGTCCTGGGCAAGGACTTTGGCGAGCTGCTTGGACCGCTATTGCTTCACGAGGCGGCCCCACCGCTTTTTCTCTGGCTCGAAAAGACGGTCAGCATCGTGTTTGGCGACGGCCCGTACGCGCTGCGCTTCATCCCGTTCGCGGCAAGTTGTGTGAGCATGGTCCTGATGGCCTACGTCGGACGCCGCGTGGTTCGCGCGGAGGCATTGGGCTGGGTGTTGATACTGTTCGCCGTTTCCGACAGGTTGTTGCACCATGCGTGCGAAGCCAAGCAATATGCGTTGGAATGCCTGGCCGGCGCGGCGCTTTTGGGACTATACGTCGGTTTGCGGTCCTGGTCCTTGCCAAGACAGCTCGCGCTGCACGCGGTTCTCGCACCCTGCGTGATGTTCATGTCGTACTCGGCGTGCTTCCTCTACGGCGGTTTGCTCTTGGCGCTTTTGCCGCGGGTTTGCCGGCGCGGCGGCGCCGCCTTGGGACCAATAAGGCTTGGATACTGCATGCTTGGGCTGGCCGTCGCCGGGAGCTTCGCACTTATGCTCATCGGCCCGATCAAGTGCCAGCGTGATCCGGTCATCGTGCTGGACTGGATTCGAGCGGGATATTTCCCTGATTGGAAACGGGCCTGGTCCATCCCCTTTTGGAGCGTGAAATCGACCCTGGAATTGTTCGACTACTATTGCCGTCCCGTGGGTCACCTGTTGGCTCCGGTGGTGGCGATTGGACTGGCCGGTGTATGGCGACGGCATGGCGCGGAACTGGCGGCGTTCTTGACGCTGCCGATCGCCCTGGCGTTTGGCGCGTCGCTCTTGATGGCTTATCCGTACGGTGGCGCTCGCGTGATGTGCTTTTCGCTGCCCGCCATCGGTCTTTTGGTCGCCGAAGGCATTCCGCCCACGCTCGCCTGGCTCAGTCGCCGCCGTCGCCTGGCCGCGGCGATCTTGGTGCTGGTGCTTTTCATCCCCGTGGCGCGCACGGCCGGTCGCGCCGTTTTTCCCTGGAACCGCGCCGACAGCAGCGGGGCCGCGAAATACGTGCTGGCACACCGCCAGCCCACCGACCTCGTGATGGGCAACGTCTGGGATTACGTGTACCTGTTTCGTCACTTGGGCCCCTCGTTCGCGCTATTGGACCCGCAACGCGTGGGGCCGGCAACCGATCGGATGTGGGTCCTGATTACGGCGGGTACGCAGGCTCAATGCGAGCGCGAATTCTGCGCGGGAGTGCCGCCAGGTTGGGAAATTGCGGAGGAACATGAGTTCTCAAAGACCGCGGTCTACCTGGTGTGCCGCGGCAAGCGAGTCGCTTCGGTCGCCGGTTCGAAGTCGAATCGTTGAAAGCAGGGGGATCTAGGGATGATGAGGGGATAGGGGGATGAAGGATGAAAGAAAAGGCCCCGAATGTAAAGCCGACAAGAACCAATGACCAATGACAAGGGATGAACGACACGTATTGCCCCGCCTGGGGCCTTGCGAGTACACTCCCGGCCCTCTCGTTATCGCCTTCACACGGTTTGCTGAGCGTAAACGCGACAAGGAGGTCGCCCTTTGCTCTCTAAGTGGCCAATTCGAGTCAAGTTGCGCATTGGCCTCGGTCTCTTGCTGGGGATCGTAATCACACTGAGCTGGAGCGCGATCTATGGCCTTTATGCCTACCGTAGCCTGGTGCGCAGCCTGAGCCGGCGCGTGGAAGAGCTGCCCAAATCGAACCTCCTGAATCAGAGCGTGACCGACTTGCGGGTGGCACTGGCCGACGACGACCTGCCGACGTCTTTGGGAGATTCGCCCTCGAGCCGACAGGGTCCGTCGGCGCGGAGACGTTGGGCCAAGGCGGATTTCGGCCTTCAATTCGCTAGGGTCGAGCGGATGTTCGAAGACTATCGGCGGCAACTCGCCGAGAACCCCGACCGCGGCGGCATCAGCGATAACGCCCAGGAATGGGACACCGTCGACGAAATCGAGTCGGTCCTGGCGGAGATCAAGAAGAACGCCGACCGCGACGCCGATTGGGCTTTCCGCGATAGGGACTTGTTGAGCAAGCTCAACGTCGATCTGAACAAGTTGCAGAAGCTGACGGCCGAGCTTCCCATCCACCTCTATCGCAGCATCCTTGAGTTCAGCGCCGAAGCCCGGCGGGAGTACAAAACGCTGCTCGGCCTGACCTGGGCCACCAGCATTTCGACCATCGGGATCTTCGCCTTGTTCCTGCGGCTCAGCCTGCGGTGGGTTTTCCGGCCGTTGCGGGTGCTTGTCGATGGCTCGCGCCGCGTCGCGGCGGGAGAATTCGATTACCGCATTCGCCTCGACACGAACGACGAAATGTCGGAACTTGCCGGCGCGATGAACGACATGACTTCACGGTTCCAGGCCATCCGCGACGACCTCGACCACCAGGTGCGCGAGCGCACCAAGCAGGTGGTCCGCGGCGAACAATTGGCCAGCGTCGGTTTTCTGGCGGCGGGCGTGGCCCACGAAATCAATAATCCGCTGGCGTCGATCGCCATGTGCGCCGAGTCGCTCGAGGGGCGCATGCGCGACGTGCTCGCGGCCGACGACCCTCTCTCGGGCGACAACGCAGGTCAGAAAATCATTTTTGACTACCTGCGCATGATTCAGAACGAGGCCTTCCGCTGCAAAGGGATCACTGAAAAACTCCTCGATTTCTCACGCATGGGCGACGTCAAGCGGCAGGCGACCGAGCTCCGCGAGCTCGTCGAGGGAGTCATCGACTTACTGGGCCACCTGGGTAAGTACCACGAGAAGCAGATCCGTCTGCTGCCAGGCCGGCCGGTTTGGGTATCAGTGAATCCGCAGGAAATCAAGCAAGTCGCGCTCAACCTGCTGACCAACGGCCTTGATAGCGTCGAGGCGGGCGGCACGGTGACCATCGAGCTGGATGACGCCGGCGGTGAGGCCGAGATGACCATCAGCGACGACGGCTGCGGCATGACGGGTGAAGTCTTGGAACACCTCTTCGAGCCGTTCTTCACCCGCCGTCGCAGCGGACAGGGGACCGGTCTGGGACTCTCGATCACGTACCGGATCGTCGCCGATCACGGGGGAACGATTACCGTGGAAAGCGACGGCCCCAACCGGGGCGCGACTTTTCGCGTCCGCCTGCCGCTGGTCCGGCATGGCGCGGTCGAACGAACCACTTACGATTTAGCCTATCAAGAAGGCGCCATGCGATAGGCCCCTTGGCCTTTGCCAACAGCTTTTCGTCTAAACGCCCAAAACGCCTGACCCCTCATGCCAAACATCCCCACCAAGCCGCATAAACGTCTGAAGCTGCTGTTCGCCGACGACGAGCGCTCGTTGCAGGAGCTGATGAGCCACGAACTGCCCCGCTTGGGACACGAAGTCACGATCTGCCCCGACGGCGCCGTGGCGGTGGCCGCCTTGGAGCGCAACACCTACGACTGCATTTTGGTCGACCTCGACATGCCCAAGCTCTCCGGCATTCAGGTCATCGCCAAGGCCAAGGAACTTTCGCCCGACACCGAAGCGGTGGTGCTCACCGGCAAGTCGTCGCTGGAATCGGCCGTCGCCGCGCTGCGCCAAGGCGCTTTCGACTACCTGACCAAACCCTGCAAGCTGGCCGAAATCGAATCGCTCCTGGAGCGGGTGGCCGAAAAACGCGAGTTGACTAACAAGTACCGCGCGATCAAACGGCGGCTCGAACGGATCGAAGGGGGATCCCAGCTCATCGGCGATTCGCCGGGCATGGACCAGGTCCGAACGATGATCGGCAAAGTGGCCCCCACGAACTCGACCGTGCTCGTGCTGGGCGAGACGGGCACCGGCAAAGAGCTGGTGGCCCGCGCCGTGCATGACCAGAGCGTGCGGGCGGAATTGCCTTTCGTGGCGATCAATTGCGGCGCGCTGCCCGAGAGCCTGATCGAGAGCGAGTTGTTCGGACACCGCAAGGGATCGTTCACCGGCGCCGACGAGCACCGCGTGGGGCTGTTCGAGGTAGCCAACGGCGGAACGATTTTCCTGGACGAGATCGGCGAGTTGCCCAAGTCGCTGCAAGCGAAGCTGCTGCGGGTGCTCGAAAGCGGTGAAATCCGCCGCGTCGGCGACAACGAATCGTTTACGGTCGACGTGCGCGTGGTGTGTGCCACGCACCGCGACCTCGACGAAATGGTGGCCGAGGGTGACTTCCGCGAAGACCTGATGTTCCGCATCAATACTTTCGAGATCCACCTCCCTCCGTTGCGCGACCGGGTCGCCGACGTTGCGCAGCTTGCGCGGCATTTGCTCAGGCGCTTCCGGCCGAACGCGCGGCCAGGCGACGAGCTCATCAGCGACGACGCGATCGCGGCTTTGCAGCAGCACGTCTGGCCGGGCAATGTTCGCGAACTGGCCAACGTCGTGGAGCACGCGGCGATTCTCTGCGACTCCGGCCCGATCACCGCCGCCCACTTGCCAAGCAAGTTCGCCAACCGCCGTCTGCGCGGTCCGCACTTCAAGACATTCGCCCCGCAGTCGCTCCGCGAGGTCGAGCTTCAAGCCATCCAGCAGTCGCTCGACCGCCATGCGGGCAACAAGCCCAAGGCCGCCGAGGAGCTGGGTATCAGCCTCAAGACGCTCTACAACAAGCTGAACCAGGTCAGCCAGTTGGAACAGTCGGCGTGAAGGAGGCAACGCGCCTCTTCGTCTTTCAGGATCGCCAGCCTGGTCGATTCATGACCCCTTAGCCGGCTTCGCAAGAAGTCGGGACGTGCTAGCCGCGTCTCATCGCCAGGCAGAGCAGAAAGGCGATCGCGGACACGGTGGCGAAGTCGCCGATGAAGGCGTTGGCGGCGAGCACGCCCAGCGCGCCGAGCGCCGCGTAACCGAGCCGCGATTTCGATGTCGCCGTCGATCGAAAGTCGCGGCGTTTGTCGCCCGTTTCCGAGCAGTCGGGCGCGAAAAACACCTTGTCGCAGCCCTCGCAGACAACGTCGCCCTGGGCCGGCAGATCCGGTTGTGATCCAGGATCGGCCTGTCCCGCTTCAATGGGGCCGCGGCTTTTGAGGCGCGGCGCCATTGACGCAACGTCGTGGAAGCGCGAAAGTGTTGGTCGTTCCAGCGCTTTCCGCGCCGACCGGGGCGCGGACGCACTGTAGAGTTCCCATGCCGGAGGTCAAACGCGGCCAACTGTGGTGCGGGCGGCCAACGGCCACCCAAGAGGGACGGCTTGAGCCTGGGGTCGAAAGCCCCTCTGCAGCGGGGAGAGCCGTGCGTAAGTCGTTGCAGATAAGGCAAGTTCAAATGCGCCGATTGGCGCATTTGATTCGTGACGCGCTAGCTGATTGCGGAATGGAGGGGCCGCGGCCCGCAACCAGAGCGTCTTCTACGTGGCGGCTCAGAGAACCTTCGGTGTCCCTAACACCTTCCACCCTCGTCCCCCAATCACCGGGGGGCTCAGGCCCCCCGGCTCGCCAAGCTAAAGCCAAAAGCGCCACGAAACCGGGCGCTTTGACCAAAATCGAGCGCTTTTTTTTCGAGATTATACCTGCCCATGGTTATACCTCATCGGGCCGGAAATCGCTTGCTAGCAGACGATGAGACATTCTCTCATAGGGTGGTGGCTGATGGCAGAGCGTCAGCGATGCCCCGGCTGGAAGGCGACCGGGGCATCGCCTAGCCCTCTGCCCCAGCCACCGTGAACGTCTCGTTGCATGACCTCTCATTGCATGACCTCGCAGTATTGTTGGCGCCGCGCTCGACGTCTTTTTGCGCGTGGCGGCTTGGCGGAGGGGGACGTTACGTGTCAGGCTGGAAAGCCTAACCTACATGTGGGTGCTGCGAAAAACCGTGGCGGATGCTATAATTCGGGTTGCCCGCAGGGAATTCGAGCTAGCTTATGCCGCACCCGCTGCAACTTCAGATCGGCGCGGTCCGCCGTCGTGCGAAGAGGCTGGTTCTAACTCACGCGCTGGGTTGCGTGGCGGGCGTCGTGCTGGCAGCCGTAATCGTGCTGGTTCTGGCCGACTACCTGATCCATTTTCAGGACCGCGGGGTGCGAATTCTGGCCCTGGCGGTTCTGATCGGTCTCGGTGGATGGGCCGGCTACCGGTTCCTGTGGATGGCGCTCGGCGCCGGTTACTCCGACGTGGCGCTGGCGCTGAAGATCGAGCGGCGGTTTCCCGAGCTTGCCGACCGTCTGGCCAGCACGGTCGAGTTCCTTGGCCAGCGCGAAGACGACCCGCAAGCCGGGTCGGCCGTGCTGCGGCGGGCGGTGATCGCCGAAACGTGCGCGGCCGTCGAGCGGCTCGATTTGTCGAGGGTGTTCGAGCCCCGTCCCGTCCGCCGCGCGCTCTTCGTTTCCGGAGGCGTGGCCGTGCTCGCCTTGCTATTGGCGGCATGTGGTCCACGCACGGCGATGATCGGCCTCACTCGGCTCGTCAATCCGTTGGGCCAAGCGACCTGGCCGAAGTCGAACCATCTGGCTTTCAAACATTCCATCGACCGCGTGGCCCTGGGCCAGCCGTTCGAGATCGAAGCGATCGACTCCGAGGGGGCGCCGCTGCCCGATGAGGTGTTTCTGCACGTTCGCTACCACGACGACGGCGCGACGCGATCGGATCAGGTCGAACCGATGCGGTTTCTCGACGGCGCCATGACGTTTCGTAAGGATGCCGTCACCCGTCCCTTCGCCTATCGGGCCGTGGGGGGCGACGACGACTCGATGCCGTGGATCGATTTAGAGGTTGTCGAGCCGCCCGCCGTCGAGCAATTGACGTTGTCGCTAAACTACCCCGAGTACACCGGCTGGCCCGCCGGCCGGAGCGATCCGCACATTCGCGCCTTGGTCGGAACGCGCGTCGAGTTGTCGGCAAGCACCACCAAGCAGCTCGCGTCGGCGGTGCTGCACGTCGAGAACGGAACCAACATCCCGGCCCGGCTGGCCGACGACGGTTTCGGGTTTTCGCTGCCGGGTCCGCAAGACGAGGTGTTCATCGTCGAAAAGTCAGGGGCTTACTGGTTCGAGCTCACCGACCGCGAAGGATTCGGCAGCGGTCAACAGGTGCGCTACGAGATCCGCGCGGTCGACGACCTGGCGCCGAGCGTGGCCATCGAAGAGCCCTCGGCAAACGTCTACGTCACCGCCGACGCGGAGGTGCCATTGCGAGTCGCGGCCAAAGACGACCTGGCGATCCGCCGAGTGGCGGCGCATTACTCGCGAACCGACAAGTCGGACGAGGGAGAAACGGTCGTCGTGCTGTACGAGGGACCCGAGGTCGTCGCGCGGCCCGAGGGGGCCCGTCCCGTGAGTGAAGCCGAGTTGGGCGAGTCGCGCATGGTCGAACACCGCTGGGACCTGCGGCCGTTGGGTCTCAAGCCCGGCACCCAGCTCACGCTGTTTGCCACCGCGGCCGACTTTAAGCCGCAGTTTGGGCAGAGCCAACCTCGGCGGCTTTCGATCATCACCCCCGACGAGCTGCAAGACCGATTGGCCGAGCGGCAGGATTTCATCCACGACGAGCTGCAACGCGTCCTGAAACTCCAGGAGGAGTCCCGCGGCCAGATCTCGGGGCTTGAAATTCAGATCCGCGAGGTGGGCCATTTCGCCAAACAGGATATCGATCATTTACAAAGCACCGAATTGACCCAGCGGCTGGTCGAACGGGGACTGACGAGCGAAACCGAGGGAGTCATCACCCATGTGCACGGGCTTCTCGCCGATCTGGCCAACAACAAGGTCGACAGCCCGGAGATCGAGCGGCACATGCGCGCGCTCGTCGACGAGATCAAGGCGTTGGGCGAAGGGCCGCTTCCGGTCGTCGCCCGCGAGATGAATACGGCGCTCAAGGCCGGGCAGGAACAAGAGGCCGATCTACCGAAACCGTCATCGCCGGGGAAGTCGTCGGCAGCCCAATCGCTGGTGGCCCAGTCGCTGACCGCGGCCGGGACCGGACAGGACCAGGTGATCGAATCGCTGAAGACGATGCTGGGCGAGCTCTCGCAATGGGACGACTACCGCCGATTCCACCGTGAGATCGGCCAGTTGCGGCGCGAGCAGGAAGGGGTGAACCACGAGACCGCCGACGTGGGCCGGGCGACGTTGACCAAGGACATCAAGGAGCTTGACTCGCAGCAGCAGGCCGATCTTAAGAGGCTCGCCGGGCGACAGTTCGACATCGCCCGCCGCTTCGACGAGATCCAACAACGCATGGAGCGAACGGCCGGCGAGCTCGACGCCTCCGATCCGATGGCCGCCGGCGCGATCGCCGACGCCTTGCACCAGGCCCGGCAGGAAGCCGTGGGGAGCAAAATGCGCGAGGGGGGCCGGCAGGTCGAAGAGAACCGCATCGGTCAGGCCGCGGTTCGGCAAGGTCAGGTGGAGGAGGATTTGCGCGAGATGCTCGACATTCTCGCCAACCGCCGGGAACACGAATTGGCCCGATTGGTGAAGAAACTTCGCGAGGCCGAACAGAAGCTGGCCGGTTTGCGCGAGCGGCAGGAAGGCTTGCGAAAGAAGTGGGAGGAAGCGGCGGAGAAACCCGCGGGCGCCGAGCGCCGACGCGAGTTGGAGCGGCTGGCCCGCGAACAGCGCGAGCTTCAGACCCAGTCCGAGCGCTTCGCGCGCGAGTTGGCGCGCTTGCAGGCCGACGAAGCGGGCCGCGACGCCGCCCGGAGCGGCTCGAAAATGGGGCAGGCCGGCCGGCAAGGCGACCAGGGCGATGCGTCGTCGGCCGCCGACAAGGCCGCCGAGGCCCAACGCGACCTGGAAGATTCCCAGCAGCAATTGGCTCGCGACCGCCGTCAGGCGGAGGCCGATCTGGCCCAAGAGCAAATGGCCGGGCTCGAGGACCATCTGAAAGGGATCGCCGATCAACAGCGACGGCTGATCGAGGAAACCGGCCACTATCGCCAGCTCAGCGAGTCGCGCGGCGAACTGACCGCGGCCGAGACGCGCACGGTGGGCGACCTTGCCCGGCAGCAGCAGTCGCTGGTCGACGAGACCACAGGTATGGCCGCCGATATCGCCGCCGCCGTATTCCAGTTGAACCTCAAGCTTGCCGCGCGTGAGATGGCACGCGCCACGGAACTGCTCGCCCAATTCAATCTCGGTGACGAAACGCAGCAGGCCGAAGGGCGGGCCCTGGCTCGGATCGAGCAATTGCTCGAGGCGCTTAAGCCAGACGCCGGCGACGACCAGCCGCAACCGCCGCCCGACGTGCAGCCTGGTGGTGAGGGCGATGGCGGCCAGCAGTCGCCCGGCGATGCGATCCGCGCGCTGGCCGAATTGAAGCTTTTGAAGCTGATGCAGGATGAGCTGAACCTGCGGACCGAAGCGCTCGACGACGCATCGCGCGGCATGTTGCCGCTCTCGCCGGAGCGGCAGAAAGCGTACCAGGAATTGAGCGAGGAGCAGGGACAATTGGCCGACTTGTTGCTCGAGTTGAGCAAGCCTGCCAGCGAGAAGCCCGAGGATGATCCTGAAAAACTGCCGGAGTTGGAATTGGAGCCGGAGTTGGAATTGGAGCAGGGGTTGGAATTGAAGGAGGAACAGGAATGAAGGCCATCGTGAGCGCGGAACGTGGAACGCGGAACGCGAAGCGAGGAGAAACGAGCCGGCAGTTGTCGGCCCTTGCGCTGGGTTTCATGTTTGCCGTCACTTCCGTCGCCTTGGCCCAATCAGAAGCGGAATTGGGCGACGATCCCGCGCCCAAATCAACCGCTCGCGGCAAGGACAAGTCGCTAGATGACGAATTGCTCGAAGGCCTCGCCGACGATACGGTCGAAGGCGTCAAGGGTAGGAAGGATGAAGGCAAATCGCCGGAACATCGGCAATCGGGTGGCGACCTTGACGATGAATTGCTGCGTGGCCTGGGCGATGGCGAGGATATCAAGCTCGAAGAGGGGCAAGATCCTCTGTCCAACATCAGCGGCCGGATGCGCGAGGTCGAGCGATTGATCGCCGAGGCCGACGCGGGTGAAGGCACGCAAGGCAAGCAACGCGAGATTGCCGAGGAAATGGAAAAACTGATCCGCCAGCTTCAAAAGCAATGCCAGGCGGGCAAGCAGGGGTCGAGCAAGCGCCAGAAGACCGCCGGCCGAGGCAAGGTTGGCCAGCCCGACCAGGCCGAACGCTCTTCCGACCAACCCGCCCGCGACAGTTCGGACCGCTTGAACGACGAGAAAGCCAAAAAGCCGGACGCGGCCGCGATGCGCGAGATGGTCAAGGCCGCCTGGGGGCACCTGCCCGAGCACTTGCGGGAGCAAATGATGCAGATGCCCACCCCAGAGTTCCTGCCGAAGTACCTGCTGCAGATCGAAGACTATTACAAGGCATTGGCGAAGCCATCGGAGAGGGACCGAAGGTGAGTAAGGACGGACGAAACGCCGAAATGACGAGGACGCGGAGTCGACCGACTACGCGGGTGCCCCGAACGAGCGCGCCTCACGTTTCTCGGCGAGGGTTTGTCGCACGGCAGCTTGTGCTCGCCCCAGTCGCCGCCTGGCTTGGCGCGCGGCGCGTACCCGCGGAAACCTCGACCGATCCGGAGCAGACCGCCATCGAGTTCATCAACCAGGCCGCACAGCGTGCGATCGACCGCGGCCTCGCATTCCTTGCCGCAGCCCAGCACACCGACGGCGCCTTTGGCTCGGGGGGGTACAGCCGCAACGTGGCCGTTTGCGGGCTGGCCGGCATGGCGTTCATGGCAGGTGGAAGCACGCCCGGCCGCGGTCCCTATGGCACGCAAGTCGGCCGCTGTGTCGATTTCATCCTTGAGAACGCCCAGGACGACGGCTTCATCCACGTGCCGGGCACCAGCAGTCACGGACCCATGTACGGCCACGGCTTTGCCACGTTGTTCCTGGCGGAAGCCTACGGGATGACGATGCGTGGCGACGTCCGTGAGAAGCTGGCCAAGGCGGTCGAGTTGATCGTCAGCACCCAGAACGACGAAGGGGGTTGGCGATACCAGCCCATGCGCCGCGATGCCGACCTTTCAGTGACGGTGTGCCAGGTGATGGCCCTGCGGGCGGCACGCAACGCCGGGCTGTTCGTGCCCCACGATACGATCGACCGCTGCGTCGAATACGTCAAGCGGAGCCAGAACGCCGATGGCGGCTTCATGTACATGGTGCAAGGGGGCCAAAGCGCATTTCCGCGTTCCGCGGCCGGCATCGTTGCCCTCTACAGCGCCGGCATCTATGAGGGTCCGGAAATTGAAAAGGGACTGGCTTACCTGATGGACGGCCTTCCTCGCGGCGGTTTCAATCGCGAGAGCCATTATTTCTACGGCCACTACTACGCCGTGCAGGCGATGTGGCATGCCGGCGGCGACCATTGGCCCAAGTGGTATCCGGCGATCCGGGACGAGCTCTTGGCCCGGCAACGCGACGACGGTGCATGGATGGACTCGATCTGCCAGGAATACGGCACTGCGATGGCGGCGATCATCTTGCAGATGCCCAACAATTACCTGCCGATCTTCCAGCGCTAGTTATTTGTCATTGGTCCTTTGTCATTTGTTTTACTGATTTCCATCTCGTTGAAGTGACCATTGACTAGTGGCCAATGACATCCGATTCGCCCGACGTGAATTCGTGGTCAGCTCGCTGGCGCTGACTGCGCGGTGGGCCTGCGCGGCCCGAGGCGCCGATTTCGATCCTGAACTTTCGGCCGTCGACATGATCACGCCCGACGCGCAACGGGCGATCGACAGGGGCCTGGCGTTTCTGGTTTCGCAACAGCACGACGATGGTTCGTTCGGCTCGGGCGGCTACAGCCGCAACGTGGCGGTGTGCGGCCTGGCGGGCATGGCCTTGATGGCCGGCGGCAGCATGCCCGGCCGTGGGCCCTACGGACGAGAGGTCGAGCACTGCGTCGGGTTCGTGCTCGAAAACGCCCAGGACGACGGTTTCATCAACGCCCCGCTTTCCAGCAGTTATGGTCCGATGTACGGCCACGGCTTCGCCACGCTATTCCTGGCCGAGGCCTACGGCATGACGATGCGGGCCGACGTGCGCGAGAAGCTTGCCAAGGCCGTCGAATTGATCGTCAACACGCAGAACGACGACGGTGGCTGGCGTTACCAGCCCATCCGCCACGAAGCCGACCTTTCCGTGACGATCTGCCAGGTGATGGCGCTGAGGGCCGCCCGCAACGCCGGGCTGTACGTGCCCCACGAGACGATTGAGCGTTGCGTCGAGTACGTGAAGCGCAGCCAGAACCCCGACGGCGGCTTCATGTACATGGTACAGGGGGGGCCCAGCGCCTTCGCCCGGTCGGCGGCCGGCGTGGTTGCGATCTTTAGCGCAGGCATCTACGACGGACCCGAGCTCGAAGCCGGCCTGGCGTACCTGCGAACGAACCTCCCTCGCGGCGGCTTCAACCGCGACAACCATTACTTCTACGGACACTACTACGCCGTGCAGGCGATGTGGCACGCCGGAGGGGACGACTGGCGAAACTGGTACCAGGCCATCCGCGATGAGTTGCTTGCCCGGCAGCGCGACGACGGCGCTTGGATGGACTCGATTTGCCAGGAATACGGAACGGCGATGGCGTCGATCATTTTGCAGATGCCGAACAATTATTTGCCGATCTTTCAACGTTAATGACCATTGAGACCATCAACCGCCGCGCGTTCCTGGCCGCTTCGCTGGCGACGGCTGCCGGCATTTGGTCGCGTCGGGCTTCGGCTCAGGTTGCCGATCTTGGGCCGGTCATTGCCGAGGCGATTCCCGTCGAGGGTGATCGGTTCCCAGCGGCGCTGACGGCCATTGCGGCTTCCGGCGAACTGCGGTTTCGCGCCGCCAAGGGCGACCGATTATTGGCCGCCGCTGATCTGGTCGCATGGGGCGCGCCCACAGAACCGGCCGCCGACATTCAGGTTTATCTGACCGATGGTGGGCTGCTGATGGCGGCTCAGTTGCTTGAAAGCGACCAGCGCACCTTGAAATTCGACAGCGATGAGTTCGGCGAGGTCGCCCTGCCCCTCGATCTCGTTTCAGGCATCCAGTTTCATTCGCCCGCCAATCGCGACGGGCGCGACCACCTTGCGCTGCGCCTCTCGAAAAAAGGCGCAGAGTCGTATTCGGCAGGCCCGGATCGACGCGCTCCCGGCGGTAAGAAGGGTTTACCGTCGCGTTTCACGGAGCAATTGCTCCTGGTCAATGGCGACGAATTGGCGGGCAAACTGGTGCGACTTTCCGCAACCGCCGTCGAGTTCGAAACCGATGCGGGGTCGATCGTTCCCGAGTTCGACAAGGTCGCCGCCGTGTCGCTCGATCGCTCACCACGGGCCGCCGCAGGTGGAGAAGGGCTACGCATCGTCACCGGATTTCGCGACGGCAGCTTATTGGTTGCCGAATCACTCGCGCTCGACGACCGTCAGGTACACATCGAGTTGGCAAGCGCGCTGGAACTGGCGGCGGATGCGGAAAAGGTCGTGGCGCTGCAGTCGTTGGGTGGGCGCGCCGAATACCTCTCCGACCTGCAGGCCGAGAGTTATCGTCATGTCCCCTTCTTGAACCTCGCCTGGCCGTACCGCGGCGATGCATGCGTGGGGGGCTCGCGGCTCCGCGCCGGTGACCGGATGTTCCTCAAGGGGATCGGAATGCACAGCGCTTCACGGCTCACGTACCGCATTGGCGGCACGCCCTATCGCCGCTTCGCCGCGGAGTTGGCCGTCGACGACCGCACCGAGGGGCGCGGCAGCGTCGTGTTCCGGGTGTTCGTCGACGACCGCGAGGCATACAAAAGCCCCGTCGTCCGCGGCCAAATGCCGCTGGTGCCGATCTCGGTGGATGTCACCGGCGGAAAGCGGTTGAGTCTTGTCGTCGACTTCGCCGAACGGGGCGACGAGCTCGACCACGCCGACTGGCTCGACGCGAGGTTGATCAAATAGGCCGAATTTGGCTCAAGGCCTAAAGGAACACAAACGACTCGGTCTCAGTTGCGAGAACTTGAGGCCCCTGGGCCGTTTCTCGCGACTCGCACGTGCGATACAATACGAATCGCTTCACCCTAGGGCGGCGTGATCAGATGGCGGTTCATCCGGCGACAATTCCTACCGCGGGCTCAATCCGCACCAGCCGCCGTGAATTGCTGCGCGTCGGCCTGGCAGGCATTGGCGGCCTGACTGTACCTGGCTTGTTGCAACTCCGTGCGTGCGCGGCCACTCAACAGCCGAGAGAACGAACGGCGGTGATCCTCGTGTGGTTGCCGGGCGGGGCAAGCCACTTGGAGACCTACGATCCTAAACCCAAGGCCACGAGTGAGTTCCGCGGGCCGTTCAGCCCGATTCCGTCCCGCGTGCCCGGGATCGACCTTTGCGAGCTCTTGCCTTATCACGCTTCGGTGGCCGACAAATTCACGATCTTGCGATCGATGGTCCACAGTGGCTTCTGTCATCAGCAGGGCACCCAGCAGTTGCTCACCGGCCATCCCGTGCGGGAGCTCAAACAAAAGCCCGACGATCCCGATCTGTTCGCCATCACCAATTACCTGCGTAGTGATCCGACGCGCAAGCTGCCGAATTACGTGGGGCTGCCACCGGCCAACTACCTGGGCGCGGCCTACCTCGGTTCGTCATACGAACCATTCACGGTAACGGGCGACTTGAATGCCCCCGATTTCCAGGTGCCCAACGTTGGAGTGGCCGACGGCCGGCAAGTTGCCCGGCTAAACGAGCGGGTTTCGCTGCGCAAGAACTTCGACCGGCTGCGGCGCGACATCGACCGGCAAGGTGAAATGCGCGCGTTCGATGCCTTTGAGTCGCAGGCGTTCAACGTGCTCACCAGCGAGGAGACGCGGCGCGCGTTTGAACTCAACCTTGAAGACCCGGCGGTGCGCGATCGCTACGGCCGCAATTCGTGGGGCCAGCAATGCTTGTTGGCGCGGCGGCTGGTCGAGGCGGGCGTCGATCTGATCACCACCCAGTTCGCCGGCCCGCTTTGTGGCCGCGTGGGCAACTGGGACGACCACGCCGTGAATCACAATGTTTTCGAGGGGATGAGGTACCGAGCTCCCGCTTTCGACCAGGCGGTGGCGACGCTGATTGACGATATCCACCAACGCGGCCTGAACCGACGCGTGCTGGTGATCGTCAGCGGCGAGTTTGGACGCACGCCCCGAATTTCGTACGTGGCCAGCACGGGTGAGGGATCCGCCAGCGCCCCGGCTGGCGTCGTGCAGCCAGGCCGCGATCATTGGCCAAGCGCCACGTCGATCCTGTTCAGCGGCGGTGGCATTACCGGGGGCCAGGTCGTCGGCGCGACCGATCTTCGCGGCGAACAGGTCGTCGAACGGCGCATCGGGGTGGGCGATTTTCTGGCGACGGTCTATCGCCATCTGGGTGTCGACGTCGAGCGTGTTGCGATCAGGAACTTCGCCGGCCGTCCGATTGGGATCTTGCAGGAAGGCCGACCGATCCCGGAACTCGTCGCCAAGGTATAGGAGCGCTATTCGCGACGATGACCGCTTCAGGCCTTACCATCGGCCAGTGTGCCACTTTCGCCTGCCTGCTGGAGGCCACGGCCGGCAAGCCGGGCAATGTCCACCGCGGCGCTGACTTCGAGGACGTGACCTACCTCGATTTCGCGACGAGCGCGATGGTGATTGGCCCGGCGTTCGAAGCCGCAGCGGCGGGGACGCGGCTTGGCGAGACGGTGCTGGCCGCGGTTGAAGCAACACGCGCTGCCGTTCACACGAATACCAACCTGGGCACGATCCTCTTGCTTGCGCCCCTGGCGATGATATCCAAATCGGCACCGCTGGCTCAGGGTGTTGCTCGGGTCATCGACGGATTGAACGCCGATGATGCGAGACTCGTTTATCGAGCCATTGGCCTGGCTGAGCCCGGCGGACTCGGGCAAGTCGAAGAGGCCGACGTACGCGGCAAGCCGCCGGACGACCTGTTGGCCGCGATGCGCCTGGCCGCCGACCGGGACCTGGTGGCGAGGCAATATGTCAATCAGTTCGCGGAAGTCCTGGGCAAAGTCGTCCCGTGGCTGGACGAGGGTCAGCAGCAAGGCTGGCCACTTTCCGATGCGATCGTCGCCACGCACCTGCGTCTTATGAGCGAGTTTCCCGACAGCCTGATCCGCCGCAAGTGCGGCGAGGAAACGGCCCAGCGAGCCGCCACCGGCGCCGCCATCGCTCTGGCCGCCGGTAAGGCCGGCGACGAGAGCTACCACCGCGCGGTGGCCGACCTTGACTTCTGGCTTCGCGCCGACGGACACCGTCGCAATCCGGGCACATCGGCCGATCTGGTGGCCGCCGGTTTGTTCGCCGCGTTGCGAGATGGCATAATCACCTTGCCCATACGGTTTTATTGATTATGCCCGCGACCTACCACGTCCGCCTGACCAAAGACTACCTTGTCTTCAGCGCCGCGCACTTCATCACGTTCAACGGCAACATTTGTGAACGATTGCACGGGCACAACTACCGCGTCGAAGCGGAAGTCCATGGCCCGCTCGACGAGAACCACTACGTTGTCGATTTCATCGCCCTGCGCGATCGATTGAGTGAAATCGTCGCCGAACTTGACCATCACATGCTTCTGCCGACGACGCACCCCCTGATCAAGGTTTCGGCCGGTGAGCGCGAAGTCGAAGTCACGTTCGACGACCGCCGCTGGGTGTTTCCCCGTTGCGATTGCATTCTGTTGCCCGTGCCGAATACGACCACCGAACTTTTGGCCCATTACATCGGGCGGCGCCTGCTCGACGAGCTTGCCGCAACGACAGGTTATCGGCCGTTGCGGTTACGGATCGAAGTCGACGAATGCGAAGGGCAAGCGGGGGTGTGCGAATTGAGCGGCGAGTGACAACTCTTTTGCAAAGCACCCAGTTTGACTCAAGTCAGCCAGGCGCGTATGCCGATAGGCGCAGCGCATATCGGTCGATTCCCAACAACCGGCCAAGGTCCGACCGAATGGACCCGCCTTCGCTGGTTTCCCTTGGTTGTGCAAGCGTGCCGCCGTGTCGAACCCGAATATTCGCAAAGCCGCCGTCGTACTGATGAGCTTGCCAAAAGAAACGGCCAGCCAGTTGATGGGGAAACTGACTCCCCAGCAGAAGCAGTTGGTCTCGGCCGAAATCGCCAACGTCGGCCCGCTCAGCGGCGACGAACAAGATTCCGCGATCAACGATTTCGCCGCGGCGAGCCAAAGCTCGACCGCCGCGGCACGACCATTTGGTTTTCTGCAAGAGGTGGACAGCCAGGATGTGCTCACGTTCATTATCGACGAGCATCCCCAGACGATTGCTTTGATGCTGTCACATTTGCAGCCGGCACAGGCGGCCGCAATCATCGCCGGCTTACCTGTCGACCGGCGGCTGGACATTGTGCGACGAATTGCGGGCATGCGCCCGACCAGCCGAGAGATCGTTCACGAAGTTGACAAAGGCCTGGAAAACCGCATGAGTGTGGCCGCGCGACAGCTCGACAACGAAGACAGCGCAGGGAGCGTGGCGGCGATCCTCAGCTTCACCGAACAGGGCGTCGCACGGAGTCTGTTGGAGGAATTGAGCCAAGAGCAACCTCATCTGGTGGAGGAAATTCGCCGGCGTCTCGAAAACGCTCGATCGCGTAGCACGGCTGCTTGAATTCCGCGCGCCGGCGGTCCAGCAGCCGAAACCGGTTGCCTAGAGCTGTGGTCGTCTCACTACTGCACATCGTTTGGATCGAGTTTCTTGAGCCCGCCCGCCCGATGTCTTGATTCTCAGTGCGCCGCGGCTATCGTAACGACCATGTCCTCGCACTCGCCCACGTTCGCGATCAAAGCCCGCTATGTCTTTCCTGTCGCGGCGCCGCCGATTGCCGCCGGCGTCGTGACCATTGCCGCCGGCCGGATCGTGGCCGTCGGACGCGAAGCCGAGGGCTGTGTGCCGCGCGACCTGGGCAATGTGGCGATCATCCCCGGTCTGGTGAACGCCCACACGCACCTGGAGTTCAGCGACGTGCCCTGTCCGTTGGGCCAACCGACGGCGGCATTTCCCGGATGGATTCGCGAGGTCGTCGCCTTTCGACGCGCGCGGGGTGAACCGCGCGAATCACCGGTCCTGAAAGGCTTGCAAGAGTGCCTCGCGGCCGGCACGACGACGTTGGGCGAAATCGCAACGCCTGGTTGGTCGGCCGACGCGATGACCAGTTCGCTGCTGGTTCCGACGGTGTTTCTCGAAGCGATCGGTTTGGCCCGCGAACGACTGGGACAAAGACGGGGCGAAGCACTGGCGCATTTGGCGCAGGGGACTGCCGGCGGCTGGCGGCCAGGGCTAAGCCCCCACGCGCCCTACACGGTGCATCCGGAGTTGTTCGCATCGCTGACGGCACTGGCCGCCGAATACAGGGTTCCGGTCGCCTTTCACCTGGCCGAGTCGCCAGAGGAGTTGGAGCTATTGGCGACCGGTGGCGGGCCGTTCCGCGATTTGCTCATGGAATTGGGCGCTTGGGAAGCGGAAGCGATTCCGATGGGCACTCGCCCGCTCGACTATCTTCGCCGCCTGGCGGACTGTGACCGCGCGCTGGTGATCCACGGCAATTACCTCGACCGTGAGGAGCTTGAGTTCGTCGCGGCCCACGCCGATCGGCTATCGGTGATCTACTGCCCCCGCACGCATGCCTACTTCGGCCATCCACGGCATCCCTTGCCGCGCTTACTGGCGGCGGGGGCCAATGTCGCTTTGGGGACCGACAGCCGGGCTTCAAACCCCGATCTGAGCATTCTGGAAGAGTTGCGGTTCGTCGCGGGGCAATTTCCTGAAATCGCGCCGGCCGACGTGCTGGAACTCGGTACGCTTCGCGGCGCACGAGCATTAGGTTTGGAGGATGACGTCGGCAGCCTCATTCCAGGAAAGGCGGCAAACCTGGCCATCGTCGCATTGCCCGATCGCGATGCTCGCGACCCGTATGAATTGCTGTTCGATTCGGATCGGCCCGTCACGGCGACTATCGTTCGCGGAAAATCTACAGCCGGCAATTCGTGATCTGCGTCTCCAGGATTGCACTGGCCCCCAAGGCCTCCAGCCGCTCCATGATGGAAATTACGTCGCTCCGCTTGACCATCACGCGAATCGCGCACCAGTCGGGGTCTTCCAACGCGCTGACCGTCGGCGAGTTGAAGCCGGGGGTGATCTGCTCCGCCTCCGCCAGCTTCGATCGCGGGACATTATACTCCAAAAGCGAGTAGCTCCTCGCGATCACCACCCCTTCCAGCCGCCGCACAACCCGATCGGCCAGCTCGACGTTCGGGCAAGCGCGGTTCTGGATCAGCACCGTCTGGTAGCGGCCGATTTCGTCGAGAATCCGCAAGTGATTCGCCGCCAGCGTGCTGCCGGTCTCGACCAGGTCGACGATTGCCTCGGCCACGCCCAGCGCGATCATCACTTCGACTGAGCCGGAAAGTTTTACCATATGGGCCGTCGCACCGTGCCGCTTGAGGTACCGCTCGGTATTGTGCGGAAAACTGGTCGCGATCCGGCAACGGTCCAATTGGGCGGGCGACCGGATCTCGCTGTCATCGGGCACGCACACCGCCAGGCGGCACTGCCCCACGCCCAAGTCGAGCCGCTCGGCCAACTCCGCGCCGCTCTCGGCCACCAGGTCACTGCCTGTGATCCCCATGTCGATCGCCCCTTCCGCGCAAAGCACCGGAATGTCCTCGGTACGCAGGAAAGTAACGTCAATCGGAATATCGCGGCAACGGGCGAACAGACTCCGTTCCGAACGGCGGAAGCTCAGGCCGGCCTCCTTCAGTAGCTCGCTGGCGATTTCGGCGAGGCGCCCTTTGCTGGGGACCCCAATGCGAAAGTTGGTCATGGCCGCGCCGCCTTTTCATCCAAGCCCGATGTGCCGAACCGGCGCGCAAGCTCGGCCTCGAGGTCCGCCAAAGCGATGCCGCGTTGGGCCATGAGCACGAACAAATGGTACACCAGATCGGCCGACTCGCGGATGACGTGCTCGCGCCCCGCGGTGTCCGCTTCGCCCGCCGCCTCGAATAATTCGGCCGCTTCCTCGACGACTTTCTTGCGGATCTTCGCGGCCCCACCGGCCAGCAACACCGACGTGTACGACTGTTCGCTTGGATGGGCTTTGCGATCTTCGATGACGGCCATCAGCCTGGCAAACGTGGTTTCAGGGCCGTTCAACGAGGTTCACCTTTCCAAACGCCGTCACCGCGGCAAGAATCACATTCGTAAACCTCTATTACGTCCTACGGCGGCCCCGTCGTCAAGATGGAATGGCCAACATGGCAATCAATTCGAATGACTCCGAATGACAAAGGACCGTTGAGCAACACAGCCCCACTAGGCGATACCGCCCCCTTTGCCGATTGCTGGTTTCTGTCGGGACCAACCGCCAGCGGCAAAACTGCCGTCGGGCTGGAATTGGCCGGGCGGCTTGGGGCCGAGATTATCTCGCTCGACTCGATGGCCCTTTACCGTCGGCTCGATATCGGCACCGCCAAGCCTACTGCGGCCGAGCGGATGGCTGTCCCGCACCACCTGATCGATCTGATCGAACCGAATGAAGAGTTCAGCCTGGCCAGGTATGTCGCCGCTGCCGAAACGGCGGCCAACGACATCCGTGCCCGCGGCCGGCGAGTGCTTTTCGTCGGAGGCACGCCGCTATACCTGAAGGCCCTGCTACGCGGCATTTTCAAGGGACCTGCGGCCGATTGGGAGCTGCGGCGGGCGCTGGAATCGAGCATAGAAGTCCACGGCAAGGAATGGATCTACCAGCGGGTCCAGGCGGTCGACCCGGTTGCCGCCAGCCGGTTGCACCCAAACGATACGCGGCGGCTGATTCGGGCCTACGAGGTCTATCAGCTTACCGGCCAGCCGATCAGCCATTTGCAAGGGCAGTTCGACCGGGCCCGGCCACCCGACGAGTGCCATGTTTACGTGCTCGACTGGCCGCGTGAGGAGCTTTACGCTCGGATAAACGGCCGTGTCGAAATGATGTTCGCGTTTGGCCTGGTGGCCGAAGTCAAGCAGCTTTTGGCCCAAGGGTGCCAATTCAGCCGGTCGGCACGGCAGGCATTGGGTTATCGCGAGGTGTTGGAGTACCTGGCCGCTAAACGCGATTTGAACGACACGTTGGCCTCGGTCCAGATCCGCACACGCAACTTCGCCAAGCGGCAGATGACCTGGTTTCGCAGCCTGAGTGAATGCCGCTGGATCGCAGTACGCGGCCAGGTCGACCCGGCCGAAGTCGCGATGCGGATCGCACCCTGACACACGTCGGGCCGTTCACGGCAATGGTTACTCGACAGCTCTTCGTCGAGCGATGCGATGTCGCCAAGCCGCTTCATTGGGGCGTAGCTCGGCCTAGCCACCCCGGCTCCTGGTCCTTAGAATAGCGGACTCTCGGAAAAAGGAAGTCTTACCCATTGAAGGGGATTCGGCGTTGATTCGTTCCCATACCTGTGGCGAGTTGCGTGTCGGTCATGTAGGCCAGGAGGTGACTCTCTGCGGCTGGGTCGATTCGTATCGTGACCACGGCGGCGGACTTTTCCTCGATCTGCGCGATCGCTACGGAAAGACCCAAATCGTCTTTGCTCCCGAGGCGGGACCTCAAATCCAGGAAGCGGCCAAGGCGCTGCGCAGCGAGTTCGTGATCGCCGTCGTCGGCAAGGTCGCACGTCGGCCCGAGGGGACCGTGAACCCCAAACTCGACACAGGCGAGATCGAGTTGCGCGCCACGAAACTCACGGTGCTCAACAAGTGCCTTACGCCCCCCTTCCAACCCGGCGCCAAGGAACTGCCGGGCGAGGACCTGAGGCTGAAGTACCGCTACCTCGACTTGCGGCGGCCCGAGATGCAACGGACGCTCGTGCTGAGGCACCGCGTGATCAAGGCCATGCGCGACTACTTCGACGAACACCGGTTCATCGAAGTCGAGACGCCCATGCTGGGCCGCAGTACGCCCGAGGGGGCCCGCGACTATCTCGTGCCCAGCCGCGTGCATCCCGGCTCGTTCTACGCCCTGCCGCAATCGCCCCAACTGTACAAGCAGATCCTGATGGTCGCTGGTTACGACCGCTACGTGCAAGTCGCCCGCTGCTTTCGCGACGAAGACCTGCGGGCCGACCGCCAGCCGGAGTTTACGCAGTTGGATGTCGAAATGTCGTTCGTCAATTCCGACGACGTGATCGGCATCATCGACGGCCTGGTCGCCAGGCTGGCCAAGGACATCCTCGGACTCACCGTCAAGCTCCCCTTGGCGCGGATGACCTACGACGAGGCGATGGAACGATTCGGCCACGACGCTCCCGACCTGCGTTTCGGCCTGGAGCTAGTCGACGTGACCGACCTGGCGAAGGAAGCAGAGTTCCGTGTATTCCGTGAGGCCGCCGAGTCGGGCCTGCGCGTGCGCGGCTTGAACGCCAAGAGGGCCGCGGCCAACTACTCGCGCAAGACGATCGACGAGCTGACCGAGTTCGTCAAGCAGAACTTCGGCGCCAAGGGGCTGGTCTGGTTCAAAGTCGAAGAAGGGGGTACGCTCGCCTCGCCGACTGCCAAGAACTTCGCGCCCGAGCTGCTATCCAAAATTGGCGAACGAATGCAAGCGGCGCCGGGCGACTTTTTGTTGTTCGTGGCCGATTCGTTCGAGGTCACCTGCAAAGCGCTCTACGCGCTGCGCAAGCGGTTTGGTGAGGAGCTGCGGCTCTTTGAGCCGGGCCAAATGCACTTTTCCTGGGTCGTCGAATTCCCAATGTTCGCCTACGACGCCGAGGAAGGATGCTGGGCCGCCATGCACCATCCCTTTACCGCCCCTCGGTCACAGGATTTGGCGATGTTGGCCACCGATCCGGGCAAATGCCGGGCGCAAGCCTACGACCTGGTGATCAACGGTTCTGAAGCCGGCGGCGGAACGGTCCGAATTCACGACAACGAAACACAGCAGCAGGTGTTTTCGCTGTTGGGCATCGACCCGCAACACGCCCGCGAGCGGTTTGGCTTCCTGCTCGACGCTTTGCAATTCGGCGCGCCGCCCCACGGCGGCATCGCCTTGGGCATCGACCGCTTCGTGATGCTCTTCGCCGGGCTCGATAACATCCGCGACTGCATCGCCTTCCCCAAGACGCAAAAGGCCGCCGATCTGATGACTGAGGCGCCAGGCCACGTCGACGCCAAGCAGCTCAGGGAGCTGAAGATCAAGCTCGACAAGGAATCGTAGGTTAGCCTTTCCAGGCTGACGTGGGCGAGGCATTCCAGTCTGGCACACCCTATGATTACAAATCGCAACAACGTCTCTTTTCCGGCGGCATGCGGTCTTATACTTCGCGCGGCTCGAAAAGCGTTTTGTTCCGCGATTGCTTACTGTCATGCCGCCGGCTTGCCCGGTGGTCCGTTACGTTGGCTGCTACAACGAGGGCCGCCCCTCTACCTTTTCCTTGGATCCTGCCGCCTGGCTCCCCGCTGCCTTCGGCAGCGGGGAGCCAGGCGGCAGCGAGGAATGAGGCGAATTGAGGCCGGTCGTCCGTAGCTGCCAACACGAAACTCCATCGGGCAAGCCGATGACATCTTTCCTGGCATCATGGGCAATTGCATTGCAAACTCACGACACGATTGCTCGCCGGCGATTGACGTAATCCCACACGACGTAGCGATCAAGGTCCTTGCCGGCGGTGAAGAATACCCGCCCCTTGGTCGACTCGGCCAGCTTGTGA
>Ga0265331_10000166_pt1 | contig 81796 bp, 53 predicted proteins | sample 41923metaG_FD_202088 | JGI IMG/M metagenome (GOLD analysis project Ga0265331, IMG submission 202088) | Rhizosphere microbial communities from Carex aquatilis grown in University of Washington, Seatle, WA, United States - 4-19-23 metaG | ecosystem: Host-associated > Plants > Roots > Rhizosphere... | reverse complement strand
GGCGAATGGATCGTCTTCGTCAGTCTTCGGCTTGTCGCCATCGGCGGCGGGTTTATCGGCCGGCTTGTCGCCAGCAGCCGCAGGTTCGTCGGCGGGCATCTCCTCTTCGGGTTTGGCGTCGTCGGCGAATGGATCGTCTTCCTCGGTCTTGGGCTTGTCGCCGTCGGCGGCGGGTTTGTCGCCGTCGGCGGCGGGTTTGTTACCATCGGCCGCGGGTTCGTCGGCGGGCATTTCCTCTTCGGGTTTGGCATCGTCAGCGAATGGGTCGTCTTCCTCGGTCTTGGGCTTGTCACCGTCGGCGGCGGGTTCGTCGGCGGGCATATCCTCTTCGGGTTTGGCGTCGTCGGCGAATGGGTCGTCGTCGGTCTTGGGCTCGTCGGTGTCAGCGGCGGGCTTGTTGGCATCGGCCGCGGGTTCGTCGGCGGGCATATCCTCGGCCGGCGCGGCGTCCTCACTGAATGGATCCTCGGCTTCAGGCATGGGCTCGTCGGCGGGCATTTCACCGGCCGGCACATCACCGTTGGGTCCTGGTTCTTCCGCCGGCATTTCTTCTGCCGGCATTTCTTCTGCCGGCATTTCTTCTGCCGGCGATTCCGCATCGGCGCTTGGCTCGCCGGCCGGAACTTCCTCAGTGGCTGACGGCTGAATGGTAACGTTCGGTTCGTTCCTGCGAATTCGCTGATAGCGATTGAAACGTTCTTCTTCCCGAGATTGGAATGCGCGCAAGCGGGCGTTCGAACGGTACCTTTCCAACAACGTGCGGGCGCGGCCTTGAATTCGCTCCAACGACTTGCTGACGTTGTAGAAACGGTCGGTATCTTCCATCTCCATCGCGGCCGCGGTGGTGAAATCCTGCCTCGCTTCCGGTTCGCGCCCCAGTCTGATGTAACTCAGGCCGCGGAAGTAATGACAGCGAGGGTCTTCACTGCCGCTTTCGATCGCGCGGGTCAACAAGTTGTAGGCTTCGACGAAATTGCCGGAGTTATAGGCATGAACTCCGCGGCCATACAATTCGCCAAGAGCGCCGTTCTCGGCCAGCACCACGGACGCGAACAAAAGTACGAATCCCCAAGCAAGATGGGGCACGTGGCGAAGCATGTGTCAGGCTCCAGGAAGCGGAGAAGCTCGTTTTATGGTGCGCGAAACAGAATCCAGAATATGCCATCGTAATCGCCTACTACGGCGATTTCAAGCAAACTCTAGGGCAAGGGCTTGACCATCACATTGCGGTAGCGGACTTTGCTTCCAGGGTCGTGCGCCTGGAACGCGAAATAGCCTTTCGACAGCTTTCGCGGGCCGGTCACGCCTTCGGGCTCGTCAAATTCGAAAATCGTCTCGTCGTCGACTTTGACGGTGACTTGCTTGCCTTTGACGATTATCGTCTGCGTCCACCAGGTATCGTCCTTGGCGGCCGACTTGAAGACTTTCACCGTATTGTACAGGCTGCCTGTCTTCACCGGGTCGCCGTGGGTGTTGTTGACCTGCGATTCATAACCTTGCTTGGGCCAATCGGCTTCGGGCTGGCTGTGGAAGAAAATACCCGAATTTCCGCCCGGGTTGATCATCACATCGGTCTTGAACTCGAAGTTCTGAAACTCCTGCTTCATGTAAAACAAGTGGCTGCGCGACCCCGTGCCGCAAATGCAGCCGTCGTCGATGGTCCAGTTCTCGGGGCGTTCGCTCGCTTCCCATCCGTCAAGCGACTTACCGTCAAAAAGCACAAGCCAGCTTTCATCGGCCACACGACCGTTTGCACCAGCCTCACAACAGTTGACAGCCACCGCTATGGCCGCCAATAGCGCCGCCGATGCCGAAATGCACAACGCCGAATACGCCATTTTCCTCATACGATCGTTCTCTCCGGAGTTTGGGCGCGCCGCGGGCCTTAAACCCGCCCTGAGGCGCAGCGTGAATTACAGTGTGATAAACGCCCAGCCGCGTGTAAATGAAAATCCGGCGGGGGCCAACGATTTTAGCCTCGACACGGCCAGTGCAATAGGTAGGGCAGGTTAGAATTGATGGCACGCGACGCAGGTTGCCAGGATTTCGTTGGTAGCCACGCTGCCCTTGGGCGCCTTGCGGGACTCGGCGTGGCAACCTTTGCAACATGCCAGGCGAACGGCGGCCGACGGGTCACCCCCATTCAGGTTAGCTACGATCGTTTGGACCGCGGGGAAAGGCTGATAGCACGCTTCGGGCACTTTGTGTTCGAACAGCCATTGGCTTGGCAACTGATTCAACCGCCACCGCGGCTTGGTAATATCTGCCACTGCGGCATCGGGCGATGTGGCGGCCGGCGACAGCCAATTCGCCAGGGCAATCCCCACCAACACGGCCGCGGCCCAAGGCACGGCCTGCATGAACGACCTCAACGGCAAATCGTATCGCCTCGGCCCCGCGGGATGGTACGAAGACAGCGAACGCGGCAGGTCGACCTCGTCGTCCACCCACGAATCGTCGTCGTCGCACGAATTGCCCCAATAGCTTGGCAACCCGCGGCTTTCCTCAGGCGCCACCGCCTCTTGGAATAGTTCGACCGCCGGTCGCAGGGCTTCAGCCAACCGCCGACAATCGTCGCAGCGAGTCAGGTGGCTTTCGACAACCCCGTCGGAAACCGCGCCCGTTGGAAATGGCCCGCGGGTCAAGATGTCGAACACTTCGTCGCAATGGATCATAGTGAGCATTCCATGTGTCGGATCAGGCCCTGTGCTGGATCAAGTCCGCCATTCGCACCAGCCCCCAGCGGACGCGGTTCTTAGCTGTTGACAAACTACACTGCATTGCCCCTGCGATTTCCTCGAATTTCAGGCCGCCGAAGAACCGCAGCCGCAGCGCGTCGGCCTGCGCGGAAGGCAGCCGCGAGAGCGATGTTTCGAGCAACGCCGAGCGCTCTTCAGCCAGCAGTTTTTCCAGTGGCAATGGGGCGCCGCGGACGAGGCTGGCGCATTCAAGGGCGGAAGCTTCGGCGCCGGCAGTTTCATCTGCCCAATAACTGACCGAAGGCTGCCGCCCGCGTCGCGCGGCCGAACGGTGGCATTGGTTCAAAAGGATCGTCCAAAGCCAGGTGCGGAAACCGAATTCACGCCGATACGTGTGCCGCGACTTGAACGCGGCCAGAAACGTTTCCTGCACGACGTCTTCGGCCCAATCGCGGCGCCCCAGGCGGCTGGCCGCGACGCGCAAAAGCGCCGGTTGGTAGCGACGCACGATTTCCGCGAAACGCGCACTCTCGCCCGCCTGTACGTATCCAAACAGTGCTTCATCTGGAAGCGATTGTTCCGAGAGCGGTGAGCTCGCTTCGGTCATGGGCCAATCCACCCTGCTGGTTTCCGTTGCCGTAACACGTCGGCCGAGTGCGGCTATCATTGTGACCTGAAGTGCCCTTCGCCGGCAAGCATCCTGCGCGAAAAATATCGGAAACCCGCCAGGAGAGCAGCCCATCGGCCGCGTGCTCGGGCTTGCCCGACCGAACGGCAAGCGGTAGTTTAGGAGGTTGCACGGTGGCTGTAGCTCAGTTGGTTAGAGCACCAGATTGTGGATCTGGGGGTCGTGGGTTCAAGTCCCATCAGCCACCCGTTTTATAACGCTCGCCAAGGTCGAGACTTAGCGACTTACCTGCCGATGGTCGGCAGTGCGGCCGAGAAGCAAGGAAAGTGGTAGTCACTACCACTTTTCCGTTTGCCCAACGGAGACCGCACGCATGACCACGCCAAAGCGCCACCACCGCAACCCCCGCTACGCTCTCCACAAGGCCACGGGGCAGGCTCGAACGATTATCGACGGCCGACACGTCTACCTTGGCAAGTACGGCACGCCAGCATCGTGGGAGCGTTACCAGCGGATGCTTGCCGAACGGGGAACAAGCGCAGCGCAAACGTCGCGACCCACCGACAGACACCCACTCACGGTGGCCGAATTGATGGCCGCGTACTGGGAACACGTGATTCGGCACTACGTCAAGGATGGCCGCCCAACCGGCGAACAGAACAACATCAGAGCCGCATTACGGCCGGCGCTTGAACTGTACGGCCGAACCAGCGCCGCTGATTTTGGACCCCTCGCACTTAAGGCGTGCCGGGGCGTGATGATTGACGCCGGCATGAGTCGCGGAGTCGTCAACCAGAACATCGGCCGAATTCGCCGCATGTTCAAATGGGCCGTGGCGGAGGAATTACTCCCGTCCGCCGTCTGGCAATCGCTCTGCGCCGTCCAAGGTTTGCTTCGCGGCCGTTCATCCGCTCGCGACACCGAACCCGTACCGCCAGTCTCGGAATCCGCCGTCGATGCGACGTTGCCCTACCTGCCGCCGATCGTCGCCGATATGGTTCGTTTCCAACGGCTGACAGGAGCCAGGCCGGGCGAGGTTTGCGCGTTGCGGCCATGCGACGTCGACCGCACCGGCGAGGTGTGGTGCTACCGCCCAGCGTCGCACAAAATGCAGCACCACGGCCGCGAGCGTGTCGTGTTCGTTGGCCCAAAGGCCGCTGCGGTGCTCCTGCCGTATCTGTTACGCGATGCCCAAGCCTTTTGCTTCTCGCCGGCCGAGTCGGAAGCAAAACGCAAGGCGATGTTGCGGGAGAACCGCAAGAGCCAAGTTCAGCCGTCGCAGCGAGACCGAAGCAAGCCACGGGCGAAACGGAAACCGGCCGACCGCTACACGCGGTTCAGCTACGCCAAGGCGATTCATCGGGCCTGTCGTGCTGCCGACGCCACGGCCCACGCTGCGCAGCCGACCGTGCCCGTCGTGCTGATGATCGTTCCCAACTGGCACCCCAACCAACTCCGCCACGCCGCCGCAACGGAAATTCGCTCTCGATACGGTTTGGAGGCCGCCCAGGTCGTTTTGGGCCACAGCAAAGCGGACGTGACCCAGGTCTATGCGGAGAGGGACTTTGCGAAAGCAGAATCGGTCATGCGCGAGGTTGGGTAAGTCGGAGGCGACGATACACACTAACTCTAGTTTCACACTCAGCTAGCGGCTGGCATTTCGTTGCGGTTGATGGAGTGTATCGGACCACTTTGGATGTTTAGCGAACAGCTTGACCTCCAAAGCGCGGTTTTGGTATGGTGCGATAGCTTTGGGCTACCCCCTTGACTGCCAAGACCGTTGGTCTAAGCTGGACTTGGGGCCGCCGTCCATCTTTTTCGCCGCTGCGGCTTGAAAAATGCAGCAGCGAAGGGGAGTCTCCCGCACCAAGAGCATCAGGTGTCCCATGCAAAAGTACGAATTCGTTGCGCGAAACCTTCAACTCTTCGATAACGACGAGGAATCGTGGAAGTTGCGACACAAGGAAGTGATGGCGTCTTACTGCGCAGCCGACGACTTGGGCAACAGATGCGCCGTCATGGCAGCGCTGTTTTCATGCCTGGAGAACACCGCGCAGAAACTTGGCCAGCCTCATAGGCCAATGATCTCGTCGGAGGCCAAATCGCTTTGTCAGATTACGCAAGACTGGCACCGTCGTACAAAAGGACTGTTGTCAAAGGTCGCGGACTTGGAAAGCGAGGGCTTCGCAGTTGCCCAGGCCGACACGATTCGGGCCGCTTTTGCGCGCGCAGGAGGCTGGGTTGATTCAGCCAGGAAGCTCGCATTATCGTTAGAAGAGATCGAACAGGGTGTTTTCAAGACACACCGCGAGGTGATGGATGCCATTCGAGCTTAGATACGCCACTTTAGCCGCGACAAATCTTCCTCAGGTTCGCCCTGAAGTCGTTGCGGCGATCGACGCTGGTTTATCGCGCCTCGCCGATGATCCAGTTGCGCTTAGCCGCCCGTCGGTGTGCCCACCGTTCCCGCCATTCGGCCATCAATTTGACATTCCATGTAAGGACAATTCGGGTCGTCGATACAATTGCGTGGTGTTTTTCCTTTATTCTGATTGCGGAAAATACCTCGACATTCACCGGATGCAGATTCAGTCCATAGGTGCTCGCCCTGAACAACACCGCGAGCAGCCCGTTGAAATTCCGGCCGAATACAGAGAATTCACGATCCCAGACAACAAATCGACGACCTGACACGGGCATACCAGCAGCGCGTTCGGCGTGCCTATCATCGTTGCCCCCTCGCCACTGCCGACAGTCGTGGTACGGCATCGACCGCCATTTGGTAGAAGTCCCGATACCGCTCGACACCGATCGCCGAGTACCCCACGGCCTCGGCAGCGGCCACGATCGAACCGGAACCCATGAACGGGTCGGCGACGATCCCAACGCCAAGCGGCAATGCCGCATGAACCACCTGCCGCAGGAACGCTTGGGGCTTCAAGCTGGGGTGGGCCGCAATCCGCCGCTCCGGCATTGGCGTTACCTCGGACGGCACGACGTCGAGCAAGGGAAGTCCGGCCGGCGTTCGTCTCAGCCCGCCCGTCCCGTGGCGACGCAGGCACTCGGCCACGGTCATCCTTGATGGCATCCGTCGGCGAAAAATTCCCCACGGTTCGTACCCTGCACGCGGCATGGTCGAGACGCCGGCGAACTCGGTTTCCGATCCCTTTGGCCTGTCACCGCCGCGAAGCGTCCGCACCAGTCGAATTACCTGCCCACGGAACTCCAAGCCGCCCTCCACGAGAGCCGAATATACCAACGGGGCAAGGAACGAATTGCTGGCGATGAAGACATGGGCGCCCGGCAGTAGCGCACGAACCGCGAGACGTGCCCAATTGGTGAAGAACTGGCCGATGCGTTTGCGCTCGGCGGGTCCGAAGTCGGTGAACCGTGGCTGTGGAGATCGCTGCCATTGCAGTTCGTCCGATGGCCGACACCGTTTCTCGTACCGCTTGAGTTTCATCGGCTGGCGCCAGAGGCCACCGCTCCCGTCCGCACGCTTCGCAAGCTGGTCGTCGTCGAATTCTCGCACGGCCCACGGCGGGTCAGTCACGATAGCGTGCAAGCTGCCGTTTGGGAGTCCGGCGAGCCACTCAAAGCAGTCGGCCAAGACGATGCACGACCGACCGACGGCCTGCGATTCGTAGCCTAGCGCCAGTGTCGATGGCTCTGCGGCTGCAACCGTCGTATCGGTCATTTCGGCTTTCCCTCCGTCAACATCACGCCGCATAGTCGGCCGAAACGTCAGCGCCGGGCGTGATTAAGCCGGTGCTGCTCGTCGTCTTCAGTCCAGAATTCGATTGATGCAGTACCGGTGCCCAACGAATCCCATAGCTCCATCAACGCTACCGCCTCGTCAAGCGTCATCGGGCCGCGATGGCAAACCGGCTTAGCTCGCCAGTTGCGGCGAACGACGCAGAATTGTTTCTCATCTGGCATTTATTTTCCTCCAGCCGTCGTAATCCTATCTCCTGTTTTGTTTCGCCCCGTTGGTTCAGAATCCTACCCATTTGGAACTTGGCTTGCCACCGGAACAGGTCTCGCCGTCACCCCGAGACAGTCAATGCAATGATGCAGCTCGTGCCAGTCTTCGACCCGTTGCCTCTTGGCGCGGTCGGCTTCAACCGCCGCGTCAAGGTCGGCGTCGGTCTGACACTCTTTCAACCGGCCAGTGTGCAAGACGATGGCCGCCATCAGGTGCGCGTATCTGACGCCGTACCGGTCCGATTCCGTCGCCGGTTGGTTGGGACGCGCTTTGAACATCCGGTACGCTTCGTAAAGCTTCATGCGTTAAGCTCCATTCGTTGAAACATGCCGGCCGCGTGACGTTGTGCCACGCGGCCGGCGGTTGTACCGCTCCGGCTTTGGTGGTTGTTCTGCCCCAACGCGCAGGTGGCAGTTCTCGGTTACTCCGCCAGCTTGATTTCGAGCCAGCAGTGTAGCCGGCCTTTTCCAAACATCCAAAGATGGTCTTCGGCAACCTTAACCGCTTCGGACAGTTTCATCGGCCCGCGACTGGCGATTACGCCGTCAGTAGAGTGGCAGAGAACCAGATTCCAAATAGATCGTTTGTCGCCCTGTTGAATGGCGCCTAATTCAGCCAGTTCCATGTTCACTCCTTTCCTGCGATTGGGTTTTGGCGATGGCCGGGGGGCAAAATCTCGACCTTGAAATCGGCAAACGTTTTCCGCATTGCCTTCCCAAGTCTGGCCGCGCGCTTTAGCGACATCGGCTTTCCGACTCTGTAATGGCCATCGCCGTCGCGCTGCACGCGCAGCCTGTAACCCTTCATTCCCATTTGCAATCCCTCCGCAAAGAGTATCGCAATCGGATGCGAGCGGGGAGCATTCGCCGAGTGGCGAAAAGAATGTCTGCATACCGCACCACCGCCGATTGCCTATTGCCCGTCGTGACACGCAACCGTTGCGTGCCCGGTGTGGGCTGTCGGCCCCTTGCGTCACCGGCGGGGTAGCCGGGTGGTGCTTTTTCAGTGACGCCAAGATTATACCGGGAGCAAATTACCGGGCAAGCCGGTTTGTCCGCCGATCGGCCAGAAACCCGATTGCGACGCGCCTTGGCCGCCGGTAGGCTGACAGTACGTCCAACGGGCCTTCGGGAGACGATAGCCCGCCATACACAGGGAAGGAAATCGCCATGCTGCGTGTCGTCGCGTTCATCGTTGTTTTCGCCGTATGTTCCATGCTACGCGCTGACGACCAACAGGAACTCGACAAGCTAAGAGTAAAAATCAAGACCGATGCCGCGATAGCAACCAACCTTCTTGGCAAGGATGTGACGGGAGTCTGGGCGGGTGACATGATTGAGGAGTACCGCACCAACGAAGTTGCCGCCGATCTCCGATTCAAAGGCAAGCTGGTGATGGTTTGGGGTTTTGCCGGAAAGGTCTCCCGTGACATTGCGAACGATGCGTATGTGACCCTCCGTGGTCTCGACGAGGAACGACTAACCAGGGTGCAGTGCATGTTTACCAAGAAGTACGAGAACAACTTGGCCGTATTCAAGCCAGATGATCTCGCGACGATATTTGGAATCTGTGATGGGCTATTTGGGAACGTGCTTATCCGCGAGTGCGGGCCTCCGGGGGCGGAGTTTAAGAAAAAGCTGGCCGAATGGGACGCGGCCGAATCCAAGCGGAACTCCGACGCGGCTAAGGCCGCCCACCGGGAGGAACTGGAAAAGCTGGCCAAGAAGGACGCTGACGATCCTGGTTGGCGCGAGCGCGCGCGTGAAGAAAATCGACGCCAGCGGCAAGCACGGGAGCAAGCGGAAGAACAAGAAAAAGAGAAGTATGCGAAGGGGGTTCGGGAGATCAATGCTCGCCGTGACCTGAAAATGGTCAACAGTTTTCTCAAGTTGAACAAACCCAAGAGCACCGCCAACGCCGAGAAAAAAATCATTGGCATTTTGACGGCCTTTCCAGACACGGAGACCGCCGTCCAAGCATTGGCCATCTTCAACGAGCTTGGCACAGATCGCGACGGCAAAGAATGGGTGCCCGTCCGAATTTGGGCGACAGCCAACGATCACTGGGCGGCACGATTTGACGGCATCGCAAAAAATGAGGTTAGTTTGCGAATGCTCGACGATAGCATCAAGACCGTGGCGGTTGATACGCTGTGCAACGCCGATCGGCAGTTCATCGCCAAGCACCGCGTGGAGAGCGCGGCCAAGCCGGCCAAAGCAGAGAATCCGGCCAAATCAAGAACCACGTCGGCCAAGTAATTTCGCACTCTTCATGAGAGCCACTAATTCACTTCGTGGATTGCAATCGGCCGTTCGTCGGGACCAAACAGCGTGTTGCGAACGTACCAAAGACCCGACATGTAGTCCTCTTCCGTTCCTCTATATCCACGGAAGAGCGATACAACGTCGTCTGAAGTTTTGGCGGTATCCAGTTTTCCGCTTAGGTGCGCTGCGGCAACCAACATAACGGGTCTGCAATCGGCGTCGTGCTCCGCCAGCGGGGCGCCGTCGGCGAGTCCCAACCGGTCGGTCTTCTTCCTCGGCAGCAACTCGCTGACCTTGTTCAATTCTGGCGATGGGTCTACGCCGGCAAATATCTCGTCCAGATCGGTACGATTGCGGACGGCGAAGAATGCCTGCTGGATGTTCATCCTAACCTCGCGACATTGGTGATGCCCCAGGGCTTTTCTCCCCCTTCGACAGCGGTTATAAGCCGATCCACGCGGTTCAGCAAGTTTCCCTGAAACCGCTCGGTGCTTCGTTCGGCAGCCGACAACGCACTTGCCTGCAACGCGCGAGAGTATGCCACCGGGTCGAGTGCTTGAAATGAATTCCTGCCACGCCCGCCACCCGCGCCGCCGGCCGCTGCCTGTGCCGAGCCGCCAAGGTCCGCCTTCATTGCCGCTTCGGCCTTTCGCTTTTCCTCGAACATCCGATTCATGGCCTCGCCGATCGCGTCCGCCTTATCTTGATCTCCGCGAAGCTCTTTGAGCTTGTCGATGAGTTCCTTGATTTCCGGAATTTCGGCGGAGAACATCGCCCCGAAATCGAATCCGGGCAACGCGCCCTGCCCCAATTTGGACCGTCGAGCGCGGCGGTCGATGGCGGCTTGCGATTGGTCCGCCGGATCGTCCGTATTGTCGAACGCATCGCCTAGCTCGTTCGCGAAAACCTTCGATAGATTTTGGATGCGATTTATGGCCGACTTGTCTTCGGCTCCGCCACCGCCCATATACCACGGCAACTCGCGTTTCGCGGCCTTGATGGCACCCAGGAAGACTTCCTTGAGCAATTCGCCGAACGTCTTGAGAGCCGGCAGGAGGTTCGTGAACAACTGGGAGAAGTTGCGGCCGATCTGTCTTGGGAGTTCCGTGGCGAACGCAGCGCCGGCGCGTGCCCAATTGCGGATGTAGGCCATCGCGAGTTTACCCACGACGTCCCAGTTGGTGGCCAACATGCGGACGTTTTTCATCAGGTCCATCACGCCGCCGGCAAACGCGCCAGTGCCGCCGACCCACTCCACCACCATCGAGCCTAGCTCGGCGGTAATCTCGCCGATGGCGGTTTTCACGGAGACGGCCATTTGCACAAACTCGACGATGTACGGCATGGCTACCTCGAAACCCTTAGCAATCCTTTCGCCGAACTCTCCCAGTTTCGTGCTGACCCTCGCACTCCACTGGGCGATGCGGTCTCGCCATACCTCCAACTTCACTTGGGCTTGCCCGATCAACTTGATTGCCACGTCTATCGTAGACTTCAGAATTGGAGCAAGGCCCCCACCTAACTCCATCCCAACCGATCGCACGGCATCTTTGAGCGTCGAGAACCGGCCGGTGATAGACTTCCCCATATCTTCCATAAGTCCGTGAAAAATTCCGCCTTTCTTGGTCAGCCGGCGAAACGCCTCATCTAGATGGGCGAATGTTATGGCACCCTCGCTCCCGAGCCGCCGCACCTCCTGTGGAGTCTTGCCGAGCATCTTGGCCAACTCACTCACCACCGGGAGGCCGCGTCTTGCGAATTGGACGAACTCATGGCCCTGGATTCTGTTCCCTTCTCTCGCCTTCCCGTAGATCATCGCGACGTCCTGTAGGGGAACCCGCGTGCCTTGGGCCACGTCTCCGAGCATGCGCAGCCTCTCAACGACATCCTTTGCGGCGAATCCGTAGGCGAGCAAACTGCGCGCGCTGTCGCGAACCTCCGGCAGTTCCAGCGGTGTCACGTCGGCCAGTTGTTTGATGTCCTTCAACATCTGCACGGCCTTGGCCTGCGAACCAAGCATGCCAGTAAAGGCAATGCGTGCCTCCTCTGCGTCGGCCGTAACTTCGGTCAGGTACTTGCCGATGGAAATGGCCGAGAGCGACACGCCCAGCGCGGCGATGGCGCCCTTGACGCTGAATACGAAATCCCGGAGCCGGCGAAACGGCGATAGCATCAACGAGCCGACGGTGCTGAAAGTGCTGCGAACGAACCCGACAAAACCACCGATCGTTGAGCGGACACCGTTGAACACGAACCCGACGATGGGGATGAAGTTCATATACATGGCCTGTACTGCCGCGCTGGTAGCGTTGGCCATGTTGCGGATGGCCGCCAGTGACGCTGTGGCAAAGCCTTGAACCGATTGCACGACCCCGCCGAGCGTGGTTCCGATGGCCGTGGCTACCGGTCCAAGTGCGGCAGCGATTCTTGGCCACGCGGTCGCTGCCTGTGCTGCGATGGCATTAAAGCTCGTCCTGGCGACGCCGGCCAAGACGCGCAGATACGTTCCGACTCGCCCGCTAAAGAGCGATGCAAACTGCCGACCCATGTAGCCCCACGCCATCAGCGCACCGAGCTTGATGGTGTCAAACGTGTCTTTGGCCGATGCGATGAGCGGACGGAAATAGCGCGCAATGTCGCCGGCCAACACATGGGCCGATGACCCGATTTGATGCCACGCAAATCGCGCCGCGTCGGCGATGGTGCCGAACACCGGCCGCAAGGATGCCGCCAGTCGCGAGAACGGCGCCGTCGGCACCAGTGACGCGAGTGAGACGGCGAGCCGGCCGAGAGCCACCGTCAGGTTGCCCAGCCCGACGCCGGCACGGCCCAGCCCCAGCATGGCGTTCGACAGGTTGCCTAGCACGCCACCAGCGCGCGATAACCGGCCCAGCATGCCGGCAGCCGCATTTCCGGCCTGGGTCATCATGTCGGCGACGGTGTTCATCGACGATGAAAACGCGTCCATGCCGGCCACATAAACGGAGACAAATAAATCGCCAAGAGATCCCATGCCCACGCCCCCCCTTACCCAAACTTCACCGGGCCGAACAGCTCGACGACTTCCTCGACCGTCATGGTCAACTCGACGCCGCCGTGTTCCGGCGCAATGGCGCCCAGGTAAATCGACCCCTGGTACGGCGTCAACTCATTGATGACTTGCGGCGGCCACCCCCAGCGGCGCGTCAGTTGGATATAGTGAGCAGCCCACGCTGTTCGTTCGGGTCCGTTGTCGCGGCCTGGCTGCTTTCCGACGCTGCCAGGCCAGATGAGTTTTTTAGGTCGGCCAATCCCGACGATTTCGCGATCTTGTGGGCCAGCTCTTCCGGTGCAATGCCTTCAACGACTGGTTCGACGTCGGCAACGCTCTTGAATTCCGGTTGGTTGTCGCGGAGCATCAGCCAAAGCAGAAACTTGGCTCCGTCGAGCGACGACATGAATTGCCTGATCTCATCGGCTTCGGGGAGCGATTTCGTCTCCAGTCGCCGTACTGCGGCATCAAGGAACGCCTGCCGGTGCTCCTCCGGTATTTTGTTGAGACGCTTGGCAACCTCCTCCATCGCGTCGCGTCGCGATTCATATACGTGCCGGCTGACTTCCGCCAGGTGGCCGTAACGAATCCGCGTGCAGCGGTACTCCTTGCAGTTCAGCGTGATGGTCGTGTCCGACCCCGCGACTTTATCCAATCCATCCGACATGATTCTTGCCTTTGGTTTACATGTGTTTTTGCCGAGTGCAACGGGTTAAAGCATCAGTGACCGCGCTTCGTACTGGATAGGTTTGTTGCCGTATGTTCGGTGGCGCGTGCAGCGTCCAATGTGCAGTGTCCTCGGCGGACCATTTCCTTAAATGGGCGCATCGGTGCGCGACTCAATCCCAAGAGAATGTTGCCTTCCGTGTCTTTCTCGACTGGGATTAGGACGCCGCGTTTTGCGATGTCGGCCGCCAAGGCGGCGCGCTCTTCTGGCCGCAACTCTCCGCACAGTTGGTATGGTTGCGCAGTGCTCATTGGTTTTCGACTCCATTCAAATCCACCGGCGCGCCGCAGAACATCAGCCGCCAAGTGCAGGCTGCGTCCAGCAGGGCGAGGCGGCGCGTGCCCTTGGGATACACCCGTTCGACAGACTCTACGGCATCCAGCAGCCGGCCAATGATACTTGGGTAGCCGTAACGCTTGATTTGTTCCGGATCTGTCTCGATACCAAGAGCAACGCGATACTCCCCGTGCGCAACGAGAAGGATTTCCATTTCTGAACGGCCGTCTCCCCAGGAAAGCGATCCCAATCCCCTAGCCCGCAGACTGTCGGCCATTTTCCGGTGAGAGCGGGCAACGGCCGCAAGTGGCGCCGCGCAATTTCCCATCCCTTCTCGCTCTGCGTGCTGTGCCGCGCTGGCGGCGATCATGGCAAGGGAACCGTGAATCAGGCTGTTGACCGTAGCGCAGTAGGCGATGGACAAGGCCGACGCATCGCCTTTGAACGCTTCACGGAACTGGTCGGGTCCGCGATTACACGTCCGTGGGAATAGGATCGTCTCGACATCCGCAACATGAATGCCAAGATATGCGGCTATCTGTTCTGTGTCGCGGCCGACGGCGTGAAGTACGAGCACATATTCCGCTTGCTGATCCCACCATCGCCGGCAGGTATCGGCGCGTTGCTCGATGGTCATTTCGTCTAGCCGCCGTGGCCGTTGCGGGGGAGAGATTGCGTTGGTTTCGACTCTGGCTACATCGCTCATTTGTCGCTTCCTGTCGGTTGAATCGCCCCGTTTTTTTGTTCCACAACGCCGCCGTTCAACGTCGCATCCAACCACGGCCGCATTTCCCGCCAGCGCCGGCGAGCCGCCAGGAACAGCATCTTGGCCACTGTCCGGCCCGCTGCCGCTCGGTCACCGACGAGCAGGAACGGCACTCCGTTGGCCGTCCATCCCAGCACGCTCCCCACGGCCGCCGCCGGCGTCACGCGAGACCGCCACTCTCCCCGCTCCAAATCCAGCCAAGTGGCCTCGACGACGACAGCCCGCACCGGGTACGCCAGCAATCGTTGAACCTCGCGGTCGAATCGTTCTCGCTCTTGGCCGACGCACGAAAGCAAATCCGGTAAGCTTTTCCGCTCGATGGCGATGAGCGTTTCCAAACCCGCTACGCTGTAGTCGCCAGTGCTCAGCGTGCCCGCCACGGTCCCCAGTGGTGACAGGTCGAGCGGCAGTTGCTCGCGTGTGTCGATGACCGCTGTCACCACCTCCGGCTTGAGTTCGATGGGGATACGGCCGGTGCGGGTGGAATTCATCGGGTTCGGTTCGATTTCGTGACTGGGTGAGTGTGGTGAGTCTAGGTGAGTCATTTCGGCAAGTCTCCGCGCACACGCGCGCGGGTGCGGGTGTTTGTGGCTCGGTCAAAAACACTCACCAGACTCGCAAGACTCACCGACGGTTGCGACGGGTTCCACAAGTCGCCATGTGAAAGCGCGCTGTTTTTGTTCCCCACGTTCCAGCCGGAGCCGACGAGGTCCGGTGTCCCCGTCAACGTCGAACATCCGGTCTCGCATGGTGGCGAGTAATTGGCCCAACTTCACCTTCTGGGACTGTTCGCCACCGTCTCCGAGCGGCAGCGCCACCTCATGGTTGAGTAGTGCCCAAAGATCGCCCACCTTGACGAGCCGTTCGCCGAATTTGTCCCACCATGCCGAAACGAACGCACGTGACGATGCCCCCTCGGCATCCGATTCGTCGTAGAACTCGCCGGCATTGGCGAGAAAGCCTGGAATGCCTGCCACCGCAAGGATGCCGCCCATCGTTGATGACCAATGCTCAAACATGCCAAGCTTGATTGAGCCTGCGGGACGACCAGCGACTAGCCAGGCTCGGATCAACGTAAGTGCCGCCCATGCTAGCTCCCCACGGTGTTCACCAGCCCAACCACGGATGTCGGGATGCCGGAACCCATCACGCAACCAGGGTCGGTCGATCTTCGCGTCAAGGCGGATACGAACAGTCCGTCGTGCAATCTCCGAGCTGACGGCCGGATTATTTCCGGTTGCCAACCACACTACTCGAACTGGAATGCGGACCGTCTCCGACAACGACAGTATGCGATCCTCCCAAACCGAACTTGTAATTGCCGACGCAACCGCAGACGATTCGAGACGACGGCGCAGGTTGTCGATGAGGAGAAACTGACTGCCGCCCCGTAATACGGCGGTGAGCCGCTTTCGCCACTCGTCTTCATCACGGCCCTCTGTCATCGCCGAAACCTGGCGGCCGATCGCTGGGTACGCCAACAGTTCCGCCAACAACGTCCCGCCGGTTCCGGGACTCGGCTTTTCGATCAAGTGAAACGGTGTCGGCCCTTGGATAAGGTCACGCGCGAAAGGCAACAGGAGAACTGCGATTGCATTTGCAACCTCGGACGGACCCACAAAAGGAAAGTCGCCGAGCAGGTCATCCCGGATCAATGCGACCGCGCGGCTTACGTCGCTTGCAGTTGGTCGATTTGAAACGGCCGGGACACTGAAGCCGCTCGCGGGTACGTAATAGGTCCGACTCGCAGCATGATAGCCAGGAGTGGTTTGCAGGTTGCCGTTGGGAGCAAACACCGGGGCCTCGACAATCCGCGTAAGAATCGGCAACTCCATGTCTGGGGTGGCTAGCACGTCGCGGACCACATCGCGCGGCGGAGATGCCGCAACCGTGACGGTTTCCTCGCCGACTTTTCGTCGGCGCGTCCACTTAGCAACTCTGGCCATGCGGTGCCGCATTCGGTCCAGATCGACTTGGCGAATTACAGGTTCACCGGCGTCGCCGGACTCAATCCGCGCCGGCCTGCCAGCGTGCCGAAAGAGAAGCGGCGGGCTATTGGCGTCGAGAATGGCGCGCCACGCTGCGGCGGCCACTTTTGCTAAATCCTGATTTCCAGCGTCGATTTCGACGCCGCCCAGCCGGCGATTGACTTTGCGCTGCACTTTCGGTGCGGCGCCGTTCTTGTTATGATGTGCTTCAGTCGTGGATGGCATCCTGCCTCCTATTTGAATTCGCATCCGGTCGGCCCGCTTCACCAAAAGCGCCGGCCGTTTGCGTTTGTGGATTGAGAACTCGTCATGCGGCCGTACCGCTCGTCGCGGCCAAAAATTCGGCCAACTGTTGCTTGGTGACTCTCCGACGCCCGCCGACGCGCAAACTCTTAAGGCGAACTCCGCGAATGCCGGCGGAAATCCAACGTCGAATTGTCATTTCGCAGACGCCCACATCCCGCCCCGCCTCCGCGAGCGGCAGAGCGGTCAGCGCCTCCGCTAAAATCTCGTTGGGTTGCATCGTTCAGTCTCCTTCTGGCTTGTCAGGTAACACGGTCGAAACTACGTCGTTGCTCTCAGTTCTGTAAAGATTTGTTGGGTTGCGTTGGCGCTATGCCAGAAAAGCAGCTCGCGCCACTTCAGAATCCGGCCGCCGCAAGCCGCGTCTCGGCCGCCTGGATCTGCCGGTCGCGATCGCGTGCAACCGCCGGTGCGGGTGCTGCCGTTGGGCGTTCACGCGCGGAAGTAGTCGCTGCAATGAACCGCCGGAGTGCCGCGCGGGCGATCCGCCGCCGGCCGCCAACCATCGCGGATTCGAGCCGGATTCCCCTGCTGCCGTTCAAGGTCCACCGCCAGATGGTTGGGACACTCACCCCAACCTCTTTTGCCGCCTGCGGGATGCTAAGGCCGTTGGCCATCAGGTCGTCGATTGCGTCGTTGATTTCGTTGCCCATCGCGTAGGTCTCCTTTTGGTTGTTGGTCATGCCACGAACCTAGCGGACGACGGTTGGCACCCCTGTAATCGGGACTGATAACGCTTAATAGGAATTGCCTGGGCGCGCTATACGGAAAAAATGCTGCGAGTACGGAGAGGGGATACCGGCCGCCCGCCCATCGTTTTTCAATTGGACACGCACCCCCCCCTATGTCGTGTGTTAAGATGGGTGGCCAGAGTTTGGCCAGTCGTTTCGAGCGTGGCGGGCTTGTGAGTGGTGACGTCACCACCGACAGCCGACCACTGCCTGCCAATTTGGCATAAATACAGCCGTGTCTGCCAATATGGCACTAAGGCATTGGCGTGAGATGTCCACCGGGGTTCCCCCGTGTACACCGAACGGTATGCAATGGCCCAAAAAAATCGTGTTGAGCCACTTGCACTATATACCGATTGGTATACAATACGGGAGGCGGGGCCACACGAAAGGAAACCAAGCCATATGCGGACCATCGGATACATTCGGGTTTCGACAGAGGAACAAGCGGTGGGTGGAGTCAGTCTCTCCGCCCAGCGTGAGAAGCTCGCAGCCTATGCCAAGTTGTACGATCTGGAACTCGTAGAGATCATCGACGACGCCGGCGAGTCGGCCAAGACACTCAACCGCCCCGGTCTCCGGCGGGCGTTGGCCATGCTCAAGAGCGGCAAGGCGGACGCCATGCTGATTTGCAAGCTCGACAGGTTGACCCGTAGCGTGTCAGATTGGCAAACGCTCATTGATGGCTTCTTCGGCGAGCGTGCTGGCAAGCAGTTGATGAGTGTGAACGACAGCATCGACACCCGCACCGCCGCCGGCCGGCTGGTGCTCAACGTGCTGTTGTCCGTGGCACAGTGGGAACGCGAGGCGATTGGCGAGCGGACGCGTGACGCGATGCAGCACAAGATCCGCAAGGGGGAACTGTGCGGGGAAGTGCGGTTTGGATTCGACCTATCGACGGACGGCGTAACGCTGGTCCCGAACGCCGACGAGCAAGAAGCCCTTGGCATCATCACCAAGTTGCGGGCCGCCGGCCAGTCGTTGCGGGACATCGCCGCGCAGCTTACTCTGCGTGGCATCCCAACCAAGAAAGGTAACTCCGAATGGAAGCACACCACCGTTGCCAGGATTCTCGCCCGTGCCGCGTAGGGGCCTTGTACGACCGTCTGGCCGCAATTCTCAATCGCCTATCGCCGCAACGCCTGGCTGCGTTCCAGGGCCACTTGAATGAGCAAGCGAACGACGCCGACGAATCAGACGCCGACGATGGCGGACCAACTCCGCGCTGCCGTCCAAGGTAGTGGGCTGTCGGTATACGAGATTGCCAAGCGGACGGGCATCCCGCAGCCGGTGCTCCAGCGGTTCGTTTCCGGGGTCCGCGACAACATTCGTCTCGATACCGCCGATAAGCTGGCCGCGCTATTCTCGATGCGACTGACGGAGCCCCGCAACCCGGCCGGGTGACGTGTAAGAATCTCCGTGTAATTCACCTTTCCATCGTATACCCCAAACTGTCGGCCGCGTATCGGGCTGGGTGGTGACGTCACCACCGCAGCCATGCCGATCCACGTTCACGCCGGCGAAAATAGCGGCGATAGTTCGCCATTGGCGCCCGTTCGACGACGACGAGCCGCCTAATTCGATCGTGGTTGTTTCGCCGTTACCCGCTGCGGCCCAAATTAGGAAATTAACGCTCTTTCGCATAACTCCCATTTTGCCGAAAGTCGACCGGTGCGTTATTCTGGCCCTAAGATAAGAAACGTGGCGATGCGACGAATAACAAGCGAACCCTGAATCCCGGAGAAAATCGCATGGAAAAACTGATTACCCCCCCGACCGACAATCTGTATAAGTTCGTTTCTATATTCGGTCTGGTGTTGATTGGAATTTCCATTGTTATTCCTTACAACCCCCAGCGGTCGCTTGACCAGAAGGAGTCTGCCTTCGAGGCGAACGCTTTGGAGTACAACGCCGACACGGAGAACTTTTGGCTCATCCACATGAGCCCGGAGCAATTAAAGAATGCTACAAAGCTGAGTGAAGTGCCTGCCGGAATCGCGAAGACCGAAACAGAGCGCGATGCGATTCGCGACGAGCACGAATCTGCGCTCGATCAACTTGCACCACTTTGCGCAGTACAAACTGTGGAAGCCATACGAGAGGCGCATAAAAAACCAGAATACAAGCAACATATTATGGAGCGATTCGGCATTCCAGAAGAGAGGTACGCCGATTTCATGGCGAAGCAAACAGATGAAGGGCTGACGCACGCAAGTGTTGCTCTGGCGACTGCTGCGCAACAAATGAAGGCCAAGACAAACAAGTTCTACGCGTTAGCCTATGACCTTTGGAATTCCCAAGACCACCAGGATACGCTGGTTTGGTATTGTCGGGTGTCTGGCGCTGTCGGTCTTTTCTTCACGCTCGTCGGTTTTGTGCTGTGGTGGTGGAAGGTTCAACGGTACGAAGATGCAATTCTTAAAAAGAAGGCTGGCGAAGTCATGAATCTGCCTGCATCGGACGGTCCGTTGGTGAGAGACGTAGCTGCGATTCGGTCACTGTTGCAACAAGCGGTCGACAAGCAACAATCTGCATAGCCGCAATGGCATTTCGTGAATCACGCAAGGCTGGTTCGAGTGGTTCGAGTCATGGTGGCCAGAATCGCCTTTCGTCCAGGGCCATCGCGACGCCTTGGTAGCCAGGAAAGAGCGTCGCGGCCGTTACTCCCTCAGCCGCGACCAGCCAAAGAAGGCGGCCGGCCTCACTGACCGGGATGCTCACACGTTGAAACATGATCGGGAAGTCGTCGATGAAGACCTCCGCCAAGTACCGATCCAAAGGCCTGCGGTCGATGTCGGCATCCAACATTCGCGGTTCATACGTCATCGTGAACACGCCGGCCTGCGCGTGCAGATTTGCGTTTTTTGCGCGGGGGGACGTTACAAAACCTGCCCAAACTGGGCGGCTTGCGCGGCGAGATATGTCGGATTTTGTTTGGAAGGCATCGACCCAAAACGTCCAAACGGCCAAACGCCCGTGACTATTGAAGCTGCCGGCGTTGGGCGCGGCGGATAACTCGCATGCGTCCTTCGCCGCAAAATAGGCTGCGGTATGGTAGGATGTAGTCCAATCAAGCAGCCGCGTTGGCACACCGAAGTGCTGGGCTAATCCGGCGACGGTTCGCAACTCTCGCGAGATCCATACATCCCCTGTGGAATGAAGGCCGTCGAGAAACTCGCCCACGGGCTGGAGCGGCCGACCACGCCGCTCTTGTGAATCTTCGGGAACCTCAAGCCCCGCATTGTCGGCGACGCCGCAAAATTCCATCAGCGTCGATCGCTCTGCCGCAATCTGGTCCCCGTGATTATTGACCGGATACTGAACACGGGCCTGCCAGATTTCCGGCCCCCCTCGCAGAGCGCTAGGACAAAGTTCCCACTCATCATTGCCGTGCCCCCGGAACAGCCAGCGGCCGCGCGTGCGATCCCCAGAGAACAGATGCCCCCTAGGTGACAGTGCATCAAGTAGTTCTTCGGCCGTGTCGCGTTTGACGTCGTGTACGATCGGTGGCATCGGCGTTTCCTTCTAGCGGCGCTGCCGTCGGCCGACGCTCGATTCAAGTCGAGCAGTCGCCAGATGACTACCACTACTACCACTTTCGCCTGATTCTACCACGAATCCCCACGATTTTTTGGTAGTGAACGAGTCCACTTGAAAGAGACCAGCAACCGATGTAGAGTCTAGAAAACAAGTGCTTTTCGTCCGAAACGCTGGTCTGGTTCGCGTGCTTGTGGATCTGGGGGTCGTGGGTTCAAGTCCCATCAGCCACCCCTTTGCCGTGCCGTTCTGGAATGAGGCAACGCCAAGCCAATCCTTGGTCGCCCCGTCAACATTCCTGCAATGCACTTCTCCTCTGGTAGCGGCGTCCCGGACATCGCGATTGAAATGCTATTGTTACCCGTGTTCGTCATTCGTTTTCCAACGTGGTAAACTTGGGTGTATGAGCCCAGAAAACATCCGAGAATGGCTGAATCGTCGCCCGTTCGAACCGTTCGTCCTCCGGCTCTCCAGCAGCGAATCCCATGAAGTTCGCCACCCGGAAAACGTCATGGTTCTCAAAACCCGCGTCGTCGTTGGCTACCCGGAAAGCGACCGCGCGGTGCATTGCGCCTTGATTCACATCAACGCCGTCGAAGCCCTTCAGATCGCGTAGCGCGTTGTCGCCGGTGTGGCCCCCCGCGCGCGTATCATCGGTCGAAGCGATCGACCTTCAACTCATCGCCGGCTGCTGCTGTGTAATGCAATGAAAAGCGCCCAGCCCCCAGGCCAGGTCGACGGCTCGATGACCGGAGATCCGCCGGCCGGAAAAGAGCGACGCCAAGGTCTCGAGTGCCTGGCCATCGGCCGAGCCGCCATATTGTGGCACGACGACCAGGCCGTTGGCGACGTAGAAATTCATGTAGCTTGCCGGCAAGCGCTGGTCGCCGTGGAATAACGGCTTCGGCATCGGCATCGGCACAACTTCCAACGACCGCCCCTCCGCGTCTGTCGCGGTGCGGAGCCGGAGAAGATTGTCTTGCAAGGCGGCGTAGTTCGCGTCCGCCGGGTCTTGCTCGACCGCCGCGACGACGACCCTCGCGGCGACGAAACGAGCCAATTCGTCGACGTGTCCGTCGGTGTCGTCGCCGACGATTCCCTCGCCCAACCAGATCACGTGCCGCGCGGCCAGGTAATCGGCCAGGCAACGCTCGATGTCGGGGCGCGGAAGGTCAGGGTTGCGGTTGGGGTTCAAAAGGCACTGCTCGGTGGTCAAGAGCGACCCTTGCCCGTTGGTGTCGATCGCGCCCCCTTCCAGCACGATCCCCGGTTCAAAGCGCTGGTAGCCGAGCGCCTCGGCGACGAGCCGCGGCACCTGCTGGTCGCGATCGAACGTTGGGTACTTGCCGCCCCAAGCGTTGTAGCGCCAATGAACCAGGGAAGGGGGCAGGCTTGGCGGGCCAACGAGGAACGTAGGCCCGTGATCTCGGGTCCAGGCGTCGTTCGTCGCGATGTCGTGGAGTGTGACGCGGGGCAGATGGCCCACCATCCGGCGCGCTTCGCTCATCACTTCGGCGCCGCCCGCCAACACGTGGACCTCCTCCACCTCGGCCAGGCTACGGACCAGTTCAGCCCACACGCGGGGAATCGGCTCGAATGCTCCCGGCCAACTCTCGCGTCTGTGGGGCCATGCAAGCCAGGTTGCCGTGTGCGGTTCCCATTCAGCTGGCATTCGATAGCCGAGCGTGGCAGGCTTCGTGGATTGTGGATTACCGATTGCGGATTGCATTCGCTTACGCGTCGAAATGAGTTCTCAATCCCGGTATCGTTTCACCAGGTCCCCGTAGGCGTCGATCCGCCGATCGCGGAGAAATGGCCAGTGTGTCCGCACGACGTCGATCTGATCGAGGTTGCAATCGACCAGAAGTGTTTCCTCGTGCTCGTGGCTGCCCCGGGCTAATACGTTTCCGTTCGGATCGGCGACAAACGATGCCCCCCAGAATTCGATTTTCCCTTCGCAGCCTGTCCGGTTTACAGCGGCCACGAACACGCCGTTGGCGATCGCGTGACTACGCATCATCGTCTCCCAGGCAGAGTGCTGGCTGACACCGTATTCGGCCTTTTCGCTGGGGTGCCAGCCGATCGCGGTTGGATAGAAGATGACTTCGGCTCCCGCGAGCGCCGTGAGCCGGGCGGCCTCGGGATACCACTGGTCCCAACAAACGCAAACCCCCACACGGCCGAATCGTGTGGCGCAACTCGAAAACCCCAGGTCGCCGGGCGTGAAGTAGAACTTCTCATAATAGAGCGGATCGTCGGGGATGTGCATTTTGCGGTACAGCCCGGTCTGCTGTCCATCGGCGTCGAAGATGACAGCCGTGTTGTGGTACAAGCCAGCCGCCCGACGTTCGAAGATCGAACCCACCACCGCCACTCCGTGTCGCCGCGCGGCGCCGGCCAAGGCTTCGCTGGTTGGGCCGGGAATCGGCTCCGCCTCGGCGAACCGGGTGTGGTCTTCCGATTGGCAAGGGTATGGGCCAGCGAACAGTTCCTGCAAGCAGACGACCTGGGCGCCGGCCGCGGCGGCCTCGCCGATGCGGGCAACGGCCTTGTCGACGTTGGCCGACTTCGCCTCGGCACAGGTCATCTGCACGAGCCCGACCGTCACACGACCGGGCCGCGGCCCAGGATCCGCGTACGAGGGGTTGGGCGATTTCATGCTCCGATGTTACCCTATCCCTGAGGTCAGGCAAAGTCACCCCAAGCATCACTCGATGAATCACCGTGGGATCCCCGGCCTGTTCATCAGCGGCACAGGCACCGGCGTCGGCAAATCGTATGTCGCTACACTTATCGCCCGTCAGCTCGTGACAGAGGGTCGGCGCGTGGGAGTTTACAAGCCCGTCGCCAGCGGCTGCCGCCGTGAGGCTGGCGTGCCGGTGAGCGACGATGCGCTGGCGCTGTGGGAGGCAGCGGGAAAACCGGGTGAACTTGAACTTGTTTGCCCGCAGCGATTCACCGCCGGGGTGGCCCCGCACCTGGCCGCGCGAGCTGAGGGGCGGCGCGTCGACGCCGAACTGCTCCGCCAAGGGCTCGAGTACTGGATCGAACGATCGGAAATCGTGCTCGTCGAAGGGGTCGGGGGGCTGTTGTCGCCCTTGACCGACGACGAGTATGTCGCCGATCTGGCCGAAGAAGTGGCATTTCCGTTGATCATCGTTTCGCGAAATGCGTTAGGCACGATCCACGACACGCTGGCCACGCTGATCGCGGCGGCGACGTTCCGCCGCGGGCTCGACGTCGCCGGGCTCGTGCTATGCGACCCGCCGCCGGAGCAACTCGACCCCAGCGCCGAGTCCAATGCCGACGAGCTCGCCCGACGCTGTGTGCCACCGCTCTTGGCCCACGTTGCCTGGAAGGCTCGTGAATTCAACCGCGCTGTCGATTGGTTTGGACTTGCTGAACGAGGAAGTGCGATATGAAGCGCCCGGTTGCAAAGCGCGCAACGCCGCTTCGCGGCGGTGGACCGGCAATGCCTTCTCGTTGCGCAACAACGAGAAGGCGGTAGAAAAGCCGAGCACCGCGAAGAAAACGGACTCCGCATTCCCCTGCCGCTACGCGGCTATGCTCGCCGGCATGGTGTATGAGAAGGCACAAGTGAAAACGCGGAGCAGCGCAAAAAAACGGGGGCCTCTGACGTGCCAAATACGCTTTGGCAATTGCTGGACGATCAGGGGCAAGTCAACCGTCAAGCCGAAATTCGTCAGAGGCCCCGCGGGCCAGTCGAGTTTAATTGCCCGGCCGTTTCCGACCTGGCGAACATCTCTAATAGCACGCCGCGTGCCGTTCGTGAATTGGCCTGACCGGCGGCATTAATTCATAGGCCGTAAAGCTCTTATTTCAAAGCGTTTACACTTCTCTTATAAAACCGAAGATTTTCCAAATGCCATGTTGGGCGTCGTCCATGAAGAAGAGCCATTTCACGACATTCTGCGTCATCTTGCGCGGAAAACCGCGCGAGGCGCTGAAAGCGCTCAATGCGTCTCAGGTTGAGACAAATTCACGGTGTCTGAGTTGTAAAGTAAGCCATAGTAGAAGGTTGCGGGTAGAACTCGTGATCACGGAAGAGAACGCACGCGGGTTGGCCCAATTCGCAGAGTCCAGTTTTGAGACAATCGCGAAAACGTTCGCGTCTTTGCTGCGTAGTAGAAGGCAGTCGAAGCATGGCGATCACGATGAACCGCCGGTATATTGAGCGTTTCCCCAGTACAAGGTCACTTCGCGCTTGCCCGCCAACCCAGCGAAAGTCGGTCCGTATCAATGCGGTCGCGGAGAACGGCTGTTGGTCATCGCAGGCCCCTGCGTGATCGAAAGTGAGGAGTTGACACTCCACATCGCCGGGCGACTCAAGCAGCTTGCTTCCGAATTGCCGATCCAATTGGTGTTCAAAGCGTCGTTCGACAAGGCCAATCGTACTAGCGGCGACGCATTTCGTGGCCTGGGACTTGAAGCGGGTCTGGCCGTTCTCCGCCGCGTTCGCGAGGTCACGGGCTTACCGGTAACGACCGACGTCCACGAGTCTCAGCAAGCGGCACCGGTGGCGGAAGTCTGCGAGTTGCTGCAGATTCCCGCATTCCTGGCCCGGCAGACCGACTTGCTTTCGGCGGCGGCGCAAACCGGGCGCGCGGTCCACGTGAAGAAAGGACAGTTCATGGCCCCTTGGGACATGCGGCATGTGGTGTCCAAGCTCGAATCGGCCGGTTGCCGGAGCGTGCTTCTCTGTGAAAGGGGCACTTTTTTCGGTTATGGGCGCCTGGTCAACGACTTGCGGTCAATTCCGCAAATGCAATCGCTGGGTGTGCCGGTCGTTTTCGACGCTACGCACAGCGTACAAGAACCGGGCGGTTTGGGGTCGGCGACAGGTGGTAACCGGGCGATGGTCGAGCCGCTGGCCCGCGCCGCAACGGCCGTAGGCGTCGATGGCCTGTTCTTCGAAACGCACCCTAATCCTGATGCGTCGCCCAGCGACGGACCCAACATGGTTCCGCTCGACCAATTCGGCCCTTTGCTGGCCCGGCTGCTCAAGATCCGGCAGACCGTGGAGGACCTCGGTGACTGAATTACCAACGGCGGCCTGTATACGCCGCCCTTCGGCCTTGTTGCTCGCGCTGGCCTGGGTCGCGTGCGGCGGCTGCACTGCTCGGAACCCGGCCATCGGCACCACCGCGACCACAGCGACCGAGGGCCAACAGGCCACGGAGGTCTTCAAGTACGCGGTCGCGATGCTCGACGACATGGATGAATCCGACGCTTCCCCGGCGGCGCGCGATGAAGATTCTCCAAACCTGGCGCTGCGTCAGGCCGCCGAGAAGCTGCTTGAAGGGGGCACAGGAGCCACCGTGGTTTCGCAACTCAACCAATGGATCGGTTCACAAGAGCCGTTGGCCGATTGGCGGCCCGATCCCCTGCTCGAAACGCTTCCTGCATCGCTGCGCACGAAGAAAACCCTTGCGGAACTCGCAGCCCTGTCGTTTCCTCTTCGTGACGGGCCGGAACTGCGGCAGACGATCTGGCTGCAGAGCGCGGCCACCACTGCCACGAGTCAGGCGACCGACGACCTCAATCGGGCCGTTCGGCTCTTCGATTGGACGGTCCGAAACATCCAACTCGAATCGCCGGAGAGCTTATCGTCCGCGGCGCCGCACTTACCGTGGCAAACCATCGTTTTAGGCCGTGGGCAGGCGATTGAGCGGGCTTGGTTGTTCGCCCTCTTGGCACGGCAACAAGGGCTGGATGTGGTGATGCTGGCGCGCCAGGCGGCCGAAGGCGACGAGCCCGTTGAGACCGGGTTAGCAGCGCTGGCGATCGACGACCGGCTATACCTGTTCGATCCGCGATTAGGACTGCCTGTCCCCGGCCCTCAAGGCAAAGGTGTGGCGACGCTTGACGAAGCCGCCGGCGACGATGCAATTTTGCGACGGTTGGATCTTGATGCCGAACACCCCTATCCGCTCACGTCGTCCGAATTGGACCAGGTCGTTGCGCTGGTGGAAGCTTCGCCAAGTTATCTTTCGCAAAGGATGTGGATGTTGGAGTCGCGTCTGACGGGCGAACACCGTCCCGTGCTTGCGTTCGACGCCGGCGACCTGGCGCAACGGCTGCGTACCTTTTCCCATGTCGGCGACGTCCGGATTTGGCAGTTCCCCTATCGGCGGCTGCGCGAGGCCGTCAGGCGGAAACCGGCCGACGACGACGTAGCCCCCTTGGTCATCGCGGCCGATCCTTTGCTGGCCGAATTGGAGCCGTTTGTCTTGCCTTTCGTAATGAAACGCAAGAAGACCGACAAACCTACGCCGGTGCCGGCGCTTTGGCGCGGCCGCGTACTCCACTTGCTCGGGAGATTTACGGGTGACGAGGGAGCCAACTTTTTTTATCAGTTGTCGCGACCGCCCGACATCGATCTGGAGCAGCAGTCGCTCAAGGCCTTTGAGATGGCCAAGGCATGGGTCCAGGCGGGACCGGAAGGGCGCGAGCGGGCCGAGCAGTTGGCCAGCGCCACCGACCGAAACATCGAGTTGATCCGTCGGGCAAAACAGCACGCCAGCTATTGGCTGGGGCTGGCCGCCTTCGAGCGAGCCGAGCACGAGCACCGCCGGGAGCTTTACGACACGGCGATCGATTATTTCATCGAACGTACACTGGCCGCCACGCCCGACGGACCCTGGACCCACGGCGCCTACTACAACCTCGCCAGGACCTACGAGGCATTGGGCCAGATCGAGAAAGCCTGCGAGACGTACCGCCAGGACGAAAGTGCTCCCCAGCACCACGGCAACATGCTGCGGGCCCGCTGGCTCGAGCTCGACACGAACGCGAGCGGCAAGCAAGATTGACTAGTGCTATGCTTCACGCGGCCGACAATGAGACATTTGCAACGAGAAAGTGGTGGCTGGGGCAGAGCGTCAGCGATGCCCTGGCTTGATAGCGATCGGCTGCCCCAGCGACCGTGAATGTCGCCTTACCTCGTGCTTTCAGTTACAATAAACGACCTCACATGGAGCGTTTGTCATGGCGGAAGCGGCAGTCGAACTCAGCGGTTGGGAAAGGGCGCTCATGGCTGCGGAAAAAGTCAGAGAGCGACTGCGCAGGGCAACCCGCGCGCTCGACGCGACCGGCGTACACTATGCCGTCGTCGGTGGCAACGCCGTCGCCGAGTGGGTCGCCAGGGCTGACGAGGGAGCCGTACGCAATACCCGAGATGTCGACCTCTTGGTTCGGCGCATCGACATGCGCGCCGTTCGTAACGCGCTCGAGGCGGCCGGGTTCGTCTATCATCAACTCCTCGACGTGGAAATGTTCATCGACGGCCCCCAGGGCCGGCCGAGCGAAGCTGTTCACATTCTCTTCGCCGGAGAGAAGGTACGGCGGGACGACGTCTACGAATTGCCGAATCTCGACGAATCGGAACGAGCCGTCGAATTTCAAGTGGCTACCCTTGTGGCATTGGTGCGCATGAAGTTGAGCGCCTGGCGAGACAAGGACCGCACTCACCTTCGCGACTTAATCGGCGTCGGCCTTCTTGACGCGACCTGGCCCGCCCGCTTGCCGGCGCCACTCGGTGATCGCTTGCAGCAATTGCTTGATGACCCGAACGGGTAGTCCCATGCCACTCCGTGACCAGCCCTTACCAATCATTACGTTCCGCCTCATCATCCAGGCATTCAGCCCATAGTAGCAAGTCGTCGTCGTCGAGACTGTTGTCGCGGATGAATTCGGCAATGACCTGATTGCCGTGGCCGAGCAGCTTGGCGGCCACTTGCAAGCGGCCGTTCTCCTGGTATGCGTAGCGTACCTCCACCGGCCATCCGGCGGGCAGGTTTGGGGGCAGGTCGTGGATTACGCAGGTGCCCACTTCGGTGCATGCATCAGGAAGCTCGCTTTCGCCTTCGACCACGCGAATCTCGACGTTCGGCTGGTTGTCCATCGAGGTCTTGAACCGTTGTGATGCCGCATGGGGCAACGGCGTGTTCTTGCGGATGATGATCCGGTTCATCGTCCGCCCCGACGTCGGGTCGAAGCCAACCAGCCCTAGGCTGTGCGAGTTGACGTTGGTCACCTGGAACTGCGTGTGTCCGGCCCCTGCGCCTTCCCGCTGCAACAGCAAATCGGCGTAAAGCGCGGCGCCGTGGGCCACGGCTTCGTCGGCCGAAACCGACTGGTCGACGACCTTGCCCGCCAGTTCGGCCAGCATCTGCTTGATCATCGGCATTCGGGTCGAACCGCCGACCACCAGCACCTTGTCGATTTCGCTCCAGGTGAGGCCGGCCTGCATCACGACGATTTCGGCCGTCATGCGGGTCCGCATGACCAAAGGGGCGGTGGCTTCCTCGAATTCCTCACGGGTGATTTCGAGCTTGTGACGCTTCCCCTGGTGATGGACGATCATGGTAGCCTTGGCGCGCTCCGAAAGCGTCCTCTTCGCCAGTTCGGCCGCGTTCCAAAGATCGATCGCGGTCTCTGGATCTTCGCGCGGATCGCCCTCCACCGCGCCTTCCATACGTCGTGCCGCGATCTCGACCAGTTTCTCGTCCCAGTCCTTGCCCCCCAATTGCACGTCGCCGTCGGTGGCGATCGCTTTGAACGATTGCCCGGCCATCTCGACGACCGTCACATCGAACGTACCGCCTCCCAGGTCGTAAACCAACACGCGCAGCGGCTTGTTGCCTTGGACTTGCCCCGCTTTGTCGAGAATGCCTTCCTGGTATCCGAACATGATCGCGGCGGCGGTCGGCTCGTTGATGATGTCGAGCACATCCAGTCCCGCCATGCGGCCGGCGTCCATCGTGGCCCGGCGGCGCGTCTCATCAAAGTAGGCGGGCACGGTAATGACGGCCTTGGTCACCGGTCCCAGTTTACGTTCGGCATCGGCCCGCAAGCGACGAAGTATATATGACGAAATCACCTCCGGGGGCAAGTACTCGCCATTGATCGGTTTACGGTAGTGCTTTTTGCCCATATCTCGTTTGACGCAATCAGCAACACAATCGGGTTCGAGTGTCGCGGCCAGCACGGCCTCCTTGCCGACGATCGTGCCCTCGCGGTCGAAAAGGACGACGCTGGGGGTCAACAGATCGCCATTGCTGTTGGGGATGCTGGTGGGGCGTCCCTGGTGATCGAGATGGGCCACGACCGAATATGTCGTTCCCAAGTCGATCCCCACCGCAGGTTCGTCCGCCGGTGACCGTTGCCTGGTTGCAATCGCGTCGTCGGTTGAACCCGCGGGCGCGTTCTCAGGGCACAATAGTTCGCCGGCGCTGGCCAGGGTTTTCATCCATTCGCCGCGCAACACGATCGTGGTGCCCGACGTGTCGAAAAGCTTTTCGCGCATCGCGAAGAATAATTCATCCCAGCGCAAATCCTGCCGGTCGAATCGACGTATCTGCAAAGGCGCAGCGTCCCAGACGACCTCGACCACCGCCGAGAGGTAGCGGGCGTCGTCGCGCACCAGATCGGCGTCTTGACCCTCCAGCGGCCCCAACACGTCGGCGATAAAGGAAACGCCGTGTTTGTCGAGAAGTCGTGGCAATTTCAGGGGCATGTATCGCTTTCGGAATGCTGGGAATCTTGCCTGTCGTTGGCTGCTCGCCGCCGTGTCGAGCGAAAAACCACGCGCCCGACTGGGCTTTTGGGTGTCGGGCTTTTACACTAGCTTATATCCATTGTTGTATCCTGGGCAAGGATTCGAGCGTATGTTCGACCCCTACCACAAGTGGCTGGGCATCCCCGCAGAATTTCGGCCTCCAACGTACTACCAACTGCTCGGCATTTCGCCCCAGGAGCAGGACCGCGACGTTATCGACGCGGCGGTGCTGCGTCAAAGCGCTTATGTCCGGAATTTTCAATCGGGACCTCATGGGGCCGACGCCACCCGTATCCTGACTGAAATCGCCGCGGCCAAACTGTGCCTTTTGAATCCCCAGAAGCGCTCCCAATACGACGCCGAGCTCAAACGGCAGCGCGCCCTTGTCGAGCGGCTCGAACTGGCCCCCGATCCACAGCTCGACGCGCGCCCCCCGATGGCGGAGCCGTCTAACGCGCCATCCAAAGGGCTCGGGGCGGGAGCGATTTTCGACGCCGCGTTCCAGCGTTCCGCGACGCCGCGGAAAGAGGCGCCGCCCAAGCGGGTGTCGAAAGCGGCATCGCCGGATGTGCCGCTCGATCTGGCCCCCGACCCGGAACTCGACACGTCCCCCTATGGCCTGACGCCGAAAGCGTCGCCGTCCGCCAAACCATACTCGCGCGAGGCCCCGCCGGCCCACGAAGGCGCTCCGCCACGCGCCGCGACCGGCCGTCCCGCGCCGCCCGTCGCGTCGTTGCTCGATTTGGATAAGCTGCCCGCGGGCCGTTCCGCGCGTTCGTCCATGCAAGGTTTCGGTTCACAGCCGCGCCTCGGTGCGCGGCGCCACAAAGTCCAAGAATCTTCCGTGCCCTACGGACTAATTACGGCGTTGGCGGGGGCGCTGGTTTTCGTAGTGCTCGTGATCGTCTATCTGCGGACACGGCCGCCGTTGCCGATGACTCCGGAAATGCTGCGCAAGATGGAAGCCAATCAAGAGCAAACAAAATGACAAGCGCGCGGCGCCGTAGACCGTCAAAAGGCATCCATCATGTGCTCGCCGCCGTGTTCGGGATTGCCGATCAAACGCTGGTTCTTTGGATCGACAACCCAGTCGAGTAATTCGAGTGGGACCTGGCCAATGAGCACGGGCAGTTCATCAGACACTTCGCCAACGTCAATGGCGCAGTCGCGGCCCTGGATGGTCAAGCGAACCGCCCGGTAAGTGGTCATTGGAACGGAACCGCCGATTCCTCGCGCTTCTCGCACGCGCACCGGCTCCAACCCAAGCGCTGCGATCATTCGCTTCGGCAGCAATAATGTCGTGGCACCGGTATCGACAAGCGCGTCGGTCACTTCCACCCGGCGAACCTGATCATCGGCCAACAGACCTCGTTTGGCGTTGAATAAATCTTCGAGATTTTCAATTCTGGCCACCACCAATACCTTGCCCATCGTCGGCGTCTCCATGGAATTCTCCTTATCCACCGCAAACGAACATTCGTACCCGCGCGCTGTATCAACCCGATTATATGGTGCACAGGGAATTCAAACCAAATCTCGCAAGCTGTCCAGTCCCAGCGGCTCGCGGCTGGCGAACGGCTCGCCGTAGGCCATTCCGATCGACCAACCCCAAAACGCGGCCTGGTCGCGCTGGCGGTCGAGAAATGTCGGCGGATCGGGCGGTTTGCCCGCCACGAACTGGCTCTGGTAACACTCAATCGCGCGGCGCTTTTGCTCCCAGTAAGGGCTGATGTCGAGCACGAAGGCCGGCTGGGCGACCTGCTTCAAATGGACGCAGTAGTAGTAGAAGATGCGCTCAGGATGGTGCGGCTCGCCGGCCAGGTTGCTCTTGGTGAGCTTCGACCAGAAGCGGGCCGCTTCGACCAGCTCGGTGGCCGCCAGGTGGTCGGGGTGGGCGTCGACCCAATAGGGGGCGAATAGCCAGCGCGGTCGCAGGCGGCGGAACGCTTCGGCCAATTTGGCGCGGGCTTCCAGCGTCGCTTCAAGCCTGCGGTTCACGAGTCCCAGGTTTTCGCGGCAATCGACGCCCAGAATGGCCGTGGCCTCGGCCGTTTCGCGGGCGCGGATTTCCGGCGAACCGTGCGGCGTCGGCTCGCCGTCGGTCAGGTCGACGATGCCGACTTTCAGCCCTTCGGCTTTGAACTTCAGGATCGCGCCAGCCATCCCCAATTCGGCGTCGTCGGGGTGCGGCGCGACCACCAGAATGTCGAGCATGAGTTGAACCTCTCAATCAATCGACTTCCGAGATCACGCCACGCCCAATCCGCGGTCGTAGGCCTCCTGGTCGCGCTGATAGAGCGCAAGCACCGACTCGAACGTGGAGCTTGAAATCTTCCACGCGGGGCGGTCATCGGTGTGGGCGTTGGCATGTGAGACGAACAGCCGATGCAGGAACTTGAACATGTGCCGCGGCACGCGCAGCGTTCGCAGGGCATCGATCAGTCGGCGGTCGTTCACCGACTCGTCGAACAGCGCCACGAGCGACGGCGCTTGGCCGTTGGCCGCGCAGGCCTTGAGCCGCGCGTTGGCCACGTCGTACAGGGCTTCGCCCGTCCAATCCAGCGAGGGGACCAGGTTCTGTTTGTCGAGCCGGGCCCGCTGGTAGAAATCGCGATCCTCACGGTCGATGAAGTACGAAAGCTCGATCGGCAACAAGAGCTTGAAGCCGATGCCTGGATGTTTGAGAAACTTGTTGTCGAGCATCGGCCACAACAGCGCCCGCATTTGTTCCGGCGAACCGTTCACCAGGTGCGGCTCATCGACCCGATCGACGAGCACCACGATGCCCGCGAAACCCAAGGTACGCAGCACGCCCTGAAACTTCACCAGGAGCTCGAAGCGATCGTCGGTCCGCTCCTTGTTCGGCAGGGGCTGGCTGGCGATCTCGTCGGAGGAGAAGTCCATCAGCACCTGCCTCAGCGGGTTGACCTCGTGGTTCACCACACGCAATTGGCGAGTGATGCCACGCGCGCGCCAGTACCACTTCCAAGCCTTGACCATCCACGGAATCCAACCGGCCGCGGCGAACACGTAGGGCCAGGGGTGGGCGAGCCATTCCCACCGGCCCAGCGCGGCGATCAGGCCGAACACGCCCGCCACACTCGCCACGCCCAGGGCCTGCGGCCATTTCGTCCGCCAGGTCGAAAACCGCAGCTTGCGCCGCAGCCGGCGCCAGCGCTGGCGGAAGGTCTCGGCCGACGACTGGTCGTAGCAGGCGGCCAAGAGCAACAGGTCTCGCATCTGGTGTCGGTCGAGCAACGACGTTTCGAGTTGTCCCACGTCGGAGGGCCGCGCCGGCCCGGCGCGCGGCGCGTCGAGAATCCGATCGACCAGCCGCGTGACTCCCAACGAGAGGATCGCGTCCATGTGGTCCCATAGTTTCCACTCTCGAAACACCTGATCCTGGCGGCGGCGGCGCACGCTGAGCTTGTCGCGAAACCGGTCGAGGAACGGATTGAAATCGTCGTACTCGATGACGAACACGCGCTGGTTCGGGTGCGTGCGGTTGAACTCGGTCAGGTGCCGCACGATCTGCAAGCGAAGCGCCGTTTTGCCCGACCCCTTCTCACCAAACACGATCGAAGTCGCGGGCTCCGCCGGGTCGCCGTAGACCTTGTCCCAGGTGGGATGGTACGTGCTTCCGATACAATGCTCCTTGAACACCGGATCGGTCTGCGCGTCCTCCTCGGCGAACGGATTGCTCGCGACTCCATGATGATCGAGGAATTGCTGGATCTTCATTTTGCCGCCTTCAGACCATCCAGCATTTTCTTGAACCCCTCGGCGTGGTCTTCGACGGTCTGGCTCGGTCCGACGAACTTGACGTAATAATGCCCGGTATTCTTCTTGCCGTCCTTCGTGGCGACGATGGCCCCGAGCAAGCGATAGTTTTCTCGTTTCACGCCGCCGCTAGCGACAGGGGGGCGGTCGTCATATGTGCCCGAAATGTCGATCAACGTGATCTCCTGGCCGGCGACAGTCAGCTTTTCCTGCTTTGTCTTGTCCTTGGTGCTCGAACCGTCGGGCTGCGAAAACTGGCCGATCCAACGGTCGATGTTGGCATCGATCGTGCCGCCGGCGCTCATCACCGTCATACGGCCAGGTCGCTCGTCGCCTTCCGAGGCCGGCACCTGAAACTCGTGCTCGATGATATTGTTCGCCGGTTTCTTGCGCAGCCAGCCCTCGGGCGCGGTGAGCTTCAGCCGGCCAGCGGCCAGATCGAAGTTCAAATCGTCCTCGGCCGGCGTCTTGTCGTCGGCGCGGACACCCGATCGATGCCCGGCGCAGGTCAGGGCGAAAACGACTGCGGCGGAAAACAAGGGGAAGGCAAACTTCTTCATGGAACGACTCCCAGGCTCTTTGAGTGAAACGAAAGCCGCCGGCCACGATTCCGCAGGTTTGGCGGTGCTTGGTTGCTACTGCCGCTATTCTACTGGTCTGGACTTTCCTTGCCAGCCGCCGGGGCGACGGGCGGCTGCGACCATTGGTCGCTGATGACCTTGATCACGAAATACGAGAGCGGGATCATCAGGATCACCAGCACGACGATCGCCGTGACAGGTCCTGTATTCGAACGCGGACGGTATTGAGTGCGGCGGACCGTGCTCGCGCCACTGCTCGGCGGTACGACCGGAAAGCCACCCACCGCGGCGGGCATGGCACCGGGTACCCCGCCCGCGGCGGGAAAACCGAACCCCGCCATAGGTACCGCGCCGGCCATCGGCAAAACGCCCGTCGCCGTCGGGAGGGCGCCGACGGCGGTGGGAATCGCAAAACCCGCCGCGACGGCGGGCGCATGCGGAGCGGCGCCACCTCCGGCATCGAGCTCTGGGAAAACGCTTCCGGCGCGCTTCCACTCGGGCCAATCTTGGCGCCAGACGAGCGAATCGCCGGTCACCCGGCCTTCCTTGATCCAGCCCCGGAACGCATCGCCCGCGGCCGGTCCGTATTGGCTGCTTGCTCCTGGCGGCATCACGTACCACTGCATGCTGGGCGATTCATCGATCGGATCGGGCCGTCCGACTTGCCCAACCGTCGCCACGGCAGCCACTGGAGCTACCACGGAACTCGCTTCCTCGTGCAACAACGGCACGGCAGTCTGGGCGCCTGCAAACGACACGGCGGCCGATTGAGGAGAAGTCGTCACGGACGCGGGTGACACCGGAGCGATCCCGGTCGTATGCACGGCGGTGGTATCCGCCACGGCGCCTTCGGTGGGAATGTAGATCTTTTCGTCGCACTTGGGACAGCGGCCGCGTTTGCCCGCCAGGTTCGACTTGACGTTCAACGCGCTCTTACAGTGCGGGCAAGTGAACTTGATGCCCATGTTGCTCTTTGGCGCGGGGCCCTGTCGAGGAAAATGAGGAGTTCGGGCAAGTCGCGAACGGTCAAATCATGGCAATTTGGACGACCTTACGCATTATACCTCGTGTTCCCGCGACGAAAAGCCGGACCGCGGCAAACTGGACCCCGCGCTCGCCAGTCGTTAAAATCCAACTAGGGCCTACCCGTGACATCCAATATCCATCGAGAGGGAGACGAATTCATGTTCGGTCGCATCAGCCTTTATGCGGCGGTCGTGGCGCTTTTCGCCGTGGCGCTTGTTTCGTCCGGCCGCCTCGCGGCCGACATTCAACCGGCAGGCAACCGGCAGGCAGATGAGATCATTGGAAATTACCTCGAAACACGCACTTGCGACGTTTACACCGGCCCATGCTTTGCAAACGCCCAGGTTGGCCTGACCGGCCAGCAGGCGATCATGGCCTGGAGTATCGAATCCGGAACGCACGAAGGCGTCGATCTGAGCGGGCTCAACGTGGTGCTCGTCGTCCGCGCGGCCGATACGCTTGGCTTCGGTGGGACCGTCGTCGTCCGGCCCGATCCGATCCGCTCGGTGATCCTGATCGACGAGCGCGCGACCAATTCGCAGCGAGGAGCGCTGGCCGCATTCGTCAAACGACACGCCGCTCGCGTTGCCGGCGAGGTGGTCCGTGTCGCCAGCCTGCCAATCGAAATGAAGTTCGATCCCATCGACATGGAGTGCAGCCTCCAGGCCGGCAAGGAAGCCCGTCTCATTACTCGCCGCCTGGTCCCCCGCGACCGTTGCTGCACGAACGAAGAAATCTTCTACCCACCGCTGACGGAGGTTGAGCGTTCCGAGCCGGCCTTCACTATCGACGGCGGCTTTACGGGTCGCGGGCTTGGTCAAACCTGGTCGAACCCCAAGACGCGCAGCTCGTTCCTGGCGACGTTTACTTATTAGGTGTTGGCTTCGCAAGCCTGGCGGACCGCCGCGCCGTGGTTGATTGGCAATACATTGGTGCCCGCGTTGCTGTGCCCCTACGGGTTGAACGAGACGTCGTATGAAGAAGCACGTATTGCCGGCTTTTTTGCAACGGTTGGCCCGACGCCTTTTCGATGATCGCACCCAATAGCAGTGTGTGCGCGATTTCAATGCGGCCGCTCTCCAAACCAAAATCAGATTTCTTGCTTTTCCGTCTCGAGGCACCTAAAGCGCGTGCCCGGCGGGAATTCGAGATCAAACGTCTCGGCCAGAACGCGCAAAAGCGATTCATCATCGTCGATGCGCGTGGTCTCGATAACGTCGCCCGTGACGACCGTAAGCTCTCGATTCCGTAACAAGTAACAAGCACTTGGGGTCTGCCGCTGCACGGCCAATGTCTGCACGAATCGGGAATTCGGGTGCGTCGAGACATAGTGGTTGGCCATCTCGAAATCGACCGGATATTGCGGCTCCAACGTGAAGGCGTACAAGTCCTGCCAGACGTTGCCTTCCAGTGATTGCAGGACCCTAAGACCCGGCTCTTCGACCAGACGGAAGTTCCAGGCGAACTGCCGCGAAGCGCGGCCGGGCAACATGGCGACGGGCTTGAGCAGGCCGCCGGTTCCGAAACCAACGTCGGCCAGCCAGGGGGAGCCCGCCACATCGACGCTCAACAGCATGTGAGTCCGCGGCAGAACACGGCTGGCCCCCTTGCGGACGCGGGCGGCCAGCGTCGTTACGCGAAAGCCAATCCGTTCCAAAACGGCTGCGAAGAGCGAGTTCTGCTCGTAGCAGTAGCCGCCCCGTCGGCCCCGCACCAATTTGGACTGGATGCTTTCCAGGTCGAGGCGAATCTGCCGGCCCAATTGGATGTCGAGGTTCTCGAAAGGGATGTGCGTGGCGTGCGCCAGGTGCAAGTCATCCAAGACCTCCAACGTGGGAACACATTCGCCGCCGTAGCCGATGCGACGTAGATAGGCATCGAGGTCGAGCGTTGGCGCGTCGTTCATAACGCTGTCTTTCAACGTGTCTTGAACCGCAAGGCCCGCCCCGGCAATCGCGGGCCTGCGATTTCGACGGGCCGGCCGTCGCGTAGGATGGGCACGCCGTTGACGAGCACGTGTTCGATGCCAACCGAGAGTTGGTGCGGATCGTCGTAATTGGCGCGGTCGGAAACGGTCGCCGGATCGAATACGACCAGGTCGGCAAAGGCACCCGTCCGGACCAGGCCCCGATCGGTCAGGCCGAAACGCTCGGCCGGCAGTCCGCTCAACTTGCGCACGGCCGTTTCGAGCGAGAAAAGCTTGCGATCGCGCACCAGGGGCCCAAGAATGCGCGTGGCAGCGCCGTATTGCCGCGGATGGATCAGGCCGTCGGCGAAGAAGATGCCGTCGCTGCCGATCATGAACCGCTCATGCTTGAGAAACGGCTCTACGAGCCGGTCGTCGCCGGCGAAGAACACGCACAATACCGCCAGGTTCTCCTCGATCAATAAATCGCAAATGGCTTCTGCGGCGGGCCGATCTACCAGCCGGGCGAACTCGGCCAGCGATACCCCTTGGTACCGGCTGTTATCCTTGCCCGGCACCCAAGCGATGCGAATCTGGTCAAGCTCCAGCCGGTAATCGTCGAGTTGCGCGGCGAAACGACGCCGCAGATCGCGCGAGGCCAGTTTGGCCGTAACACCCAGGGGGCCGTCTTCCCAAACGTCATAGGGCAAGAGCGAGTTGAGCATCGTCGAGCCGGGCAAGTAGGGATAGACGTCGAAGGAGAAATCGACCTCGTGGACCGCCACGCGATCGATAAAGTCGAGCAGCTCTTCGCGCTCTTGCTCGTCGCTGCCTTTGAGGTGCGAAATATGTACCGGCACGCCCGCCCGGCGGCCGATCTCCACGGCCTCCCGCACGCCGGCCAGCACGCCCCGTTTGTAACGAACGTGCGTCACGTAGAGTCCGCCCCAGGGCGCCATCGCGCTGGCGACGTCGACGATTTCATCGGTGCGGGCAAAGCACTCGGCCACATAGTCGAGCCCGGTGGAAATGCCCGTCGCGCCTTGCTCCATGCCGCGGCGCACTTCCTGCCGCATCAAACGCAACTGGGCGTCGTCGGCCGGGGCACGGCCCCAGCCGAGCGCCAAAACGCGGATGTTGGCGTAGGGGATTTGGGTCGCGGTGTTCTGCACATTGCGGCCGTCGAGCAAGGCCATGTACTCGGCGATCGAACGCCAACCGCGATAGTCGGCTAATTGCACCCCGTCAAGCGAACGCAGGTAATGCAGCCATTCGGCGGCCTGGTCGGGCTCGACGGGAGCATACGAGATTCCGTCGGAAGCGATTACTTCGGTGGTAAAACCCTGGCTGGTCTTCGAGACGAGGTGCGGAATCTTCAACAGCCAGCCGTCGGAATGGTTGTGCGTATCGATGAAGCCGGGCGCGACGACCAACCCGGTTGCGTCGATCGCTCGTACACTGGCCACGTGGTCGGCCAGCAGACCGGGGGCGACCGTCGCGATTCGATCGCCGCGAACCGCGACATCGGCCTTACGGCCCTGCGCGCCGCTGCCGTCGATGACGGTGCCGCCGTGGAGGAGAAGGTCGTATTCCGGCATGGGGGTAAAGCGGCCCTACGTCAACTTCCCCCGCCCTTCGATAGGCCACACGTCGACCAGCTTGCCGTCGCGGAAACAGAAGAACTCGTTGTGCAGGACGGTGGTCAGATCGGCGTAGCCAGGCACCAGCTCAAGGCGGTCGCCGATTTTCAAGCCTTGGGCCGAAGAGTCCAGCTCAAGCTCGCCATGTTCGGCCGAAAGGCGCGTCACGCGCATGTCGTCGCGGCCCAGCACCCGTGGCGCGAGGACCTCGATGTTCATGGTCTTGCGGCCGGCGTCGATGATCGCCCGTTCCGGCACGGGGCGGCTGATGACCGTGGCGACGATCGTCAACGCGAAGCTCAACTCGGTCACCTGGCATTTCTCGCGGTAGAACATGTCCATGAAAATCGCCCCACCCGCCTGCACTTCAGTGATACCCGGGTGGCGCGTCGAGTAGAGGTACGAGCCAGTGCCGGCGCAAGAGACGATCGGGCAGGGCAGGCCGGCCTGTTCAAGCGCTCGGCGCGTCGCGACGAGCGTATCGAGGGCCGCGGTGATTTGTTTCGCCTTGTCCCCCTTGTCGGCAATCGTCAGCAGGTGCCCTTCGTAGCCCATGATGCCGGCGAGCGTGAGGCCCGGCAGCTCGTGGATTCGGCGCGCCAGGGCGAGTGTCGGCTCGCCGGGGGGTACTCCGACGCGGCCCAGGCCGATATCGACTTCGATCAGCACGCGCACGCGCAAGCCCGCCGCGGCCATGGCTCTGCTGAGCGGCAATACCTGGTCGATGTGGTCGACGCAAACGATCGGGTCGGCATGTCGACACAGATCGACCAGCCGCCGTAGCTTGAACTCGCCCACGATGATATTGGCGATCAACAAATCGCGAACTCCGCCCGCCGCCATGACTTCGGCCTCGCCCAGCTTGGCGCAGGTGATACCCAAGGCCCCGGCCTCCAATTCGGCGCGGGCGATCGTCGAGACTTTGTGTCCCTTCGCGTGCGGCCGCCAGGCGACGCCGTGCCGGCGGCAGGTTTCCGCCACACTGCGGATATTCGACTCCATTACGTCGAGGTCGAGGCACAAGGCGGGCGTGTCGAGGTCGGCTTTCGTCGAGCCGAGGGAGGGAGTGCGCATGGGGCGAGTTTAGTGAATCATGGCCGATTTGCAAGGTCGTGGATTGTGCCAAAACGGTCATTGCGGATAACATGGGACATTGAATATGAAGCTGCCGACGAGAATGCTCAATGACCCCAAGTGTGATGAAGATTGACCTGGAACGGGCACCGCAGTTTATGACGCGCCAAACCATATTGGTTGCCGCCATATGCCGTTGGTGCCGTTCAAGGTTTGCGGTGACCACACTACTTGCAGCCCTGGCGATGATCACCAGCGGAGTGAGGGCCGACGAACCCGATCGCTCGCCCGTCGATGTGGTACTCACTCCCGACGAGGCCTGGCTTGTGACGGCGAACCAAAACTCAGGCACGGTGTCGTTGGTCGATCTGCGCACGCTTCAAGTCGCCGATGAAGTCGCCTGCGGGCGCCAGCCGGCGGGGCTGGCGCTTGCGCCGGACGGCCGCCGGGTGCTGGTAACCGCCTCGAATTCCGGCACACTGAGCGTGCTGGAGATTTTGGAGGGCAAATTGAAACCGGGCGGCTCGGTACGGCTCGGTTTCGAACCGGTGGGGGTGGCGGTCTCGCCCGACGGCAAATTGGCCTACGTGGCCCTCGAGGCCGGCGCCGCGGTGGCGGTCGTCGATCTCGATTCGCTACGTGAGACGGCGCGGATCGAAGTAGGCCGCTGGCCTCGCTACCTGGCCCTTACGCCCGACGGCGGTCGTCTGGCCGTCGGCACCAGTGGCGACCAGAGCATCTCGGTGGTCGATACTCGCCAACAGAAGCTGCTGTACGAGGAATCGCTGCAGGGGATCAACGTGGGGCACGTGCGGGCCAGCGCCGACGGCCTCTACGTTTATTTTCCCTGGATGGTTTACCGCCAGAATCCAATCGACCCGCGCAACATCCAGGCCGGCTGGGTGCTGGGGAGCCGGATCGCGCGGGTTCGCACCGACGGGCCGGCGCGCCGCGAGGCGATGACGCTCGATCCGCAGGGCAAGGCGGTCAGCGACCCGTTCGGCCTGGCGTTGACCAGCGACGAAGCTTGGCTCGTGGCCAGCGCACCGGGCACGCACGAGCTTTTGGTCTATCGCATGGAAGGGTTGGTGTTCCAGGACTATGGAGGCCCAGGCGACCACATCGACCCGCTGTTGTTGCACGACCGCGCTCGCTTTTACCGGGTGCCACTGGGCGGCCGACCGATGGGACTGCGGATTGCCCGCGACAACCGTCGCGTGTTCGTGGCCAACTACCTCGATAACTCGGTGCAGGTCGTCGACCTCGACGAGCGACGCGTGTCGCAAACGATCGGCTTGGGCGGGCCGGGCGAGCCGTCGTTGGCGCGGCGAGGCGCGGCGATCTTCTACGACGGCCGGCGGAGCCTCGACCAATGGTACAGTTGCCACAGTTGCCACTACGAAGGGGGCACGAATGCCGTGGCGATGGACACGCTCAACGATGGTACCGTGCGGACGTTCAAGACGGTGCTCTCGCTGCGAAACGTGGCCCGCACCGCACCCTGGACGTGGCACGGCTGGCAGACGGATCTCGAGGCTGCCATGCGCAAGAGCCTGACGGAGACGATGCTTGGCCCCGAACCAACGAACGACGATGTGCTGGCATTGGTAGCGTTTCTCGATTCGCTCGAAGCGCCGCCCAACCCGTTCCGCGACGAGCAAGGAGCGCTCAGCGCGGCCGCCCAGCGCGGACGAGGCGTGTTCGAAAGCGAGCAGGCCGGTTGTTCGAATTGCCATCGCGGAGAGCTGTTCACCGACGGTGAAATTCACGACGTTGGGCTGGGCAGTTCGCGCGACGCCTACGAGGGCTATAACACGCCCTCGCTCGTCGGCGTGTTCAACCGGGTACGCTTGCTGCACGATGGACGCGCCAAGAGTCTCGAACAGGCATTGACCGGACCGCACGCGCCGGCCAAAGTGACCGGTCTGGGCGAACTGGGCGAATCGGAACTGGCGGATCTGATCGAGTACCTGAAATCGTTGTAGAATTGTTGCGTAGTCATTGGTCAGTAGTCATTGGTCATTGGCGAAAGGCAGAGCCATGCGGAAAACTTTGATCTTGTGTTTGCCCTTTCTCGTGGGCATCGCCGGGTGCGATGCCGCAAAGGGTCCACCGACCGGCGCGCGGCCGGCGGCATCGTCGACGCCCGCGGCTGGAGAGGCGGCCGACGCGCAAGATGCCGCGGGCGACGATGAAGCGCCGGGAGTGACCTTGCAAATCAAGGACTACGACGCGATCGTCGAATTGATCAAGGGCCACCAGGGAAAAGTCGTGGTGCTCGATTGCTGGAGTACCTGGTGCGAGCCGTGCATGAAAGAGTTTCCGGGCCTGGTGGCGCTCGACGAAAAGTACGGCCCGGACAAGGTTGCCTGTATCTCATTGAGCCTCGACTTCGAAGGGCTGCCGGACAAGAAGCCGGAGGGATACGCGGAAAACGTGCTGAAATTCTTGCGATCGCAGCGGGCGGCATTCGACAATGTGTTATCGAGCACGCCGGCCGACGAACTGTCGAAGCTGCTCAAGTTCCCCTCGCCCCCAACCGTGTTCGTTTACGATCAGCAAGGGGAGCTGGCCAAGAAGTTCGAGGGTCCGGAGGCGCAGTACGAAACGAAGATCGCCCCTTTCGTTGCCCAGCTCGTCGACGGGGAGGACAAGTAAACGCGGGAAGGTTCCGACTCCCATTGTTCCCTCGGATGTGATTTGCTTGGATCTCATCTTCCTCGCCTCGATCTGGCCCGCGCCATTCTGGTGGTTCGCGTGCGGCTGGCTGTTCGTGTTTGGCGCCTGCGTAGGGAGCTTTCTGAACGTCGTGATCTACCGCCTGCCGGCCGGTCTGAGCCTGCTCTACCCCGGCTCGCGCTGCCCGACGTGCCTGGCGCCGATCCGCGCCACCGACAATGTGCCGATCTTCGGCTGGCTGCGTCTGGCGGGTCGCTGCCGGTCGTGCCGCGCGAAAATCTCGCCGCGCTATCCGGCGGTTGAGCTTGCCGTCGCGGCATCGTTCGCCTTCTTGGCCGCGCTGGGGCCGCTGTCTGACGGAGCGAACCTGCCCTCGTCGGCCACGGAAGTCCTCCCTGTTGGATTGGACGACGAAGTCTTGTGGGCGGTCTATGGCTACCACATGACACTGGTGTGCGGCCTGTTGTGCGCCAGCCTGATCGAATACGACGGCCACCGTTTACCGTGGCGGTTGAATTTGCCGCTGGTCCTGGTTGCGGTCGCGGTCCCGCTGTTTTGGCCGGAGGTGCGACCCGTCGCGTGCCAATGGCCGGCGGACCTGCCGGAGTGGCTTCAGCCGCAAGATGCGGCGATTGAAGACGGCGTGGCGGGACTGGCCGTCGCGCTGCTCTTGGCCTGCGCGGCCTTTCCCTCGAAGGCGCTTTCCTCAACAGCGCTTTCCACGACAGGGCGCGGCCCCGTGGGACGCTTCGATTGGCGCAGCGCGATGTCCGTATTGGTCTGGATCGGGCTGTACCTTGGCTGGCAAGCCACCAGCGCGCTGGCGGTACTGGCCGCCGCCACACAGTTCGCGGGCGTCGTCGTCGAACGCATCCGTCATAAGTCACGGCAATTCGGTTGGAATGGTTGCTTCGCGATGTGGACGATACTTTGGCTCGTCGCATGGAAGCAAATCGTCGGATGGTTCCCATTCGTCGGTGAGCAGGCAAGCGGTTCGACGTTCTTCGTCTCGTTTGGGGCGACCGCCGCCTTGTCGTGGATGACATGGAAGCTTGCTGGACGCGCGGGCGATCGTCGTGGGTCGGGCGGCCACTCACCACTCACCACTCACCACTAACCACTCACCACTAACCACATGCTCCATCTCACATTTCACGGCGCGGCGGAAACCGTGACCGGCTCGAAGTATTTGTTGGAAGCCGACGGCTCGGCCGTGCTTTTCGACTGTGGGCTGTTTCAGGGACTCAAGGAATTGCGGCTCAAAAACTGGCAGTCACTGGCCTTCGATCCGGGCAGGGTCGGCGCCGTCGTGCTCACGCACGCGCACATCGACCACGTCGGCTATCTGCCGCGGTTCGTCAAGCTCGGTTATCAGGGACCTGTCTTTTGCACACCGGCTACCGGGGACCTGGCAGAGATCATCCTGCTCGATTCGGCGCACAACCAGGAAGACGACGCCGAATACGCCAACCGCAAGGGGTTTTCGAAGCATAAGCCGGCCCAGCCGCTGTATGATGCCCGCGACGTCGAGCGCGCCTTGCGCCTGCTCAAGCCGGTCGCGCGCGACGGTTGGTTCAATCCCGCCGGGCCGATCTGGTGCCGGTACCATCATGCCGGCCACCTGCTGGGCGCGGCGATGATCGAAGTCGAGGTCCGATCGAAGCAGCGGCCGCTGAAGATCCTGTTCTCCGGCGACCTCGGCCGCTACGACGCGCCCTTGTACCACGATCCGACGCCGCCGCCGCCGTGCGATTACTTGATTTGCGAAAGCACCTATGGCAACCGCGAACATCCGCCCGAGCGCGTCCTCGATCAACTCGAACAGATCGTCACGGCCTCCATTGGCCGTGGCGGCGTGATGCTGGTCGCGTCGTTCGCCGTCGGCCGGGCGCAGCAACTGATCTATTTGCTTCAGGTATTGATCGGCGCGGAGCGAATTCCGGAGCTGCCGATTTACCTCGACAGCCCGATGGCCATCCACGCCTCGGCAATCTACGCGGCCCACGCGATCGACCACGACCTGAGTCAGGCCGATCTGACCGTCGAAAAAGACGTGCTCGACGGCCGCAACGTCCACCTCGCCCGCACCACGGCCGAATCGAAACGGATCAACGAGGTCCAGGGTCCGGCGGTGATCATTTCGTCGTCGGGCATGATGACCGGCGGAAGGATTCTGCACCATTTGAAGCAGCGTCTGCCGCACGAGCGCAACACGATCGTCCTCGGCGGATTCATGTCGGCGGGCACGCGCGGCCGTCAATTGCAGGACGGCGCCAAATACATCCGTCTGCACGGCGGCGACGTGCCGGTGCGCGCGGCCATCGCCGAGGCGTCGAGCCTCAGCGGCCACGCTGGCCACAGCGAGCTTCGTCGCTGGCTCGAACCGCTTGCCGCGCCCCGGCGCGTGTTCCTGACCCACGGCGAGAAAGAGAGCGCGCTCGCGCTGGCCGATGAATTGCGGACCCAGCGAAGCTGGAACACTCATGTGCCGCGGCTGGGCGAACGCGTGGAGTTGGAGTCGCCGGTATGAACGACCAAGATCGCCCGATCGAAATCGAGGCCCGGCAGCGGGCGATCGTCGCGTCGCCGAGCTACCTGCTGGCGGAGAAAGATGTCAATTTCCTGGCCCAGCCGGCGCTGCGTCCTGTGCGGATGCAGCTCGAGCTGCTCAAGCCGGAAATGGCGATGTTTGAGGAGAAGGTCGCATCGACGATCGTACTCTTCGGCGGCACGCAAATTGTCGAGCGCGACCAGGCCCAGGCCCGGCTGGCGCAGGCCGAAAGCGCGCTGGCCGCCGCGCCCCTCGATGAACGCGCGGCGCGCGACGTCGACCGCGCCCGGCGGATTCTGGCCAAGTGCCACTATTACGACGCCGCGCGCGAGTTCGCAAGCCTGGTCACCGCCGCGGGACAACAAGATGGCACGATCCATTACGTGGTGATGACCGGCGGCGGACCGGGCATCATGGAGGCCGGCAACCGCGGGGCCTACGAAGCAGGCGGCAAGTCGATTGGCCTGAACATCGAGCTGCCGGCAGAGCAGATGCCGAATCCTTTTATCACGCCGGAGCTTTGCTTCCAATTCCATTACTTCGCCATGCGCAAGCTGCACTTTCTGCTGCGGGCCAAAGCGCTGATCGCGTTTCCGGGCGGTTTCGGCACGCTCGACGAGTTGTTCGATGCCCTCACCTTGCGGCAGACGCGCCGCATGCAAGAGCTTCCGATCATCCTCTTCGGCAGGGAGTATTGGAAACATGTCGTCGATTTCCAGTTCCTGGCCGACGAGGGAGTCATCGCCGATGAACATCTTCGCTTGATCGAGTACGCTGAAACGCCGCGGGAAGCGTGGGAGATCATCTCGCGGTTCCACGCCGCGCATCATGCCAGCGGCTTGCCCGGCAGTTAAGACCCGCCCCCGCCGTCCACCACGACGGTGCCGCCCCAAGCACGCCCGTCAGGTTGCACGAGTTGGCTGTGTAATCGCAGCAGCGTCGCGTCGGTCGGACACGCGACCAGCGCGGCCAGGCAAACGCCCCGTGCTTGCCCCGATTTGCCAAGCTTCAAGAGACATTCGACCAAGGCAGCGTACAGCGCCGGCAGGTACCAGGCACCAGGCCGAGCGATTTGGCGACATTGCTCCAGCACGGGCACGGCTTCGGCCGCGCGGCCGTCGCACCACAGGGTATGGCCCAGATAGAAGAGCGTCCGCGGATCGTTGGGCAGGTCGGCCAATTGCAGCCGCAACAGACGCAGGTTCCGCTCGATGCGCCGCGGACGGCCGGCGGCGTCGAGATAGCCCAGGTGCTCGACCTTGATCGGAGCGTGCCGCGTCGTTCCTCCAAGTTGCTCGATCGGCGGGACCAGGTCTTCGTGAATGCGGCCTTGCCAGTGCAACTCGGGCAGGTGGCGAAACAATCGCCATTGCCGCACCAGATTGCCGCGCGAGCCGTCGGGCGAGTCGGGACAATGGACGTCGAACGAGACCAGCCAGCGCTCGCCGGCGAGGCCCTCGAATAATTCGGCAAGGCGCTCGCGGTTTGTTTCGTCGAGCCGATCGTCAGCGTCCATCCAAAAAATCCAATCGCCCGTGGCCCGACGGAGCGACTCGTTTCGCGCGGCGGAGAAGTCGTCGCACCAGGGAAAATCGTAGACCTTGGCGCCGTAACTCAGCGCGATCTCGCGGGTGCGGTCGACCGAGCCGGTATCGACGACGACGATCTCGTCGACCGCTCCGGCGCAACCCTCAAGGCAGCCCGGCAGGTGGGCTTCTTCGTCGCGGACGATCATCGCCAGCGAAACCCGGGGTCGGCGCGTCCTTGCACCGGCAGGCGTCGGCATGACCTTGGATCCCGTGGCTTCAGGCATTAATTCGCCGGCGCATGGCCCGACTTGATTTGGGCCAGACGCAGCTCCCATGTCTGCGCCGCGGCGGCCTGACCGGCGGCTTTGAAGCGTGAAATGGCCCGCTCGTACATCGCCATGCAATACGTGCTGGGGTCGTCGCCGCGCTTCGGCGGGACGAGCGGCAGAAACTCCTGGTAGAACGACAGCAGTTGCTCGTCGGCCCTCTCGACGTTTCCACACACGGTTTCGAGCTTGTCGAGCAGCCGCGGGACGTATCGCCCCTCGTCGGGGAACCGCTTGATCGAGGTGGCAAGCCCCTCGATTGCGTCCTTGTACTTCTCGTCCTCGACGAGATAGTCGCTCAACTTGAGCCGCGCCTCACAGGCCAGGTCGGGCCGGCCGGCTTGCTCGTAAAGCCCGACCAACCGCTCGTAGAGCGCGTTGCGCTGCTTGGGTTTTTTCTGGAACGCGATCAAGTCGTCGAACGCCTTCCAGGTGAAGTCGGGAAAGGCCGCGAATGTCGTGAACAAGCGTTCGAGCGCCGAGGCCATCAGCTTGGCGTATTGCTTGGGGAGCTCCTCCCGCGCAAGCTCGCCCAGCGCGAGCCAGGCCGCTTCGTTCCAGGGGCAGAGGCCGGTAACCTGGCACAGGTATCGGAGCTGGGCGCCCGTGTCCAACCTGGCCTCCTGGCGGAGCGCCGGAAAAGCGCGCATCGCCAGGTCGGCTTGCCGCTTCGCAAGGGGATTGACCCCGACCATGTGCAGCCGCAGCTCCAGCTCGCGGTCGGTGGTCGGCAGGCCGGTTTGAGGGTCGCGCAGGTTGCCGACATAATAGTTGTCGCCTCGATAGCGGCCGTGCGATTCGACGGAAAATCCGATGCCGTTCTTGCCGACCGACTTGATTTCGACCCACACGACCCAGGCGTGCAGGTCGCCGAAGGCCGATTGTCCCGATACGTACTCCGCGGGAACGCCCAGGCTCTTACCGACGCGTGAGGAGAAGTCGGCCTGATGGGCGCAGACGCCGCCGTAGCCCAGGATGTTCGCCAGCGTGTAGGGGCTGCCGTTCAATTTGCCTTGTTGGCTCTGGGTCTTGAGCATCAGGTGGTCGTAGGGGACGTCGGAGTAGCATTTGCCGAACATCGCCCGCCGCGACAAGTAGTTCGTCAGCGCCCATTTCCGTTCGTCGGCGGGCGTGCGGTGGTTCACGACGTGCGTCAGAAACTCCCAGGGCAGCAACTGCGCCCGCCCCTGCATGTTCGCTTCGGCCTCGAGCATGAACCGGAAATTGCCGACAGCGTCCAACGGTCCGTCCGGCAGCGGGCTTTTCGCCCGCGCGGCGTGACCGCGGTAGTCGTATATGGCACCCTCCTCCTTGTCCCAGGTGACCGCGACGGCGATGGCCAGTTCGCCGTAGGACCCGATCTTGTCGGGGAACTCGTCTTTGAGTCGTTTGAAGAGGGCCAGCGCCGCGGCCACATCGTCGGTCTCGGGTCGAATGGCCGTATACAGCTCTTCTTTGATTTCGCCGTGCGCATCGAGCCATTCGTTCATGGCGTCGAAATCGTCGCCAAAGGCCGTACGGATTTCGGCCTGGAACCGCTCTTGGAAGTCGTCGGCGAAGATCTTGCGCAGCGTGGGATATTCTTTTTTCACCAACAGCTTTTTATCGCGATAAAGGGCCAGCAGCTCTTCCTCGGCACCGCTTGCAGACGTGCCTGCGACAGGCGAATCAACGGCCTTGGCCGGGGCGGTGGTCGAAGACGCCGCGGTTGCCGGCGGCTGCTCTCCGGGCTGGCTTGAATTCGCCTCTTTGGCGAGGCCCGCCAGCTTGCGTCCCTCGGCTTCGGCCTTGGCGGCAAACGGCTCGCCGAGCTGCTCGGTGAGCGCCTTTCGCAGTCCGCCGTTGTTGCCCGTATAGAGCACCAATAACGTACCTTGACGAAAGAACCAGGCCGGCGTGTTCCACGCGCGCGGTTTGCCGAACAGCGTGGCGGCGTCGGGCGAGATTTCGGTTGCCTTACCTTCCGCCTCGTCCTCCGTTTCGTACTGGAAGGCGTGCAATTGTCCGCCGCCCACTAGCAACACCCTCGCTTCGCCGCCGAAAAGCGGCGCGTAGGGTGTCTGGAATTCCTTATCGAGCACTTCCACCAGCTCGCCTCGCTCGCGCAAGGCGTCGACCAGCCGCGAGAGCCGGTGGGCGGCGCTCTCGACGTGAACGATGTCATCCACCGTCACGTCGTCGGCCGAGGCAACCTCCGGTGTCTTGGCGGAGGGCTCTACCGGGGCCTCTGTGGCGACGCTCGCCTCGGGCTTTTTGGCGGTACGCGGCCGTTTGCTTTTCGTTTTGCTTTTCGCGGTCGGCGGATGGCGACCATCTCGAAAACCGAGATGGGCCACGTATCCCATGGCCGCGACGGCGACCAACGCGCCGCCCACGATGGCCACCGTAACCCATTTGGGCCGCCGCCTGCGGACCGTCAGTTCCTGCTCGTGCTTCTGAGCGATCCGGCTGAAATCGAACGATTCCTCTGGCATCGTCGTGCTCCTGGCCCGCAGACATTCAGGCATCATCCGGTATTTTGAAGTGCGCGGCAAGCGCGCCGAACAAGCAAAAATAGCAGCCCGACGACGACGAAGGCAACGCCGCGCTAGCGGTTGCCCGCCCACCAACCGCGCCACCCTTAGGGCACCGGGCGACTTTGCTTTGCCACTTATACTCCGTGTCCCTCCGCCAACCGCCGGTCGACCAGTTCCAGCGCCTCTTGCCTGCTCGAGATGGCACCGTCCAACTGCGCGGCGCGGACACGCTCAAGCAGCTCCTTGAATATCTTCCCGCGCGGCACGCCGTGGCCGATCAGGTCATCGCCGGTCAATAGGGGCGGAGGGTCAAGCTCCGCTGGGGGCCTCGCGATCAACGCCCGGCAATGGGCAACTTCGGCAAGCTCTCGCCCTTGGACGATGGCGTTGGCTTCGTGCAGATCGACCAGCTCCTCGAACCCATCGCAAATCACCAGGGGCTGCAATTGCGACCAGGGCAGCGTGCGCGCTTCGGCCAGGGCCGTATCGTGCTCGACCAGCCAACGGGCCCGCTCGCGTTCGTCGTTCGACAATTTCCAGCGGCGGGCCAGGCTCTCTACCACGCCGCCGCGGCCGTCGTTCGCCGCCGCGCGGTCGGCCACGCCGCGCACCAGCGCCGCCAGAGCCAGTGCGAAACTCGGTGCGCGCAGGTTGCCCAGCACGGAAGGCGTCGGCCGCCATTCGGCTTCGGTCAGATCCGCCGCTTCCGGAAACACGGCCGCCAGAAGACCCGTCTCGCGCAGTAGTTCCACTCCTCTCGCGCGGTTGGTGTCGACCAGCAACAACCGTAATTCTTGCGCGATCCGCTCGGCGCTGACCGTGGTGACCTGGCCGGCGAGTTCGCGCATGGCGGCCTGCGTCGCGCCGTCGAGCGCGAATTCGAACGTGGAGGCGAAGCGAACGGCGCGTAGCAGGCGCAGTTTGTCTTCGGCGAAGCGGGCCCGCGGGTCGCCGATCGCCCGCACCAGGCGGCGCTTAAGGTCGTCGACGCCCCCCACGTAGTCGATCACGCGGCGATCTTCATCCGCTTCTAGCGGGTCGTAAAACAGGCCGTTGATCGTGAAATCGCGCCGCTGGGCGTCGTCCTGGGCGTTGCTGAACGTCACGGCGTCGGGGTGGCGTCCGTCGCTGTAGGGTGCGTCGTGGCGAAAGGTCGTGACCTCGACCGTTCCCGCCGACTTGGGGCCGACGACCGCCACCACGCCGAACGCCGCGCCGATTTCCAGCGTTTTGCGGCGTCCAAAGACTTTCCGTATCGCCGGCGGCGTCGCCGCCGTCGCCACGTCGAAGTCCTTGGGACGCCGCCCCATCAGCGTGTCGCGGACGCAGCCCCCTGCCCAATAGGCCTCGAAGCCGGCGGCCCGCAGCATTTGGACCACTTCGATGGCGAAGCCGCGTTGACAGTTGAGATCGAGGACGGGCACGGAATGCTCCGAACAAGCGACAAAAACAACAGAACTCTGCCGGCTGCCGACAAGGCAACGGTCTCAGCCGTTACCCGTCTCCTAACCAACCACACTATACATCGGCTGTGATGTTACTGTGCCTAGCGAGTTCGCGCGGGGGTCGGCTGAACGGCAAGTTTTGTTAGGTTTGTCGCGCCGTCCCACGGGCGCCGCGGCGTTTTGTGCTTTGCTGTCGATCCCGAAGGTCTGGTTGGCGCGAATCCTTACTTCGCCGCTTGATAATCGCGCCAAAGCCAGCGGAGCGATTCGGGCATGATCGCGCCGCCATGCTTGCCGTTGTGTGCGCCGTCGCCGTACTCGAACCGGTAGTCGTAGCCCGCGAATTTCAGCGCCGCGGCCATCTCCTGGTTGGCCAACGGCCAATTGCCATGCGCGTTGTCGAGGTCGCCCGCACCGGCTTGCAGGAAAGCTCGGATCGGCTTGCGCTCGGTTTTGCGGATCAGCGACGGGTAAACATGTCCGCCGCGGATGTTGGTGAAGCTGCCGACATGGCTGAGCACTTTTCGGAAGGCGTCGGGGCGCTCCCAGGCGACCGTCCAGGAACAGATGCCGCCGGAGCTGATGCCGCAAATCGCCCGGCCGTCGGGGTCGCTGGTCAAGGTAAACGATTTTCCCACTTCAGGGAGGATTTCCTCGATCAGGAACCGCGCGTACTGATCGCTGAGCGTGTCGTACTCGAAGCTGCGGTTATCAACCGGTTTTTCGTCGGGCTTGGCCGGACGCACCTTACCGGGGTTGATGAAAATGCCGATGGTCACGGGCATTTCACCTTTGTGGATCAGGTTGTCGAACACGATCGGCACGCGGAAATCGCCCCCTTCGTTGACATAGGCCCCACCATCCTGGAAGACCATCACGCAGGCCGGCTGTTCGGTCTTGTATTGCGCCGGCACATAGACCCAGTAGTCACGATCGGTCTCGGCGAAGACCTGGCTCGACGACCAATGGTGCATGGTCATCTTTCCGCGCTCAACGCCCTCCTGGCGCTCTGAATCGGCCGTGTGTTTGTAATCGTCGGCGGCGCGTGCGGAGCTGACTGAAACGACCAGCGTAAACAGCAAGACCGTCTTTGGCATGGGGCTCTCCATATAGCGATTGGGTGCGTGAGGCAGGGTAATTTGGGGAAGGCGGGACGGATGGTGCCGCCCAAACCAAACTACTCGCCAGGCGATGTCGAGAAAAGGGGTCACGGGACAATTGGGGCACTTGCAAACTTCCGAATGGGAAGACCGACGCAATCACAGTGGCTGCTGGAAATCGCCTGGGGGCGACAATCGCCGTAGGCGGATTTCGCCAGAGACTCAAGATGCCATCGGCTTGCCCGATGGAGTCTCACGCTGGCCGCTAAGAACAGACCGGAACCCTACGGTCTTTTCACGCCACAAGACCACCGCCCACTCGCTGCCTTCGGCAGCGAGTGGGCGGTGGAAGGAAGAAGAGGTATTAGGATGCGAGGCGTTCTTCTAGCGGCCAACGTCACGGACCACCGGGCAAGCCGGAGGCATGATTCCGATACGCCGGCGCTTTGGACCCTTATACCTACTCGGGAACCTCTTTGGAGCCGACCTTGGCCGGAAAGGCGTCTTCTGATACGGTACGCGGCGAATCTATGGCTTTCTAGGACGGAAACCAAGGGCGGCGCGGATTTTAGGTATGCACGCCGACCCGATGCGCGCCTAAGGAAACTTCACGGATGAGCAATTTCGGCAGGGCATTGCGTCTGGCGCTGCGATACCGCTATACGTTCGCGGCGTCGATCGTCTGCGCGCTGGTGGTCGCGATCCTTTGGGGGGGCAATATCGGCGCCATCTACCCCCTGGTTGAAGTGACGGCCGAGGGTCGTTCGCTGAACAAATGGGCCCAGGTCGGAATTGAGGAAACAGAAAAAAAGGCGGACCGCCTGCGCGGCGAAATCGTCCAGGCTCAAGCCCGCTTGGCCACTTTGGCGCCGGCCGACCAGCCAGCCGCGAAGCAAGTACTGGAGCGCCTCGAAGGCGAATTGGCGGACCAGGTCAAGGAAGCCGGCCAGTACCGCTGGATGTTAACCAACGTCATCGAGCCCTATCTGCCCGACGACCCCTTCATGACGCTGGTGCTGGTCATTGGACTGCTCCTGGTGGGTACGCTGGTGAAAAGCCTGTTCTTCGTCTGGCACCAGATCCTGGTCGGCAGGCTGGCGCAGATGGTGATCTTCAACCTGCGCAAGGAATTCTACCGCCGCACCTTGCGAATGGACCTGGCCACCTTCGGCGAGGACGGCACCAGCGAGCTGATGAGCCGTTTCACCTACGACATGGAGAGCCTTTCCGTCGGCATCAGCGATTTCTTCGGCAAGCTGATCCGCGAGCCGTTGAAGATGTTCTCGTGCCTATTGGGGGCGGCCTTGGTCTGCTGGCAGTTGTTGGTGCTGTCGCTCGTGCTGGCGCCTTTGGCGGCGTTCCTGGTCCGTGTCCTGGCGCGTTCGCTGAAGCGGGCCAACCGCCGGGCGATGGAGGAAATGTCGCAAATCTACAACATCCTGGAGGAGACGTTCCAGGGGATCAAAGTGGTCAAGGCCTTCACCATGGAACGCAGCGAACGCTGGCGATTCCACCAGGTGAGCAAGAAATACCTGAAAAAGGCCATGCGCATCGCCCACTACGATTCGCTCACGCGGCCGATGACCGAAGTCATGGGAATGACCACGGTCTGCGTGGCGCTCCTGGCCGGCGCCTACCTGGTGCTCAACAAGAAGACCGACCTGCTGGGCATTCCGATGTGCAGCCAGCCCCTGTCGTACAAATCGGTGCTGTTGTTCTATGGATTGCTGGCGGGCGTGAGCGATCCGGCCAGAAAGCTCTCCGAGGTTTTCAGCCGCATTCAGCGGGCCAGCGCGGCCGGCGACCGCATTTTCCAGCTCCTCGACCGGCAGCCCACGATCGTCGATCCGTCGCGTCCGCAACCGCTCGGAAGGCACCGTCGCGACCTGGTCTTCGACGGCGTGCAGTTCCATTACCAGCCCAGCCAGCGGGTGCTGGAAGACATCCAACTCAGCATCGGCTTCGGCGAGACGATCGCCATCGTCGGTCCCAACGGCTGCGGCAAGAGCACGCTGGCCAACCTGATTCCGCGGTTCTTCGACCCCGTGAAAGGGAGCGTCCGGATCGACGGCATCGACCTGCGCGACATGCGGCTGCGCGAGCTGCGCGAGCAGATCGGGCTGGTGACCCAGGAGACGTTGCTGTTCGACGACACGGTGTTCAACAACATTCGCTACGGTTGCCCCCACTCCACGCGCGAACAGGTCATCCACGCGGCAAAACAAGCCCACGCCCATCGCTTCATCGAAGAACGGCTGGAGTTGGGCTACGAGACCGTCGTCGGCGCGCGCGGCGGTTTGCTTTCCGGCGGGCAGCGGCAGCGGATCTCGCTTGCCCGCGCCATTCTTCGCGACCCCTCGCTGTTGATTCTCGACGAGGCCACCAGCCAGATCGACCTGGAAAGCGAACAGGTCATCCAGCAAGTGCTCGAGCAATTCATCCGCAACCGCACGACGGTGATCATCACCCATCGCATGGCCACCCTAGCCTTGGCCGACCGGATCGTGGTCATGGAGGCGGGCCGGATTCTCGATGTCGGCAGCCACGAAGAGTTGCTGCGCCGCTCGAGCCTCTACAGCCGGCTGTACGACATTCAGTTCAAGGAAATTGCATAGCTGTAGGATAGGCTTTCCAGCCTGGCAGCCTGACTGTTCAACTCGCCCTTCCGTCAGGCTGGAAATCCAAACCTACATTGGCACACCGTTTGCTCCTGTCATTCGCACTGCAAGGCGAGACAAGCTTGATACGGTGGTTGATTGGCCGAGGCGGATTTTGCCTGAGACCCAACATCAAGCGGCACGGTTCAGAGAGACGAGCGATAAGTTCGGGGCCGGCGAGAGGAAGAGGCAAGTGCAACAAACCTTGAAAATGCTGGAAAAGAGCCAACAGGCGACGTGCGGAACACGAGAGGCCGGCTGCCCAGCATTCGGACACGAGTCTGCCCGGTATCCGGACAGGCGTCCGCCGACAAGGCAAATCTGACGAGTCGGGAAGCTAGCCCCTAGCTAGCTTCCCGACTCGCCTGTTGCATTTTGCTGTATCGTTTTTGAACACTCGTATCAAAACGATACAATTCGGGCCGAAACCGCGGCCGCCCAGCACGTTCAGATCCCTTCTTTGCGTTCGGTTTCGCCGCCCGAAAATCGTCCAGCCCGAGATATTCCGAGATGCCATCGGCTTGCTCGATGGAGTCTCACGCTGGCCGCTAACAACGTCCGCCCCCCATCCATTCCGTCTCCAGTAAGTTCTCCGCCCCGTCGCTGCCGAAGGCAGCGAGCGGGTGGAGGAAGAGGAGGTGTGCACGGATACTTTTTCTTAGCGGCCAACGTCAAGGACCACCGGGCAAGCCGGAGGCATGCTTCGGTCACAGCCGGTCGAGCGGCCCGGTTTCGCGCTGAACTGCCTGCGGCCGCGCCTCCCGGTTCTGGCGACCCAAGCTCCGAGATGCCATCGGCTTGCCCGATGGAGTCTCACGCTGGCCGCTAACAACATCCGCCCCCATCCATTCCCTTTTTCCGAAAGACCTTCGTCCCCTCGCTGCCTTCGGCAGCGAGGGGGTGGAGGAAGGAAGAGGAGGTGCGCGCAGCGTTTTGTTCTTAGCGGCCAACGTCACAGACCACCGGGCAAGCCGGTGGCATGATGCGTTCCCTCGCAGGAATAGCGACAGTCCTGCGGCGTCCGAGCCCCGCCCTACGACGAACGCAAAGGTACCGGCCCGGCACTCGCACGGGACGAGTGTGACGGTACAGTATGCGCTCGTCACGCTGGAAAGCCTAACCTTCGTTTAGCTACCAACCTTCGCACGGTACTCGGGGCTGCCGATGATCCCTTCTTGGATCGCGTCCTGGCCCACACCGGCCTTCATCTGGTCCAGCCAGTATTGCTGACCCGACGCGTCGAGCGTGCGGCCCAGATAAAGCTGGAACCAACCGTTGATCAAGGTGATGCGGTACTCGTCGCTGGTGACGAAGCCGAGCACGACGTTCTGCTTGGTCGCGGACGAATCGCCGTTCGTTTGCAGGAACGACGTCCAGTAATCCATGCCTCCCTGGTCGGGATCACGGCCCAGGATGTTGTTATAGAGCGCGGTGACCCAGGCGGCGTCGGCCGTCATGCCCGGATGCAGCCCGGCCGCCGTCTGGAAGTACTCAGGCGAGCCGATGATACCGGCTTGCACCTTCTCCGGACCGCCGTTGGCCACCCAGACGCTGGTCCAGTACTGCAGGCCTTGCGCGTCGGCGGTGCGGCCCAGGTACTGCGTGTAGAGGTTGCCAATCAGCGTATTCAGCCGCTCGGTGCTCTCGATGAAGCCCTGTGCGACCTGCTGCGGCGTCTCACCGTTGTTGATGGCGCCCTGCCAGTAGGTGAGCTCGCTGGCCGTGGGGGTTCGGCCCAAGACGTCGGTGTAGGTGTTCGCCACCCAGCCGCCTGGGGCGGTCGGCGAAGGTGTCGGGCTTGGCGTGGGAGTCGGAGTCGGAATCGCTCCGGCGACTGGCGGTGGATCGAACAGGCCCACGACAGGCAACGAGGCCTGGTTGCCGTACTGGAAGAACAAGTCGTGTCCCAACGGCGTCGGGTCGTAGGCGTGGTTCAAGCCGGTCACCTCGCCCGGCACAGGCGTGCCCGAAATCAGCCAGTACCATTCGATCGGATTCGTACCCGCCGAGGGAGCGCTCTCCTCGCGGCCGGGCACGAACAGCCCGATGTCGGTAATGGGGTGACCCGTCGCGTCGACGGCCGCCGTCAAAGCCCCGGCCACCGGCCGTGTCTGCACGTCGGCGACGGCGAAGCCAATGTTGTTGGCCAGTGGATTCTGGTTGGCATTCAAACCTCCCACGTTGATCGTGCGGTTGAAGTTGCCCGTCAGAATGTGGCCCGGATCGTCGAACGCCAGGTCGAAATAGAAGATACCGTCTTGGTAGGTGGCCAACGAGGTCAGGCCGCTGCCGTCGAAGTTGCCCACGATCGGCAGGCCCTTCATGTCGCCGTGCAACGTGGCGATTGGGTTGGCCAGGTCGGCGGCGCTGATGAAGCCCGCCCCTGCCCTGTCGAGGTACCAGGTACCTGCGCCGTCGAAGAGGCCCACCTGATCGGCCCCGCCGGCGATGTTGTTCCAGTTGCCCGCCACCGGCATACCGTTGATCGGGGTGGGTTGCGGCACCGCAACGGTGCCCGTGCCGAGCTTGTTGTCGAACAGCCACCGCCAAACACCGTTGTTCTGGCCGTACGCCGCGAGCTTCGAGAAGCCTTCGGGAACGTTGGCGGGGTTGGTGTTCGGGCCGAAATTGCCGGAGAAGACCGTGTCGGTCGTGAAGCCAAGCGTGAACGTGGCGTCGCGGTTGACCGCGTCGGAATTGTTCGGGTCGAACACGCCGTTGCCGTTGAGGTCGACGGCCACGCTGCCCGAGGCAACAGTCGCAATGTGCGCGTGACTGTTCACGGTGAAGGCGGCCAGGAACGTAAGCGACGTGTTGCTGCTGGGGAACGTCGGCAATCCGTTCGGCTGGAATGCGTTGGTGAACCCGGAGAGCTGATTGCCGGCCAGATCGATGATGTTCTTGTCGTTGATCGACAGCGTGTAGCGGTCGTCTGGCAACGGACTGTTGAAATTCAGCTGGATGGTGGCGGTCGCCGGCTGGCCGTTGACGACCGGGTTTTCGGTGACGACGACGCTCGCGATGGCCACGACGCCCGTGTTTTCACCGGTAAGAACGTAGGTACCCGCCTCGCCCGCCAGGTCGGCGGCGATCGCGACGGTGTTCCCACCTAAGCCGGTTCCGAAGTCGAGCGTGTCGCGGTTGGGGTTGTCTGTGACGCTGATCGTCAGCGCGTTGACCGGGGGCGTTGGGCTTGCCACGGGGGGCGCCGGCGCGTCGGAAGGCTTCAGGGCGAAGAGGTTGAAGCCCGGACTGCCGGTGATGGCGATGTTCGAGATTTGCGGTCCCTGGGTGTCGAGGAAGATCCGCAAGATCTGGTGCGGGGTGATGGTCGAGACGTTGCCCGCCGGGTCCTCGGCTGTGACCAGGATCGTCCGCGTTCCGTCGAACGGGAAGCTGAACGGTGCGCCGCCGATGGTAGTGACCTTGGTGTCGTTGAGATTGACGGTCGAGGTCAGGCGCCACTGGCCGTTCGGATCCTGGTTGGTGCCGTCGAGTGGTGTGGCCGTGGTCTGGCCAAGGAACACGTCGCCGTTGTCGACCACACCGTTGCCGTTGACGTCGTCGTAAACTTTGATGATGTCGTTGGCCTCGGCCGCACCATAGAACGTGGGATTGGTCACGTTGGTATTTAGGTCGTTCAACGTGCTCACTTGCGCCGGATCGCCGGGAATGCCCGAATCGCTGCCTGGGTCGAGACCTTGGCTCGACCCCAGCGGTGCCGCGGTCAAAGGCGCGTTGGCGGGGCCAAAGAAGACCGGTGGCGATATCGTGTCGATGATAAGCTGGAACGTCGCTGCCGGGCTGAGGTCCTTGAATGGCGTTTCGGCGGGCAAGCCTGGCGGCACCGTGGCGGGACCGTGCGGGTTATCCTTGAACGAGGGGCTGTCGATCTCGACCTTGGCCCCGATCGTGTGGCTGCCTTCGGCCAAGGGCACCGTGTCGTCGAACTCGAACACGCCGGTTTGACCGAGCACCGTGGTGACCGGCGTGGCGTAACCGAGGAAGATCGGCGAGAGCGGGTTGGTTTCGTCGAAAACGGCCACCCGGTAGCTGCCGAAGTTGGCGGGCGAGAGCGGCGGATTGGCCGCGGAACCCGACCAGAACGGAATCGTGATCACCTGGCTGTTCGGTGGCAGGCCTGGAGCGCTGCCGCCTCCTTGCAGGTCGGCCAGGCTGTTGGCCGGGTTGCTGCCCAGGTTGAACGCCGGGTCGAGCCGGATGTAGATCGTCGGCGTGTTGTCGCGGGTCACGTTGTCGAACTGCGAGCGGCCCGTGTCGTTGCTCTCGATCTGGAACTTGTCGCCGACCGCCGGCACTCCGCCGAACGCCGAGGCGACGGTGAAGCTGTGCGTCGCGGCCGTGTAGGCCGTGATGAGCTGCGTTTGCCCAATCAACAGACCGGAGGTGAACACGAGGTACTTGCCGACGTAGAAGCCATCGTTCGCCGACAAGTTGGGCAGCGGCTGCGTCGGCGGAGTCTGCGGGTTGTCGTTGAGATTGGCCGTGAACGTTGTCGCCGTGCCGACCGCGTTGATCGTGCTCTGGGCCACGATATTATTGAGTCCAATGCCGTTGGGCACCGGGGCTGGCGTGTTCACGATCGAAATGCTGTAACCATTGACCGTGGCGTTGGCCGGGTCGAAGACGTCGGGCGCGGCCGGGTTCGTGGGGAACTTGGTCGGGTCCTGCGAAACGCCGTAGACCTGCAAGTAGTACGTCTCGCCGGCCACCACCGGAATACGACGCCGTTCGTCGGTGGTCTGGTCGTTCACGCCGAAGCCGGTGATCAGGTTGCCCTGGGCATCGTAGACCTGAATCTGCAACTGTCCGCTGCCGGGCAAGAAGCCGGCATACTGGTTGAAGTAGACATCGAAGTCCATCGTGCCGGTCGACTGGGCCACCACGCGGTACCAGTCCTGTTCGGCTTGCAGGAACTTGTGCTCGAAGGCGTTGGGGAAGATCGCCAGGTTGGTGGCGTTGATCGCAGCGCCCGTGCCCAGGTAAGCGGCGTTGTTCAGAGAACCGTTCGGATCGTATAGGTCCGGACCGAGGGTCAGTGTCTGCTGCGTGTGGTTGACCGGGTTGGTGGTCGTCTCGGCGTTCACCACACTCACGCCCGTGTAGCTGATGTCGGGGAACTGGTTCGGCTCGGTGCCCAGACCACCATTGGAATGGAACACACGAACCACGCCCTCGGTGTTCGAGGTGCGGTTCACCACGGCGAACAGAGCGGCCGGGAGTGTGCTGCTCGAGTCAGTTGCCGGAGTGTAACCGGCCACGATCAGGGCGTTCTGTGAGGCCGCGCCGTTGCCCACGATATTCACCAGCAGGTTGTTGGGCACCTGGAAGGTGGCCGCGCCGACGACGTCGGTCTTGCCGGCAACCAGCACGCCGGGCGCCGGAGCCACCAGGAACGTGTTGTTGCCGACGCCGCCCAAAAGACCGGCAACCTGCACGTCGGTAGCCAGATTGACGGGCATCAAGGCGGTGCCCAGAGCGTTGCTCGTCCGTACGACACGGTTGACTTCGTCGGCAACCAGGGTCGCGAACGAGTTGGGTGCCTGCACGTCGACCTCGTCACCACCGTTGCTGCCGTTTCCGGCGATGGTGAACGGCACCGCTGGCACTACTGGCGCCGGCAATGTGAAGCTGAAGGCCGTGTTCAAGCCGGCCAGGCTCAAGTTGCCGCCCGTGGCGCTCGTGGGTTGATAGGTGAACTTGTCGTCGTTGGGGGTGCCGTTCACCTTCAGGGTGCTGCCTGCCCCGGTGGCGTTGAGGTTAGCCTTTTCGATTCCAGTCAGGCTCACGGTGCCGCCATAACCGGTGACGGTGGTCAAGGTCGGGGGGCTGGCTGTCGCGTTGGCAACGGTCACAACAATCGGGGCGGCGGCTGCCGCCGTGCTGAGCACTACGGTGTCGCTCGCTGATGGGTTGCCACCGTCGACGAGGGTCGTCGCGTAGGGGAGCGTCCCAGTCAGGTTGAACACGTCGTCGCCGTCGAGGCCTTGCAAGATCAGGTTCGAGACGGCCGCCGTCGTGATCGGTACGGTGGTCGGCAGGCCGCCCGGCGTGACGATTTGAACGGTGCCCGTGGCGCCGGTCACGTTAAATATGTCGCTGGCGGTGGTGCCGTTGACGGTAAGGGTATCTGAGGCACCTGCGTTGGCCGTGGCGAAGGCAACCGAGCCCGCCACGCCCAGGTTGGTGAATGCCAAGGGAACCAAGGGGGTGCCGCCGATCTGGCTCCCGGTGATGGTTCCGGCGTCGGGCGTGGCGCCCGGCGTATATTGCAACGCGCTGCCGAAGGCGTTAGCCGGCGAAGTGTAGGTGAGGACGTCGCCACCACCCTGTCCATTGATCGCCACATTCTCGACCGTGGTGAAGGCGATGGTCACGGGGCCGGCGCCGGTGATCGAACCCGCGTTGGGCGATGTCGGCTTGTAGTTGATCAGATCCTTGGCCGCAGTGCCGTTGGCCACCAGCGTGTCGCTGCCGGTGGTGGGGTCGCCACCATTGACGGTGATGCCGGGGGTTGCGACCGTCGTGCTCAGGCCGGTGGGTGTGTTGGGGTTGTTAAGGTTCACCGTGTCGCTGCCCGCGATCGCGTTGATCGTGAGGGTGGTCTTGGCGGTGAAGTTCATTGCTTCCAGCGCGTTGACGCTGACCTGGCCCCACGCGACGTTCGGCGTGTTGGTCGGGTCGTTGCCCTCGATGTAGTTGATCGCGTCGTCGCCGTTGGTGCCGTTGACGACCAACGGACCGGCCACGAAATCGTACACCGGGGCCAGGTTGGCGAAGGAGACCTTCTGCGCGATCCCGCCGACGGTCATCGTGTCGGTCCCCTGGCCGGTGCCGGGGCCGGGGGTATAGATGTCGGCGGTTTCGGCAGTCGTGCCGAGTAATACCAGCTTGTTGTTGCCCGATCCGCCATCGAAGAACACGCCGCCCGTCATGGCGACGGCGCCGGCCGAATCGTCGACCACGAGCGAGTCGTCACCCGCTCCGCCGAGCACCGAAAGAGATGCGAGCGTGCTCGGGGCCGTGCCGATATCGATTGGGACCCACTTGAAGCCGCCCGCGACGACACCGGTGGCGCCAACCACGCCACCTGCCACGTCGACCACGTGCGTGGCGCTGGCGCCGGCGGCGAGGTGCGCCACCGTGATGGCGTCGTTACCTGTGCTGCCGATGAAGTTCACGCCCAGCACCGTGCCGCCGTTGTCCAGTTTCAGGTTGCCGTCAGTGTTGTTGAAGGTGGTGATGCTGATCGAGGGTCCACCTTCGACGCGGGTGATCGTGGCGGCGGTACCGCTTTGCGGCGTGTAGTCGATCGTGCTCGTCACGCCGGTGGCCGTGGTGACGCCGATCGTGGCCGCGGAGTCGATTTTCACGTTGGTCAGGCCGCTTGGAGCGCCGTAACCGGTGACCGTCACGCCTTGGCCGGCGGCCGCGACATTGAGCTGGGTCACGCCGGCAAAGCTGACCGGGAAGAAGCCCGCCCCAACTTCCGTAATGGTGCTGGCGGCCAGGTCGACCTTCACGGCGGCCGTGCCGTCGTCGGTGAAGTTCAGTACGCTGCCGCCCTTGTTGTCGGTGCCCTGGACCGAGACGGGGAAGGGCTCGTTGCCGAACACGTTGAACGTGTCGACACCGCCCAGACCGGCCAGCTTCAGGGCCGACTCGCCCGGCGTGAGCACCGGGATCTGGTTGTTGAGGTGTACGGTGCCGGTCGCCGAGTCGACGGTGAACGTGTCATTACCAGACGTACCGTTGTAGACCAGCGTATCTTGACGTGGCGTTGCCCCTGCGTTGGCGAATGTGACCGTGCCGCCGACGTCCAGGTTCGAGAAGCTGAGTGGAATGGCGCTGGCCGGCGATATGAGGCTGGTGATCGATACGCTGCCCGAATCGATGGCACTCCCCGGGGTGAGCGTGACCTGGTCGGCGCCGGCTAGCGTGGTGACCGTCAGCGCGTCGCCGCCGCCGCCAGCGCCCTGGCCGTTAATGGCCAGGCCGGCGATGTTCGTCATGGCGATTGGGGCCACGGTTGCCGCGGTATCGACTTGCACCGTGCCCGAGCCAAGCGTAATCGAGGGACTGTAATTGAACGTGTCGGCGCCGGTCGTGCCGTTGACCGTCACCTGGTCGTTGGCACCCGCCGAACCATTCACCGCGATCCCCGTCATCACTGCCGAGCCGGTCTGAATGCCGACGGGCGAGATGTTGAAGGTGTCGTTCCCGCTTTGCCCGTTGAGCGTCAACGAAGTCTTGTTCAGGAAGCTGACCGTTTCGAGGTTGTTCACGCTCACCAGGCCATTGCCTACGACTGCCGGGTCGGCGGCGGCGGTGATCGCGTCGTTGCCGTTGGAGCCGACGACGGTCAAGGGACCGGCGACCGTGTCGGTGACCGGCGAGAGTTGGTTGAAATGGACCGTCTCCACGATCGGCGCGCCGTTGATCGGGTTGACGCCGAAATTGAGAATGCTCGTCCCTTGTCCCGTGCCGGGGCCCGGCGTGTAGGTGTCGGACAAGGCCAGGTGCGTGAGGCCCGTATCCTGCAATGTCAGCGAATTGTGGTTGCCCGCCCCGCCGTTATAGACGATCGGCGTGGTCACAGGACCCGCCGGCCCGCTGTCGACGACCAGACTGTTGTTGCTGTCCTGGCCGTTGATATTGAGGCTGGCCAAAATGGCCGGCGTGTAGACGATGGGCAAATCGCCCGTGACGGTGATGGTGGTGTTCGTAACCGTAAAGGTGTGGCTCGACGACGAGCCATCGACGGCCAGCGTGTCGTTGGTCCCCGTGCGGAAGTCGCCCAAGGCGGCGGCGCTGACAATGTTGTATAGCGGAGCCGCGCCGTTGTCCTGGACCGTGGCGGTGTTCAGCCCCGTCGGGGTGATCACCAGGTGGTCGCTCGCCGTGGTGCCCACAAATGCCACGCCTTGTGCGATGCCGGCGGTGATGTTCACCTGACCCACGCCCAAGTACGAGACCAGGGCGTCGCCGGCTTCCTGGATGGTGTCGGCGGAGAGGTTGACAGTCACCGGGTTGAGGTTGTCGCCGATGAAGTTAAGCACGTCGGGGTCGCTCTGGCCGCTACCGCTGACGGTGATTTTGGGGTAGGTGCTGCCGGCGTGGATATTATAGGTGTTGTCTCCCTGCAGGCCGTTGAGCACCAGGTTCGTGGCGCCGGTGGCCTGAATCGGCAGTTGGTTGTTGAGCGTGACCTGGCCCGCGGTCGCGCCGGTGCCGGCCACGGTGAACGTGTCGTTGCCAGCGGTGCCGTTGTCGACCAACGTCAAGGCGCCAGTAACCGTGATTGGTGCGGTCGGAGCTAGGCCCAGGTTGGTATAGCCGATCGGCAACGTGCCGCCGACGGCCAACATGCCCGCGTCGGGCGTGGCGCCCGGGGTTGCCACCACGGTGGTGCCGAGGCCGGCCACGGTCAATGGGTCGTTCTGGCCTTCGCCGTTGACGGTGAGTTGGTTCATGCCGCCGAGCGACGAGAAGTAGGTCAGGAACGGTGGGACGAAGGGGGGCGTCGGGTTGGGGACGAAATTCGGGATCTGGAAGGGACCAATCTTGATCGTTGTCGTGTTGTTGCCTGCTTGGGTGTACGTCAACGTGCCGTTGTCGTCGCCCGAGGGGCTCGCGGGGGTGCCGGGCGTGTAAGCCAACGCGCCGACCGACGGGGTGTTGAAGCTGAAGACGTCGATGTTGCCCGAACCGGCGGCGTGGGTCACGCCGGCCACGGAAATGTTCTCGTCCCATGCACCCATCGCGGCCGTCGGGCCGGTGACGTTCACCTCGTCGTCGCCGGCCAGCGTGTCGATGAACAGGTTCGGCGCGCCGACCACCGAAATCGTCGGGCCGGTATTGACCGAGAAGCTGAAGCTGTTGAGGCCGGTGGCGGTGACCTGAATGTCGTCGTCGCCGTTGGTTCCGGTGATCAGGAACGGTCCGGGGCCGACCGGCGGCATCACGATCGCGCCGACGGTCTCGATGTGCACAAAGCTGACCGTGGCGTTGGCGCCGTTCTGGAAGCCGCCCGAATCGGCGGTGGGGCCGGGGAAGAAGGTAACACCGCCGCCGCCGGGGAAGAAGTTGAACACGTCGCCGGGCTGCACTGCCACCGGGTTGCCGCCGTCGACGAAGATCGGCACCGTGGCCGAGGGTGTCACATTGAAGATGTCGCTGCCGTCGTTGCCATTGACCGTAAGCGAGGCCGGGCCCGTGTAGGCGATGGTCTGCAAGGTGGTCAAGGGGCCGGTCGTCTCGGTGTCGGAAACCGTTGCCAGCGCGCCGTTGACGCCGAGCGTGTCGTTATATTGCGAGGCGTTAACCACCAGTTGGTCATTCGACTTCGTGAAGTTCACCGCCAGATTGCCCGCGCTGGTGGTATTGACCACCGGCACCTGGCCGCTGATCTTCGAGCTCGAGGTGGTGGCCGAGGTTGGCGTGACGACCAGCGTGTTGTTCGCTCCCGCGTCGGCGACCGTCGCTGCGCCAGCGCCGTTGTTCAGGTTCAGCGTGCCCACGCCGACGATGTTGACCGTTCCCAAACCGCCGCCCGTGACCGTGGCCGTGTTGTTGCCGTTGAGCGTGGCGATGGCCGCGGCGGCACCACTGCCATTGAGGGTCACCACATCGGGGTCGGCCAGGCCGCTGCCGTTGATATTGATCGCCGTATACGGCGTTACTGCGCCGACGGTGTAAGTATTGTCGCCGGCCAGCCCATTGAGTGTCAGCACCAATATCCCAGGCGTCAGCACGGGTATCTGGCTGTTGAGGTGGACCGTGCCAGTCGCCGAGTCGACGGTGAAGGCATCGTTGGCCGCGGTGCCGCTGTAGACCAGGGTGTCGACAGCTCCGCCACTGCCATCCTTGAACGTCAGCGAACCGCCAGCGGCCAGGTTTGAGTAACTGAGTGGAATATCGCTGACCGGATTAAGAACTGACGTGATGGCTACGGTGCCCGAGTCGACGGCATTACCCGGTGTGAGCGTGACCTGGTCGAATCCGGCTTGAGTGGTCACCGTCAGCGCGTCGCCGCCGCCCTGGCCGTTGATCGCCAGACCCGCGATGTTTACCAGGTTGACAGTCGCCGCGCCGGTGATCGTCACATTTCCTGAACCAGGCGTCGCCGCCGGGTTAAAGCCGATCGCATCCGCGCCGGTGCTGCCGTTGACGGTCACCTGGTCGTTGGCACCCGTGGTGCCGTTGATATTGACCGTGGTCACGCCCGCCAGGCCGGTGGCGCCGGCGGGGGTGACGGCGTAGCTGTCGTTGCCGAAGCCGCCGTTGAGGTTCAACGTGCTGAAGCCGGCGAACGTGATTGGCGCCTGGGCGTTGACCCAAGCGATGTCGTTGCCTCCCAGGCTCTGCGACGTGATCGCGTCGTTGCCGTTGGTCCCCCGGACGGTGAGCGTGTCGGCACCGGTGCCCGTGACCTTGACCGCCTTGACGCCGCCGAAGTTAATCGTGCCGTCTGCATTGGCCACGGTGCCTGAGTCATTGGTCGCGCCCGGCGTGACGGTGGTCGTACCCGCCGCCGTATTGGTGACGTTCAAGGTCGCGCTGGCCGGAGTCTGGCCGCCCAGCACGGTGAAGATGGCGGGGCCGGCCGCGCCACTGACGTTGATCGTGTCGGTGCCGGTGCCGCTGGCCACGGTCAAGGCCGACGTGTCGGCCGTCGTCACGTTGACGGGCAACAGGGCCGTGCCGTTGTTCACCGATACCGTGGTGGTAGCACCGCGGACGACACCGATGGTATCGGTGGCCACGGTGCCGTTGACGACCACCTTGTTGCCGCCCGAGCCGTTGGTGTCGGCAATCGTGAGGCTGGTAGCGGTGAGGTTCAAGGTCGGAGCGACGGCGTTGGCGACGATCGTGGCCGTGTTGGCGCCGGTGGGCGTCACGGCGAACGTGTCGGGTCCTGCCGCGGTTCCGTTGATCGTGGCCGCCGCGCCCAAGTCGCTGAGGTTGACCACGCCGACGCCGCTGACATCGACGGTGCCCAAACCGCCGCCGACGATCGACGAGGTCGGGCCGCCAATGTTCGCCGCGACCGGGCTCGCGCCGTCGCCGAACAGGTTGAGCACGTCGGGGTCGACCTGACCGCTGCCGTTGACGTTGATCGTGGTGTAGGTCGGGCCTGGATTGATATTATACGTGTTGTCGCCCGCCAGGCCGTTGAGCGTGAGAGTCTGGATGCCGTTGGTGATGATCGGCACCTGGCTGTTCAGGAAGACGACGCCCAAAGCCGCGTTGACCGGGACAACGCTGAATGTGTCGTTGCCCGCCGTGCCGTTGGCCACCAACGTGTTGGTACCGGCGCCGGCGGCGCCGGCGACCGTGACGTTGCCCGTCGCGCCCAAGTTCGTGAAGCTGATGGGGAGCAAGCTGCCGACGGCCAACGTTCCGGCGTCGGTAGTGGCGCCGGGCGTGTAGATCGTGGTGGCGCCGTTAGGCGCGTTGACCGTGAACAGGTCGCCTTGGCTCTGACCGTTGAGCGTGAGCTGCTCGGCGCCGCCGGTGGTTCCGGGAACCAGGCCGCCGCCGATGAAGATCGTCGTGGCGTCAACGGCCGTATAAGCCAACGTGCCTGCGTCGGCGCTAAAGGGCGTATACGCCAGGGTGCCGCCGTTGGGCGTGTTGAAGCTCAAGACGTCGATATTGCCGCTGCCGGCGGCGAGAGTGGCGCCCCCTACCGCGATGGTTTCGTTCCAGACCGGGCCGCCCAAGGCGGCGCCGGTGATGTTCACCTCGTCGTCGCCGGCCATTGTGTTGATCAGAAGCACCGGTTCGCCCGTCACTTGCACCGTCGGGCCGTTGACCGAGAAGCTGAAAGAGTTGGTGCCGGTGGCCGTGACCTGGATGTCGTCGTCGCCATTCGTGCCTTGGATCGTGAACGGACCCGCCAGCGCGCCCGCTCCGGCGATGGGGCCGATCGACTCGATATGGGTGAAGCTGACGGGCGCGTCGGCGCCGACGATGAAACCGCCGGAATCGCTGGTCGGGCCGGCGAAGTAGGTCACGGCGCTGGCGCCGGGAACGATGTTCAACGTGTCGCCGGGCAGCACGCCCACCGGGTCGCCGCCGTCGACCGAGATCGGTACGGTGGTGGAGGGGGTGATCGTGAACGAATCGCTCCCCGCGTTGCCGTTGAGGTTCACGTCGGTGAAGCCGCTCAAGTCGACCGGCACCCAGGCGCCTGGGCTGCTCTGCGCGATGCGTGTGACGGTGGCCGTGGGCTGGGTCACGGTGATCGAGTCGCTGCCGCCGGAGCCGAATTCATCGAGCGTGTTCGCGCCCGTGCTGGTGAGCACCAAATTGCCCGGCCCACCGGTAAAGCCCGCGATATTCAAGGTCGGCCCGCCGCCGGCCAGCGCGATCGTGGCCGCCGTAGGGCTGAGTGGCGTAAAATCGACGGTGTGCCCGCTGCCCGCCGTGTTCAGGTTGATCGAAGCGTCGCCATTGAGGGCCGCCGTGGCCAGCGTCGAAGCGGCGCCGTAGTTGTTCACGGTCACCGCGGTCGCGCCGGCCCCATTCAGCACCAGGTGGCCGATGCCCGAAAGCGTCACGGAGCCGCCGACGATACCCGTCACGCTGTTGTTCGACAAATCGAGCGTGCTGGCCGCCCCGGTGGGAGCAGTCACGGTGTAGCCGCTGCCGCCGCCGACGATGTTGACGCCGTTGGCAAACAGCGCGCTATCGGCCGCAAACGTGACCGTGTCGTTGGAGCCCAACAGGTCGAGCACCAGGTTGGCGTAACCACTGACGTCGACCGAGTTGGTCACGCCCAATGGGTTCTTGACCGAAACGACGCCCGCGGCCGAAACGGTCACCACGTCGCCGACGTCGGGAGCGTTGATCACGACCGACGTGCCGGTGGCCTTGACCGTTCCGAAAATGTTGCTGTAGGTCAAGGGCAAGAGCGCCGTGGTATTGCCGACGTCGGTCGTAGTGACCGTGCCGGTGCCGGGCGTGGTGCTGGGCGTGATCACCGCGTTGGCGTTGGTCACGGTCAGGCTGGCCGCGTTTCCGGCCGCAGTATCGTTGACATGCAGGTTGGCGATGTTGCCCAGGGTGTAGGTGGTCAAAGTTCCCGACGTCAGGCCCACTGTGCCCGCCTGGGGAGCGGTTGAGGTGTAGGCAAAGGCGTCGGCCGCGCCCTTGGAGCTCAAGTTGAACGTGCCCCCCGTACCCGGTGCTCCGCCGAAGGCGACGACGTTGGCGATATTCCAGCCGACGGGCTGGGAAACATTGAACGTGTCGGCGCCGCCGTTGATGCCAATGCTGCCGAGATCGATCGATGAGTTCGTTCCAAACGAGCCGAAAGAGACGAACGGACCACCATTGACCTGGGCCGTGCCGGCGCCGGCGACGCCGCCGTTCAGATTGAAGGTGTCGTTGCCACCCGTCCCCTCCATATTAAGGGCGTCGGCTGCGGCACCCCCGGAGCCGGTGATGCCGATGTTCTGAACGCCCGTAAAGGAAATCACGGGCGATGCGCCGTAGAAGGTCGTGCCCGAGCTACTGTTGCTGCCGGGAATAACCGAGTAATTTTCGCCCCCCGCCACGCTCGGCAGCGTGATAGTGTTCTGGCCGCTGCCGCCGGTGACCGTGACCGAGCCCGGGCCGCCCGCGTTGCCCGTGAAGGCGTAGGTGTCGTTGCCGGCCCCGCCGTTCAAGACGAGCGACTGCGTATCGGCCGAGTTCAAGTGGATAGGCAACAACGCATTGACGGTCACCGTCGTGGTCGCGCCAAACGCGGTGGTGATTGTGTCGCTAGTCGTCGTGCCGTTGACGGTCACGGCATTGTTGCCGCCGAGCGGGTCGAGGTTGAGCGTGCCGGTGGTCGTGGCGTTCACGACGGGCGCCAGGCCATTGGCCTGAATCGCGGCGCTACTTGCGGTAGAGGGCGTAACGACGAAGCTGTCGGCGGTGGCCGTGCCGTCTACCGTGATCGTACCGCCCAAGTCGTTGAGGTTGACGGTGCCGACGCCGCTGATATCGACGGTGCCCAAACCACCGCCCACCACGGTGGGCGTGGCCGTGCCCATGTTGACCGTTACGGGGGTGCCGTCGCCGTTGAGGTTCACGACGTCGGGGTCGCTCAAACCGCTGCCGTTGACGAGGGTCGTGGTGTAGGGCAGAGGATTCGCGGCCGTCGCGGTGACGGAGTAGGTGTTGTCCCCAGCCAGGCCGTTGAGTATCAACAGCGAGATGTTGGCGTTGGTTTGGACGGGCAATTGGACGAGGCCGGTATTGGAAGCCGGATTAAAATTGGTCTCCAGAGCGATCTGGCCCCGCGTCGGCCCCGTCAGACCGGTTACGGTGAAGCTGTCGTTGCCGCCCGTGCCGTTGAAAATCAGGTCAGAACCCGCCCCACCGGCATCGATCGTAACTGGCTGGTCGGCCCAGCCGAGGTTCGAGTAGGAAACCGGCAGCAGGATCACCGCGGGAAGGGTGTTGGTTGTGACGGCGATCGTGCCGGCGTCGATTGCGTTGCCTGGGGTGTATGTCGTGATCGTCGAGCCCGTCTCGTTGACGGTGAAGGAGTCATCCCCTCCCTGGCCGTTGATGGCCAGGTTTTCGGTCGAGGCAATCGCGATGGCCTGTCCGTCGATCGTCACCGTGCCGCCGTCGGCGGCGTTCGGGGCGTAGGCGATCGTGTCCAGGCCGGCCGTGCCATTGATCAGCAGGTTGTCGCCCAATGTGGACGCCCCGCCGATGACATTGAACGTGGTGATTCCCCAGCCGGCGCCTGGCGAAGTGACGGTAATGTCGTCGTCGCCGGCGAGACCGTTGACGGTCAGGTTGGTGACGCCGGCGTAGGCCACCGTCGGCCCACCGTTGACCGACGCCGTCAGGGCGTTGGGGCCGGTGCCGATGATGGTGATCGAGTCTTCACCATTCGTGCCGTCGATCGTGAGCGCGCCGCCGCTGGCGGCCACATTCACGTTGGTGACCGACTCGATATGCACGAAGCTCACCGCGGCGAAGCCGGCGCCGGCAAAGCTGAAGCCGCCGGAATCGCTCGACGGGCCGGGCGCGAACGTGGTGGCGCCGGCGCCCGCCGGGACCGTCAGCGACAGCGTGTCGCCCGGCAGAACGCCCACCGGGTCGCCGCCGTCGACGGAGACCGGGATCGCGGACGGTGTGACCGTGAACGAGTCGCTGCCGGTGCCGCCGGCCAGGTCGAGCGCCGTGACGGTGCCGATGTAGGCGACGTTTTGCAAGCCGGTGATCTGCACATGCGAGCCGTCGGCGGTGAAGACGTCGGGGCCGGCCGTGCCGGCGACAGCCAGCGTGTCGCCCGCGCCGGTGAAGCTCGCGGTCAAGGCATTGGCGGCACCTGAGGTGTTCGTGACGTTGAGCAGCGTCGCTACGCCGCTCTCGGTCACGGTTGCCGCAGTCGCGCCGGTGGGCGAGACAGCCAGCGTGTTGTTGCTCGCGCTATCGACGACGGTAACGATGCTGCCGTTGGCGTGAAGGTTGAGTGTGGTCAGGCCGGTAAAGTTCACCGGGTTGGCCCCCGCGCCGCTGATCGTGCCGGCGGCCAGATCGACGGTGGTTGCGACGCCCGCCTGAGCAGTGTAATCGAGCGTGGTTGCGCCGCTGGGCCCATTGCCCTGGATCGAATAGGTAATGGTGGGCTCAACCGTCGGCATGACGGCACTCACCGCGTCGTTGCCTCCCAGGCCGCGGAGAATGACGTGCGATACGCCCAAAGTGGGGTCGACGATGACTTCAGGGCGTTGCGTGCCGCCCACGGTCTCGACGACGGCTGCCGCATTGGCATACAGGGGCGACTGCACGATGCTGAATGAATCGTTGCCGGAGGTCCCGTCGATGATCGCCGTGTCGGTGCCGCCGCCGGTGCCGACGGTGAAACCAGATCCCAAGACGATGCCCGACGTTGCGCCGGTGGTTCCGTTGAACCCGCTGAAGCCCACCGGGATGAAACTGAATCCGGCTGGCCCGGCCTCGGAACCAATGATCGTGCCGCTATCCGACGTAGCGCCAGGCGTCAATTCAAAGGTGTCGTTGCCGGCGGTTCCTGTGTAAACGAGCTGCTGGTTGAAGTCGGTCGTGTTCGCCACGATCTGGAGATGGGCCGCGTCGGTAAACGTCACCAGCGGCTGCGGTTGAAAAAGGTTCGCCAGCGTGCCGGCTGCCGTGCCGGTGGGTGTGATCGTCATGGCGTTTTGAACGCCCGGCACCGTGTGCGCGGTGAGCGTCACGTTGCCGGCGGGATCGGTGCCGTTGACGTTGATGCCTGTCAAGCCCGTGGGCGTGTTCGGGTTGTTCAGGTTGACCGCGTCGCTGCCGCCCAGCGTGTCGATCGTGAGCGTGGTTTTGGCGGTGAAATTGAAGGCTTCGAGGTTGTTCACGCTGACCTGGCCCCAGGCGGTGTTGGGCGTGTTGGTCGGATCGTTCCCCTCGCTATACGTGATCGCGTCGTTGCCGTTGGTGCCGTCGACCGTTACCGGGCCGGCGACGCTATCGAACACTGGCGTGAGCTGGTTGAAATGGACCGTTTGCGTGCCGCCGGCAAGCACCAGCGTATCGGTCCCCTGCCCGGTGCCCGGGCCGGGGGAGTACGTATCGCTGATGGCAGGGATGCCGCTGGTGTCTTTCAAGACCAACGAATTGTTATTTCCGTTGCCGCCGTTGAAGATAATCGAGGGAACCGCGGGCCCGCCCAGGCTGGTGCCCGTGCTGTCGACGGTGAGCTGGTTGTTGCCGCCCAGGCCGTTGATCGTGAAGTTGGCGAATTCACTGGGTGTATACGTCGCCAGGATCAGGCCCGTGACGCCCACCTGCGCGTTGTTGGCTTGGAACAAAACGCCGGGCGTGGCGGCGTTGATCACCAGCGAGTTCTGGGTGCCGGTGAAATTGGGGACGACGGTGGGGGCGGTGACGTTGTACACAGGCCCGGTGGAATTGGCGACCACCGTGGCGGTGTTGGCGCCGGTCGGGGTGATGGCCAGGCTCTCGATGCCGCTGATGCCGCTGAACCAGACGCCCAAGGCGTTGAGCGAACTGACGTTGACCGCGCTCACGCCGGTGTAGGTGACCAGCGCGTTGGCGGCACCTTCCTTGACCGTGTTGGCATCGATATTGACATTGACCAGGTTGGCGGCGTCGCCCGCGTACGAAAGGGTCGTGTTGCCGGTGCCGTCGTTGTCGCCGAACACCTGGATGCCGCCGGCCGAGTAGGCCAGGCCGGGATTGATGACGACCACCTGGCCGTTGTCGCCTGAGACGTCGATCACGAGGCCCGTCGAGGCGCCGGGCGCGTAGGTGTTCGTGGCGCCGGTCGATCGGTTAAGGACGGTCACGATTCCCGTCGTGTCGTCGACGGTGACGGTGTCGTTATTGGCGGTGGCGTCGACCACCAGCGTGCCGCCTGAGACCGTGGCCGACTCGAAATCCTGGTAGCTCAGACCCAACAGCGGCTGGCCGTTGGCATCGACCGGAGCGACCGTGCCGCTGCCGTTCGTGGCGCCGGGGGTGATCACGGCGTTGGTCGTGGTCACGACGAGCGCGTCGCCGGGGAGCGTACCGGGCGCGCCCGCATCGACCGACAGGCCGCTGATGCCGAACAAGTCAAAGTTCACGCTGTTGCCGCCGGTCGCCAGGCCCAAGAAACCCGATTCGGTGGCGGTCGGAGTGTAGGTATACGTATCCGCGGCCGCGGTGCCGGCGACTTTCACCGTATCAGTTTGGCCGGTCAGATTGGGGTCGCCAATGAGGTCGACGGTGCTATTTCCGCCGCCGGCGCCGCTGCCCAAGGCGGCGTAGCCGATAAACGGATAACCGGCCAGCGCGACCGTGCCGTCGAGCGCGTCGGCTGGCGTGACTGTGAAGGCGTCGTTGCCCGGAGTCCCGAAAACTTCCACGAGGTCATTGCCGGAGCCACCGCCGCCGTTGATATCGAGATGGCCGATTTTCTTCAGGTTGATCGCCGTGAATTTGAGCGCACCGGCACGGGTAGCGAAGACATTGGTCGTCCCGCCGGTACCATTTGCGACCTGGAAAAGGTCGCTGGCACCCGTGACACCTGGTACGAAGACCGTGTCGCTCACGCTGTCGCCGCCGGTGACGTTGATGGTCACGCTGCCGTCGTTGCGGCCCACGACGGTCACGCTGTCAAGGCCGCCGAGCGTGTTAATATTGAGAGTGTTGAAGTTGCTGAAGCTCTGGATGTTAAAGAGCGGGTTGGCCCCGTCGGTCACGCGGACCAGCTCGTTACCCGGCGTGCCGGCGCGGGTCAGGTCGACGTCGAAGGTGTCGTTGCCGCTGGTGCCGGGGTTGGCCGGGTCGGTGCCCAGCAGGAAGAGGTTGTCGGTGTCGCCCGCCGTACCGGCCGGGCTGCTGCCGTTGACGATGATGTTGGTGTTGTTGGTATAGTTGACGACCGCGATGGGCGTGTTGGTGGCGGCGTTATTGTCGCTCACCTGGCCGGCCTGTGAGGCCGAAGGCGTGATCGTGATGTTTTCGGAAACGCCCAAGACGCCGTTAAAGATCAACAGGTCGGGGTTCGGCGTGCCGCCGTCCGCCAGGTTGGGGTTGCCCTGGTTATAGTAGGTTTCGATGCCCCAGCCCTGGGGCGTGTTGTTGGCGTAGGGGGTGATGTCGAGCGCGTTGACGCCGGCCGCGTCGACGGTGTCGGGGATGGCGTTGCCATGGACGTCGAATCCGGTGGCCGCGCCGCCCGAGGCGTTGATGCGCGTGACGCCAAAGAACTCGATCGGCGCGCTAAGGCCGCCCGACGGTGCCGGGGTGCCGACGTCGCCAGTGGCCGGGTTCCAGCTCCCGCCGATCCGCAGCGAGAACTGGTTCATGCCGTTCAAGGGCGTCGGCGAGGTGAAGGGGTCGATGCCGCCGCGGACCTTGAAGTAGTCGTCCTGGTTGTTGCCCACGACATTGTTGTCGCCGATGATGTTCACGATGCCGTTACCCGGCGTCATGTTCACGCGCTCGATCGAGCTGTACTTGACTCCAAACGGACTGCTGGCGTTACTGGTCTGACCCGTGACAGTAACATTGGGCGGGCTGGCGCCGTCGCTGAAGACGTCGATCGAGCCGGGGAACGATAGGTTGAGCTGATCGCCTTGCGGGACGCCGTTGACGGTGGTCAGGTCGGGCAGGTTGCCGTTGACCTGGATGTTGAAATTGGTCGATGGGGTGACGAAGAAGTTGTCGGCAACTCCGCCCGGCAGGAACGGCGGGTTGGCCGGTGTCGCCTCGTCGCCGCCGTCGACGATAAAGCCCGGCTGCTGGGCCGCGAATGCGGGCCCGCCCTGCGCGAAGTCACCCGTGTTCAGATTCACCGGCACCAGCGAGCCGCCGCCGATGCCGCTGTTGGTCATGGTCACGCCCGCGTCGGAGGCGTTAATGGTGTCGTAGGCGCCGCCCGGTCCGAAGCCCGCCTGCAACACGCCGGCGCCCAGGCCGAAGGGATTGGCGTTGGCGCTCGTGGCGAGGGGGTTTTCGCTGGCGCCATAAACGATGGCCTGGTCGCCCGTATTGGCCGCGCCGCTGCTGCCGCCGCCGAAGAGGGTCAGGCCAAAGAAGTTGCTGATGCCGTTGATCAACAGGTCGGGGCCCGAGCCGCCGCCCGCGATCCCGGGTGCCGAATTCGCGATCGTCGCCGGCGGCGCATTGAGGTAGGGCGTGCCATCGAGGAAGGCCGTTACCGAGGAACCAGCCAGCGTGCCATTCGGCAGACGCAGTGGGTCGTCGCCGCCCAAAACCGTGGTCGTTGGCAGCTCGGCGACGGTTAGTTGGTCGTTGGCGGTGGTGCCGGTGATCTGGTCGGTATCGTTGTTGGCCGCGGCGTTCACGATCACCGTTTGCATCGTCAGCACGTTGACGGGGATGTTGCTGACCGCGCCGCCCAGACCGCTGCCGGCGAATGTAGGAGCGATATCGAGGTTGCCGCTGGTTTTCGTGGGGTCGGTGTACTGGAAGTTCAGGCTCCGAGCCGTGCCCGAATTGTCGTTGACGATGAGCTGATTGCGATCGGTGTCGGTGTTACCCGTGGCGGTGCCGTCGCCTTCGATCGACAGGCTCGCGGTTGGGAAATAGACGGCCGAGGCGCCAATGTTCGCGGCGACGTTGAGGAAAAACGTGTCGTTACCCGGCGTGCTGACGCCGCCGTTGTCGTCGCCTTGGAAATCGTTGTTGGCCGAGAGGTTGTCGCCGCTGATGTTGAACGTGTCGTTGCCGCCCAGGCCCTGGACGGTGGTGGTGTTGGTGGCGGTGGTGTCGTCGACGTCGATCGTATCGGCGCCCTTCGACGCGCGGACGTTGAGGAACTCGAGACGGCTGCCCAGGACCGGCCCGATCGAGCTGTAAGTGTAATCGCCGGTGGCGTAGTTGATGGGTACCAAGGCGAAGTTTTGCAACTGGGTAACGGGGACCGTGAACGTGCTCGAAGTCGAATTGAGGATCGCCTGCGAGAAGGTGGGGACGGCCGTGGTGATATGGGCCGTGCCGGCAAGTCCAAGGTCGTTCGAGGCGTCGACGTTGATCGTATCCGCCGTGCCTTCCGTGGTCGGTGGGGGCGGTACGTTGGCGTCGTCGGGGAGCACAGTCACCGCGCCCAGGATGCCGGACAACGTGCCGGTGCCCGGCCCGGCGGCGTAGGCCGTGGTGGTATTGCCGATGGTGAACGTGTCGTCGCCACCGTCGCCGTTGAGAATGTAGCTGGTGCCGAAAGCCGTGTTAGTGACGTTGAAAGTGTCGCCGCCGGTGCTGGTTTCAAGATAAAAACTGTTGAGGTGCGTGTAGGTAATGGTCGCCCACTGGTTGCTGGTGAGCTCGTAATTGGGGACGGAGAACGTGAGCCCGGCGAGAACGGGTGTGGCACTGGAGCGATCGGAGAAGGCGAACTTGCTCCCCCCCGCACCGCCGTCGATGTTGATTGGGCCGGCGAGCGCCGTCATGTCGAACGGGGGCGCCGGCGCGAAGAAATTCGTGAAGTCGTCGTTGCCACCCTGGCCGGTCAGGTTGCTGGTGACATTGGCCGGCGTGGCGAAGACTTCGAAAATATCATTGCCGGCGCCGCTGTTCGCACTCAGGGTGGTGAGCTGGTTGGGCGAGCCGGCATCGACCCGGGTGGGCAGGTTTTCGGTGATCGTGTGCGCGGTGCCCGCGCCGTTGAAAATCACACTCGTGGCGTTGCGCCAGTTGATCAGCTCCTCGGTGCCGGCGTAATTCAACTGGTAGGTGGTGGCGGTGGCCGCGGTGAACGGATCGATGCCAATGGAGGTCGGCCCCGTGACGATATTGATCGCGCTGGCGGCGCCGTCGTCGCCAATGGTGAGCAGGCTGACGGGAGTCAGCGATTCGACGGGCGAGAGGCCGGTGAACGTGATCGATTCTTGATTCACCCCCTGGGTATAGACTAGCTGGCCGGAAAAGGCGGGGAGGTTCAAATTGGGTGTGTAGACCGCGGTGATCGGCGTGCCGCCGGGGTTGCCGGTGACGACGAGCCTGTCGAAGCCCGTGGCGCCCGCGTAGGAGATCTGCCTGTCGATGAACCCGCCAGAGTTATCGACCAACAGGGTATCGGGGTCGCTCGAGCCGGTGACGCTAATTGCGGAAACGTCGGCGAAGGGATAATCGCCCTCGAGGGTGCCGTTGAAGAACACATCCAGCGTGGTGCCGCCATTGGCGAGCACCAGCTTGACCGTGTCGGGGTTGCCCGACGGAATGCCGGCGAAATTCGTGGTGGTGATGTTCAGCGAGTACGGCCCGCCGGTGACGTTTTCGATGCTGGCGTAGCTGGTCACGACCGGGCTGACGCCATTGGTGACCGAGCCGTTACCGGGCCCGCTAGGCGAAACCACCGATCCGGCTTGGACGGTGAGCACGTCGCCGGGGAGGGTGGGGAAGGCCGGGGCGTTGCCGTTGATGTTGAGGGTGGTGTTCGTGTCGCCTGCCAGCGAGCCGGTGACGGAGAAGGTATCGTTGCCGCTACCGCCATTGAAGAAGTTGTCGCTGTTGATGCCGACGGCCGTATTGATGCCGACGTGGTTGGCCTGAATGTTGAACAGGTCACCAGTATTGCCGGCGTTGATGGTGTTAGTGCGCTGTGGCCCGCCGACGCCGCCGGCGCCGCCGGTCGCGTTGACGTTCCAGGTGTTGCCGCCCGCTCCGCCGTCGACAACCAGGGTCCGGGTATCGCCGTACGAGTAATTGATATCGGCGGTCGCCGCCAGGCCGTGGATCTTGCCCCACGTCGTGCCGGGTTCGCCGAGACCGGCCTGCACGAAGGAGCTCAGCGTCACGGTGCGGCCGGTGGTATCGCCCGAGTTATTGACGACGATCGAGTTGTACTCCGACGATGGTGCGGGGCTGAGGAGGTTGATCGGGCCCAGGATGCCTTGAACGCTATTGGCGGCATTCCCGATGTTCACATGCGCGTCGTTGGCGGGCGAGCTCGAGCCGCCATCGGCGAACCAGTTCGTGGTGACCGTGGCGGCGGTGGCCTGCAGGTTCACGACGTCACCGCTGGCGGTGCCGCCTTTCAAATTCAACGTGGTGAGCCCGGTGCCCGGGTTGGGGTTGTTGACGGTGAAGGTATCGGCGGCGTTGTTGCCGTTGATGTTCACGACGGTCTTGTTGGCGAACGTCATCGACTCGGCGGTGCTGTCAGTGACGGTGGTCGTACCCGCCGCTCCATCGATCACGCCGAACAGCGATGCGATACCTGTGCCGTTGATGGCGAACGTGCCCGAGGCCACCGTGTCGGTTACGGGGGTCAGGCCGCTGAAGTTGATTGTCTGAACGGTCGGACCCGCTTCAGTGTGCGTGAGTGTGCCGCTATGCGCGCCCGTGGGGGTGTAGACTCCCGCGTCCCCCGCGCCGCTGCCGCCACCGAGATCGAACAGGGCGTTTCCGGCAACGCCGGCGCCAGCGTCGGTGATGCCGCCGGCGGGGGCGAACAGGCCGCCGGCCGGATTGTTGATCGTCAGGTTGCTCGTGCCGCTGTTGCTCGTGAAGGAGAGGGCGTTGATTCCGGTGAAATTGAAACTCGCCCCGCCGTTGAAGCTGACGGAACCGCCGCTCGTGCCGGTGGCATTGACAGTGAGCGTGGCATTGGCCGCGTCGAACGACATGGTCCCTGTGGGATTGACCGCGCCAATGCCTGTGGCGACATTGCCGGAGTGGACGGTCAAAGTCCCAATTTGATGCGCGGCCTGGTCCGTGTTACCGTTGGTGTCGAACAAACCATCGCTATTGACCGTTACCGTCGCGCCGGTGTCGATTTCGTTGACTGCGTTTTCTCGCACTACGGCGCTGTTGGCGGCCCCACTGCCGTCGCCGACGATCAAGTTGTGAGGAATGGCTTGGACCGCTGCGCCAGCCTTGTTCAACACCAGCGTGCCGTCATCGACAAACGTATCGCCAGCGTACGTGTTCGACAAATCGGCTCCAAGACCTTCGCCAAGTTGCAGCGTTCCATTCGCCGAGCCGGGTCGCAACTCGAGAGGTTCGGGGCCGCTGATCACGCTGTTGAGGTTGAGTTGCCCGGCGGTGGTCACGACGTACATCGTGCCTGCCGAGGTGACGATCGGCAAGCTGCGGTCGATGGTGTTGGTGCCCGTATCGTTGACGAGGTCGTCACCGATACCAGCGATACCCAAAGTCACGCCGCCGCCCGGGCCCAATATGGTGTTGCCACCCACGGTGAAGTGAACCTCGTTGAGGACCAATCCGGCGATGTCGTCGGTCGAAGAGACGCCGCCGTTGGAGCTGAACTGCACCGTGTCGTTTGCTGCCAATGCACCGTTGGTCCAGTTCGCCGCGTTGCTCCAAACACCGCCAGCAGCCGGGCCTTGCCAAACGTGGATCGTCAACAGCCGGCGATCTTCCAAGGGTTCGATGCGGAGCGTCGATTCGATGCTCGATGAGAAGAGGCTTTGCGTGGCGGGGGAGCGTTTGCGCCAAGTTCGCTTGAAGAAGTTGCTGTTGAACGGATTCAACGAGCGGCGAGATTTCCTCGAACCATCACCATTGCGGAAACGCATGATCGAAGTCCTCAAATTAAAGAACGAAAAACGCGGATGAGTTATCTTGATCCCCGCCGAACCCTGCTCCACCGCCCAAAACGGTAAGCTGGGCGGTTTGGAAGTAGACTGACGAAACGGCGTCTATATTAGGCAGCCCTTTTTTGGAAAGCAAGGATGTTTAGGCAATTTTTTTTATTTAGGTTGACTGACCAACATCGGGGTGATTTGAGGGCAGGTTAGGCGTTGCAGGGGTGGCAGTAACACCCCTGCAGATCGGGGGGCAGGTAGGTTAGGCTTTCCAGCCTGGCAGCGTCGTAGGTCAGGCTTTTCAGCCTGACGTTTGCCGAGTTCGGAGGGCAGGTTTCGAGGGCGGGTTTGGGGGTGGGTTAGGCTTTCCAGCCTGGCAGCGTCGTAGGTCAGGCTTTCCAGCCCGACGGTGCAGCGAATCGGGCGGGAAACGGCGCTACCCGGCGTGCGGTATAGCCGCTGATTACAACCGAGGCAAGCAATCGGTAAGCAGCGAAGGTGGTTCCCCGGGCGGCGGGGCGATTTGGCCGAAGTTGGGGAAGAAGGGCGGAAGATAGGCAACCGCAGATGACGCCGATGGGCGCAGATGGCGAGGAGGAATCTTGGGGCGGTCGGCAAAACCCGACGTCGGAGGCGGAGTGTGAGCGGCGTTTTTTTAGCGGCCAACGTCACGGACCACCGGGCAAGGGAGGTGGCACGCGTTCAAAGTCAGCACGACTCGATTTCGCGATTGGCACTCGTCGGGCGGTGATCCTCGGAAGTCGGACTTCGATTTAGGCTACGCTTCCGGCTTCGGTCCTCGAGGCGCGCTTCCGGCTTCGGTCCTCGAGGCGCGGTGATCCGCCAGAAACGAACCTCACGGTATCCTAGATGCCATCGGCTTGCCCGCGACCCACTGCGCGGGTGCCCCGGCCTCACGCTGGCCGCTAGAAAACGGCCCGCCCCTCCCCTCCTTTTCTCCTCGTTATCCACCGGGACTGCCGCCCCTCGCGGCCGAAGGCCGCGAGGGGCGGCGGAGGAAGAATAGAGAGGTGTTGCGCGGCTTTCGTTTTAGCGGCGAACGTCACGGACCACCGAGCAAGCCGGTGGCATGATGTGATCGCAGTCGGCGCGACTCGATTTCGAGGTCGAACACCCACCGCGTGGTGATCCTCCGGCTGCGGTTTTCCGTCGAGGCTGCGTCTTCCGGTTTCCGTGCTCGAGGCGCGCTTCCGGCTTCGGTGCTCGAGGCGCGGCAATCCACCAGAAGCGAGCGTCACGGTCTCCGAGATGCCATCGGCTTGCCCGCGACCCACTGCGCGGGTGCCCCGGCTTCACGCTGGCCGCTAGAAAACGGCCCGCCCCTCCAGCGTCTTTCCCCTTCCAAAAAGTCCACCGTCCGCGCGCGGCCGTCGGCAGCGGGCGGGC
>Ga0265331_10000165_pt1 | contig 82056 bp, 72 predicted proteins | sample 41923metaG_FD_202088 | JGI IMG/M metagenome (GOLD analysis project Ga0265331, IMG submission 202088) | Rhizosphere microbial communities from Carex aquatilis grown in University of Washington, Seatle, WA, United States - 4-19-23 metaG | ecosystem: Host-associated > Plants > Roots > Rhizosphere... | reverse complement strand
GCGAAGTTCTTCTTCGCCAGCACCTTCGTGATCGCCGCCGTCAGCGTCGTCTTCCCGTGGTCGACGTGGCCGATCGTCCCGATGTTCAGGTGCGGCTTGTTTCGGATGAATTTCTCTTTCGCCATCTTCCTATCCGTCCCTTTGCCCCTTGCGGGGAAGTTGAGCGTTTCGGTGCGTTCCCGACCCTGATTTTCTTTCGCGTTCCGTTCGAGCCCACGACCCGGATTGAACGGGTGACCTCGTCCTTACCAAGGACGCGCTCTGCCAACTGAGCTACGTGGGCGATCTCTTCCTTTGGTCGTTGGCTGCTGTTTCGTCGTCTGCCAGTCTCGGAGCGGGAGACGGGTCTCGAACCCGCGACAACCAGCTTGGAAGGCTGGAGCTCTACCAACTGAGCTACTCCCGCAAATTTGCTGTTCTCCTTTGGAAAAGATATCTGGTCATGTTGATGTCTGAAGCTGAAGGCGCTCGCTTGTGGAGGGGGAAGGATTCGAACCTTCGAAGCCAGTGGCGACAGATTTACAGTCTGTTCCCTTTGACCGCTCGGGAACCCCTCCGAGCTGAAACACCCGATCCGTGAAGACCAAGCGATTCGTGCTGTCTTGCCTGTCGTTTCTGTCTTTTTGATCGGGCCGGGATTGGCTGTCGGGTAGGGCTCTTGTTGCTCTTGCTTTCGCTTTTGCTTTCGCCTTCCAGCCAGCGAGCTGGCGATGGGAATCGAACCCGCAACCTGCTGATTACAAATCAGCTGCTCTACCATTGAGCTACGCCAGCACCGATTCTGATTCGTCCGCGCTCCCCCTTTTTAAGCTGATTTCGTGTGATTCTCGTTAGTTCGACTACCTGCGGGTGTCGGCATACCTTCCCCCGGCACGCGCAGAGCGCGGATGTATATTTCGAAGGCGGCCCCGTGTCAAGTGCAACAGCGTGGCGGCGGCAAGGGCGTCCCTACGTGCCAGGGCGGACAGGACGCGGCGGACCCCGGGCGGTCAGGGAAACCCTGGATATCGCGTGGCGTTAGAGGATCTGACGGCTGGGACCGGTGCCGGGGGTGGGCTTCTCGGGCCTGCGGTCGGAAGGCTCGCCATCATTAGAATTGGGCGCCTCCCGGGAATCCGGAGTCTCCCGAGCAGCGTCCTCGCTCCCCCCCCGCTGGGGCGTCGCGGGAACGGGCGGCAGCACCGTCGGGGCAAGATGAGGCCCGCCCAGACTCGACGACTCGGGGGGTTGAAAATCGGCTTTGTAGCTCGGGTCGAGCAGCTGCTGGATCTTCGCGTACGCGAGCTTCGACTTGTCCCTCCACTCGCCCCGGACGCCGAGTCGCTCCATCATCTTGAGGTTCTCGTCGTACCAGCGCATCGACTTTTCGAGCAACACCCGGATCTTCTTTCTCAGCTCTTCGTAGTACACCTCTCGCCTGTCGGCGGCGCGCGGGTTCAGGAGCTCCGGCGGAACGGGCGCGTGGATGAACGAGTCGTAGAGCTCCTCGTAGAGCGCGCCGACCTGGAACCCGGACGCGGCCGCCCACTCGGCGTTCCCCAGCTTCATCGCATCGATGTACTGCCGCTGGGACAGCAACAGGAGCCGCGCCTTTTCGTCGAGGTCAGCGCTCATCTGCCGTTCTGGTAGCCGGAGCGACACCGCGCGGAAGCGCTCGTGCGAGATCTCGCCGATGTGGTACAGGGCCAAGGCGAGGAAGAAGTCGGTCTCGAGGCGCTCCTCCTTCTCGATTTGATGAAAAAAGGCTACGGCCGAACGGAAGGTTCGCTCGGCGGTGTCGAGGTCGTGAACCTGAAACTGCGCGTACCCGCGCCGGCCGAGCGCCTCCAGGCGATCGTCCGCCGTCAGATCCCGGCGATCCAACACCCGCGCCAGCACCTCCGCCGACGCCGGCCAGTTGCCCATCTCGGCGTAGGTGGCCCCGAGCTGAAAGAGCCCGTCCTTCGCGTCACTCGAATCGCCGTACCCGTCCACCAGCGCCTTGAAGCGAGCGACCGCCCCCGGCCAATCCTTCTTGCCCTGACAGGCGAGGCCCATGTTGTACATCGCCGCGCGCGTGTAACGCCCGTCCTCGAACTCCTTCAGGAGGCGATCATAGGCGGCAATGGCGTCGTCGAACCGCTTCTCGCCGAGCGCCTTGCCCCCCTGCTCGAAGAGGTCCGCCGCGTCGAAGCTCTCTATGTGGACCCCGTCGGGCCCCTTGACCGCGGTTATCTTGATGGGCTCCATCTCCAGTTCGGTCACCGGTGCCCCGGGGGCGGTTCCCGGCGTGACCGGGCCGGTGGCCGCGCGGTGCGCGCAGCCGACGAGCGCCACCCAGACGAACAGGCAACCTTGCAGAACCCGACCGGGCATCGTGCGCGGCGATGACGAGGCCGAAACATCGTGGGGCATGGGCATGGAGGCTCCTTGATTCTGAACGACAACGCTTCCAGCGCCAGGTTCCCAATTGCGGCGCGGGCCCAAATATCGGAGGGTATCGGGGATGAATCTACCGGTCGAAATCATCTCGGCTCCCGCGATAGCGACCCGCATCCGGGAGCTTGCGCACGACGTGGACGCTCGCTTGCCGCCCGGACCGATCACCGTCATCGGCGTGTTGCGAGGCGCTTTCATCTTCATGGCCGACCTCGTGCGGGCGATCCCCCGCCCCGTGACGTGCGACTTCTTGGCCGTTCGGAGCTACGGCGACGCCACCGTGTCTTCGGGGGTGGTCGAGATAACCCGCGACATCGCGACGCCCATCGCCGACCGGCATGTCTTGCTGGTCGAAGACATCGTCGACACCGGCCTGACGCTGAAGTACTTGCTCGATTTTCTATCGGCCCGCGGTCCGGCCAGCCTGCACACGTGCGCGCTCCTTTCCAAACCCTCGCGGCGGCGCATCGAGGTCCCCGTGGACTTCACCGGGTTCGAGGTCCCCGACGAATTCGTCGTGGGCTATGGGCTCGACGCCGGGCAGCTCTACCGGAACCTGCCGTTCATCGGGGTCATCACGACCTGACGCGCCTTCGGCGCTCGTCCCCGTCCCCAAAGATCCTTGCGGGAGGGCCACGCCGAGCCACGCCCCCGCGGAGCGCAATCGCGCGGGCCTGAACCCCGAGCGAGCCGCGCCGTTCGAGCCCGCGCGAAACCGGGGCAATCGTCCGACAGAACCGGCTTCAGCGCACGTAACCAGCTGCCGCGCGGCTTGGAGCCCAGCGTTCGAATCGCGGCAACCGCCGCTTGGCGGCGGTCGGCGGGCGCGTGGCTCGGCGTGGCCTTCCCGCGGGGAACTCTTCGGTGGTCACTTGCTTCCGGGGCGCTGCACCTAGCAACTAGCAGCCGCAGCCGCTATTTCTTCTTGCTCGCGATGACGGCCTGGACCCGCTGCCGAACGTTGTTGTACCGGTTCAGAAACTCGAGGTGGTTCTGGCGGAAGATCTGCAGATAGCGGCGTTCTTTCAGTTTTTGGCGGATGCCTTCTCGAACCTCGGCGAGAGGGCCGACGAGTTGCTCGGGCCCGGTATATCCCGACAGCAAGAGCAGGGGCCGGCTGCCCTCGACCAGGGTCACCTCGCCGGGCGCGCCAGGGCGGTCGAGCTGGTAGACGATTGCGACTGAGTCCGGCGAGAGCTTCTTCGCGTTGCCGGTCACCATGCGCGCGGGCAGGTCAGGCAAGGGATCCTTCACGAGGACGATCTCGGGCCGAAACTCCGCCGCGAAGTCCAGGCCCTCACCCCCCGTGAGCGCCGCGGTGATTCGCCATCCCTTGGCCTCCGGGAACAGCGGCCCGAACGCCCGGGCGACGGCCGGATCGTCGTCGACCAGCAGGATCGAGCAGGCGTCGTCGTCCGAGGCCCGCGCGCTGGTCCTTCCCAGCAGGCGATCCTCGAGGTCCACGTTCTGACGGGCCATGTCGCGCATCCGCCGCAGAAACCCCTCGTGGAGCTCGAGCACCTCCTCCAGCAGCGTGTTGCGGTCGCTGGTCGCGAGCAGGTCGTTTGCCGCCGCGACGACGCGCTCCTTGAGGTAGGGGATGGAGTCCGGTTCCTTCAGCACCACGTCCGTCGCCCCGCCACGGAATCCGGCGACCCCCACGTCGAAGGCCTTGCGTGCCGTCATCAGCAGAATCGTCGTCAAGGGGGACTTGTCGCGCGCGAAGCGGAGCAGCTCCAGGCCCGCACCCGACGTGGGGGTGTCGATGTCGAACAGCGCCACCGCGAAGAACTTGTTGATCAGCAGGTCCTGCGCGCGAATGGGATCGGCGGTCCCCGTCACGACCAGGCCCAGCTTTCCCAGCACCGCCTCGAGCCCACGCGTGACCTTCTCATCCTTGTCTACGACGAGCACCTCCTGGCCCGATGCGAACTGAAGCGACGAATTGGTCACGCGGACAGGCTAGTACCACGCACGGGTGCTTGCCAACACGCCAGGTTCTGGCCGGAGGCGCGTGATATCGTGCCGTCAGTCTCGTGAGCTTCATCCTCGACCGTGTGCTCGCCGCAGCCCGAAAGCTCGGGGCCTCGGACGTACATCTGAAGGTCGGGCTCCCCCCCGTCTTCCGTATCAAGGGCGAGCTGCGCACGGTCCGCGACGTCCCCCCGATGTCGCCCGAGACCATGCGGGCGTTCGCGCTCAGCGTGATGAACGAGCACCAGCGGGAGATCTTCGAGACCCAGTGGGACGTGGACCTCGCCTACGCCGCGCCTGGTGGCGGCCGCTACCGGGTGAATGTCTTCCAGCAGCGCGGGCAGATTGGCCTCGCCCTGCGGGTGATCCCCCCCGACGTCCCGCCGTTCGACAAGCTCAACCTGCCCAAGGCGGTCCTCGACCTGACCGAGAGTGAGCGCGGCCTCGTGCTGGTCACGGGCATCACCGGCGCGGGCAAGTCCACCACGTTGGCCGCCATGGTCGACGCCATCAACACGCGGCGGGCGTGCCACATCGTGACCATCGAGGATCCGATCGAGTTCGCGTTTCGGGATCGGCGCAGCGTCGTCAACCAACGCGAGATCGGCTTCGACACGCTCACCTTCGCCCGCGCACTCCGCGCGGCCCTCCGACAGGATCCCGACGTCATCATGGTGGGCGAGATCCGCGACGTGGAGACGATGGAGATCGCGCTGCAGGCGGCCGAGACCGGTCACCTGGTGCTGTCGACCCTGCACACCGCCGACGCCGCCGACACAGTGAACAGGATCGTCTCGCTGTTCGCCCCCCATCAGCAGCAGCAGGCCCGCATCCAGCTCGCCAACGTCCTGAACGGCATCGTGTCGCAGCGCCTGCTGGCGCGGGCCGACGGCAAGGGGATGATCCCCGCCGCGGAGGTCCTGATCAACACGCCGCGCATGCGCGAGCTGCTGGTGGACGCGAAGCGAGGCGGCGAGATCCTCTCCGCGATCGAGAGCGGCGGCCAACCCTACGGGATGACCAGCTTCGACCAGTCCCTGAAGGAGCTCGTCGATCGCAACCTCGTGACCTACGAGGAGGCCCTGTCGCAGGCGACCCGGCGCGAGGATCTGGCGTTGCACCACCGGGGCGTGCGGCGCGGTGACGAGGCGGTCGGGACGCCGGCCGCCCCGAACACCCGGCCGTCACCGCAGCCGCCAGGCCAGGCGTCGAGCGCCCCAGACGAGCTCGAGGTCGAGGACGGCATAGCCGACGTGGAGCTGTCGCTGGAGCGGTTCAAGCCCTAGCCAGCGCAGAGTCGACCCGGACGGTTTCGGGAGCTCCGGCGCGACACGCTCCTGTACTGCTGCTAGTCTCTTTCGCCCCATGTCGTCGCCGCTCTCTCCCGCCGTTCGCCGCCAGTTCCTCGATTTCTTTCGCTCTCGCGGGCACGAAGAGGTCAGTAGCTCGTCCCTGGTTCCTTCCAACGACCCGACGTTGCTGTTCACCAATGCCGGCATGGTCCAGTTCAAGGACGTCTTCACCGGACAGGCCCGACGCGCGGAGAGACGCGCGACCTCGTCACAGAAGTGCGTCCGCGCTGGCGGCAAGCACAATGATCTCGAGAACGTCGGCCGCACGGCCCGGCACCACACGTTCTTCGAGATGCTCGGGAACTTCTCGTTCGGCGATTATTTCAAGGAGGACGCGATCGTGTTCGCGTTCGAGCTCCTCACCCGCGACTACGGCATCGATCGCAGCCGCCTCATCTACACCGTGCACGACTCGGACGACGAGGCGTACGGGCTGTGGAGGCGCGTCGCCGGCGTGGACGACAGCCGCGTGGTGCGGCTCGGCGACAAGGACAACTTCTGGGCCATGGGCGAAACAGGCCCCTGCGGTCCGTGCAGCGAGATCCACTATTTTCAGGGCGACGACATCCCATGCGCCGAGGCGGCGGCCGGGCGGACCTGCCAGGGGCCAGCCTGTGACTGTGACCGCTGGGTCGAGATCTGGAACCTGGTGTTCATGCAGTTCGAGCAGCTCCCCGGGCGCGAGCGCCGGCCGCTGCCGAAGCCCTCGGTCGACACGGGGATGGGGCTCGAGCGCCTGTGCGCCGTACTGCAAGGTGTCCGCTCGAACTACGAGACCGATCTGCTGCGCCCGCTGGTCGACCGGGCCAGCGGGCTTTCGGGCAAGCGCTTCGATGCGGCTGACTATGGCGGGAGCTCCGCTTCGTTGCGCGCCATCGCCGATCACGCGCGCGCGACCGCCTTCCTCATCGCGGACGGCGTGTTCCCCGAGAAGACCGGGCGCGAGTACGTCCTGCGCCGCATCATGCGCCGGGCGGTCTATCACGGCTGGTTGCTCGGCATCCGTGAGCCGTTCCTCGCCGGGTTGACCGGTGACGTGATCGAGTTGATGGGGGTCACCTATCCCGAGCTGCGCGAGCGCCGGGGGACCATCGTCGAGGTCACGGATCAGGAGGAGCGACGATTCAGGGAGACCTTGGATCGCGGGGTGCGCATCCTCGACGAGTCCATGCGACCGTCGGACGCCGCGAAGGTGGGCGGGGACCTGGCCTTCAAGCTCTACGACACCTTTGGGTTTCCGCTCGACCTGACCCGGGTGATCGCGGCGGGGCGGGGATGGGAGGTCGACGAGGCGGGCTTCGAGCGCGAGATGGCCGCGCAGCGCGCCCGCAGCGAGTTCCATGGCTCGGGTGAGGTCGCGGTGGAAGGGGTGTTCCAGAAGATCGCGGAGCGCGTCGGCGGAACGAACTTCCTCGGCTACGAAGCGATGGAGGCCGTGTCCAAGGTGGTGGCGCTCGTCGCCGACGGGGCGGAGGTCGATGCGGTCGGGCCGTTCTCGAAGAAGGTGGCGGTCATCACCGCCGAGACGCCGTTTTACGGCGAACAGGGCGGCCAAGCCGGAGACAGCGGGACCATGACCAGCGGCAAGGCGCGCGCGTCCGTGCTCGACGTCAAGCGACCCGTGCCGGCCCTGTGGGTTCATCTGGTCGAGCTCGTAGCCGGTGAGCTCCACGTCGGCGACGAGGTGCGCCTCGCGATCGACGGCTCGCGGCGGGACGCCATCCGGCGCAACCACTCCGCGACCCACCTCATGCATTGGGCGCTCCGCCACGCACTCGGTGATCACGTCGCGCAGAAGGGCTCTCTCGTGGCGCCCGATCGCCTGCGCTTCGACTTCTCCCACTTCGCGCCGCTGACGACGGCCGAACGCCGCCAGGTCGAGGATCTCGTGAACGCGCGTGTCCGCGCCAACGTTCCCGCCGAGACCCAGGTCCTGCCCATCGCGGACGCGAAGAAGGCGGGCGCCATCGCGTTCTTCGGCGAGAAGTATGGCGACACGGTGCGCGTGATCTCCATGGGCGAGTCGAAGGAGTTCTGCGGCGGCACGCACGTCGCCCGAACCGGAGACATCGCCTTCTTCAAGATCACGGAGGAGACCGGCGTCGCCCAGGGCGTCCGCCGCATCGAGGCGGTCACGGGCGAGGGGGCGCTCGAGCACGTCCGACGCCTCGAGACCGAGCTGGTGACCGCCGGCGAGCAGCTCCGGGCCGCGCCCTTCGAGGTGGCGGCCCGCGTGGAGAAGCTGCTGGCAGACGGCCGCGAGCGCGAGCGCGAGATCGACAAGCTGAAGCGCAAGCTGGCCTCGGGGGGCGGGCGCGATCTAGCGAGCGAAGCCCGTGACATCGGCGGCGTCCGTGTCCTCGCCACCCGCGCCGATGTCGCCGATCCCAAGGCGCTGCGCGACGTCGCCGACCAGCTGAAGGACAAGCTACGGTCGGGCGTCGTCGTGCTGGCGGGCGTCGAGGGAGACAAGATCGCACTCGTGGCGATGGTGACGCCCGATCTCGTCGGACGCTTCAACGCCGGCAAGATCGTCGCCGAGGTGGCCAGGCGTGTCGGCGGCAAGGGCGGCGGGCGGGCCGACATGGCTCAGGGCGGAGGATCGCAGCCCGAGAATCTGGACGCGGCGCTGGCAGGCGTGTTCGAGCTGCCGAGTGGCTGAGCGTCGGCCACCTCCGCCGTCCGCCCTCGCCTTTCGATCCGCGCCGAGCGATGACGGCACCACGCTGGCGGCCGCGCTGCGCGTTCGCCTGCCCGGTCAAAGCTGGAGCGCGGTCCGCCGCCTCTGCGAGACGGGAAAGGTCCGGGTGAACGGCGAGCTCTCGACCGACCCCGCCGCCCGCCTGGGCCCCGCCGCCGAGATCACGCTCGACATCGCGGCCCCCCGCCCACGGGTCACCGTCCCCGGCTTCGCCATCGTTCACGAGGACCCTCACCTCATCGTGATCGAAAAGCCGGCCGGAGTCGCGAGCGTCCCCTACGCCGAGAAGGAGACCGGCACGGCCATGGATTTGATCCGCGCCGATTGGCGCGCCACCGGACGGCGCGCTCATCGGCAGCCGCTGCTCGTGGTGCATCGGCTCGACAAGGAGACCTCGGGGTTGTTGTGCTTCGCGAAGACACGGCTCGCCGAGCGGGGTCTTCACGAGGTCTTCCAAAATCATCGCGCCAGTCGCTTCTACCTGGCCGTGGCCGAGGGCGTCGTCGCGCCCGGGCGAATCGAGTCCCGCCTGGTCCAGAACCGGGGCGACGGGCTCCGGGGCTCGACGCGGAACCCCCGGGACCTCGAGGGACAGCAGGCCGTCACTCACGTCGAGGTCCTCGAAGCGCTTCGCGACGCGACGCTCTGCCGGGTTCGCCTCGAGACCGGGCGCACCCATCAGATCCGGATCCACCTCAGCGAGCGGGGCCACCCGCTCGTGGGTGACGACGTGTACTGTCGCGATCTCTTGCGGAGCGGCCGGCGCCCCATGCCCGCCGAGCGACTGATGCTGCACGCGGCGCACCTGGGGTTTGTCCACCCGATCGACGGCAAGCGGCTCGAGTTCTCCGCCGAGCCGCCCCCGGATTTTCAGCGCGCGGTCGATCGGCTGCGTGGCGGCGGCGACCGCCCGCACCCGCGGCCCGACGGGACTGGCCCGCGATGAGCGCCCGTACACCCGGCCCCAACTTGCGGTCAGCCGTGGCGGCCGTCTACGAGGCGATGCGAGCGGGTTACGACGGCCGGAGCCCCCGTCCGGAGGCGCTGCCCGATCAGGGCCACGACCCCCGCTTCCTCGACGAGATCGGCCCGGCCCTCGAGTTCCTGTATTCGAAGTATTTTCGCGTTCAGCTCAACGGCGTCGAGAACATCCCCAGCAGCGGCGGCGCGCTGGTGGTCGCGAATCACTCGGGCGGAATCCCCTATGACGGCGCGTTGCTGATTCACGGGATCTATCGGGAACACCCCGCCCATCGCCGGCTACGCCCGCTCGTCGCCAGCTTCGCGTTCCGTTCACCCTGGATGTCGAACGTCGTCGCCCGGATTGGCGGCGTGCGAGCGGCCGCGACCACCGCCCGGGCCTTGCTCCAGGCCGGCGAGCTGGTGGGGGTGTTCCCGGAGGGCCTGCGAGGCGTCGGGAAGCTCTTCCGGGAGCGCTATCGACTTCATCGGTTCGGCCGGGGCGGTTTCGTGCGGCTCGCGGTCGAAAACCACGTTCCCATCGTCCCGGTAGCCATCGTCGGAGCGGAAGAGATACATCCCGTTCTGGCGAAGGTCACGGCCCTCGCCGAGCCGCTCGGGCTGCCCTACATCCCGATCACCCCGACCTTCCCTCTGCTCGGGCCCTTGGGCTTGTTGCCGCTTCCCAGCAAATGGACGATTCAGGTCGGTGAGCCGCTGTTCGTGTCAGCGGGAACTGACATAGCTGCCACAATCACCGACACCGCCGAGGACGTCCGTGGCCGCATCGACAACATGATCTCACACATCTTGACGCATCGCCGCTCGGTCTTCTTCGGCTAGCCCGTTCGATTTTCCAGGGTTGACGATGTCGATTTTGCGTGCACGGACGACCCCGCCAAACTAATGTTCCTACACTTACTTACAGGAACAGGGGAGTAGGGGTCCAAACAGATGACAGCGATGCCGCGATCTGCGCTCGGTCTAGGCCAGGTCGTAGGAAATTACAAGATCACGGCGAAGCTGGGCGAGGGCGGCATGGGTGTCGTCTATCTCGCTGAGCATCCGGTCATCGGCAAACGTGTGGCGCTGAAGGCCATCCACCCCGAGCTTGCCCGCAATCCCGAAGTCGTCTCTCGCTTCATCATGGAAGCGAAGGCCGTGAACCAGATCGGCCACGAGCACATCGTCGATATCGGTGACTTCGGCACCACGAGCTCGGACGACTTCTACTTCATCATGGAGTACCTCCAGGGTGAATCCCTGGCGGATCGACTGAAGCGGGAGGCTTTCCTGTCGCAGGCGCGCGCGCTGGCGATCGCGGCACAGATCGCGGACGCGCTGGCGGCCTCCCACGGGCACGGCATCATTCACCGCGATCTCAAGCCCGAGAACATCTTCCTCGTCATGCGGCGGGGCGATCCCGACTTCGTCAAGGTGCTTGACTTCGGACTGGCGAAGCTGACGCAGGTCGAGGAGCGGGTCACCCACAAGACCCGCGCCGGATCGGTGATGGGGACGCCGTATTACATGTCGCCCGAGCAGGGCGAGGGCAAGATCGAGATCGACCACCGCGCGGACATCTATTCGCTCGGTATCCTGCTGTTCGAGATGTTGACCGGTAAGGTGCCGTTCGGTGGCGAGGGCTATGGCGAGATCATCGTCAAGCACATCACCCACCAGGCCCCCTCCGCGCGAAAGATCAACCCCGATATATCGGTGGCGGTCGAGCAGATCTTGTTCCGCGCCTTGACGAAGGAGCGCGACGAGCGCTTCCAGACCATGGCCGAGATGCGGCAGGCGTTGCTCGATCCGGAGGCATTTCTGGCGGCGTCGCCGTCGATGGTGATGCCCGCCGAGGTCACGGGCGTGACGCGCCTGGCGGCTCCGATGTCCCGCCAGGACATGCCGCAGGCCCCGGCCGCCACCGCGAGCCCCGCCGGAACCACGTCGTCCGCCGGAACCACGTCGTCCGCCGGCGTTGTCGACAGGGTCACGCCACCCGGCTTCTCGTCGACGTTTCGCCACGCGGTCGGCCAGATGGAGCAGGCCCTCGCGCTGCCGAAGTCACGTCGAAAGCTGGTATTTGGCGTCCTCGGCGGCGTGGCGCTGGCGATCGTCATGCTCTCCCTCCTGGGACGTTCGTTGAAAGAGCCGGATCGCACTGCCACGCGCATGGAGGCTGCGACCCGGGTCTTACGCGACATGGAGAAGGCCCCCGCCACAGTTCGGCTCAGCTTCACATCGGATCCTGACGGCGCGGTCGTCATGCGCGAGAGCGATGGGACCGAGCTCGGCGTGACGCCAATCTCGATCGATATCGCCTACAGCAACTCGCCTGAGAAGTTCGTGCTCCGAAAGACGGGCTTCGAAGACAAGATGCTCTTCGTCGTCCCCAACTTGCCGGTGCCGCTCTTCGCGAGGCTCGAGGCGGAGCCGAGGGCTCCCGAGGCGGCGATGGACCTGTCCGCGCCGCGGAAAGCAAAATCGACCCTGCGGAAGGGCGGGAAAGTGGTGCCCAAGGTGGAACCGGAGCCGAAGGTCGAGGCGACCCGCAAGGTGGAGCACAAGCCCCTTCCGCTCGACGCCGACGCGGTCCTCGAGCCCGACTTCAAGTAGGACTTGCCGGCAGGGCCCGTGCCGGTACCTTCCGGGGCCCTTGCGGCGGCGTCGCAGCTCTAACCGCGGACTTGATTGCGGCCGGCGGCCTTGGCGGCGTACAGGTTGTCGTCCGCCTGCTTGATCAGGGCCTCCGGGTCGACTTGCTGTCGCTCGGTGCCCGCCACGCCGACGGAGATCGTGACGGCTATGGGGGTCTTCTCGAAACGAAACTCGTGCAGTTCGACCAGCTGCCGGATCTTCTCGGCGAACGTCACCGCCGTGGAGATCGCGATCTCGGGGAGCACGATGGCGAACTCTTCACCGCCGTAACGGGCGAAGACGTCCTCGCGCCTGATCCGCCCTTTCACCGCGGAAGCCAGGTGCTTCAGCACATAGTCGCCCGCCAGGTGCCCGTAGGTGTCGTTGATGGCTTTGAAGTGATCGAGGTCGAACATCACCAGGGAAAGCGGCCGCTGATAGCGCTGGCCGCGAGCTATCTCGCGCTCCAGCGTCTCCATGAAGAACCGCTTGTTCGAGATCTGTGTCAGTCCGTCGATCGTCGTCAGGCGGTAGATCTCTTCGTGATAGGCGTTCTCGATGTTGCCACCGGTCAGGAACTTGAAGATTGTGCGACCAATCTTGATGAAGTCACCGTCGCGCAGCACGTGCTCCTCGATCGGCTCGTCATTGACGTACGTGCCGTTCGTAGAGCCGAGGTCGCGAATGAGGATCGACTTACCGGTGTTGACGATCTTCGAGTGGTTGCGGGACGTCGACTCCTGATCAATCTGAATGTCACACTTCGAGGAGCGACCGACCAGCAATGAGCTGGCGTTCAGGTTGTACTTCTTGCCTAGCTCGTCGCCATAGATGACCACGAGGCAAGCCTCGTTGCCCGGCGGGCGATCGGAGAGACGGCTAATGGCCGTCACGACCGTCTTGGCCCGGACGTGGTCGGAGTCCGACGCGTCGTTCGGATCGAAGGGCTTACGTGGCAAGGCTGTCCGGCCGAAAAGCGTAGGGCATCGTTAATTGTACGTCAAAGAGAGCGTCTTTCTTGACACGTTCGCCTACATGTAAGACCTTTACTTTCATGTCACCCTTTTCGCGCATGGCCGTGGTTTCTCTGGTGGGGCTGCTCGCCATCCGGGGAGTGGCCGCGCACGCCCAGGCACGGGAGGGCACGACTGCCGTCAGCCACGCTTCGGCGCCTTCGATGCCGTCGCCTTCCTCGCGCCATGTTCGCCTCGACAGCATGGTTCGCAAGGGAGACGTGTTCACGGCACGCATGGAGGGCGGGGCGGAAGCCGAGCTGACGCTCGATCCTAGACTCCAGGACACGGCCGAGGAGGTCTTCCAGACCTTCCAGTTACCTTACGCCGCGGCGGCGGTCATCTCGATACCGGACGGGCGGGTCCTCGCCCTCGCGGGCCGCTCAGCGGTCTCACCGGAGCTGGGCGCGGAGGAGCTGGCGCTGCACGCCTGGGCGCCCGCGGCCTCCGTGTTCAAGGTCGTCTCCGCGACCGCCCTGGTGTCCGAGGGGGGCCTCACCGGCGGTTCGCGGACCTGCTATCACGGGGGCGTCTCCTCCATCCTCCCCGACAACTTGGTCGACATTCCGCGAATCGACCGCAGTTGCGCGTCCCTCGCCTACGGCCTTGGGAAGTCACAAAATGCGATTATTGCAAAGCTAGCGACGCGCCATCTCACCCCCGACCAGCTCGAGCGCACCGCGCACGCCTTCGGCTTCGGTGAGGGCATTCCATTCGACGCCCCTCTCGAGGCCTCCCACGTCGAGGTCCCCTCCGGGGACCGCCTGGAGTTCGCGCGCACTGCCGCCGGGTTCTGGCATTCGACGTTGTCGCCGCTTCACGGGGCGCTGCTCGCGGCGGCGGTGGCGAACCGGGGCGAGATGCCCTCCCCTCGGCTCATCGAGCGGGCCTTCGGGTCCGAGGGGCAGCCCGTCGCGCTGCCGGCCGGCCACGGCCGCACGGTGATGACCCCGGCGGTGGCGCACGAGGTGGGGCAAATGATGGAGCTGACCACGCGCATGGGGACGGCCAAGACGGCCTTTCACGATCGGAAGGGCCATCCGCTGCTGGCGGTCTCCGTCGCCGGGAAGACCGGGACGCTGTCGGCCCAAACCGACAAGGGATACCTGGGCTACAGCTGGTTCGTGGGCTACGCTCCGGCGGACCACCCCAAGATCGCGTTCGCGGTCGTCATCGGAAACCACGCGTCCTGGCGCATAAAGGCCACGTATGTGGGCCGCCGCCTGGTGGAGGAGTATCTGGCCGGCGTGGGCGAGCAAAGCTCGCACGCGCCAACGCGACTGCTGACCGCCGCCCGCTGAAGCTCCTGGTTGGCGAGCCCCCCGATCTCCTCGTCGCTCGACGCTCCTGGACGCGAGCGTGCGCGAGGGGGTTGCCGAGCCAAATGCCCTGTATAGACTAGCGCCACTTCAACAAGCAGGACCTGGGCTGGCTGCCTTGGCCCTGATGCTCACCTGGCCCCGGTCCCCGCCGAGTCGTCCTCCGGTCGTTCATGTTGCTCTATCAATGGCTCACGACCATCGCGTCGGATCGCGGAAGCGAAAAGGCGCTGGTCTACCGGGACACCTACTTGTCTTGGCGGGGGCTCCTGCATCGTGTGGATCGCCGCGCCCAGGAGCTGCACGCGATGGGGATCGGACCCGGCGCCTGGGTGGGTCTCATGCTGGGCAACGTGCCCGATTTCGTGATCTTGGCGCTGGCTTTGGCGAAGGTGGACGCGGTGGTGGTGCCTCTCGATCCCACCACGGGCACGCGCGAGCTCGAGATGATCCTGGAGGCGGCTCCGTTGCGCGGCCTCATCACGCGGCCGCGCGGCGGCGAGACCGCGCCCGGCGCCAACGGCAGCGGTGGCGTCAACGGGGGTGGCGGCGGCCCGAACGGAATCCCCGCCGCGGCCAGCCACGCGGCCGGCTCGGGGCCGATCGCTACGAAGTTCGCGCCTGAAGGCCGGCGACGCCTGCAGGGGACGTTGCTCACCTGCAGTCTCTACAAGCGGGCCCCCGCGCCCGCGTTCAAGGATGCCGGCGCGGCCGCGGTGCAGTTCACGGCCACGGTGGGCGGCGATCCCCACGGCATCGTTCGCACGAACGACAACTTCGCGGCCATCGCCGACATCCTGGGACGAACTCTGGCGCTGAAGCCGCTCGATCGTCTGCTTTGCGCGGTGGCGCTGCACCACAGCTACGGCTTCGACTTTGGCCTGGTGACCAGCCTCGCCTTCGGCGTCACGCTGTACCTCGAGGACGAGATCTCGGCCCGGCGCATCGCCAAGCTCCTGCGCGATCACACGATCGACGTGTTCCCCGGGACGCCAGCACTCTACGGGGCATTGATCCGGGTTCCCACGTCGAAGCCGCTGAAGCTAACCAACGCCCGCTACCTGAGCTCAGGTTCGCCCTTGCCCCGCTTCATCGCCGAGTCCTTCCATGAGCGCTTCGGCATTCGTCCGCTGTCGCTCTATCACTCGACCCAGGCTGGTCCGGTGGCCATCGACCTCACGGGGAAGGAACCCGAGTCGGTGGGCCGTCCCTTCGACGGCGTCGAGACTCGCGTGACCGGGCCCGTTGGAGCCAGCAAGCCCGCCGCGGGGTTCAACGGGGCGTTGTGGGTGCGGTCGAAGGCGCTCTCGCAGCTCTCGGTTCCCAAGATGCGTCTACCCTCGCGGGGCAATGACGTCCCGGTGGGGGGCAGCGACGCGGAGGGCTGGTTCCGCACGGGAGACCTGGGCCAGATCGATCGCGCGGGCCGCATCAACATCACCGGACGAGAGGACGACTTGGTCAAGGTGGACGGTAAGCGAATGGCCCTCAGCGAAGTCGAGGGCTGCCTCGAAAGCTTCCCGCGGGTCAAGGCCGCCAAGGCCCGCGTCGTCACCGACGAGCAGGGAGGCCCGATGGTCGTCGCCCAGGTGGTGAGGGCGGGCTCCTGCAAGGCCGAAGATTTGATCGACTATTGCGCGCGCAATCTGGCCCCATTCAAGGTCCCGCGCCACATCGAGTTCTGCGAACAGGTCTGAGGGCCGGCCGTTCGTGCGCGAGGGCCAGGCGGTTGGTTCGTCCGTCAGGTCGGCGCGCTCCAGTCAGTCCCGGTGGGCCGCAGCACCAGCTCGTGCGTCCAGGCACGGCGGTCTTGCCGGTGCAGATACGCACAGGCGTGCGCGATCTCGAGCTGGGGGATGGCGCGATCGGCGCCGCTCTTCGCGATCCACGCCTGCGTCTTCTCGCTGTCGATCGCGCCATCGATGGGCAAGTACGCCACGTGAACGCCGCTCGAGCGCCACTCACGGGCGGCGACCTGGACCAGGGCGCGCAACCCGTGCTGGACGGCGCCAAGGGCCGCGAATCCGTCCTTCGTCCGCACGCCGGATGACGTCCCGATCTGCAAGAACGTGCCGGAGCCTTGCGCGAGCAGGCGCGGCCCCACCGTCTTCAGCAGGTTCCACGTCCCGCGCAGGTAGCTCTGGAAACCGCGCTCCAGCTCCTCGTCGTCGATCTCGATCAGCGGGCGCGCGCCGAAGCGCCCGCCAGCCGTCTGCGCCGCGATGCACAGGTCGACGCGGTCACCTTCGCGAACGAGCGCGTCGAGGGAGGCGCGATCGGTGAGATCGCAGACCACCGGAATCCCCTCTCCGCCCGCGGCGTCGACGTCCCGAGCCAGCCGGTCCACCTCGTCGCGCGTGCGCGACGCGCAGACCACCCGCCACTTTTGGGCGGCGAAGTGCAAGGCGATGGCACGCCCCAACGTCCGCACCCCCACCACGATCAAGGTCTCCATGGCGGTCCATCTTAGCGGAATCGCGCCCTCGCTGGCGGGAGCGGTCTGCGCGCGACCCGCGGCCTGCATTCGATGTTAGAACCGGCGTCGTCTTCACCATGCCCGGACGACTCGAAACGCTCATCATCGACAGCGCCACGCTCGCGGGCAACCCGCTCGGCGATCCGGCGCGGCGCCACGTGCCCGTCTGGCTGCCGCCTTCCTATGACCGCGACCCGACCCGGCGCTTTCCGGTCGTCTATTGGTTGGCTGGCTTCACGGGCACGGGCGCGTCCCTGTTTCAGGGTAGCCCCTGGCAACCCGCCCTCGGCGAACGGCTCGATCGGCTGATGGGCGCCGGACGGATGGGCGAGCTCATCGTCGTCGCGCCCGATTGCTTCACGCGCTTCGGCGGTAGCCAGTACCTGGACTCTCCCGCCACCGGGCGCTACGAATCCCACGTGTGCGCCGAGCTGATCCCCGCCGTCGACGCCTGCCTGCGCACGATACCCTCGCGCGACGCGCGCGCGATCGGCGGAAAGTCATCGGGCGGTTTCGGCGCGCTGGTGCTGGCCATGCGACACCCCGACCTGTTCGCCGCGTTGGCCAGCCACGCCGGCGACGCCTACTTCGAGCTCTCGATCGCGCAGGACATCCCCAGGGCATTTCGCGCCCTTCGCCGCCACGGAGGCATCGACGGCTTCCTCCGCCACTTCGAAGCGGCGCCCACGAAGCGGTCCGAAGACATCAGCACCATCATGATGCTGGCGGTGTCGGCGGCTTACGCGCCCGCGGCGGACGCCCCGCATGGCTTTGCGCTGCCTTTCGATCAGGAGACGGGCGAAATCGTCGCCGACGTTTGGCGGCGGTTCAAGGCCTGGGATCCTGTGGACCTGATCTCCTCTCACGCCGAGGCGCTCCGGCGCATGCGCATCGTCTATCTCGACGCGGGGACACGCGACGAGTGGGCGCTCGACATCGGCGCACGCGTGATGGCCGCCCGCATGCGGGCCCTCGGGGTCGCCGTCGAGCATGAGGAGTTCGACGACGGCCACATGAGCACCGCCTACCGGTACGAGGTCTCGCTGCCGAAGCTGGCCAGCGCGCTGGGCGCGGCGGTCACGCATCGGGCCGGATCGCCGTGATCACCGGCGCAGAGATCCGCGTGACCGTCACCGATCTGGATGACGAGGGCTCGGGGATCGCCAGCGCCGGGCCTGTCGTCGCTGGCGGCGGCGGCGCGCCCGGGGCGGGGCTCGAACTGCGGATCCCCGGCGTGCTGCCCGGAGAGGACGTCACCGCGCGCATCGATCACGTCTCGAACCACCGTCCCCTCGCGTGGGCGACGTTCCAGACAATCCACGCGCTGTCGCCGGACCGCGTCCCGCCGGCGTGCGCTGCCTACGGACGCTGCGGCGGGTGTGTGCTGCAGCACTACGACTACGGGGCGCAGGTGGCGTGGAAAGAGCGGGCCCTGCGCCGGCAAATCGCCGCGCACCCGGGCCTCGCCAGCGTCACCGTCGCGCCCGCTGTCTCCTCGCCCGACTCCCTCGGCTACCGCAACAAGTCCAAGCTGGTGGCCGGGACCGAGCGCGACGGGCGGTTCATCCTCGGGGCCTACGCGCCCCGCAGCCATGACGTCATCGATCTCGCGGGCTGTGCCATCGCCGAGCGCCCGCTCGACGAGGTCGCCGCCGCGCTTCGCGACGTCCTGGTCGCCCACGACGTCGTACCGTACGACGAACGGTCTCTCACCGGCACCCTTCGCCATGTCGTGCTGCGCGCCAGCGCCGCCCGCGAAGTCCTCGTGACGCTCGTGACCGCGGCGGAGGCGTTCGCGCCCGGGGCGGCCATCGCGGCGGCGCTGCGCGCCCAGCGCCCCGACGTGCTCGGCGTCGTTCACAACATTAACCCGACGCGAGGCAACGCCATCTTCGGCTCCGACGAGCGCGCGCTGTCGGGCGCGCAATCCCTCGAGGACCAGATCGGCGGCGTGCGCCTGTCTGTCTCGTCGCAGGCGTTCTTGCAAGCGAATCGAGCGGTCGCGGCGCTCGCCTATCGTGCCATCGCCACCGCCGCCGCGCCCACCCCCACCGATGTCGTCGTCGACGCCTATGCCGGCGTCGGCGGCATAGCGTTGACGCTGGCGCCACGCGTGGCGCGCGTCATCGGCATCGAGGAACACGCCGCCGCAGTGGACGACGCGCTGGCGTCCGCGGCCCTGAACGGCGCCACGAACACGGCCTTCGTGGTCGGCGACGTCGCCGACCGGCTGGTCGGCGTCGGCCGCGCGAACGTCGTCGTCCTGAACCCCCCACGCAAGGGCTGCGCCCGCGCGGTGCTCGCGCAGGCGGCCGCCCTCGCCCCACGCGTGATCGCCTACCTCAGCTGCTCTCCGGACAGCCTGCTCCGCGACCTGGAGATCCTTCACGCGCTCGGCTACCGAACGCGCGACATCACGCCGTTCGACATGCTCCCCCACACGCCGCACCTCGAGGCCCTGGCGATCCTCGACCGCACCTAAGGCCCCGCGTAGTACCGGCGGGTCCACTCCGCCATCGCGATCCCGGCCGCCACGGCGACCGGGAACGAGTGGTTGATGCCGTACATGGGGATCGCGATGACCTGGTGGGCGGCGGCCACGATGGAGGCGGGCACACCCTCGGCCTCGCTGCCGAACACCATGACGCACTCCTCCGGCAGCTCGGCGTGCCACAGATCGGCTGTCGCGACCTCCTTCTCGAAGACGGTCAGCTGCCACGCCTCGCGCCGCGCCCGCTCGAGGAACGCCTCCTCGTCCGGCAACTCCACGATGTTCTCGTAGCGGGACATGCCCATGGCGGCGCGCTCGTAGTAGCGCTCGTTCCCGATCAGCAGGATTTCGCGCACCAGGAACGAGTGGGCCACCCGGATGATCGCGCCGATGTTGAACGGATTGCGCGAGCGCAAGAGGGCGATGCGCAGCGGTCGGCGCACGGCATCGAGGCTGCGCCGGATCTCCTCGAGCGGCATGTCGAACGACGGGACCTTCATCGGGCGCCCCGCCACAGGAGCCCGAGGACCATCCCAAGGACCGCCGCCACCGCGATCACCGCTATGAAGAACGGCGAACGTGCGAGCGCCCGCTCGGGCGGCGGTGTCGGACGCAGAGCCTGCTGGGTCACGAGGGAGACGATGCGCGCCATCATCTTGCCGGCGAGGGCGTCCTGGGGATGCTGGGCGGCGTACGCACGATAGCGCGCCGCCGCCGCGGCCCAGCGACCCGACGCGACGACGTGCTGGACGAATCGATCGTGACGCGCCTCATCGGTCCAGCTGTCGCCGAGCGCCCGCCAGAGGGCCGCGCCGGATTCGTCGAGCTCCGTCGGACCCGGCACGCCTTACTCGGACGGAGCCGTGAGGGTGGTTGGAGGCGATGGAATATCCACGCCCGCCAGGCTCTTGCGCATCGGCACCGGCATCAGAAGAAACACGAACACGACGACCATCAGCCAGAACAAGGCTCGCCGGGTGGGCACCAGCGGACGGATATCCACCGGCGGGTGATCGGCTGACCCGCTCGAGCGCTGCACCAGCCGCACCATCCCCCACCACAGCAACCAGGGCAGCGCGCCCTCGAACGCTATCCCCGCGATGTCCTCCAGGGTCGCCCGTCCGGTCCCGTGAACCTCGCGCCGCACCACCGCCATCACCCAGGCGAACACGAGCATCGCCACCAGCGGCAGCGCCTGATGCACCCGGCGCGCGAACCGATTGTAGCCGTTGCCGAAGTAGGCGGTGGCGATGTGCCCGCCATCGAGCTGCCCGATGGGCAACAGGTTGATCATCGTGATGAGCAGGCCGGTCCAGCCCGCGAACGCCGTCGGGTGCAGCACGACATCCCGCGTACGGTCGGGGAGGAACGCACCTTTGGTCATGAACTTGAGGAGGGCATAGAGCAGCGAATTGCCCTCCTGCATTCCACCGGGATGCAGGTCCGCGACCGGCGACAGCGACAGGCCGTAGATGATGACCGGCACCGCGACCAGCAGGCCTGCCAGCGGCCCGGCGGCGCCGATGTCGATCAACTTACGGCGGTCGGCCGTAACCTGACGCATGCCGATCACCGCCCCCATCGTTCCCAGGCCGAACAGCGGCGGCAGGGGGATGAAATACGGCAACGACGCGGCGACGCCGTGCGCCTTGGCCGCGAAGTAGTGCCCGAGCTCGTGACAGAGCAGGATGGCCATCAACGGCACGGAGTAAGACAGGCCGTCCGAGATGGGACGGATCGCGGCCACCGGGAACAGCAGCTGCCAGAACGGAAAGTCGGCGCCCGGGTGCTGGCGAATCGCCCCCGACGCGGTCGTGGTCAGGAAGGTCAGCAAGAACAGGGCGGCGGGAACGATCCCCGTCGACTGCCGGCGCGTCGAGGAAGCGGGCGACATGAGCTACCCGCGTGACCTCTCCGCGACGGGCGGCGATTCGCCGAGGTCGTCGTCGCCATCCGCCGCCACCTGCCGTGCGTCGATGACCGCCTTCATGGCGCGCCGGCGCGGCATCGTCGCGTCGTCGAGCGCGACCGCCAGGCGGCCCAGCAGCTCGCGCGCCTCGGCGCCGACGGTCACCGGCGTCTCGACGATCGTGCGAACGTGGATGTCGCCCCGCGCGCCTCCGGATGGCCGCGGAATCCCCCGACCTCGAATGCGGAACACGGAGCCCGACTGTGTCCCCTCGGGGATCTTCATGCGCACCGTCCCGTCGAGGACGGGGACGTCGACCTCGCCGCCCAACGCCGCCTCGCTGACGGTGAGCGGCAGCTCGACGACCAGAACGTCCCCCTCGCGCGTGAAGAACGGGTGCGTCTTCACGCGGACGACGACGTGCAGATCACCCGACGGGCCCCCACGTCGCCCCGGAGAGCCCTCGCCGGCCAGGCGCTGCGTCGACCCGGACACCGTACCGGGCGGGATCGACACGTCGAACTCGCGCCGCCTGTCGACGAGCCCCGCGCCCTCGCAGACGCCGCACCGCACGCGCGGGATTTCGCCCGTGCCTCCGCACACCAGGCACTCTCGCCGCCCCCCCAGGAGGCCGACCTTCTGGCGCAACCTCCCTTCGCCGTTGCAGTGGCCGCATTTCGTCAGACCCGCGGGCCCCCCTTCGGCCCCGGTGCCCCGGCACGCGGCGCAGTCCTCGGCGCGATCGAAGCCGATGGTCCGTTTGACGCCGAGCATCGCCTCCTCGAACTCGACCTCCAGCGTATAGCGGAGGTCGCGGCCCGCGCTGTTCTTGCGCCGTCCCAGACCCAGCAGATCCCCGAACATGGCGTCGAAGAAATCCGTGGCGCTGGCGACGTTGGCCGCGGCGAAGGGATTCCCGTCGCCCAGGAACCCGAAGCGATCGAACTGCGCCCGCTTGTCGGCGTCGGACAGCACGGCATAGGCCGTGGAGACCTCCTTGAAGCGCTCCTCGGCGACGGTGTCCCCGGGGTTCCGATCGGGATGAAAGCGCAGCGCCAGCTTCCGGTACGCGATCTTGATCTCCGCGTCGGTCGCGCCACGCAGGATCCCCAGCGTGTCGTAGTAGTCGCGTGCCACGCGCTATCCCCTCTGCACGTCCGGATCGATGTGCCGGGCCTCGTCGTTGACCGAGACCGCGTCCGGCAACGACGCCTCGTCCGCGCCGACCACCGCCGCGGCCGGTGCACCGCCGGCGTGCAGCAGCGCCAGCGCGACGATCTCGGCCTCCGTCAGCCCGCCGCTCGGACGAATGCGCACGGGGATCGTCTCGTCGGTGGCGAGATCCCGCGCTGACGCGCCCGGGATCCCCCCGCCGTCAGTGGTGATCAGGAGCTCGATCTGGGGCACGCCGCGCGGCGCCGGCGCGAGCGGGCCGATTTGGAGCCGAGCGATGCTGTCGTTGTCCGCCGCCATCTCCCGCTCTCCTTGCAGGAGGTGCACGGTCACGTGCGCCTGCGCGTCGGCCGAGGTGGAGAGGATCTGGGGCTGGCTGGCCGGCAATGGCGCGCCCTTCGGAATGAGGCGCGTCACCACGCCGCCGGCGTTCTCGACGCCCAACGACAAGCAGGTGGTCTCCTTGATGGCGATCTGCCCCTTCAGCAGGCCGCGCTTGCGCTTCTGGCCGGCGCCGAGCGCCACCCCCTGGCGGGCCGCACCGAGCGCGATCAACGCCTCGGGCGCCGGAACATCGATGGGAGGCCGTCCCAGCCAATCCGTGATGTGCGCGCGCACCCGCGGCATCCGCGTCTGGCCCCCCACCATCACCAGCACCTCGACGTCTTCAGCCGACCACTTGGCGTCGCGGAGCACGGTCTCGCAGGGCCACACGGTCCGGTCCACGAGATCTTGGGTCAGGCTCTCGAGGCGCGCGCGGTCGAGCTCGACCCCCGACGGCAACCGGCCCGACAGCTCGGGCAGCGAAATGGCCACCCGGTCGGCGAACGACAGCTCGCGCTTCGCCCGCTCGGCCGCGACGCGCAGCCGTGGCATGACCAGGCGTTCGCGGCGCAGATCGGCGCCGCCGGCCTTCATGAACTCTTCACAGATGTGGGAGACGATGCGCTGGTCGAAATCCTCGCCACCCAGGAAGGCGTCGCCGCCGCTCGCCAGCACCTCGACGCCGTCGTCGTTCACCACCATGGCCGCGACGTCGAACGAGCCGCCGCCAAGATCGTAGACGAGCACCTTGAGCTCTTTCTTCTCGTGCCCGCGCGGGAGAGGATAGATGCCTGCCGCCAGGGCCACCGCCGCCGGCTCGGTCATCACGGCCATCACCTTCAGTCCGGCGATGCGTGCCGCATCGACGATGGCCTGCCGCTGCAAATCATTGAAGTCCGCAGGCACCGCCACGACGGCGTCGGTAACGGGTCCGGACGCCACCGACTCGGCCGCCGCCCGCAACGCTCCGAAGATGTGCGCGGCCACGTCCTGAGGGGCATGGTGGCGCCGCCCCACGCGGATGCGCGCGTCGCCGTTCTTCGCCATCGCAAGCTCGTAGGGAACCTCTTGCCGCTGGTGCCTTGTCTCTGGCGCCTCCAGCTTTCGCCCGAGCAGCCGCTTCACCGAGGTGATGGTGCGCTCGGGGTAACGAACGGCTATCGCTTGCGCCTCCTTGCCCACCAGCGGGCGTCCCCCTGCCGCGGCAGGCGGGAACGCCACCACGGCGGGGATCGTGAACAACCCCTCCGCGTGCGGGACGACCTTGACCTCGCGCCCCATCACCAGGGCAGCGGCTGCGTTTGTCGTCCCGAAGTCAATCCCCAGCGGGGGACTCAAGCGTCGCCACCCTCCGTCGCCCTCTTGGTTCCGCCGGCCGGCCCGGTCGCGACGCTGACCATCGCCGGACGCAACAGCCGTTCGCCGATGCGATAACCCCGCTGCAGCTCGGCCACCACCGCGCCCGGGGGCACGTCGGCGGTCTCGACGCGGGAGATCGCCTCGTGAACTCGGGGATCGAACGGCTCGCCCCGCGCGACGATCGGCTTGACGTTGTAGCGCTCGAGCTTCGATTGAAACAGCCGCAGGACCAGCGACACGCCCTTGACGACGGCGGCGCCATCCGGGGCGGCGCCCGATCCCTCCCCGAAGGCGCCCACGGCGCGTTCCAGGTTGTCGAGCACGTCCAGCATGTCCCGCAACACCGACTCGCGGACCTTCGCCTCCGCGTCCTCTTGCTCCTTGCGCGCGCGCCGCTTCCAGTTCTCGAACTCGGCGGCGATTCGCAGCATGCGATCCTTGATCTCGTCACGCTCCACCGTCAACGCCGCCAGCCTGGTCTCCGCGCCCACCGGCGCGTCCTGGGCCACGGCTGCGCCACCGCCTCCGCCCGCCTCTTGCTGCTCATCAATCACGTTTGCTCTCCTCCGACTTTATCAGCGTCATGGTCTGTGGCTTCCTGGATCTCTCAGGTCTTGCTCAGGGAAAGCGTGATCATTTCCGCGGTGAAGTCCACCAGGGAAATGACCCGCGAGTAGTTCATGCGCGACGGCCCGATCACGCCGATGGTGCCGAGCGGCCGATCGTCGCCACCGTACGGCGCCGCCACCACCGACACGTCCGTCAGATCTGCCAGGTTCGCCTCGGCGCCGATGAACACGCAGATCCCGGGCGCGGTCAGCGTTCGGTCCAACAATTTTTCGAGCATGTCTCGCTCCTCGAGCGTTCGCAGCAGCACCTTCGCTCGCTCCACGTCCGTCTCGCCCGAGAGGAGGTTCGACTGTCCGTCCACGAACACCTGGGGCGGCCCTTGCGGGACCGCCGCGGCGGCCAGGCTCAGCGCACGCGTCACCAGCGCATCGTGTTCGGAGCGCACCCCCTGGATCTCCTCGGCCAACCTGGCCTTCAGGTTCTCGAGCGTGAGGCCACCGACCAGATCGTTCAAGTAGTTGTTGATTCGCTCGAGCTCCGAGGCGTCGACGATGAAGTCGATCCCCAGCAGCTTGTTCTCGATGTGTCCCGTCGTCGTCGCGATGACCGCCAGGAGCTGGCCCTCCCGCAGTCGGACGAACTCCATGTGCTCGATGACATCCGACGCCGGGCGTGGCGTCTGAACCACCACCGCCAGGTGCGACAGCTCGCGCAGCAGCTTCGATGTCCGCTGCATCAGCTCTGGTCGCTCGCCGGCCCCCGTCAGGCGTTCGCGAATCTCCTCTTGCTCGACGACTGAAAGGCTGCGGATTCGGAGCAGGGTATCGACGTAGTACCGGAGCCCGCGATCGGTGGGGATCCTGCCAGCCGACGTATGGGTGTGCTTGAGCATCCCCATCTCTTCCAGATCGCCCATGACGTTGCGCACCGTCGCCGCCGAGACGTCAAGTCCGTAACGGCGCGTAATCGTTTGCGATCCGACCGCATCGCCCGTGGCAAGGTACTCGGAGACGACAGCGTGCAGGATCTTCTTGGCGCGCGCGCCGATCTCGTTCACTCCCTGCATTTAACCCAAAATGCCTGCCCGGGCCAGCCTGGCGGCGGACACGGCACGGACGCCGCCCCCTCGGGGTATGCTGCCCGGTCACCATGGTGACACCGCTCGTCTACCTCGACAACGCCGCCTCGACGCGCCCGGCGGCCGAGGTCGAGGCCGCCATGACGGATGCGTCTCGGCGCTGTTTCGCCAATCCGTCGTCCGCGCACGCCGCGGGGGCGGAGGCCGCCCGCGCGCTCGAGGAATCCCGCGCGACCCTGCTCGCGGCTATCGGATCCGAGGGGGGCCAGCTCGTCTTCACGAGCGGCGGGACCGAGGCAAACGCGCTCGCGGTGCTTGGCGCCGGACGTCTCGCGCGGGGCCGTCACGGCGTGGTCACCGCCATCGAGCACCCCGCGGTGCTGCGGAACGCGGCGGTGCTCGAGGCGGAGCGGGGCTTCGAGCTCTCGTTCGTGGCCCCCAGCTTGGAATCGGGCCGGGTCAGCGTCGAGGCGGTCCTGGCGGCCATCCGCCGGGACACGGCGTTCGTCGCCGTCATGCTGGTCAACAACGAGCTCGGGACGGTTCAGCCGGTCGTCGAGATCGCGCGGGCCATCGCGGCCTTCGCGGCGCGCGAGGGGATCCGGCGGCCGCACCTGCACGTCGATGCCGTGCAAGCGCTGGGCATGTTGTCGCTGCGCGCGACGACGCTGGTGGCTGATTCGGTCGCATTGTCCGCGCACAAGCTGCACGGTCCGAAGGGAGCGGGCGCGCTATGGCTTCGCCCGGGCGCGCGCCTCTTGCCGTTGTGGGACGGCGGTCGGCAGGAGCGGGGATTGCGTTCGGGGACCGAGAACCTCCCCGCCATCATCGGCTTCGCGTGTGCGGCGACCCTGGCGACCCGCGCGCTGAAGGCGGGCGAAGCCGACGCGGTTGGCCGGCGACGTGACGCCCTCGAGACGCGCGTCCGCGACGCGATCCCCGGGGCGCGACCGACCGTGGCGCCCGGGTCGCGGGCCGCTCACATCTGCTCGATGGCATTCCCGCGGCTGCCCGCAGAGCCGCTGCTGCACGCGCTCGAGGCCCGAGGCGTGCTCGTCTCCGCGGGCTCGGCGTGCGCGTCGAAGAGCGGCGGACCGAGCCACGTGCTCAAGGCCGTCGGCGTGGAGGACGAGACGGCGGTGTTGCGGTTCTCGCTGTCGCGGTACACGACCGACGCCGAGGTGGACCTGGCGGTCGCCGCCACCGTCGAGGCCGTGGCCGAGATCGCGGCGGCCCGGCCGCAGGAGCGGCCCCGCCGGCTGGCGCCGCCGCCGGGGACCGGATAAGAAGCGGGCCCCATGAGCCGGGTCATCCTCTGCCGATTCGGCGAGCTGTTCTTGAAGAGCGGCAATCGGCGGCGTTTCGAAGGGACCCTGCACCACAACATGGCCGTGGCGCTGCGAGGCGTGGAGGGCGCGCGCGTGGAGCCCGTTCACGGCCGGGTCCTCGTCCACCTGCCCGATGACGACGCGGCCCGGGAAGCGGCGATCCGCCTGCGACGGGTGTTCGGGCTGGTGTCGATCTCCGTCGCGACCGTCGTTCCCGCCGAGCTCGAGGCGATCGCCGCCGCCGCGGTCGAGGTCGCTACGCACGAACGAGACGAGCGCGGGGTCACGACGTTCAAGATCGAGGCGCGGCGCTCCGACAAGCGTTTTCCGCTGACGTCGGTGGACCTCGCCAAGCAACTCGGCGGGCGGGTCATTCGGGCGACCGGGCTCGGCGTGAACGTGCACACGCCCCAGCTCGCCCTCGGCGTCGAGGTGGCCAAGGAGCGGGCGTTCGTGTACGGCAGCGAGCTCGGCGCGCCAGGCGGACTTCCCGTTGGCGTCTCGGGACGAGCGCTGCTGTTGCTGTCGGGCGGGATCGACTCGCCGGTGGCGGGTTGGCTGGCGGCGAAGCGCGGGCTCGCGCTGGATGGGATCTACTTCCATTCACCTCCGTTCATCGGCGAGAAGAGCCGTGACAAGGTGCTGTCCCTGGCGCGGATTCTCCATCGCTGGCAAGCGCTCGACTCCGTCATCGTGGTCCCTTTCACCGAGACTCAACAGCGGCTGCGCGACGCTGGCCCGGCCGAGCTGGCGGTCGTTCTGTACCGGCGGATGATGATGCGTATCGCCGACGTCATCGCCGACGAGGGGCGCGCCGACGCCCTGGTCACCGGCGAGAACCTCGGCCAGGTGGCCAGTCAAACCATTCAAAATCTGACCGCGATAGAGGCCGCCGCCCGACGCCTCGTGCTGCGCCCCCTCGCGACCTACGACAAGGTCGAGACGATGGCGCTCGCCCGCAGCATCGGCACCTACGACACGTCCATCCTGCCATTCGATGACTGTTGTTCGTTGTTCACTCCGCGCCACCCGGCGACCGCGGCGCGAGCAAAGGACGCCGAGCAAGCCGAGGCCAAGCTCGACGTCGCCGCCGAGGTCGCCACCGCCGTCAGCCGCGCCGAGCGCGTGCCGCTCGGGTGACCCGCGCCATGACTGCACCCGACGCCGAAGGCGCGCCTCTCGCAGGATCGTCCCGCGACCCCCTGGCCTCGCGCGAACGCCTGGCCTCGATCGACGTCCTGCGCGGGCTGGTGATGATCGTGATGCTGCTCGACCACGTGCGCGACATGGTTCACATCGACGCGCACGACCTCGACCCCACGGACGTCCACCGCACCACCGCCGTCCTGTTCTTCACCCGCTGGGTGACCCATTTCTGCGCGCCGGTGTTCGTGCTGCTCGCCGGCGTGGGGGCGCGCCTGCAACGGGCGGCCGGCAAGTCGTCGGCGGCGCTGTCGCGGTTCTTGCTCGCGCGCGGGCTGTGGCTCATCTTGCTCGAGCTCACGGCGGTGCGCGTGGGCGCGTTCTTCAGCTTCGACCTGCACTTCCTCGGGTTTCTCCAGGTCATCTGGGTCATCGGCATCTCGATGGTGCTCCTGGCCGCGCTGGTGCGGCTGCCCTCATGGGCGGTGACCGCGTTCGGGCTATCGCTGATGGCGCTCCACAACCTGCTCGACGGCGTGGGGCCGGTGGCTCCCGCCCCGGGCACGCCGACGCCGCTGCCGGTGATCCTGTGGATGCTGCTCCACAGGTTCGGTCCGATCTTCTTCGGCGGTGGCCGGATGGCGTTCCTGATCTATCCGATCGTGCCGTGGGTGGGCGTCATGGCGGCCGGGTATGGCCTCGGCCGTGTCTACGACTGGCCGGCCGCGCGGCGCCAGCGGTTCCTGATCGCCGTCGGCGTCGTCGCCATCGTCGGGTTCGTGGCGCTGCGTCTGGCCGGGATCTACGGAGATCCCGCCCCCTTCGTTCGACAGGCCACCCCGGGTCGCTCCCTGCTCGCCTTCCTCGCCGTCAGCAAGTACCCCCCGTCGCTCGAGTACCTACTCATGACGCTCGGTCCCGCCCTGCTGGCGCTCGCCGGCCTGGAAAGAGTGCGTCGCCCCGCGCGCCTGCTGCGTGCCCTCGATACGCTGGGACGGGTGCCGCTGTTCTACTACTTGTTGCAGTGGCCCTACGCCCACCTCGCCGCCTTGATCCTGGGCGCCGCCACCGGACAATCGCTGGTCCACCTGTTCCGCTCGCCCCCCGATGCCTTTCGAATGGCGCACGGCTTCGGCTTCCGGCTGCCCGTCGTCTACGCTACCTGGTTGGTGGGCGCGTTTCTCCTGTACTGGCCGTGTCGCGCCTACGCCCGCGCGAAGCGCAAGTACCGGAAGTGGTGGATGAGCTACCTGTAGCGGACGGTGCACTTAGTTAGTTCGTCGGGAAGGCGATGTTGACGGTTCCGGCGGTGATCGTGCGCGTGCCGGCCCCGCCTTTTAGCCCACCTATCGTGAAGGTGCCTGAAACGCTGGCGCCCGTCGCATCGTAGGTTTGCGATTGGTACGTGATGGTCGTGGGGTCGGTGGGGGTCGCGAAAGCGCCGGACGCGCTGGTCCCTTCGCTGTAGCCAACCGGGGGATAGAGCGCCGCCAAACTGGGCGGCGACGCGGCACCCAACACCGTTTGCAACGAGACCCCGGTGGCGTTCTTGTAGATGCTGAGCGACAGCGTCTTCACGGCAATCGAGGCGGGAACGTCGCTGCCGCGAATGAAATAGTACCCGCGCGGGCCATCGGAGCTGTAGCTACAAAACAGCCCCTGAGAGAAGTCCACGGGAACGCCGTCCACGGACGCCGTCAGCGTCCCCGAACACTTCGCCGCAACCAGTTGATTGGTGGTCGCGTCATAGATGGCTGGCGCGACTCCGCAGATCGCCACGCTGTTGCGGGCGACCGCCTGGGCGTCCGGGGTGACAGCGCTTTGGTAGACGACGCGCACCAGATCAAAGGGAACGGTCACGACCGTCGTGGTTATGCTCCCCGTGGTAACGGTCCCCGAGTCGACACAGTAGGCCGCCGCCGGATCGGCCGGGCACGACGCCACCATCATCCCACCGACGCGAAGGGCACAATAGGCCGCGAACGCTGCCTTCTCCTCGCTGGTCGCCACGCCACCCTTCTTGGTCAGCGTCGCGCATTGCCGAGCGTACCCATAGACGAAGGCGCCGTCAGCGGTCATCGCATCGAGGAGACAGGACGCGTCGCCGCTGGCGGGAATTCCCCGACCCATCGTCGGCGGTGCACCGCCCGCCCCGCTCACGACGCCCGCGCCCCCAGCGCCGCCCCCCCCCACGACGGTTGTTCCGCCGGCGCTCTGCCCCCCGGCGCTCTGTCCGCCAGCGCTCTGTCCGCCAGCGCCGCCCTTGCTGGCCCCTCCTCCCCCGCATTGGGTGCCCCCCAGCGCAAGGCCGATGACCACCACGCCAAGGAACGAGCTTCGGTCCAAGCCGAGACTTGAATTCACGCAAACCTCCAGAAAGTTAAGGGAAGAAAACGTCCAGCGCGGTCAGGGCTCTAACGGGCGGTTTCCGCCCCACAAATGTCCCCGATAAGGAATGCTATGTCCACTCTGCCGGGAGCGGCGGGTCAATAAAGTGTGGCAAGTGCCGATGACGTCGGTGCTTGCCACAGCCGTTTCACGCGCGCGGGTCGCCCGCCAGCAGCAGCCCGACCGATGACTCCGGCCGACCAGGAAAGATCGGCCGGTACGTCGTCTTGCACCTGGTGGGGAAGGGTGCGATGGGGGAGGTTTATGCGGCGTACGATCCGGAGCTGGACCGGAAGGTGGCCATCAAGCTGCTCCGCGGCACGGCCGGGGACGACGCCGAGGCGACCGCCGGTCGCGTTCGCATGATGCGGGAAGCCCAGGCGATCGCCAAGCTGTCCCACCCAAACGTGGTGGTCGTGCATGACGTCGGCGCCTACGAGGACAAGGTCTTCGTGGCCATGGAGTTCGTCGACGGCCACACGCTCTGGTACTGGATGCACGCCGAATCGCGCGCCTGGCCGGAGATTCTGCGAATCTTCGCCGACGCGGGGCGGGGGTTGGCCGCAGCCCATGACAAGGGTCTGGTTCACCGCGACTTCAAGCCCGAGAACGTCATGCTCAGCGCCGACGGACAGGTGCGGGTCATGGATTTCGGACTCGCGCGGAGCGTGGGGACCCGAGACAATGTGACGACCCTGCCAGCCGTCGCCGGCCCGAGGCAGGGGGGTGGAGCCGCGTTCGCCGACAATGAGCTGGTGGACCTGGAGTCCACGAGACCGATTGGCCCGCCGCCGCCCGGCTCTTGTCCGCCGCCTCGTTCCGGTGGCGACGTGCTGACCCTGCACCTCACCCAGACGGGCGCCATCCTGGGGACACCCGCGTACATGTCACCTGAGCAGTTTCGGGGAGACGACACCGACGCGCGCACGGATCAGTTCAGCTTCTGTGTCGCGCTCTACGAGGCTTTGTACGGTGAACGTCCGTTCGCGGGAAACACCCCGCAGGCCCTGGAGGACAGCGTCCTCCGGGGAGCGGTCCGCGAGGCTCCGCCCAAGACGGAAGTGCCCGGCTGGATTCGCAAGGTCTTGTTGCGCGGCCTGTGCACGAACACGAGTGACCGGTGGCCGAGCATGAACGACCTGCTGGCGGAGCTGGACCGAAAACGGCTGTTCGTGGGTCGCCAGCGCTTCGCGGACAGCGCCGCCGAGAAGCTGGGCGGCATCTGGCCTGCGCCCACCGGGGGCAAGTCCAAGGAGACGCCCGGCCGGTCCGAGATGCGTCAGGCCTTCCTCGCGACCGGGAAGCGGTACGCGACCACCACGTTCGAGAACGTGAGTCGTACGCTGGATCGATACGCCGAGGCCTGGACGGAGATGTACATCGACATCTGCGAGGCCACGCACGTGCGCGGGGAGCAATCGACCGACGTCATGGACCTGCGCATGGCCAGCCTGATGGATCTGCGCGAGCGCTTCCGGGTCCTCTGTCACATCTTTCGGCAGGCAGACGTTGACGTGGTGGAGAACGCGGTCGGCGCGGCCAACGCGCTCGGCAGCGTTGACCGCTGCGCCGATCTCGCGTTCTTGCGTTCGGCCGTCAAGCCGCCCGAGGGTCTGGAGACGCGCGCGACCGTGGATCGGTTGCGCTCGCGATTGGCGGAGGTGGGGGTGCTCGGTCAGGTCGGCCGGCTGAGCGACGGACTGAGGGGGCTCTTGGCGATCGAGGACGAGGTTCGGGGGTTGGGGTATTTGCCGCTGGTGGCGGAGATGTTGCTGGAGCTGGGCAAGCTGTATACCGAGCAACGAGATGGCAGCGCGGCCGGTCGGGTCCTCGAGGACGCGGTCTGGACGGCCGAGCTGTGCGGGTACGACGAGGTGTCGGCCGAAGCCGCTTCGATGTTGGTCTTCGTCGTGGGGGACACGCAGCTGCGGTTCGACGCCGCCGAGATCTGGTCGCGCTTCGCCGAGACCACCCTGCGACGCATGGGCGGCCACGATTCGTTGTGGGGTTGGCTGTTCAACAACCGCGGAGCCATGCGCTCACGGCAGGGGCGTCTGGCAGAGGCGCTGAATGACGGACGGGCGGCGGTGGCGGCCAAGGAGAGGGTCGGCGGCCCGGACAGCCCGGACGTGGCGCAGTCCCTGGGCAACATCGCCAACTGGCTGGCCCAGTCGGGCCAGGCGGAGGAAGCGCTGCCGTTCGCCGAACGGACGGTTCGCATATTGGAGAGCACGCTCGGCCCCGACCATCCGCGTGGCGCGTTCATGCTGTCCAACTACGCCGAGGTGCTGAACGAGCTGGGCAGGTTCAAGGAGGCAGAAGAGGTCGCGCGGCGCGCGCTGGCCATCTTCGAGCGGGAGTTCGGGATGGACGATCTGTTGGTGACCTATCCGCTGACGGCCCTTGGCGTCGCCTGCATCGGTGCCGCCAAGGTGACGGACGCGATGTCCCTTCTGGAACGTGCGGCGGTGCTGTGCGAAGCCAAGGAGACGGATCCGGCGCGCCTGGGTGAGGTCCATTTTGCGCTGGCTCGTGCCGTCGCCGCGGCCCGTCGGGATCACATCCGGGCACGGACATTGGCGGCACTCGCGGGCGACGATTATGCCAAGGCCGCCCGGATCCCCGTGGTCGTGCGTGAGCTCGCCCGAATCGAGCGGTTCCTCGTGTCGGCGCCGACTGAATCTATTGTCGCCAGACGGTGACGACGTTGTTGTTGCCCATGCACGCCTTGTAACCGTCATGTTCGTGGGGAATGTCGGCGGCCGTGCAGTGGTCGGCACAGTAACCGGTACCGCCGAACGGGTTGCTATAGGGAGCGCCGACCTGATTGGCGCCCAGGCGCCCCGGAACGACGCCCACGTCGAAATCCTTGCCGTTGCAGTAGTACGCCTGCGGCGGGCTCACGAAGATGTTGCCGAAGAATGATCCTTCCTGATGCGGATACTGTGGGTCTTGCCCCCAGCCAACACCGGTCTTCGCGGCATCGAGCCAAAGTGGAATGTGGACACCGGCCGTGTTCACATGCGCCATCATGCAGGCGCTCACATACCGTTGGCAGGTCTGTTGGCAGGCGCCGGTTTCCCACTCCGGCGCGAAGCCCAGCTGGCCGTTGTAGGTGTACGAAACGCCGTTCTGGTCCTTCTTGGTGATGCTGTGCCCGACGGGAAGCGCGCATCGCACCAGGTAGGCCACCGTCATGCGACCGCCGGCCGTCGTCATCAATCCGGTGGACGAGCTCAGCCCGTTGACCGCATTCAGCCCGTTCACCGCGTTCAGCCCGTTCACCGCATTCAGCCCGTTGACCGCGTTGAGGCCGTTGATCGACGACAAACCGTTCTCCGAGGTCAACGGATCGGCGACCGAAACGTGCTGACCGGCGACCTCATCGGGAGCGCTACATCCGAAGGCCAAGAACGCACAAGCGACAACCGTGGACGACATGACGCGAGAGGACACTTGCATTGGCCTGATCTCCTGTTTGGGTGCGGAACCCTGAGACCTAAGCAGATATCATGCCAGTTCTTTTCAGTGAATTACATTACCTATTTCTCGTGATATAGCCTGATCTAGGCCTCCAAGGGTTGCTCCCGCGACAACACCCGTTGTACTCCCCACGACAGGCCGGAATCGCGCCGCGCAGGAATCGAGTGGGGGTACATTCGCCCAGGCTCACGGGCCCAAGACACGAGCGCGACGAAGAACAGGATGCGGGGCCATGGCAACGCCACGACGAGTGGATGACGCACGAGAGCCCGTCAGCCGATCGAGGTCAACAAGAACTTGTTGAGAGCCATTGTCGGCGACATGTTTCGTATGAGACATGGGCCCTGAGCCCACTGACCTCACCCGCCTGGCCTCCCGAACAAGCTCCATCCATCGCATGAACCATCGGCTGGACGCCGCCGCAAGAAACCTCGCCGCCCGCTCTGTGTCGGCCGCCGCCGTGGTTTCGGTGGTTGCGTTCATGGCGTGTGGCTCGGGCTCGAGCGTGGCCAATCAGGACGCAGCGCCTGACTCAGCCCTTTCATGCCCGCTCACCTGCGACGCCACCCGCTACTGCCGTTTCACGTTCTTCTCTGGAAGCGACGGCGGTTGTGGCGAGACATCGACCGGGGGCGGATGGGCGTGCTTGCCCCTGCCCGCCTCCTGTAACGGTACGCTCAACTGCGCTTGCATTTGCGGCGCTTGCTGCACGCAGATCGAAGATCGTTCCTTCGCCTGTCCGGGCGCGTAGTAACTTCGCGCGGGGCGCGTTCGCCGAGCCCCAAGAAACCAACTTCGGTGCGGGTGTCGCGTGACTACGGCGGAGCCGACCGTCGTCGACTGCACGCCGTAGTCGTCCCGTTCGGCTGGATTGTCCAGCGAGCGGGCGCGCGACCAACTGCTACATCTTCTTGTCGTCCTTCGGGGCGGCGTCGTCGGCGCCCTTCTTGGCCTTCTTCGCCTTCTTCTCCTTCTTGGCGGGCTTCGCGTCGGCCGGAGGAGCGTCCTCCGCCTTGGCGACGGTCCACGAGGCGGGAAGAACGATGGCGAGGGCAACGAAGAGGACTCGGGTGAGTTTCATGATGGGTCTCCTGCTTTTGATTGTTGAGCGGACGAGTGCGCCACGGCGTCATGCACGGTCCATGCCGCCACCCCCAGGCCATGAAGGCGCGAAGAAACCGCGACGGAGAAGCCTTGCGTTGTGGCGAAATGGCAGTGGAAGCGCGCCTGTGAGGCAATTCGCCTCGCGCGGAGCCCGAGCGAGCTATCGGGGTGGGCCACGTAGCCCGCCGGGCCGGGGCGGCGGAGGCGGTCCTTACTTCGGGTAACCCTGCCAGAGCCATTCCATGACGTCCGGCTCCGTTTGACTCCGCACGCCCCCGTCGACGTGGCCCGCGCCAATCGCGTAGGTGAACTTGTAGTGGTATCCCTTGGCCATCAGGGCGGCCGCCAGGGCCTCGTTTCCGAGTCTCCAGTTGCGGAAGGATGCGGCGGTCTCATTGGCGCCGTTGTCCATCGAGCCGACCTCGAGAGCAATGCGCAACCCCAGCTTCACGGGCGCATTGGGAATCAAGTTTTCCCCGTACTCCCAGGCCCCATGCGGATACATGGTGCTGGACTTCAGATTCACGAAGGTGCCCGAGTAGGTCATGATCCGAAGAAAATCGCCGAACCAGGCCATGCCCAGGGCCGCGGGCGCGCCGGAGCTGCCGCCCATCGCGGCGCGACCCTGGGGGTCGGTGGTCACCTTCACCTTGGCGGTGGTCTCGGCCAAGGGGATGACCTCCTCTGTGACGAACTTGAAGTACGTGTCGGAGACGGTGTCGTATTCTCCGCTTCGATCGGTCCCCGGATTGATCATGATCCCGAGGGTCTTGGGAATTCGGTTGGCGGCGATGAGATTGTCCATGACCGTCATCAGCTCGGGGCCGTACTGGGTCCCATCCTGCACCACCAGCACAGGGGCAGGGGTGTTCGAGACGTAGCCGACGGGGATGTAGACCGTCACCTGGCGCGAGCCCCCGGGGTAGTACTTGCTGGCTGCGTTGGACATCATGAAGGTCATTCGGGTTCCCTTGGCGACCCCCGCCATCGTGGCGGACTCGGGCGCCGCCTTGAAGGGCGAATTGATGGTGAACTTCCCGTCTCCGGCGATACCCGGATCGGCGACCGAGCTGCCGCCTGCGGAGCCGTCGCTCCCGGCCTTCCCGGCGGCGCCGCTCGCGCCCGCGATGGCCCCGCCTGCGGAGGCACCTCCGCCCCCGGTCGGCGTCGAACCTCCGCTTGCGGCCCCGCCGGTCGATACCACGTCGCCGCCCGTGCCCGTTCCGCCGCTCGACCCGGCCGGATCGGCGCCACCCGTGCCGGTGCCACCGGTTGCCGTGACGGCCCCGCCCGTGCCACTTCCACCGGTCGCCGCGACGATGCCGCCCGTGCCGGTTCCGCCGCTCGACACGGCCGCACCACCCGATCCGACGGCTCCGCCGCCGGTCCCGTTCGGCGCCTGGGTCCCACCGGTCCCGGCCGGCGAATTACTGGAAGACGACCCGCACGCCCCAGCGACGACGGCCGACAGGAAGAGAACTTGCAAGAGCTTGGTCATCGACATCGTTCTGGCTCCGCCCGCGGGGATGTCTTCTTTCGGACGATCGTCTGTCGAGACCCGTTGCCCCGGAACGACCGGTATGAGTCCGTCAGTGTCGGGTGAGCCGGAAACTGGCTCACCCTCGGCAACGGAGCACCCCCACTGAAGACAGGATCAGGTTGAGATGGTCGGCACGTCGTCGGGCGGCTACCTGATCCCCACGGCCAGAACGATCGGCGCTCTCAACATCGGGAGCGAAGTTCCACGTTTGGCGGCAGATCCCACGGGGATGACGAAGACCCTCGGGAACGCCTCCAGCAGCAATGGAAGATCGTTGAACACACTGTACGAATAGTAGACGCCATCACTCTGGTTGTAGCCCCAGTCCTTGAAACCCTGCTGGACATACTTGATCATGGGCCACAGCCCCGCTCTCGTCGCGAGGAGCTTTACGAGGGACACGGGGAGAGAGCCTTGGCCGATGTAGTTGGCGTCGGAAATGAAAACCGCCTTTCGGGCGAGCTCGATCATCCGGCGGACAATCAGGCTGGGTTGCGGAACATGATGGAGGACGCCAAGTGACATGACGGCGTCGAATGAACCAGGGCCAAATGGGAGCGAAAGCGCATCCGTGCAATGAAGAATTTCTTTTCGAATGCCATGCCGGGTCGTTGCAATACTGAGGAGATCCGGGGAAGGATCGTTGCCCTCAACCGCGAGCTCAGGCATGTGGTCCAGCAGAAACTTGAGCCCCCGCCCCGTCCCACAGCCAACGTCCAGAACGGATTGAAGGTTCAGCTGGCGGATGAGACTCAGGATCATTTCGAGGCTCTCGGAGTGTTCATCATGGCTTGAGACATGGGCTTCGTCGTAGTCGTCGGCCGTCCGGCGATAGTAATCAATCTGCGTCTCTCCGCGGTGCGGCGGTCCTTTCGGCGTCGGCGTTTCACCGGCACGTTGTCGAAGCAACTGGAACATCGTCTGAATTGTCATCATTCCTCCGCGGTAGCATTCGACTTTTCGTGCTCGTCGGGGCGAGCCGCAGAGCGGTCCCGTAGCCAAAGCGAGAGAGAGTCGCGTTGGGGGTCCGTGAGTGTCCGGGCCACCCCTCGCCCCCAGGATGTCGCGGGCAGGCATGTCACGTCAACTGCGGACGGCGCAGCACCTGCCAGGCTCGACGGCCGTCCACCAATCCGCTCCTCCCTTCCACTCGGCGGAGGCGCGCACGGGCATGCCCCGCGCCTGGACCCTACCGGTCTCCTCCTCAGCGACAAGATCGGCGCCGAGCTCGGTGCGTCGGCGGGGGCGACGGGCGCGGGCGCGCGCAGCGCCGGGGCGGAAGCGATCCGCGCCCGCCTGCGCGGCGACCTGAGCGTACCCAGCCAACCCGCGGACTCGCCCGTGCAGCCCTGGCCGAAGCCAGGATGACGGCGCTCGGTCGTGGCATTCCGACCGATGGCCCTCCTGGCAGCTGCTTCAGGGCGTGGCCGGCTGGTGCGGGCGCACCACCAGATCGTCGATCCAGGTGTCATCCGAATAGCAGCCGATGCGGAGGGTGATGGCTCCCTCGCCCGCCACGTTGAAGACCTGCGAGACGCTGAACCAGTCGACGTCCTGGTCGCGCGCGGTCCCCGCGGCAACGACGTCGATGGGAAAGCTGGCCACCAGCGCCGCGCCCTGATACACGCCGATCCAGGCATCGTCGATGTTGTGGCGCTGCCCGTGAAGCTTGATGAAGAGGCCGAGGTCATAGGCGACGTCCTTCTGGATCGCGATCGGGTCGATGGTCTGGGCCCAGGTCCCGCTGGTCATGTGCAGCGAGGCCACGCCGCCGTGAGCGACGGTGTCATCGCGGGTGACCGCGCCGCCCATCGGGCCGGGGTCAACGGTCCAGGCGGCGAGCACCCCCGCGGCTTCGAAGTCGCCGCCTGCAAGCAGGTTCGCGACATCGACCTGCGTCGAGGCGATGTTGCTGCCGCCCAATCGGCCCAGTTCGTTCATCACGTAGACCCGGTAGTAGTACCGCTTTCCGGCCAGCAAACCGCCGTCGACGAAGTTGGTCTGTTCGCGCTCGGTGCTGACGTAGACCAGGTCGCCCGTCGTCTCGTCGATCCCGGGCGAGTCTCGCCGATAGAGCTTGTACTCGCGGAAGTCGTCGGCGTCCGTCGCTTGCCAGGCTACCTGAACCTGGGTGCCCTCCACGACCGGCGCGGCCAGGACGAGTGGCTGGGGTAGGATCAAAGCAGCCAGATCGACGTTTCCGATCACCTGCAAGGTGAGCTGGCGCTCGCTGAAGGTGCCGTTGGCGTCGCTGGCAGAGGCGTCGATCGTGTGCGCGCCGGCGGGCACGCCTTCGATGTCGAAGCGCCCGTTCGCGTCCGTAACGGCCGTCCAGTTGGCGGCGCCGTCGATGCTGACCGGGACGTCGGGCACCGGGGTCCCGGCTTGAACGATCGCGCCAGTCACGTGGTAGGTGGGCGTCCCCCCGCCACTGCCGGCGTCACTCTGGCCACACGCGCCCAAGGTCGCTGCCGCGCACAGCGCCAGGGCGGATCCCCCCACCCGGTTGCGCGGGTGCTCAGCTCCCGGGACAGACCGACTGCGCGCATACCGCGACATCCCTGTCAGCTTTTCCATCGATGGTCTCCTGGCGTGCGGGTGGTCCACGGGCCTGCGCCCCTTCGGACCCAGGCACACGCAAGACCTGTTCCGCGACGTGCCACGGCCTGGCGTCGCGCGCGCTCTCTTCGTGGTTCGTTCCGTGGAACGTCACCCGGCGTTCCCTGGGTCGTCACGCCTCTCCCTTTGGGGGAACGGATGGTTCCGTCTCCCGCGAAACGGGCCGTAGGGCCCCGGAAGAAGGAGCGAGCAATGGCAATCGACGAACAGAAACTGAACGAATTCATGGGGAAGATCGTGGGCGACCTGGGCGTGACCATGAGCAGCGCGTTGCTGGTCCTGGGCGACAAGCTGGGCCTCTACAAGGCGATGGCGGCGCTGGGCCCGGTGACGCCGGCCGAGCTCGCGACGCGCACCGAGACCGCCGTGCGCTACGTGCGCGAATGGCTGGACGCGCAGGCCGCCGCGGGCTACGTCACGTACGACCCGCAGGCCGGCCGCTACACGCTGCCCCCCGAGCAGGCGTTCGCCTTCGCCGACGACGACAGCCCCGCGTCGGTGGCGGGGGCATTTCACATCGCGCGCGCGATGTGGAGCGCCCTCGACAAGATGGAGACGAACTTCCGCAACGGCGGCGGGCTGGAGTGGGGGCAGCAGCACACCTGCCTGTTCGAGGGCACGGAGCGGTTCTTCCGCGCTGGCTACCTCGCGAACCTCGTCACCGCGTGGATCCCCGCGCTGGACGGGGTCAAGGCGAAGCTCGAGGCCGGCGCGACGGTCGCCGACGTCGGATGCGGTCTCGGCGCATCGACGATCCTGATGGCGCGGGCGTTCCCTAGATCGACGTTCCGGGGCTTCGACTACCACCAGCAGTCGATCGACCTGGCAAACCATCGGGCGCACCACGCGGGCGTCGCCGATCGGGTGACGTTCAGCGTGGCCAAGTCCACCGACTATCCGGGCACCGGGTACGATCTGGTCACGCACTTCGACTGCCTGCATGACATGGAGGATCCGGCGGGTGCCGCGCGACATGCGCGCGCGACGCTGGCCAAGGACGGGACCTGGATGATCGTCGAGCCGGCGGCGGGCGACAAGCCCGAGCAGAACCACAACCCGGTCGGACGCGTCTTCTATTCGGCGTCCGCGCTGCTGTGTGTTCCCCATTCGCTGGCGCACGACGGGCCGGCGCTGGGCGCCCAGGCGGGCGAGGCGCGCCTGCGCCAGGTGGTCATCGATCAGGGCGGCTTCACACGGCTGCGGCGCGCGACGGAGACGCCGTTCAACATGATCCTGGAGGCGCGCCCGTAGCGCTCGCGCCCGCGGCCTCGGGCCCCGTTGCCCACCCGCCGCCGGTGGAAGTCCTCTCAGAAGGTTGATGCGCCCGCGTCCCGCGATGCTGGGGGCTACAGCAAGAAGGGCGCGTGCTGACGCCGTCGGCGCCCGGGCGCGCGCTCGGCCGCCTATCCGGGTCCGGCCCGCTTTCCACCCGGCAGGACCTCGTCGATGAGACCATAGTCCTTGGCCTCGGCGGCCGACATGAAGTTGTCGCGCTCGGTGTCGTGCTGGATCTTACCGACGGGTTGACCGGTGTGCTTCGCGTAGAGGGCGTTGATGGTATCGCGCGCCTTGAGGATCTCCCTCGCGTGAATCTCGATGTCGGTGGCCTTGCCCTGCATGCCCGCGAGCGGCTGGTGGATCAACACGCGCGCGTGCGGCAACGCGCGGCGCTTTCCCGTCGCTCCGGCGGCGAGCAGAAAGCTGGCCATCGACGCCGCCTGACCCATGCACAACGTCGCGATGTCGCAGCGCAGACATTGCATCGTGTCGTAGATGGCCAGGCCGGCCGAGACATCGCCGCCCGGCGAGTTCACGTACATCACGATGTCCTTGTCGGGGTCCTCCGATTCGAGGAACAACAGCTGCGCTATCACCACGTTGGCCAGATTGTCATCGATCTGGTTGCCGAGGAACACGATGCGATCGTTGAGCAGGCGGGAGAAGATGTCCCAGCCGCGTTCGCCCCGTTGGGTTTGCTCGACCACCGTCGGCACCAAGGACTTCGTGCGAGTCTCTTGCAAATACTTCTTCATCGTGGCTCCGGCGTGGACAGCCACGCCACCAGGGCCGCTCGCGAAAATCGCCAGACCGTCCCGAGCTTTCGTCCCGGCAGCTTGTGCGATTCGGCCATCTCGATGATGACAGCCTCGTCGGTTTGCAGGAACTGGCAGGCCTGCTCGACGTTCATGACTTCCGGCGGGTCGTGGGCCTGAAACGAATAGGAGCCCAGTGTGGCCTTCAGATCCCCGACATCGACGGCGACCCTGCGCGTCGACAGCGAGTCCAGCACGCTGAGCCCGCGCTCGCTGTCGGGATCGACGTACTTCGAGACCAGTCCGGCGACGAGATCCTTCTTGCGCATCCCCAGCGCCTCCGCGGCCCTATCGAGCTTGTCAACGGCCGTCGTCGGCAGCCGCACATACAACGCGCCCTCGGCAGGTGGCTTCCTTGGCATATCTTTAAAATATATCCAAATATCTAGCTGTCAATACGGGCCGCGGCACGCCGCTTTTTTTGTCACCGTCCGGAGCGACGCTTAGGCTGCTGGGCATGGACAAGCAGCTCCTGGTCGAACAGCTGACGAACCACCTGCGGGCGTCCGCTCAGGTGGCGCGCAAGGCCGGGCAGGCCGCCGAGGAAGAGGCGCGCGACGGCGCGACGGCGGCCGAGAAGCGCGAGAACGCGCGCGTGTCGCAGGAGTACGCGGGCCTCGCGCGCGGACAGAAGGATCGCGCGAACCGCGCGCTCGCCGAGCTGGCCGCGCTGGAGACCTTTCACCCACCGGCCCGATTGCCGGCGCGCGGCGCCGTTTCCCTTGGCGCGATCGTCGAGGTCGAGATGGAGGACGAGGCGACGAGCATGAAGCAAGGGCGCACGTTCTTCCTGGCCCCCGTGGGTGCGGGCGTCGAGCTGACGGGCCCCGGCGGTGACGGCTTCCTGTCCGTCGTCACGCCCGTGTCCCCCATCGGCAAGGCGGTCCTCGGCAAGCTTGTGGGTGAAACGGTCGAGGTCGTCGTCGAGGGCGAGCCCCGCGAGTGGACGATAACCTTCGTCGAGTAGCGCGGCGCCCATCTGGCGCGAGGGCTTGCCGCGGCCCCACGGTGGGCGGGTGCCAGGCACGCGGCCGCCGGCGCAGCAGCAGGTGCGCGTGCAACTTCGTGACCGTCACGGAATATCGCGAGCGTCTGGATGTAAAGCGACTTTCGCCAACGACTTGCTAGAGTCAGCCGCACCCATGACGGCCACCGCTTCGTTCGCTTCCCAAACGCTCGACGCCGAGCTCGCGCGCAAGCACGAGGCGCTGCGGGAGGCGTTGCGGGATTGTGGTTCGGCGCTGGTGTGTTTTTCCGGGGGAGTCGACTCGACCTTGCTGCTGCGGGTGGCGCATGACGTGCTGGGGAAGCGCGCGTGGGCGCTGACGGCCGTCTCGGAGACGATGGCGGCCAGCGAGCGGCGCGGCGCCGTCGAGCTGGCGGCGCTGATCGGGGCCCGGCACGAGGTCGTGGAGTCCCACGAGCTGGTGCGCCCGGGCTTCGCGAAGAACCCCGTCGACCGCTGTTACCACTGCAAGGCCGAGCTGCTGGAGCTCGCGCGCCCGCGCGCCGCCGCGCTGGGGTTGGCGGCGGTCCTGCTCGGGACGAACCTCGATGACCTCGGCGACCATCGCCCCGGGCTGGCGGCCGCCAACGAGCACGGCGCGCGCCACCCCCTGGTCGAGGCCGGCCTCGGCAAGGCGGACGTCCGCGCGCTGTCCCGCGCGCTCGGCTTGCCGACGTGGGACAAGCCGCAGCTCGCGTGCCTGTCCTCGCGCTTTCCCTACGGCACCGAGATCACCCCGGCGCGCCTGCGCCAGGTCGACGGCTTCGAGGACGGCCTGCGCGAGCTGGGGTTCCGGCAGCTCCGCGTCCGCTACCACGACGCCGTGGCCCGCCTCGAGCTGGACCCGGACAGCATGCCGCGGGCGCTGGCGCCGGGGGTCCGCGAGGCCATCGTGGCGCTCGGGAAGCGGTCGGGCTTCACGTTCGTGGCGCTGGATCTGGCGGGGTTCGCGTCGGGGTCGCTCAACCAGCTCGTCGGTCTGCTGCCACGGCCCAAGGTCGAAACTTGACCCACCCGGGGCCGGTAGATTCGCACCGAATGGGCTCAATCCGCCGCTAACTTGACCCGATGAGTATAATTAGATCGTGATTTCGCTGGTCGTGGCCCTCGTCGCTGTCTCAGGCCCCCAAACGGGCCTGCCGGAGGCGTCGCCGCAGGGCGAGGAGCTGCTCGATGTCACGGCGCCGATGCTGACGCCGATGAGCCAGGTATTCGAGCCGATCGCGGCGCGCGCGTTTCACGAGACCCCGGGCGAGCCTCGCTCGCTCTCGAAGCGCGAAGAGTGGTTTCGCGACAAGGAGATGCGCCCCGATCTCCATCTTTCGGACGCCGCGCTGACGTCGGCGCAACGCGAGGCAGCCGCCGCCGCGAAGAAGGCGGGCGGGCACAGGCGGCCGAACAGCGACTCCACGGTCGCGTCCGCCCCCCCCGTGTTCCCCGGTGTTCGCATCGAGCCCGTCACGACCCTGTTCAACATCTGGACGCACGAGGCGTTCCCGATCCTGCCGGGCGATCCGATAGAGTCGCAGTTCCACACGTTCTTGCGGGACCACTACACGAACCAGGCGACGCAGATGGACACCCGCCTGGTCGACGTGCTGGCGCGCGCCGCGCGAAAATTCAGCGCCAGTCGCATCGAGATCGTGTCCGGGTATCGCTCCCCGAAGTACAACCTGATGCTCCGCAAGAAGGGCCACCAAGTGGCCCGGCAGAGCCAGCACGTCGAGGGACACGCCGTCGACTTCCGCATCCGCGGCGTGCCGACGCGCTCACTGCTGAGCTTCGTTCGCTCGCTGCGCCTCGGCGGCGTGGGCTTTTATCCGCATTCGCAGTTCGTCCACAGCGACACGGGCCGTGTCCGCTACTGGACGGGCTCCTAGCGCGCCTTCGGCGCTCTCGGAAGCGGCGGTCAGAGGCAGGGGGTCCGGCTCGGGGAGACGACGATGTCGTCGAACCAGATCTTGCGCGGCGGGCCGTGGAACTCCATGAAGCCGAACTTGAACACCTTGAACGCCGCGGCCGTGGACGGGTAGTTCGTGGCGTTGATCTGCATGGTGCCGTCGATGTACAGCTGCTGCACCTTGCCCTGGCCGTCGTACGACAGCTCGATGCAGTGCCAGGTGTTCTTTGGCAAGGTCAACGGGTTCGTGCCGCCGCTCATGGTGCGCCCGTAACCCGTCGGCCAGCGATCGTCGTCCTTCGAATTGAAGGCGATGCCGACGTCCTCGGCGAACTCGACGCTCACGCCGTCGTTCGGATCGTCACTGCCGGAGGCGGCCGCGAACGCGTTGTGGTTGAGGCCGCCGATGTCCATTTCGCTTTGAATGTAGAACCGCGCCCAGAAGGACGTGGCGGCCGGCGCCGCCAGCATCTTGTACGAGCTCCCGGAGGTGCCGGTCTCGGTGCTGGCCTTCACCCTGAGGGAAGCCTTCCCGCTGTTGTGCATCGTGGTGTCGAGCTCGTAGTCGCGCGTCCAGTCTCCGGGGGCCGCGTTCGCCTTGTATACGAGCTTGCTCGGCAAGGTGGCGTCCTCGAACCCCGAGCAGAAGTATGCGTCCGTGGGACACGCCGCAGAGACCGCACCCCCCGCCCCGCCGCCAGCGGAGCCGGCGGCTCCTCCGGTGCCGCCCGACGTGCCCCCGGGCGCATTGCCGCCCGTGCCAGAGCCGCCGGTGCCGCTGCCCCCCGTCGCCGAGCCCCCGGACGCGCTGCCTCCGGTGCCGCTGCCCGACCCGCCGCTGCTGGTGCCACCGCTGCTGGTGCCACCGCTAGCGGATCCACCCGAGGCGGAACCGCCCGACGCGCTGCCGCCCGAGCCCGTTTTTCCACCGGAAGCAGTCCCCCCGCTACCGTTCGAACCACCCGAACCCGAGCCACCGCTCGGCGAGGAGCTCGAGCACGCGGCGCCAAACGCCACCGAGGACGCCAGCAGCAGGCCGCAAATCTTCCAGGGTCCAGGTGTGGAAATCGGTGCGTTCATCTTCACCTCGGGGAGGCCCGCTTCACCCACCCGTCACCGCGCTGGCCGCCCCCGCAAGGCCGATTGACCGTTCAAGATACCAAAGGACTCGGCGCTGCGCCCTCCCTCAGTTGCGCGACAGCTCGAAGCCCCCCTCGCGGCGCCGTCGTCGCGTTAGATTTCGAGGATGAGCGACGAGACGAATTCCGCGCCACCCCCGGCGAGCCCGCTGGCGACGGCCGAGCCCTGGGACCTGGTGGCCGGGGCCTACACGGCCGAGCTGATTCCCATGTTCGAGGTCTTCGCGCGCGCGGCGCTGGCGGCGGCGGCGCTGCCCGCAGGCGCGAGCATCGTCGACGTGGCGGCCGGGCCCGGGACGCTGAGCCTGCTGGCGGCGGCGGCGGGCGCGCGGGTGGCGGCCGTCGATCTCTCCGCCGAGATGATCGGACGGTTCCGCGCCCGCGCCGCCGCCGCCGGTCTGCTCGACGCGTGCGACATTCGCGTGGGAGACGGTCAGCGCCTGCCGTTCCCGGACGCCACCTTCGACGCTGCTTTCTCGATGTTCGGGCTGATGTTCTTTCCGGACCGCGTCGCCGGCTTCCGCGAGCTCCGGCGGGTGCTTCGCCCCGGGGCGCTTGCCCTCGTTTCCAGCTGGGTGCCGTTCGTCGGTCCCTTCGGCACGCTCATGCAGGTGACGAAGGAGCTCATCCCCGGGCTGCCATTCGGGGGAGGCAAGCCGCCGCTCTCCGAGCCCGATGACTTTCGCAGAGAGATGACCACCGCGGGCTTCTCGTCCGTGACGGTCGAAACCATCGCCCACGACGTGGAGGCGCGGTCGTTCGACCAGTTTTGGGACTCCATGGAGCGGACGAACGCGCCCCTCGTGCTGGTTCGTCACCGCGTGGGCCCCGAACGCTGGGCCGCCTTGGCGCCGCGGATTCGCGAGCGGGTGCGCGAGGCCCTGGGCGACGGGCCCCTCGTGATAAGCCGGGGCGCGTTCCTTGGAATCGGGCGCGCCTGACGCTCCATGAGTGAATCCGCTTCCGCTCCCCACGACGGCGCTTGAATCGCGGAGGTCGAGGTCCTACGGTCTGACTATGCTGAAGAAGTCCCCACGGCGCACGGCTCGACGCGGTTCCCGGGCTGGTCGCAGGCGGGAGGCGCGCGCGATCGCGCTGGCGCTCGCCGGCATGCTCGCCGCTCTGGGACCTGCGACGCGGGCGACACCGCCCGCGCTGACCGCGAGCGCGGCGCCTGCCGGGAAAGCCCGGCCAGGGGCGGCAAGAGCGGCGCCCGCTGGCGAGGCGGCGGCGGCCGCGGGCGGCGCGGTCCCGGTCGTCGAGGGTGGGCACGCGGTGGGCCAGACGACACTCGAGGACGCCCGGCGAGACGGGCTGACCGTCGTCGATCTCTCGGACGACTGGCTGCCGTACGTCTTCTCGGAGACGCCCGAGAAGCCGCAGCCCCTGCGGCCCTATCTGGTCGATCTCGCCAATGGACGGTTTCGCTCGGGCAAGAATTACGCGCGGCCCCGCGAGGACCGCTTCTTCGAGGCGTTCGGCGTGTTCCCGAGCCTGACCCTCGTGCGGCGGCGCCTGGCTGACAAGAAGCGCCACGCCTGCCACGCGCGGGTGAAGGACGCCGTGCTCGAGGAGCTGCCGCCGAAGAACGTGATCCCGCCTGAAGAGCCGGAGAAGGTGCCGAACCCCGATCCCGCGACGGTCGGCGAAACGCCCATGATCCTCACCGGGCGGACGATCTCGCGCCGGCCGTTGACCGCGGTCGAGAAGCGGGCCGTGATCGCGATGCAGGCCCACCTACGCTGCGAGGATCTGCTGTCCGGGAAGGCGAGCCCGGGCCGGATGGATAGGCGAACGGCGGAGGCCCTGAAGGTCTATCAACGGCTGCAGATGGTCGCGGACAGCGCGCGCATCGATCCCGATACCCGAACGGTGCTGCAGGGCGACAGCCGCGAGCAGGACTTCCGGATGCTGCTACGCGCGTTGCGCGAGCGGGTCGTCGACGCGACCGGGCTGCTCGAGGACGGCTCGGCGCTGGGCGTGCAAGGAGAGGTTCAGGGGCGTGTGCTGGACAGCCCCGAGTTCCAGCCGCTGGCGGCCCAGAACAATCAACAACCTCAGAACCCGCAAACGGGTTCCGAACCTCCCGCCATGCGCGCGGACGGGCAAAGCCCGTCCTCCCGCGACGCGAAACCTCAGAACCCGCAAACGGGTTCCGAACCTCCCGGGCCGGGCAGCCCGCCAGCTGGTGCCGCGCGGCCCGGCCCATCGTCCGCCGCAGCGACGGCCATACCACCCGCCGGTGCCCCGATCCCGCCGGGAGCGACCAAGATCACCGCCGCGCCGGATCTGATCTCGGCGGCGACCCAGGCGGCCAGTCAGGCGCTGGGATGGACGTCGCCGGACGCCGTCCTCGCGAGCACGCTCGTGGCCCCTGCGGCAACGCCCGGCTCGCGAAAGCCCGCGCTGAAAGCACGCAAGGGGCTCCTCCCGCTGCCCACGGCCGTCGCGATCCGACTGCCGCCGCCACCGCCCTACCACGGCCCCAAGATGGATCTGCGCGCCGAGATCGATCGCGGCGAAGTGGTGCTCGCGCGGCCAAAGCTCGACAAGGACGGACACAAGATGTGGAAGCCCCCCGTCGCCGACCGCCCGACGCTGACGTTGTACGCGCGCGCGGGCGATCATGACGTGGCCCTCTGTCGCTGGCCGACCACCATCGGCGGCTGGAAGACGTTCGAGAAGTCCGACGGCACCATGGCCCTGAAGTACAAGGAGTCCGTCACGGGCGACGCGCTGTGGCCCGAGGTGCTGGCCACCCCGACCTGGCACCCGGCGCCGGGCATGCCCATCCGAAAGCTGCTCGTCAAGCACGGGGACACCTTCGAGCCGAAGACCGAGATCATCGGCCCCGGCTACCACGCGGCCTACGGGCTGGTGGCGATCGTGCATCACCAGATCATGGAGCGGAACGAGCGCGGCGAGCCGCAGCTCATGGATCTTCGCATCCGGACCCACGGCACGCCCGGCTACCGTTCGGTCAAGCGTGGCGAGAGCAACGGCTGCCACCGGTTGCACAACTACGCGGCCCTGCGGCTGGCGGGCTTCCTCGTGAAGCACCGTGAGAACGTGCGCGAGGGCCTCGTGCCCGAGGACTACGTGCGGAACCTCGAATACAAGGGCCAGAAGGTCGCGCTCGAGAGCGAGACCAAGGGCTACCGCTTCAAGCTGACGCCGCCGGTGCCGGTCACCGTCCTCGGCGGCGACATCAAGGGTGACCCGAGGTCGGTCAAACGCATGGTCCCGCTCGCCGCGGTGCCGTGAGCGAGGGCCCTCGAGGCGGCGGACGCCCCGGTCGGCCGAGCGCCTGACAGCCTCACTGCGTCTGAAACGTGTCGATCAAGAAAGTCGCCTCGATCGGGTCGAAGGTCGTCCCGGCGGTAGCGGGCGGGGACCCCGAATAGAACTGCACGCCAACTTGAACGACCATCGTGTCGTCGTAGCCGACGGTGGCGACCCCGCCCAGGTCCAGGGACAGCGGCAGCCAGGTTCCCTCCTGCAACGTGATGCCCTGAGAGCCACCGTACGTATAGCTGGTCCCCGTGTCTGCCTCGAGGATCGCGCCGCCGGGAAACGCGCCGCCGGTCGACGAAACCAGTTGCACCTGCACGCCAAGTTGTAGTCCCTTGAGGTTCACGCCGCCGGCCATCCCCAATTTGACGTCCACGTACTGGTTGTAGCCGGTGAAGGTCGCGACCAGCTTCAGACACCCCGCGCTGGGCGTCGTGGGACTCCCGTCCGTCATGTCCCAGGTCAGGGCGGGCGGAGTCGAGGCGTCGGCGCCGGCATCGTCTGCCATCGCGTCGCCAAGGTTGGTGCTGGTGGTGTCGTGATAGGTGTTGATCGAGAAGCCCTCGATCGACGAATCGAAGGTGTATGACAAGGCCGGCCCCGCCGCGTCCCCAGTCATCGTCGTGCCGCCGGTCGCGGATGTCCCGCCGGTTCCGTTCGTTCCGCCGGTCGCGGACCCCCCGCCCGTTCCGTTCGATCCGCCGGTCGCGGACGCCCCGCCCGTTCCGTTCGATCCGCCGGTCGCGGACGCCCCGCCCGTTCCTCCGTTCGCCTTGCTGGTCGTGCCGCTCCCGCAAGCGAAGCTCGCCATCATCATCGCCGCGCCACACAGGCCGGCCTTGATCGAAGCTCCAGGTCCAAACTTGTCCATGGTGTCCCCCCTCACACTTGGTTCCGCGAGCGCCTTTGCCCGCCATCAGAGCCAAGGGTGTGAGTCGTGTCAACCAGGATTCAGCGGCGCTCGCGGAAAATCACCGCCCCGCAAAAAATCGAAAGGCCCGGCCACGCTGACCGCGCGACCAGGCCCTCGTGGCGCGCCGATTCCTTTGAAAAGGACCCCAAGAGGGTCCTCTAGATCCCCCGTGGGACGGTGCAAGCGAGCAAGGCTCGCTCACCGACGCGATTACTTGCCGGCCTTCTTGAGACGCTTGGCTTCCTTCTTTTCCTTCGGGGTCTTGGTCGGCGCTTTCTTGACGTTCTTCTTGGCGTCCTGGCTCTTGCTCATGAGATGGTCTCCCTTGGTGAAGGTGTGGATGGTCGGCCCTTGCCGGCTCGTGCATCGTAGTCGAAGCGGGCCCCCGGCGCCTGGCCGCCGGCCTGACTCTGGTCCTCTATGGCAGGCCCGCCATCGGTGCGCCGGGTTTGCCTCCGGCGGTCCACTGGTAGACTTTTCCGTCTGAGCCGACGGCGATCACGAGGGTGACGCCGGCGGTGACGTCGGTCCACCCCGACACGCCCGCGGGCGGCGCGACCTCGACCGCCGTGGTCCCTGTCCCCTTGCCCCAGGTCCACAGCTTTCCGTCCGTGGTGATGGCCGCGGCGTGGTCCTTGCCCGCCGCTACCTTCAGCCAACCCGTGGCTCCGCCCGGAAGCGCGACGGCGGTCGGGGTGGGCTGACTCGCCCCGCTGTTGCCGAGCCCGAGCTGGCCCGACTCGTTGGCGCCAAAGGCGTACAGAGTCCCATTGCTGGCGATGGCCAGGCTGAAGTCGCGTCCGCCGAGCGCCAGCTTCCACCCGGTCACGCCCGTCGGCTTCATCACCGCCTTGACGATTCCGTCGGGCGCATTGGCGGCGGCGCCGGTGCCGAGCTGCCCCATGCGGTTATCCCCCCATGTCCACAGCTGATCGTCCTGGGTGATCGTGAACAGCTGCGAGTAGCCGCCTCCCAGGTATTTCCACCCCGACACGCCCGCGGGCTTCGGCACGGCGTGGATCATCGGGTTGGCGGTCATGTTGCCGATGTTGGTGGTGTTGGCCTGCTGGCCGTACAGGTTGCCGCCCCACATGTACACGTTGCCGTCCGAGCCGAGGAAAGCCGAGTAGCGTTCGCCAGCGGCGGCAAGAGGCAGCGCGGTCACCCCCGGCGGGATCGCGACCATCTGGGGCACGGGCTGGCTTCCGAACACGCCGGTTCCCATCGTGACACCGAGCTGTCCCGAGTAGTTGACCCCGAACGTGAAGGCCTGGCCGTCCGTGGTGATGCCAATCGCGTGAATCTCGCCGCCCGCGTAGGCAGCCGCGCTCGTGGCGAGGGCAGACACGGCGGCGGCAGCGGTCCCCGTGTGGCCGAGCTGTCCGTTGCCGTTCACCCCCCACGACCACAGCTCGCCGTTCTTCGTGATCGCGTAGGACGAGGATGAGTTCGCCTGGGGGAACAGCACCGGGCCCGTCCGCGTCCCCGGCCCGCCGCCACCGCCGCCGCCGCCGCCGGGGGCTCCTCCCGGACCATCGGAGGAACCAACCGGGCCATCCGCCCCAGTCGCCCCACCCGCGGCATCCATGCCCGTCGCGGCTCCTGCATCGCCCGGGGAGGCGACGCCTCCCGCTCCTCCCGAGCCGCCGCTGCTCCCGCCGGTTCCACTCGACACGGGTGGCGCGCCGCCCGAGCCCGCGGGGGTCGCGGCATCGGGGTTACCCCCGCCGCCAGGAGTTCCGCCGCTTCCGCCCCCGGGCGGCGTCACCGCGCTCGCGCCGCCCGTTCCGGGCGCCTGTCCTCCGGAGCCGGTCGCCCCTCCGGAGGCCCCGGTCGCCGGCTTCGAGCCAGACGAGCTGCCACATCCCGCGAGGCCCAGGAACGCGAGTCCAATGGAGAGTCGAGCGAATCGCGCTGCGTTGGCTGTCGACATGGTTCGTCTCCCCCTGCCAGCTCGGCTCGAGCGGCACGGTTTTTTCTAACAAGACACCCTCGCCCGGTAAACAGATGGGCAGCTTCGCGCCTCCCTACCGTCTACAATGTCCAGCATGAGCAGCCCGAGGAAGAAGGCGGAGGACATCGTGGCGAGGATGACGCGGGGACTGCGGTACTCCCACGAGAGGTTGGTCGACGAACAGGATCCGGACAGGTTCAAGATCTGGAACGAGCTGAACCGCATGGTCGAACGTCGCGAGCTGGTGGCTCCCGACACGGCGACGTTCGTCCGGCCCGCGCTGCCATTTTGAGGTCTGGTCCCTCCCTGGGCGTCCCGCCTCTCCAGCGCGCGCTTGGCACCCGATCAGAAATGACCTGATCGCTTGGGTGGGGCCCGCCCGACGGCCTCCGCTTGCATGCCGCCGCTCCGTGCGGTAAACAGTGAACCATATGGTTCAGTTTTCAGGATCCCGCCTCGATGCCTCGTTCGGCGCGCTCTCGGACACCACCCGCCGCGGCGTTCTGGAGCAGCTCGGGCGCGCAGACGCGTCGATCTCGGACCTAGCCGCGAAGTTCGACATGACCCTGACGGGCATGAAGAAGCACGTCGGCGTCCTGCAGCAGGCCGGGCTCGTCACCACGGAGAAGGTCGGGCGCGTGCGGACCTGCAGGCTCGGCCCGCGCCGACTCGAGGAAGCGACGGCATGGATCGAGAGGTACCGCCAGCTATGGGCCTCACGCTTCGACGAGTTGGACAAGGTTGTCGAGAAACTGAAACAGAAGGAGATGCTCGATGAACGCAAGAAGAGAAAGTGAGCCCGCCCGCGTGAAGAACCCTACGACGGTGGAACGGAGGTCCGACCGTGAGCTCGTCGTCACGCGAACCTTCAATGGCCCGGCGCGCATCGTGTTCGAGGCGTGGACCAAGCCCGAGCTGTTCAAGCAGTGGTGGGTACCGAAGTCGGCCGGCATGACCCTGCTCTCCTGCGAGCTGGCTGTTCGTGTCGGGGGCAAGTACCGTCTCGTGTTCGACAACGGTGCCTCATCGCACATGGAGTTCTTCGGTAGGTACATCGAAGTGACACCGCACTCGCGCCTCGTCTGGACCAACGAGGAAGGTGGTGACGGGGGCGCCGTCACCACGGTGACGTTCGAGGAAAAAGGCGGCCAGACGCTGCTCGTCCTGCACGACCTCTATCCCTCGAAGGAAGCGCTCGACCTCGCCTCCGGGAGCATGGATGGGATGCCCGAGACGCTCGCGCAACTGGCCGACCTCCTCGTCACCCTGGGCGCGACCGCGGGACGGTCGTAAACAGCTCGGTCACCATGGTGGGAGCTCAGGCGCGCCCATCCGCGAGCCGAATGGCGCTCGCCATCCGATCGGAGACCGCCCCTCCAGCACGGGCTGGTAAGCTCGCCTCGTGCATTCCTCCTTGATCGAAAAGATCGACGCGCGGCAGGCAGCGATCTGTCTTTACGGGATGGCGCCGCCCAAGGCGGCCACGCCCGTCGACGAGTTGTCCGGCATCGTGGCGCGCCAGATCCAACGCCTCAGCACCCTGAAGCTGGATGGCCTGGTCATCTACGACATCCAGGACGAAGCGGAGCGGATCGCGACGCCCCGGCCATTTCCCTTTCTGCCGACCCTGGACCCACAGGCGTACGCCCACTCGCATCTGGCCGATCTGCCGGTGCCGAAGGTGGTGTATCGATGCGTAGGCCGCGACACGCCGGAGACGTTCGTGAGCTGGCTCGACGACCTGAACCGGATCTCCGGGCCCAGCCTCGCCGTCCTCGTGGGAGCGCCCCGCCAATCGGCACACGCCGGCCTGACCTTGACGGACGCGTACCCAGCGGCGCGAGCGCAGGCCCCTCGCCTCGTCTTGGGAGGCATCGCCATTGCCGAGCGCCACTCTCGTCGCCAGGACGAGCACACGCGCATCCTCGCGAAGACGAGCGCAGGGTGCCGATTCTTCGTCACCCAAGCGGTCTATGACGTCACGGCCACGAAGTCGCTGTTGTCGGACTACGCCCTCCTCTTGCGGGAGCGCGGCGAAGCGCCGGTGCCCATCATCCTCACCTTCTCGCCGTGCGGGTCGGAGAAGACCCTTGGGTTCATGAAGTGGCTGGGCATCCATTTCCCGCGTTGGCTCGAAAACGATCTGCACTTCGCCCCCGATCCGCTGGCCACCTCGCTCGAGCTGTGCGAGCAGATCTTCGTCGAGGTCTGGGACTACGCACGGGATCACGGCATCCCCCTCGGGATCAACGTCGAGAGCGTCTCGATCCGGAAAGCGGAGATCGAGGCGTCTCTCGAGCTCGCGCGCCGTTTGCAGCGCCTGATGGAGAGACTCTAGAAGACGACAATTGTCGGGCGCAGGCGGTCGACGTAGGGATCGTTGGGCACGCTGTCGGAGATATAAGCAAACTCGTCTCCCCAGCAAAGGAGCGTGCCATCGGAGCGCAGCGCACAGCTGTGCGTTGTTCCCAGCGACAGCTGCACGACGTCCGTCAATGGCGCGACAAGCACCGGAATTGATCGATTGGTCCTGGAGCCGTCGCCGAGCTGGCCGTGGGCGTTGTCGCCCCAACACTTCACGCTGCCATCTTGTTCGAGTGCGCAGACGTGACTGTCCCCGGCCGCCAGGTCCGTCACGCTCGATAGGCCGACCACCGGGGTTGGCAGCGTTCGATTGGAGGTGGTCCCATCCCCGACGCCGCCGTATTCGTTCGACCCCCAACAGCTCACCGTGCCGCCATCCAGCAGCGCGCAGACCAGGTTCGCGGCGACCGCCAGTTTTCGAACGTGGGACAGGCCCAGAACCGCTCCCGGGCGACTCCGGTCGGCCGTCGTACCGTCGCCCAGAGCCCCGGCCCAGTTGTAACCCCAGCAGCTCGCGGTGCCGTTGCTCAACAAGGCGCAGGTTTGCACATCACCAGCGGCGATCTGTTTGACGCCCGACAGCCCTGGAACCGTGGTCGCGACCGTCCGATCGGTCATCGTGCCGTCACCCAGCTGGCCCGCGTAGTTGCTTCCGTAGCAGATGACGGTGGCGTCATCCCTCAGCGCACACGAGTGATATTCGCCGAGCGAGATCTGTCGGACCTCCTCACCGTCGAGCGCGAGCACGGGCTCGTGGCGCTCGATGGTCGTCCCGTCGCCGAGTTGACCATAATTGTTGGACCCCCAGCACCGCAGGGAGCCGTCGCCCAGCTGCGCGCAGCTGGCGGTGTAGTCGGCGGCAACGTGGAGAGCTCCCGACAGCCCGTCGACGGGCGCGGGCGGCAGAACAAGGTTCCCCGAGGTTCCGTTGCCGATCATCCCTCCGTAGTTCTGTCCCCAGCAGCGCACCGTGGTATCCGCCATCAGCGCGCAGCTGTGATACCAGCCCGCGGCGATCTCGGTCACGCGCACGTTCGGCGCGGGGCCGGGAGACTGGCCGCCCGTGCCACCCGTCGTGCCGCGGTCGCACTGTTCAGGGTGGTGGAGACAATAGGCATCCACGACCCCAACCCAGCCCTCGTCCCCGCAGCCCCCTGCGGCGACGATCCCGATCAGCAAAAACCACGGCGCCCGCCGGGCGGTAGTCCATGGAATCAAAACCGCGGTTGGCATTGCTTGCGAACAACCAAGCACAATGTGGGCCGGCCTTCCGGCGAAGACAAGCTCCCGGTAGTCCGGGGTCGGCGCACCGGGCCCGGCGACAGGAGCACGACAACATAGTCCGACCAATCGGGTTGCTGGCGGTGACCGGCTGTCACTCTGAAGGGGACGGCACCCCCGTGGAGGCGGCGCCGGCCGCACTCGACGTCGACCATCTGGGAAACGGCCACGCTTACGCTTCCGCGCGCGCGGCCGACGCGCTACGCCAGATACGCCGCTGCCTGCTCGAGCACCGCCGCCGACTCGGGGCCTCCGGTCGTCAGCTTCTCGTGCGCCACGATCAGCCGCTTGAGGCGCGGCGTCTCGGCGAGGCGCTCGAGCTGGCGGCGCAAGGCTGCGCGGTCCTTGACCACCAGCAGCCTGAACAGTCTGTGTACGCGCGGTCCGGGCGCGGAGCCGACCAGGGTCACGAACAGCCGGCCGAGCAGGTCGGTCTTCATGTCCATGTTGAAGACCACGTCGCCGAGGACCAGGGTGATCCCGTCCTCGGACTCGACCGTCATCACCCCCTCCTGGTCTCCGATGCCGTCCAGCGGAGACAAGACCACGGTCTCGTTCGACGGGAAGTCCTCGAACGTCCCATCGGCGCGCTGCACGCGCTCGACGGTCTTCCGGGCCCCGCTCGGGACCAGCACCGTCAGGTCGGGATAGCGTCGCTTGAACGCCGGCAGATCCAGGCGGTGGTACCGATTGGGGATGACCAGAAACGCGGGTCTTCCCCAGCCCTCGAGCTCCTTCATCAGCGGCTCTTCCAGCGCGATCGCGCTGTTGATGACCAGTCGCCCGTCGGTCATGCGGGCGATGACCATGTTCCGGCGCAACGACATGCCAGGCAGCGAGCCCTCCACGCGCCACAGGTTCTCGGTCAGCTTCTGCAAGGGGCCGTGAGGACGCACCACCCATTCATTCGTCGGCTTGGCCATGTCTGCCCGGCTGTATGTGGGGACGAATGGTCGTCGAGGCAAGGGCCGCGCGAAGCGCCGGCGCCCGCGCCGACCGGCACCGCGTTGAACTGACGTCCGCTCGCGCTCGGGCTATCGTGCCGTCATGGGACAGCGCCAGCGTCGGGCCGGCGGGCGCACCTGAATTTCGATGGAACCGGCAGCGCGCGGCGCTGTCCTATCGGCGAACGGGTGAGAGCAGCGAGCCGCGCCATGTGGTGCTGCCTCGCCCGTCGTCGCGGAGGTGGCCGCGCCCGGGTGCGGCGCCAGGCCCGCCCCGCATCAACAACGCCGGAGGCATGTCATGTCCGTTTCGATCGGAGGTGGAGGTGGCCGCCGTGGCGGTCGCAGGGACGTCAACAGCGACCTGAATCTGGTGCCGTACATCGACCTGCTGACGTGCATGATCGCATTCCTGCTGATCACGGCGGTGTGGACGCAGCTGGCGCGGCTGGAGGTGGCGCAGAAGGGACAAGGCGAGGCCGACGGCCAGGACCAAGAGCCACAGATGAAGATCGCCGTGCTGGTGCACGCGGAGGGATTCGCCGTCGTCGTTGACCAGGAGCAACGGCCGGTGCCGCTCCAGCGCGGCGCCTACGACTACCAGGCGCTGACGAAGGAGCTCAAAGCCTTGAAGACCGCCCACCCCGACAAATCGGACATGCAGGTCCTCTCGGAGGACCACATCCAGTTCGACACCCTCGTGCAAACCATGGACGCCGCCATGGCCTCCGGCTTCCCAGCCATCTCCCTGCTCGACGCGGCAGCAACCGCGCCGTGAACGGTCGCACCGGCGCACAGCCGGGACTTGATGGTGGGCTCGGCTTGGTCGCCGTGACCGCGAAGCGCGATCAGCTTGGGCTTGCGGCGAGCGGGTCCGGCGGGCGGCAGGCCCAAGACCGACGCTGTCGCCAGCGCGGCCAGGACCGGTCTGTCTGCGCGCGACGCACAAGCGCAGGTCATCGGCTGCCTGTTTCCCGTGGTTTCGGTTCTCCAGCATTGGCGCAGGCGGTGCCACCCGACACGGGGACTTCGTCAGGCCCGCGCTGCCACTTCGAGGGCGTGTGTCACCGCGTCTCCAACGACGGTTCCAGGTGTCGCACGCCAAACGCTCGCGAGCCCGGCGACGAGCCCGTGATCGCCTCGCAGCGGCGGCCGGTCTCGCGTTCATAGCGGCTCGCGATCTCGACGACGGCGGGCCCGCAATCACGCCGGGCCAGCACCGCGACCGTGCCTCCGCTGCCGCCCCCGGTGATCTTCGCGCCGTAAAGGCCCGCGGCTGGCCCTGCGGCGCGCACCAGGTCGACCAGACGATCGGTGCCGTCGGAGCCGAGCCCACACGCCCCGTAGCTGGCGTGTGAATCGTACATGAGCTGGCCGAGCTCCATCCGCCCAGCCTCCTGCGTGGCCCCCGTCGACAGCAGCTCCCGGAAGCGGCGCGCGCGCTCGTGTTCCAGGATCGGGTGCTCCGTGCACGCGCGCACGTGGTAGGTGCGGCTCGGGTCGACGACGGTGGCGGCGTCCGTCGTTCCGCCGTAGCGCTCGAGGAACGTGGCTCCGTCGAGGGCAACCGGCACGACGTCCCGATAGCGCGCGCGCCAGAGCGCAGGCGACACGTTGGCGGGGTAGCCGCCAAACAGCGGGTCATCCACCCGCAGCCGCCCGGAGTCGGCGTCGACGGTGACGGCGAGGCCCGCCTCCTCCGCCAGCATTCGGTATCCCATGAAGGTCGCCGCGCGCACGCTGCCGTAGTCGGCGCCCGAGATCGCGTGGCGGATCCCCGAATCGAGCCCCCACACCTCCAGCGCGGAGGGTATCGGGATGTGCCCCCTCGCCTCCGCCGGCTGACACAGGATCTCGATGAGGCATCCGGCGCGTCCCGCTACCGCTGTCAGCTGGTCCATCACGCCGCACGGGGCTCCGACGATCAGGTTCTCGACCATCTGGGCCAGCAGCGCGAGCTCTCGCTCGCCGAGTGGCGTGTCGGTCAGCGCGGCCAGCGTCTCGAGCGCCGCCACCTCCAGCGCCGCCGACGAGGCGAGCCCTATCCCCGCGGGGAGATCGGAATGAATCAACAGGTTCGCGCCGCGCGATAGCAACCTTCCGCGCTCGCGCTGCAACACGACGAGGGCCCCGGCGACGTAGGCCGCCCAGGCCTGCTCGGGATCGCCGCCGAGCCACGCGCGCGCGCGTGCGTATTCGAGCGGCCCCGCCGCGGGGGTCAACGCATCGAGCGAGATCGAGACCATCTTCGGCGCGCGAGCAGACGAGGACGCCGCGCCGTCGGAGACCAGGCTAAGGATGGTGAGACGGCGAGCCTCGCAGGACTGGGCGAAAACGCAGGTGGCCTGGCGAATGGGAAATTCGAGCACGAGGCCGCCTGAGTAGTCGGCGATCCCGCCCATCAGATCGAGCCGCCCCGGCGCCCGGGCCATCAAGACGGCGCGCGCCGGATCGAACAGCGAGGCGCGCGCGTGCAAGGTCCCGAGCGCCTCCGCGAGAGACGGGTCCGCCGCACCATCGGCCCGCCCAGGGACGCGCCACATGACTACGGCTCGCCTCCGAGGCCCTCGCCGTCGCCCTCCCCCTCGCCCTCCAAGAACCGGTGATGCGGCGACACCGCCCTCAACTCGGCCGCCGTCGCCTCGGGCGACGTGTCGGACAGGAAGTTGCCGCCGCCGATCTCGGGTCCCGCCAGATACTTCAGCAAGCCGGGCCGACGCAGCGGCGGATGAAACGACATGAAGAAGTGATACGCGGTCACGTCGGAGCCGTCCGTGGGCGCCTGATGCAAGGCCATCACGTACGGAAACGAGAGGCGCCACAGGTTGTCGAACCGCACCGTCACCTGCTTCAGCGCCGTCGCGAGGGCGGCCGACTCCGCGTCATCGAGGGCGAAGACATGGGGGACGCGCCGCTTCGGCGCCAGGTACACCTCGTACGAATACCGGGCAAAATACGGCACGAACGCCACGACCTGCGCGTCCTCGTACACCACGCGGCGTCCGTCGTTTTGCTCGGCGGCGATGATGTCCTCGAACAGGCCGCGCCCCGTCGAGTGCAGGTGGCGGCGGCACGCCCCGAGCTCCGTCTCGATGGTCTTGAACACGAAGTCCGTCGCGTAGATTTGCCCGTGAGGATGCGGGTTCGAGACCCCCACCACCTCGCCCTTGTTCTCGAAGCCGAGCACGTGCCTGACCCCTGGCATCGACGACAGATCGCGCGATTGCCGGCGCCACATCTCCACGATCTCGGCGACCGAGGACGACGGCAACTCCGCCACGGTGAGGTCGTGGCGCGGCGAGAAGCACAGCACGCGCGCGTGGCCGAAGGCCCGCCGCGCGCGATAAGGCGGAGGCGGCGGCGCGATGTCGCGGGGCGCGTCCGGGCCGACGCAGGGGTGATCGTTGTCGAAGCAGTAGACGCCCGCGTAGGCCGGGTTCAGGGCGCCGCCAACGCGACGGTTTCCCGGACACAGGTGGCAGGTGGGATCGTGACGCGGGGCCGGCGGGCGTCGCGGCGCCACCGTCTGCCCCGTCCACGGACGGTCCTGGCGGTGTGCGGCGACCACCACCCACTCCTCGCGCAGCGGGTGCCACCGCTCCTCCCAGACGAGCCCGGCGTCCAAATCAATTGCTGACGAACTGGACGTCGTCAATCGTCAGGTTGATGCCCGTGCAGTCGGTCTGCGGGCCGCCGGCCGTGGCCGGCGCGGCGGACTGAAATTGCCACTGCAGGCCGACTATCTGCGCCGCGATCGCCGAGGCGCCGGTCGGCATGCCGCCCGCGAGATCGGAGAAGTGGACCGTGACCATCCCCGTCGGGCTCGCCAGCTTCATCTGGGGGAACGAGTAGCAGCTCGCCCCGGCGGCCGAGGGATCGCAGCCACCCTTGTTCGCGATGCCCTGCTCGACGAAGGTCTGCACCTGGAAGTAGACGTCGCAGCCACCGGTCGTCCCACCCAGGGTGAACTGCACGCCGGTATAGGTCGTCGTGTTCACGCACGAATCGAACGACAGGCCGCCCCCACCGTAGTCCCCGGCCGCGACGGTTCCGCTCAACACCGTGTTCATCGCGGTCGTGTCCACCATTTGCATCAACGCGGTCGCCATCCCGGCATCCGTCAGCTTGTTGCCTCCGTAGCTGTACACGGCGCCCGTGAGGTTCCCCGGCGTGCCCCATTTGCCGGCGGTGTTGTTCCACGTCGCCGAGCCGAAGTCTGTGAGCAGCGCCATGGCCGGCGATACGCCGGGGCTACACTGAAGCTGACCCGACGCCCCCCCGCCCGAGCCGCCGGAGGCCGCGCCGCCCGACCCGTTCGACCCGCCCGTGCTCGACCCGCCCGACCCGTTCGACCCGCCCGAGCTCGTCCCGCCCGACCCGTTCGACCCGCCCGTGCTCGACCCGCCCGACCCGTTCGACCCGCCCGTGCTCGACCCGCCCGACCCGTTCGACCCACCCGAGCTCGACCCGCCCGACCCGTTCGACCCGCCCGAGCTCGACCCGCCCGACCCGTTCGACCCGCCCGAGCTCGACGCCTTTCCCCCGGTTCCGCTGCCGCCGCCCCCACCGCCGCCGCTGCTGCAGCCGTGCCCCATGAACAGCGACAAGCAGAGCGCACCGAGGCCCATCACCGGCGTCAGGGACATCCACAAAACGGAAGCGCGCGTCTTCATCGAGTCTCTCCTTCAAGTGACCGCGCCTCGACCTGGGTTGCGGGTTCGCAACCGGCGCAACACCTTGCCGATACGGTCGGCGGGTGAGACCATGCTCATCCCGGGCAAGATGCCTGTAGCGCGGACGAATGTGCCACAGAGCCAGGTCTTGATACAAGGATTGATCGCGTGAAGATCCGCGACTCGCTCAGCTTTGCGCCGTTGGCCCGGCCGGGAAGATCGACGCAACGTGGACGAACGCCTATCTCCAGTTCTGCGACAGGACGAATGTCCACCTCTATTGCATCGAACAATAGCGCGGTGGCGATCTCAGCACAGCAGCCAGCGTCGGCCCAAGCGGCGTCACCACCGTCATCCCCGCGGGTCGCGAGGGACGTGATCGCGGTATTTATGGCAGCCCTTTTGACCTTTGCGCTCTGTTACCTCGTCGTGGCTCGCAGAGCGCCAAACGGGGGGCCAGGGTGGCTCGCGCTCAGTCCTGACACGAATCAATACGCGAAGATCGTCCGAGGGGTACCAGCGAAGCCGCCCTTCTCGTACCGTCAGCTGGTTCCCCGGCTTGCGTCCTTGCTGCCCCTTGCGCCGATTCCAGCGCTGGGCGCCGTGACCGATGTGTCTATGGTCGCCGGGTACGGCGTCCTTTCCTGGATCCTGATCGCGCTCCTTCGGGTCCGCCGTGGCGCAGCCGGCCTTGCCTTGATCGCCACGATGGCATCGACCCGAAATCTCCTGATCATTCAAAACCCGTACATCATCGACGGGTTCAGCTTCTTGATCATGACCATCCTGCTGGCCACGTTCCTGGCCGAGGAAACAGGGTGGTTCACCCTGGCAGCGGTCGTCGGAATTCTGGCCCGGGAAGACAGCGTCTTCAGCGTGCTGGGATTCGTCGCCGGCGGGGGCCGGCGACGGTTAAAAGTCGCCGCGTTGGTCGCGACGGTTGCGGCAGGCGCGTACGCTCTACCTCGCTGGGCCTACGGGCCTCCGTCACTTGGCTTCCTGGGCCTCAAGCAACTGGCGCATCCCTCGTACTACGCGAAGGCCTATTTCGCATTTGGATTTCTCTGGCCTGTCATGCTCGGGGGGCTTTGGCTCGCGCCGGAGAGGCGCCTCGTTCCGTATAGCGTATTCGCCCTGTTCGGGTCATTTGTGTCTACGTTCTTCGCCGTCGATACGACGCGCATGTTCCTGCCGATGCTCCCTCTCGCCGCCGTCGGCTGCGCGATGGCCTTTGACAGGATGGCCGATCGGCCCGGGATCCTCGGGGCATGGCTCGCGATCGCGCTGACGAATGTCGGTCTCGCGCTTCCCACCGTATTTTGTCCGGGCATGATCGAAAGGATGAGGGAATTGGAGGACTGGTACGTTCGCCTCGCCATCCCCATCGTTCTCCAGCAGGTCTGCGGACTCGGTCTCGTCGGATTGTGCGCGCACGCAATCCTTGCCACCCGCCGTTCGAGCTCGCACCTGACAGGGGATTAGCGGTCGGCGACAGGGCACGGACCGGCCCTCTCGGGTGCTAACCTGGAAGGATCATGTCCACGTCCACGTCGCCCCCTCCGTCCTTCGAAACGCTGGTCATCCATGCCGGGCAGCGGCCGGACGCCGCCTCGGGCGCCGTCATGGAGCCGATCGTCATGTCGTCGACCTTCGCCCAGCCGGAGCCGGGGAAGCCGCTGCGGTTCGACTACTCGCGCAGCGGGAATCCCACCCGTGCGGCGCTCGAGGCCTGCCTGGCCGAGCTGGAAGGGGGGCGGCGGGGCTTTGCGTTCGCCAGCGGCTGCGCCGCCGCGACGACGTTGCTTCACACGCTGCGTCCCGGGGACCACGTCATCTGCGGCGACGACGTCTATGGCGGCACGTTTCGCCTGTTCGACAAGGTGATGCGCCCCATGGGTGTGGACGTGTCCTTCGTCGATCTGCGCGAGTCCGGCGCGTTGGCCGGAGCGGTGCGCCCTGGAACGAAGCTGGTGTGGGTGGAGACGCCCACGAACCCGCTGCTGCGGCTCGTCGACATCGAGGCGCTCGCCGGGGCCGCGCATGGCCGGGGCCTCAAGCTGGTCGTCGACAACACGTTCGCCAGCCCGGCGCTGCAGCGACCGCTGGCGCTGGGAGCGGACGTGGTGCTGCACTCGACGACGAAGTACATCAACGGGCACTCCGACGTGGTCGGCGGCGCCCTGGTGATCGACGACGAGGAACTGGCGGGCCGCGTGGCCTTCCTGCAGAACGCGATGGGCGGGGTGCCGAGCCCCATGGACTGCTACCTGGTGCTGCGAGGAATCAAGACCCTCGCGGTGCGCATGGAGCGCCACTGCGCCACGGCCACCGACCTGGCGAAGCGGCTTGAGCGCGCGCCGGGCGTCGCGCGGGTGCACTACCCCGGGCTCTCCGCTGATCCGCAGCACGCGCTCGCGCGCCGCCAGATGAAGGCCCCGGGAGGCATGATCAGCGTCGAGCTCGCGGGCGATCTGCAGGCGGCGCGGCGGTTCCTCGGCGCCTTGCGGGTCTTCACCCTCGCGGAGAGCCTGGGCGGCGTCGAGTCGCTGGCAGAGCACCCGGGTTTGATGACGCACGCCTCGATTCCGCCCGAGCGCCGCCGCGAGCTGGGCATCAGCGACGGGCTGGTCCGCCTGTCCGTCGGGCTCGAGGGCGTCGAGGATCTCTGGCACGATCTGCAGGCCGGCCTGCGCGCCGCCAGCGCCCCGCCGGGAGGGGCCCGATGACGATGATCGCCGCGGCGTCAGGAGCGGGGGTTCCTGCCGCCCGCGGACCGGGCGTGCTCGCGCTGATCGGGAACACACCCATCGTCAAGCTCGAGAGCTTCGACACCGGCCCCTGCGAGCTGTTCGTGAAGCTGGAGAGCCAGAACCCCGGCGGCTCGATCAAGGACCGCATCGGGCTGGCGATGATCGAGGCCGCGGAGCGGGACGGGACGCTTCGCCCCGGCGGAACGTTGGTGGAGGCGACCGCCGGCAACACCGGGCTCGGCCTGGCGCTGGTCGCCGCCCGCAAGGGCTACCGGCTGGTGCTGGTGATCCCCGACAAGATGAGCCAGGAGAAGGTCTTCCACCTGCGCGCGCTCGGCGTCGACGTGCGCATGACCCGCTCGGACGTCGGTAAAGGCCACCCGGCCTACTACCAGGACATGGCGGCGCGGATCGCGAAGGAGATGGGCGGCACCTTCGTCAACCAGTTCGCGAACCCGGCGAATCCGCTCGCCCACGAGCAGGGCACTGGGCCCGAGCTATGGAAGCAAATGGACGGCCGCCTGGACGCGGTGGTCTGCGGCGTCGGCTCGGGGGGCACCATCACCGGCATCGGCCGCTACCTGGCGCGCGTCGCGCCGCACGTCGAGATGGTGCTCGCCGATCCGGCGGGCTCGATCCTCGCCGACTACGTTCGCACGGGCAAGCTCGGCCAGGCCGGCTCATGGCTGATCGAGGGGATAGGCGAGGACTTCGTGCCGCCGCTGTGCGATCTGTCGCGGGTGCGGCACGCCTACACGATTCCCGACGAGGAGAGCCTGCTGACCGTGCGGGCGTTGCTGCGCGGCGAGGGCATCCTGGCCGGATCGTCGTCGGGCACGCTGGTGGCGGCGAGCCTGCGCTACTGCCGCGCCCAGACCGCCCCCAAACGCGTGATCACGTTCGTGTGTGATAGCGGAAACAAGTACCTGTCCAAGGTGTTCAACGACTTCTGGATGCGCGACCAGGGGTTCCTGCGCGAGCCGGCGACGTCGGACCTGCGCGACGTGATCGGGCGAAGCCCGGACGCCGGTGGCGCCGTGATGTCGGTGAGTCCCGACGACACGCTGATGATCGCCCACACGCGCATGAAGCTCGGCGACGTCTCGCAGTTGCCGGTGCTGGAAGGTGGGCGCATCGTGGGATTGCTGGATGAGTCCGATCTGTTGCTGGCGCTGTCGCATGATCCGGCGGCGTTCGATGCGCCCGTGCGGGGCACCATGACCCAGCGCCTCATCACGGTAGCCCCCTCCGCGTCGCTCCATTCCCTGCTGCCGCTGTTCGATCAGGGCCTGGTGCCCATCGTCATGGACGGCGACCACTTCCTGGGACTGGTCACGCGCATCGACGTCATCAATCACCTGCGCAGACGCTTGCGACACTGACCCCTCGTCTCTCCCGCATGCGTGCCGAAGACGCATTCGGGGTTAGTCTCTCTCGTTCCGGATGTTCATCCTTGGTCACGTCGGAATCGGGTCCCGCCTGGGGGCATTGGTCCCGGGCGCGGGCACGGCGAAGGTGGCGCCCTGGCTGCTCTTCGGAACGCTGTTGCCCGACCTCATCGACAAGCCGCTTTACTACGGCCTCGCGTTCGCCTCTGACGCGCGCGGCGCGGATCTTGGTCTCATCTCGTGCACCCGAACGATCGGCCACTCCGCGCTGTTCGCCGTCTTCTTGTGGTTGGTCCTCGCCGCCACTGGTCGACGCCGGGCGGGCCTGGCGCTGTTCGTCGGGATGGCGACCCATTGGGTGCTGGATTTCGGGGGGGACGCCGCCGGGTTCCTGTTCTTTCGCGCGGGCCTCGCCTCGAGGCCGCTCGGCTGGTCGTCGCTGCGGGCGCTGGTGTTTCCGCTGGCCGGAAGGCACTTCGCGGTGATGCCATTCCACACCGTGAAAGATCACCTCCGGGGGCTCGGCCAGATCTATACGATCGCGGGCGAGCTGGTGGGCGGCGCCCTCCTCCTCATGAGCCGGCGCTCCGCGCGGATGCTACCCCTAGACGAGGCCACGAAGACCAATGCCCCCCACGCCGACGGCTTGCCACCTGCCGAACCGTTCGCGAAATCCCCCCGATGAGCTCGCGAGCCACGAGTGGCTCGCGATGACGCCGCCCCGACGCGGGCGGCGTCGCTGGATGGGCGGGGCCTTCGCCGCCGCCGCCATCCTCTTGGCTGCGTGCTCCACCTCGTCCTCGGGAGGGGGCAAGGGTGGCGCCGCGACCGTCACCGGGACGGGCGGTGACGGTGGTTCCGTCACGGGGCCGATGGGAAGCGGCGGCGGACAGGCGAGCGGCGGCCGCTCTGCCTCGGGGGGAGCATCGGCGTCCGGGGGAGCGTCGAGCCCGGGCAGCGGCGGCACCGGCGGCAGCGCGGCGGGCACCGGCGGTGGGAGCGGTGGCGTTCCGGTGGCGGGAAGCGGCGGCGCGATGGCCAGCGGCAGCGGCGGCTTGGGGACGGGCAGCGGCGGCACCGGCGCCGCGGGGATGCCCGGCGCGGGCGGGACCTCGGGCCGTGGTGGCGGAGCTGGCGGTCGTGGCGCCGGAGCCAGCGGCGGCGGAGGCGGCAACTCCGGAACCGCGGGGGCCGGGGGCTCGGCGACCGGAGCGGGCGGCGCGGGCGGAGGCGCCCCGCAGGCGCGCACGCTCGAGCAACTTCAACGCGATTACATCGACCTGCGCTTCGGCATGTTCCTTCACTTCGGAATCCTCACCTACACGGGCAGCTGGTCGCAGGCGAACCTGCCCATCGACATGTTCAATCCCACCAAGCTCGATCCCGGGCAGTGGGCGGACGCGGCCGTCGCAGCGCACGTCAAGTTCGGCGTGCTGACAACGCACCACCACGACGGCTTCGCGCTGTGGCCGAGCGCGGTCGGCAACTTCAACGTCAAGAACATCTCGTGGCGAAACGGGCAAGGTGACGTCGTCAAGGAGTACACGGACGCCTTCCGCAGCCGCGGCCTCCTGCCGGGGCTCTACTATTCGATCTGGGACAACACCGAGGGGATCGGCAACGGCCCCATCACTCCGGCCCAGATGAGCTACGTGAAGACCCAGCTCACCGAGCTGCTGTCGAACTACGGCCCCATCCCCGTCCTGGTCATCGACGGGTGGGCGTGGAAGACGGGCCATCAGACCGTCGCGTATCAGGAGATTCGCACGCTGGTGAAGTCGCTCCAGCCGAATTGCCTCATCACCGATCACACGCACCTGGCCGATCCCTGGGACGTCGACATCGTCAACTTCGAGGAGCCGACCGGGGTGTTTGCGCCAACGACGAACACCTACGCGGCCACGCAGGAGCAGAAGATCAACACGGGCGGCGGCAACGACTGGTTCTGGGCGCCCGGGATCGGCCCCCTCATGACGACCTCCACGATCGTCGACGGTCACCTGAAGCAGCTCGAGCCGGTGTGGACGAATTTCCTGCTCAACTGTCCGCCCAACCGCGACGGCCTCCTCGACCCCGCTTTCGTCACGCTGCTCGCCTCCGTGGGCGCCGCCTGGAGCCCGGACACCACGCGGCCGCCGCTGCCCGCGCAGGGCGTCCAGAACGAGTATCCGTACACGCCCGTGTCCGCGACCGCGACCAGCGGCACCGCCGCGAACGCCATCGACGGTCGCAACGACACCAGCTCGAACACCCTGTGGCAGACGACCGGCGCGCTGCCGCAGTCGATCACCCTCGATCTCGGGCAGTCCCGGCCCGACGTGGGGTTCCTCGGCTACCTGCCGGCGTACGCGAACAACAAGGGGACGACGACCGGCAACATCACGACCTACGCGGTGCTGGTCAGCACTGACGGCACGACGTTCACCATGGCGACGATGGGCACGTGGGTCGCCGACGGGAAGTGGAAGACGGCGACGTTCGGGCCGGTGGCGGCGCGCTACGTTCGCCTGGAAGCGCGCGCCGTCAACGCGGGCACGTCGGCCGTCGCGACCGAGATCACCGTCGGAGCGAGGCGCTGACGGGAGGGGGACGGGCTGCTATTTCGCTTGCTCGAGGACCGTGTTCACGCATGCGAACAGGTGCTTGGCGTCGAACGGCTTCTCGAGGGTCTGATTGGTGCGGGCGGCCAGGAACTGCCGCGCCCGCTCGGTGAAGGCTCCGCCGGTCACGAAGATCACGCGACCGGCTTGCTCCGGCACGCTGCGCGCAAGCTCATCGTAGAGCTCCATGCCCGACATCTGCGGCATCATGAGGTCGCACAAGATGGCGTCGAAGCGCTCGCCGTGCTGCAACAGCTCGAGCGCCTCTCGCCCCGACGAGCGGGCCACGCATTGATCGTTTCCGAGAAAACGAGGATAGGTCTTCAGGATCGCAGGCTCGTCATCCACGACCAGGAAACGCCCGGTCGGAGGGTGGATCTGCACCCGCGCCTTCGACCTCGGCCGGGCCACCGGCGCGGGTGACGTCGCAACGCTCGAGGGCGGGAGCACGACGCGGAAGAGGCTGCCCTTGCCCACCGTGCTCTCGAGCTCGATCTCCCCACCGTGCGCGACGATGATGCCGTGACAGATCGAGAGGCCGAGGCCGGTCCCCGAGCCGGGTTCCTTGGTCGTGAAGAAGGGCGCGAAGATCCTCGTCTTGAGCTCGTCGGGAATTCCGGCGCCCGTGTCCCGGATCTCGATGACGGCGCGGCCCCTCGCGTCCGTGCGGGTCGTGACGCCGATCTCGTTCTCGTCGGCCGCGCCTTCGGCGATGGACTGGGCTGCATTCACGAGCAGGTTCAGAAACACCTGGCCGAGCTGCCCCTCGTTCGCGTCGACGAGGGGAGCGGCTGCGAGGTCGAGCGTCAGCTTGGCCCGGTGCCGGATTTCGTTGTTGGCAATGCGCAGGACGCGGTGGAGCACCTCCTTGACGTCGGTCACGGCGCGCGCGGGTTCCTCCGACCGCGAGAAGAGCTTGAGGTCGCGGACCGTCCGCGCGACCCGATCGACGCCATCTCGGATGTCGTCGAACATGAACGCAGCCTCGGCGTAGGCGGGATTGCCCTGGATCTCGGGCTCGAACAGCGCGCGCAGGAGGTCGAGGTTGTTCGAGACATACGTCAGCGGGTTGTTGATTTCGTGGGCCACGCCGGCGGCCAGCGTGCCGACCGACACCATCCGGTCGGACATGACCAGCTTCGCCCGCAACGCGTTCACCTCGGTCACGTCGCGGCAGATGATGAGCACGTTCCCTTCACCCCACGTCACGAACCGCGCCTCGTACTGCGACACGGTGTCGCCCTGCGAGACGCTGAACGAGGCGTGCCACGGCTTGCCGGACTCCAGCGTGTGCTGGACACCGTCCTTCAGCGTTGCCGCGACCTCTGGGGAGAAGACCTCGGCAATTCGCTTGCCCATGGAGTCCTCGGGCTCGAGGTGGCTGGACGGGACACCCGCGCTGTCGCGCTCGGGCACGGGGGCGGAGTCCCCGCGGCGGCCGATCGCGAGCAGTCGGCCCTCGGCGTCGACGCACAGGAGCTCATCCGGGATCGCGCCCAGCATCGCGCGCTGCTGCGCCTCGCTCGTGGCCAGCTCGCCGAGCAGCGCGCGTTGCTGGTTCAGCATCGCCGCCCACAGGCTCTCGCGCGTGACGGCGCCGACGAGCTGACCGTCATGGTCGAGCACGGGCAGCGCGCCGGTCGGCGCGGCCTCCAGGTGGTCGGCGACCGTCGCGAGATCGTCGTCGTCGAGGACCGGCTGAGCTCGATCTTGCGGCAGGAGATCGGCGAAGATCCGCTGCGAGAAGCGGCCCGCTTGCTCCAGCGTGACCAACCCCATCAGCGCGGCGTCGGGCTCGTGATCGGCGAACACCGCGAAGACGGCAGGCGTGGCGTAGCCCGCGCGTTCATCGACGGTGACGCGCTTCAGGCTCGACGTGACAGCATCCCGGGCCGCGAGCTGATTCATCGCGACTCGTCGTCAAGCTCCACCTCGATGCTCATGTCGAGGTGAAGAATCTCCTCGATGCCCATGAGCGGCTTCACACGGCGCATGATGAAGTCGAGCAGCTTCTCGGGCGAGATGCGCCGCAACACCGAGCTTCGCACGAGGACGCTGCCGATGATGTCGTCCTTGACCGAGATCTGTTCGAACGGCGTCGAGACGAGCAGGCCGAGGCCCTTCTTGAAGGCCTCCATTCCCTGCGGCGCCTTCACTCCAAGGATCAAGGCGTCGTGTACCGGAGGATAGCCAAACTCCGTCACGCGCGCCCGCATGCGGACCTTGGTGTCCCCGAACGGCTTGGACCCTTCGGGTCTCGCGACGACCCTGACCGTGGCCGGCGAGCCCGGCACCTCGTTCTCCTTGCCGACGACCTCTTTCGCGTCCATCTCGACCCTCCCACTGCAAGCACGCCTACGGACTGTACCCGATAGTCATCCTTACAGACTCCGCCGCAGAGTCAACCTGCCTCGACGGCAGTCTCCTAGGATCCCCGCGGCGATCCCGGCGGCCCGAGGCGTCCTGTCGCGAAGATCGCCGCCAGCTCTTGCGGCGGGACCACCTCGAGCTGCGCGTAGGTGCAATCGCGCGGCGGCTTGTCGGGTCGCCAGCGGCGAAAGTGCGCGAGGTGGCGGAAGCGGGCGCCCTGCATGTGGTCGTAGGCGACCTCGACGACCAGCTCCGGGCGCAGCGGCTCCCACGAGAGATCCTTCCCCTGGCTCCAGCGGCTGGACGCGCCCGGCCGCCGCTGGCCAGCCCCGCCACCGGCGCCCGGCTCGAATTCGGCCCACGCGCGCCAGGGGTGACCGTCGAGAGACGACATGCGGTAGGGCGCCAGGAAATCGATCAGGGCGCGCCGCTTCTCGTCGGTGAAGCTCGCGCACACGCCGACGTGCTGCAGCTCGCCCGCCTGGTCGTGGAGGCCGAGCAGCAGCGAGCCGAGCGCCGAGCCATCGCCGCGCTTGTGCCAGCGAAACCCGGCCACCACGCAATCACAGTCGCGCTCGTGCTTGACCTTCAGCATGGTGCGCTTGTTCGCCTCGTACGGCGTGGCGACGTTCTTCGCCATGACGCCGTCGAGGCCCGCGCCCTCGAAGCGCGCGAACCAGTCGGCCGCGGTGGCGAGATCGCTCGTGGCCGGCGTCAGGTGGATGGGCGGCGCGGCGGCGGCCAGCAGGGACTCGAGGGCGGCACGGCGCTCCGCGAACGGCGCCGGCCGCCAGTCCCGCTCGCCGTCGCACAGGAGATCGAAGAAGACCACCGACGCGGGGAGCTCGCGCGACAGCATGCGCACCCGGGACGCCGCCGGGTGCAGACGGAGCTGCAAGGCCTCGAAGTCGAGGCCGTCGCCGCGCGCGATCACGATCTCGCCGTCGAGCACCGCGCGCTCCGGCAGCTGCGCCTGCAGCGGCGCGATCAGCTCGGGGAAATAGCGGCCGAGCGGCTTCTCGTCGCGGCTCTGAATCAAGATCTCGTCGCCGTCGCGAAACACGAGCGCCCGAAACCCGTCCCACTTCGGCTCGAAGCTCCAGCCGTCGGCGCGCGGCAGCTCACCGACCCGTTTTGCGAGCATCGGCAGGATCGGGGGATTGACGGCGAGGCGCACGGTTGGATGTTAGCCGCGGAAGTGCCTTCGGTAGGCGCCCCAGACCAGCGGCCAGTCGTCGATGCGGTTCGGGGCGGTGCGCGCCCACGCGGTCGGCGAGAAGGGCAGCGTCGATTCGAACTGGAACCACAGGCTCGAGTCCGCGGACCGGCGCGCCTGATCGGCGCGCTCGTCGTCGAGCGCGAGGGTCCGCTCGACGCCGGTGGCGAGGACGCCGTGGGGCGTGAAGCTCGGCGTCAGGAAGCAGCAGCCGCGCGCGAACGGCGACCCGGCCGACGCGACCTCGCGAATGATGCCGTTGATCTCGGTGGCCACGTTGCGATGGAAATACGGGGGCCGGAACGTGTGCTCGGTGGCGTCCCAGCGCGGGGTGAACACCACGAGATCCAGGCCATTGGCCCCGGCCTCGTCGAGCGGCGACGTCAGCACGGTGTGGATCGACGGATCGATGTGGTCCACCCGGGCGTTGCCGGCGGGCGAGAAGGCGCCGAGGTCGTAGACCGTCGGGAAGTGGTTGCCGTGCCAGGCCACCACGTCGAATGGCGCGTGATCCTGCGTCGCCTCGAAGAGTGCGCCCGCCAGCTTCACCGTGACGCGGTAACCGGGGCAGAGCCGCTCCTCGTGCCGCGCCACCGGGCCGCGGAAGTGGCGCGCGTCCGCGAGGCCGTTCGCGCCCACCGGCCCCCGCTCGGGTAGCGAGAACGGTCGGCCGAACGTTTCACCGACGTAGCCGCGCGCCCGCGAGCCGCCGAGGAGCACGCTGAACCGGATGCCGCGGGGCACGAGCGCGAGCTGTCCGGGACGAACCTCGAGCACGCCGAGCTCGGTGAGCAGCGTGAGGCTCCCCTCCTCGGGCAACAGCAACAGATCGCCGTCCGCGTCGGAGAAACAGCGGTCCTCCATGCTGCGGTTCGCGGCGTAAAGATGGATGGCGTAGCCCCGACGCGAGCTCGGGCTGCCCGCGCCGCCGAGCGTGGCGAGGCCATCGACGAAATCGGTGGGAGCGGCCGGGAACGGGAGCGGCCCCCACCCGGCCAGGTTCGCCTCCACGGGCTCGCCCGAAAAGTCGCCGCGCAACCGCTCGTGGGCGAGCGGCGCCAGCGGACCCTGTTCGGCCGAGGGGCGAATGCGGTACATCCACGTGCGCCGGTTCGCCTCGCGCGGCGCCACGAATCCCGTCGCGTTCAGCTGCTCGGCATAGAGGCCGTAAGCGCTCGAGCGGGGGGAATTCTGGTCCCGTGGCAGCGCTCCGGGCAGCGTCTCGCTCTCGTGGAAATTGCCGAAGCCCGCGGGCGACGGGGCGGCCACCAACGCCCGCAGCAGCGCGCCCGCGCGCAGCCGATGTCGCCCGTGCAGCGCATGGCTATCGCCGGCGACGAATTCGATGGTCACGTCCGCGCCGCCGCTCACGAGTCGGCGCGCCGCCGCCTCGATCTGCGCGGGTGGAACCCAGGAATCGCTCTCGCTGGCGCCGAGCAGCACCGGCACGCCCGCGACGCCGGGACCGGCGGGCGGTTGTTCGTCGGGAAGCCCGATGCCGGCACCGGACAGCGCGACCAACCCGGCGAGCGCGGCCGAGCGCCGCACGAACAGCTCGATGGCGAGGCACGCCCCCTGCGAGAACCCGAACAGCACCACCCGCTCGGGGCCGCCGCACTGATCGATCACCCGCTCGAGCACCGAGTCGAGCTGACCGAGGGACGCCCCGAGCGCCGCGCCCAGCTCCGCGCGCGGCTGGTGGTTTCGCCCGGCGTACCAGAGGTTGTCCGACGCCTGGGGCGCGACCACGCACAGGGTGGGATCGTTGCCGGCGATCTCGACGGCGCGCCCGAGGATCCCGTCCGCGCTGGCCCCGCGGCCGTGGATCGCGACCACGACCCGGCGCGCCGCCGCCAGGGCGGGACCGCGCACGGACACGAGCTCGGGCAGCCCCCAGTCCTCGTTGCGTGTCGCCGCCGACGGCCGGCGACCGTGAAACGCCGCCCGCAAGAGGGGGCCCGGCAGCTCGGGGGTCTCGTCGAGCAGCGCAAGCAATCCGGGGAAGCTGACGCCCAGCGCGCGCAGCGACGTGGCGGCCTGCGCGCGCAGCAGGAAGTCGAACAGGCTGCCCTCGAGATCCGCGATCCCCAGGAGGCGCGCGACCTCGTCGACGACGGCGGGGGCGTCGTCACGCTGGCGCCGAAGCGAATGCGGCAGGAGCACGCTGTGCAGGCCGCTGTGGTCGAGATCGAAGCGCCCGCCGAGCCGGTGCGCCAGGCTGTGGTGCAGCCCCGGCTTGCCCGCCTCCAGGGCTTGCGCGGCCAGCCCTGCCCCGCGCAGCGCCCGCAGCCTCGCCCGCCGGTCCGTGGGCGAGCGCACCAGCGCCTCGATGGCGCCGTAGACGGTCGTCACCGCCTCGAGCGCCGCGGCGCGCGCCTCGCCTGCCAGCGAGCCGAACGGGGTGTCCGCGGGCGCGCCGGCCGGCGGCGGCGCGCCCAGCACGGACAGCGGATGCGCGAGCGCGTTCATCAGGCTCGTCACCGTCAGGGTCCTGGGCATGTCGACGGTGAGCTCGACGTCGTAGACGATGGCGTCGGGCCGCACCTTGGCGTCGCGGCCCGTGGTCTTGGCGCCGTCGCGGGTGGTTCCCCAGAGGCTGGTCATCTCCGAGCCCGCGTACGTGGTGGGTATCGCCACGAAACGCACGTCGCGTTCGCGCCGCAGCGCCTTGCCCACGCCGATGGCCGAGCCACCGCCGAGCGCCACGACGGTGTCGGCGCGATACGCGTCCACGTGGGCGCGCGCCTCCGCGAGCACGGGCTCGGGCACGTGGCGGCGCGCCCCCGCGAACACCTCGACCTCGAACCCGCCCCCGGGAAGAGAGAGCTGGGCCTGCACCCGTTCGAGAAACCGGCGGCTCGGCCCCGTCACGACGAGGACGCGCCGGGCGCCGAGGCGCGACAGGGTGCCCGGCAACCCGGCTAGACCCTGCTCGTCGTCGTCGCTCACGGCCGAGACATTATCTCACGGTCCGCGGGCAGTCAGGTCCAGCGAAACAAACGCAACGCCACGGAGGCGCTGACGATGCCCCACCCAAGCAGCACCAGCAACGGCGCCCCCTGCGAGAACAGCGACGCCCCGTCGTTGACGATGTGCCGGAGCGCCTGGTTGAACGCGCTCAGCGGCAAGAACCGGATGAGCGGCTGCACGAAGCCCGGGAACTTGTTCGACGAGAAGAACACGCCGCAAAGGACGAACATCGGCAGGGTCACGAGGTTGACGAGCCCGTTCGCGGTCTCGCTGTTCTGGGCGCGCGACGCGCACAGGAGGCCGAGGCCCGCGAACGACCAGGAGCCGAACAACGACAGCGCGAACACCGACAGCAGCGAGCCCTGGACGCGCACGCCGAACGTCAGGCGCGCGAACACGAACAACACCACGACCTGCAAGGGCACGAACAACAGCCCGGCCAGCCGGAAGGACAGCAGGTAGTGCCCCCGGCGCATGGGCGTCGCGGCCAGCCGCCTCAACAAGCGGCGCTGCCGGGCATTGACGATGGTCCACGCGGTCCCCCACAGCGCGCCGCTCAGCAGCTGCATGCCGAGCAGCCCCGGGACCATCCAGTCGACATAGCGACCGCCGCGCGCGACGGCGATCTCGTCCTTCGTGGGCAAGACATCGTGGCGCCCCGCGTGGCGCTGCAGGCGATCGTCGACGGTGCGACGGGCCGCCAGGCCCTCGGGGCGGGTGGGATCGAAGCGGTAGACCACCGGCGCCGCGGCGGTCGGGCCCGACTCGACGGTCAACACGACCGCGGCCCCGCGCAGTCGCCTCGCGGCCGTGTCCGCCGGCAAGGTCTCCACCGCCAGCAAGGGGTCGTCGCGCAGGGCGGCGCGCAGCGCAGCGGCGCCGGGGCCGTCGATCACGGCCACGGCCAGCCGCGGCGGGCCCTGATCGCGAAACGCGATCCCGAGCGCCACCGTGATGAGCAGCGGGAAGCCAAACGTCCAGAACACGGCCCCGGGCTCGCGCATGAACTCGCGGATGCGGGCCAGCGTCAGCGCCACCAGCGGCGATTCCTTCATGCGCACGTCAATCCTCTCGCAGGGTGCGTCCCGTCAGGGACAAGAAGACATCGTCGAGCGTCGCCACCCGCGACACGAGGCGCGTCGGCCGCGCGCCCCGCTCGCCTAGGCGCGTGAACAGCGCGGGCAGCGCGATGTGCGGCTCGCCGATCGAGAGGGCCAGGCCGTCCGCCGTGGCGCGCGCCGCGCGAACCCCGGCCACGTCCGCGACCGCCTCGGGGCCGAGCGGCAGGTCGCAGGTCAGCTCGACCAGGTGATGCCCCCCGATCCCGTCGATCAGCTCGGCCGGCGACCCGAGCGCGATCAGCTTGCCGTGGTCGACGACGGCGACGCGGTCGCACAGGAACTCGGCCTCGTCCATGTAGTGCGTCGTCAGCACGACCGTCTTGCCGCGGGCGCGCAGGGCGGTGACGGTGTCCCACAGCGCTCGCCGCGATTGCGGATCGAGGCCGGTGGTCGGTTCATCGAGGAATAGAATGTCGGGATCCCCCATCACGCCGAGCGCGACCGCCAGCCGCTGCCGCTGGCCCCCGGACAGCTTCTGAACCCACGCCGCGCGCTTCTCGCCGAGCTGCATCTCGCGCATGACGGTCTCGACATCGAGCGCGCGCTTGGGATCGTAGAAGGTCCGGAACAGGCGCAGCGTCTCCTCGACGGTGAGCTTCTCGAACAGCTTCGTCTCTTGGAGCGTCACGCCGATGCGCGCGCGCAGCTCGTCGGCGTGGCCCTGCCAGCGCAGCCCCAGCACCTCGACCACGCCGGCGGTCGGCGGCGTCAGCCCTTCCATGATCTCCACGGTGGTCGTCTTGCCCGCCCCGTTCGGCCCCAGCAGGCCAAAGCACTCCCCTCGCCGCACCTCCAGATCGAGGCCGTTCACGGCGACCACGTCGTCGTATTTCTTGACCAGACCGGAGAGTCGAATCGCAGGTTCCATCGGAGGGCGGCGACTATACGCGAGCCCCGGCGAGGCGGCTCCTGGATCCCGAGCGCGCGCTTCCGCAGCGGAAAGGATCGTATAGATATCAGCAGTGAATGAACCGTTGCCCGCGACCGTCCGCGATCCCGTCTGTGGGATGATGATCGCCCCGGCCACGGCGGCCGGGCGGTGCGAGCACGCGGGTCAGACCCACTTTTTTTGCAACCCGCGCTGCCTCGAGCGATTCCGCGGCGATCCGGAGGCGTTCCTGCGCGCACCGTCCACGGCCCCGCTTGCGCCTGCGCCCGCATTGGCGCCCATCCGGCTCCTCAGGCTGCCTCAGGCGGGTGGGCCACCAGCGCCAGCGGCGGCTCCCCCGGAACCCGGGCGAGCCTCGGAGACGCTGCCGCCACCGGCAACCGTGTGGGTGTGCCCCATGGACCGCGAGGTGCGCCAGGCTCACCCTGGCGCGTGCCCCAGATGCGGGATGGCGCTCGAGCCCGAGGCGCCCACCGCGACCGAGGTCGCGAACCCCGAGCTCGCCGACCTGACGCGGCGGCTCTGGGTCGCGGCGCTCGCCACCGCGCCGCTCGTGCTGCTCTCGATGCTGGCGATGGGTGCGATGGCGCACTGGGGTGCGAAGCCCTGGCTCGAGGGGCTGCTGGCGTCGCCGGTCGTGCTCTGGGCGGGGGCGCCGCTCTTCGCGCGCGCCTGGACCTCGGTCACCCGCCGCAGCCCCAACATGTTCACGCTCATCGGCCTCGGCGTCGGGGTCGCCTACGGGTACAGCGTGGTCGCGGCGCTCGCGCCCGGTGCGTTTCCGCCCTCCCTGCGCGGACACGCAGGCAGCGTGCAGACCTACTTCGAGTCGGCGGCGGCGATCGTCACGCTGGTCCTGCTCGGCCAGGTGCTCGAGCTGCGGGCGCGCGGCCGGACCGGCGCGGCGGTGCGCGCGCTGCTCGGCCTCGCGCCCAAGACCGGGCGCCTGCTCGGCGACGACGGCACCGAGCGCGACGTCGCGCTCGAGGTGGTGAAGCCCGGCGATCGCCTGCGCGTGCGGCCGGGCGAGACCATCCCCGTCGACGGCGTGATCCTCGAGGGCGCGAGCGCGGTCGACGAGTCGATGTTGACGGGGGAGGCGATGCCGGTGGGCAAGTCGGCGGGCGAACGCGTGTCGGCGGCGACGTTGAACACCACGGGCACCTTCGTGATGCGGGCCGAGCACGTCGGCGCGGAGACGCTGCTCGCGCACATCGTCCGCATGGTCGCCGACGCGCAGCGAAGCCGGGCCCCGATCCAGCGCGTGGCCGATCGCGTGGCACGATTCTTCGTTCCGGCCGTGGTGGCGGCCGCCGCCGTGACGTTCGGCGTGTGGGCGGCCGTGGGCCCCTCGCCTCGCCTCGCGTACGCGCTCGTGAACGCGGTGGCCGTGTTGATCATCGCTTGCCCGTGCGCGCTCGGCCTGGCGACGCCGATGTCGATCATGGTCGCGACAGGGCGGGCCGCCACGCTGGGCGTGCTGTTCAGGAACGCGGAGGCCATCGAGACGATGCGCGACGTCGACACGCTGGTCGTCGACAAGACCGGCACCTTGACCGAGGGGAAGCCCAGCCTGACGGCGGTGATCGTCCTCGGCGGCTCCGACGAGGACGAGCTGCTGGCGGCGGCGGCGGCGGCCGAGCGGGGCAGCGAGCATCCCCTCGGCGCGGCCATCGTCGCGGCGGCGGTGGCGCGGCATCTCCCGACGAAGCAGGTGGCGGCGTTCGCGGCCCATGCCGGCAAGGGGATCACCGCCACCGTCGACGGCCGAGCCCTGGCGCTCGGATCGCGGACGTTTCTCGAGGAGCTGAAGATCCCCGTGGACCCCGCCGACGCCGCGCGCGCGGAGGCGCGGCGGGCCGAGGGCGAGACGGTGTTGTTCGCGGCGATCGACGGACGCGTGGCCGGCTTGCTCGCCGTCGCCGATCCTGTGAAGGCGAATGCGCGTGAGATGATCGCGCGCCTGCGGGCCGCCGGCCTGCGCATCGTGATGCTCACGGGCGACAACCGCGCCACCGCCATGGCCACGGCCCGCAAGCTGGGAATCACCGACGTGGTCGCCGAGGTGTTGCCCGCGGACAAGGCGCGCGAGGTGAAGCGGCTGCAGGAGAGCGGGCACGTGGTGGCGATGGCAGGAGACGGCATCAACGACGCGCCCGCGCTGGCGCAGGCGAACGTCGGCATAGCGATGGGAACAGGAACGGACGTGGCCATGCAGACGGCGGCGATCACGCTCGTACGGGGAGACCTGCGCGGCATCGCCCGGGCGCGCGACCTGAGCCGCGCCACGATGGCGAACATCCGGCAGAACCTGCTGTTCGCGTTCGCTTACAACGTCCTCGGCATCCCCCTGGCAGCGGGAGTCCTGTACCCGACGTTCGGGCTGCTCTTGAGCCCGATGATCGCCGCCGCCGCGATGTCGTTCAGCTCGATCTCCGTCATCGGCAACGCCCTGCGCCTGCGCCGCGCGCGATTGCCGGACGTGTGACCTTCGTTTGCCGCGATACGATCCCAAAGAGCCTGCTCATAGTCGATCCTGTCCTCGACGACATGTCATCGAATCCAGGCGGCGGAAGCGGCGCCGCTCGACCCCGCCCGTGACTACCGGCGACGCGGCGGGTGAAGCGTCTCGTGCCGCCCGCACATCGCTACGAAGCGCGCGATCCGCTCGGCGCGCGTCTCGGGCTTCTTGGCGGTCTGAACCCGGTAGAGGATGGCGTAGCGGTTCGCGCCATCGAGCGCCTCGAAGAAGGCGCGGGCGCGATCATCACGCGCCAGCGCGGTCGCGAGATCCGCCGGCACTCCCGACGTCCGGGCCCCATCGTAGGCCCGCTTCCAGCGGCCGTCGCGACGCGCGCGCGCGACCTCCGCCAGACCGGGCGGCGCCATCGTTCCGGCGGCGATCAGCGCCTCGGCCCGCGCCCGGTTGAGCTTCGACCAGGGGCTCTGCGCCGTACGGGGCGTGAAGCGTTGCAGCCACGCCGAGGCGTCGAGCGCGCGCTTCTGGCTGTCGATCCAGCCCCAGGCGAGCGCGACGTCGAGCGCCTCGCTGTACGAGAGGGCCTGCGCCGACCCCGCCGCCCCCGCCACCCCCGGCCGCCTCTTCGCGATTCGCAGAAGGACGCCGGTCGAGGATGCGTGATGCGCCGCCAGCCACTTCGCCCAGTCGCGGGCCCGCCCGAGATCGAGGACGGGTTCGGCGGGTACAGGACCACGGTGTTGTGGCGTCACGGGCAGCTCGGGGATGCTGGTGGGTCATGAGACTCAGTCGCACCCTTCTGGCACTTAACGGACGTCGCCGAAACGAGCTGGCTGCTGCTCGTGCCGCCGCAACCAGCGGCAAGGATGGCCCCATGAAGCGCTACGAATCTCGCGATCCCTTGAAGCACGCAACTCACCATCGGCGGGCGCTCGAGGGAGCGCGGCGACCGACGCGCCCGACCGTCTGCAACGCCGGGCTAGCCAGCATCCCGACGAGGTCTCCGTACGAAGTGTCGAAGGTTCTCCTCCAGACGAGCCCGCTCGATTTGAAGCAGAGCCGATGCCTGGATCGCGGGTCCCTCCGCGTAGGACACGACGCCCGTCGCCTTGTCGACGCGGATTGGATGGGAAAGCCTCGTGCCCGCGACGCCAAACCGAAGGGGCATCCGCCATTCCGTGTCTGAGTCTTGGGGTTCGTCGACTGCCCCGCAAGCTCCGAGCTGCCAGCTAAAGTAGGCATCCCCGAGGAGCTCCGCCTCAGATCGACTGATCCCGTCCGCGACGTTGAAAGCGGAAGCCGCAGCATCGAATCGACGCCACGCCTCCTCGTGATACTGGCTGATGTCGTTCAGAATTTGGCGATCATGCGCTGAACCAGAATCCGGTTTCGCTGCCCTGAGGAGGTAGCTCGGTACGTCGGGATCTGAGCTTGCCGGGCGAGCAACTTCTTTCGCTCCAGCGCACGCACAGACGAGAAAAGCAGACAGGATGCAACGCGCCTTTACCATGGAGAAACTGTCCGGCCAACGATCTCGCGTTCAGCTGCGGGCCGAGCGCCAGGTTGCCGCACGAGCGTACCACGGCCGCGAGGGTGTCTTCCTGTGAATGCCTCCGAGCGCGCACCGACCGTCACGCTGGCCGCTGACCAGGCCGGGATGGGGCAGACTGCCCTGGCCCGCTACGGCCGCAACGCGCGGAGTTGGCGAACCCCGGCCCGATAGGCGCCTATCGCGACGGCGATCGCCGCCAAGGTGATGGCCAGCAGGCCCAGGCCCCACTGGTTGATGACCGCCGAGATGCCCTCCACCATGGCGGTGTGGGCCTTGTCGGCGGCCATCGGTGCGACGTACATGCCCCGCAACATGACGACGACGTCGAACAGGGTCCAGAACATCATCATGGCGACCATGGCGATCACCGTGGTGGCGATGAAACGCAAGCGGATCGGTTCGCCGTCGAGGGCGTAGCGGATCGACGCCACGATGATGATGAGACCGGTCACCAGGATGGGGTACATCCCGAGACCACCAAGCAGGAAGGCTGTAAGGAGCGTGCTCATGGTTTTGTCCTCGTTTCTGTAAGGGTCAATGCACGCGGGGCCGGCGCGTGACGAGAAATTTCGCCGTCACAGGTCGCCGTGTGGTGAATTAGACGAAGGAATGAGAAGCGAGCGAGACGTCGTCTGCGGCCTCATCGCGGGGCACTCCGGCGCCTTCGACGAGATGTACGACCGCTTTGCCGACAGGATCTGGCGCTTTCTCGTACGTTTGGCCCAGAACGAGGCCCTGGCGGAGGATCTCTTCCAGGAGACGTGGCTCGCGGCCGCGAGCCATGCCCATCTGCTGCGGGAAGACTCGTCGCTCTTGCGCTGGCTCTACACCATCGCGCGGAACGCCCACCGGATGTCGTGGCGGAGCAAGCGAGCGGACGCGGCCAAGTGCCTGCTGTTCCACCTGTCGGGCGAGGCGCCGCGCCATGGCGACGAAGCGTTGGCCGCGGGCCTCGACCTCGCGCGCGCCAGCGCCGCCATCGCTCGCCTGCCCGAAACCTTCCGCGAAGTGCTCGTGCTGTGCGCCCTCGAGGAGCTGAGCTCGGAAGACGCGGCGGCCATTCTCGCGATCTCACCCGAAGCGGTCCGCAAACGGTTGAGCCGGGCGCGTGCCGAGCTGGCAACCGTGCTCGGCGACCACACCGGTAGTCAGGAGGAATCCCCATGAGCGACGAACACGACCCCGTCTTCACGATGCTGGCGCGCGCGAGCACGCCCCCGCTGCCGGCGGCCCTTGGGCAACGGACGCTCGCCCTTGCCCGCAGCAACCTTGCCCCACGCGGCACCCGCCCGCGATCCCTGGTCCTGGCCGACTACGCGCCCCCGCGCTCGCTGGTGCCTTCGCTGCTGATCTCCGCCGCGGCCGCCTTCGTCGTTGATGCGTTCATCAAGGTGGCCCGCCTGTTCGCGATCTCGTGACGCTGCTGCCGACACCGGTGTCCTGTCCGCCGAACGTTCTCGCGTGCAGCCGGAGGAGCCGGGTGCTGGCAGGATGCAACGAGGAATGCGCATCCCCACAGACCCCCGACAAGCGCCCCCGCTGCCCCGCGCTTCAACCTATCCATCGCTCGTCCGCATAACGATCACGCGTTCAGCGACGGCGCGCAAGCGCCGTCCGCTGCAACGCGGTTCGGCGGCACCAGACGCGAGGCTGAGTCTAGCAGCCCGTGGTGAAAGCGAGCGCCGGCCGGGCAAGGGTGCCCCGGACGCTCGCGGCGGGTGACTGACCAGGGGCGGTACGTGAGGCGATGTCGCGGCTCAGATGGGCCACAATGGCCACGAGCCGGCGCAAGAACGCCAGG